>WNGM01003105.1_pt1 | contig 24500 bp, 20 predicted proteins | sample 5400571 | NCBI WGS metagenome assembly WNGM01 (sample SAMN13153378, study PRJNA577476) | soil metagenome | isolation source: 100 cm soil or saprolite under Garry oak tree replicate 2 | place: USA:California | collected 2016-06-15 | reverse complement strand
AAAGGCAGCTATGGCGAGTTGTTCGGGAAGTGGCATCACTGGAAGCCATTGCTCTTCAGTAAGTTCTCTGCTAAGTCCAGGAACAGCACTATCTTCCGAGATAGCATCAAGTCGAAGTGGTAACAAAGCATAGAACAACCAGCGCAAATTCACTTTGCTGTTTCTAACATCGATAAAGTAAGTAGTATCAATAGCAAAGCAAGGTTGATCAGAAAAGGTTATTTTTCCGAAGGAACCCTTTCGTCCAATCACTAGTGCAGGCGCAAGTGTATTCGGCTCAGAGTGAAAACCAACAGGACCATTCGAGCCAAAAACCGGAACCTCACCCTCTGAACGAGCATCTGCGGGTAAAGAATCACCATAACATAGATGTGCTATATACTTTAGCCGCATTACTTGCCAAGTCACCGGAATCTTTCCTACCCACTTAATGTTCGAATCCTTGTAGGAAGGATAAGATTTCCACTTTCCCGTTCGCGATGTAGTTGGAGTCAACTCTGTTTGAGTCATCCCGCTACCTCGCGCAACATTTCCAGTATATCCCGCTCCAAGGTCTTGATATCGGCCTCTATCTCCTCTAAGGGTCTTGGTGGCTGGTATTTGTAGAAATAGCGGTTGAAGTTGATCTCGTAGCCTATTTTCCCAATCTCACCATCCTTATGGTCACGGATGGCTATATTAATCCATGCATCGGGGACATGCGGCTTGACCTCGCGTTCGAAGAACGTCCAGATATCTTCTTTGAGTGGTACGTTTTCGGTATCGCGTAGCTCTGGGTCAGGCTCAGGATGGCCGTCTTTGTCGCGGCAGATTTCAGCGGTCTCGTCTCGCTCGGAGAGGGCAGTGAGAATAGCTTTACGAAGAGGTGGATTTAACTTGAGACCAGATCTCATAGCGGTTTTATCTAATTCTTTCTCGAATATAGCCCGATCCTTAAATATTGTGTCCGGTAGCGTCTTCAGCATGGAGAGAATAGCCTGTTGTTGTTCGTGCCCTACCGATTCCTCAAACAATTTCTCTTGTGTCTTTTTCTTTTTGCTCGTGGCAAGGTCGGTAAAGGCTTTCTGCGTATTGAGCCTCTCGATACGTTCTGGACTGGCCTGGAAGTTGAGCCGCAGCGGGCATTCGACAGTGATCTTGCGAGAGCCAAAATCAGTAATGTCAAATATCTTGGAGTATTCGCCCTCCGTAAAAGTTAGATAGATTTCGGCGATGCGCCTGATATGTTCTTTCGAGATTTCGCGGCGTTTGTCACCCAGGCTCTTGCGCATCTGTACCCAAAAGTCTGTGGCATTGATGAGTTGTACTTTGCCTCGTCGCTGCTCCTCTTTGCGGTTAGTGAGCACCCAGACATAGGTAGAGATGCCAGTGTTGTAGAAGAGCTGCTCTGGCATGGCTACGATGGCCTCAAGCCAATCGTTCTCCAGTATCCAGCGGCGAATTTCACTTTCACCACTGCCGGCATCTCCCGTGAAGAGGGGCGAACCATTCATGACGATGGCTACACGGCTGCCACCTGCATCTGTATCCTTCATGCGAGCAAGCATGTGCTGGAGAAAGAGCAGCTGCCCATCACTTATACGCGGCGTGCCAGCGCCAAAGCGACCTGCGTAACCTCGCTCTGCCTCAGCTTCTACAGCGACCTGGTCCATTTTCCACTCTTTGCCAAAGGGAGGATTGGTGAGAAGATAATCGAAGTGCTTGTCAGCATGCTGATCTTTCGAGAGCGTGCTGCCGTACTTGATGTTTTCTGCGTCACGGCCATCGATGCTCTTCATATAGAGATCAGATTTACAGATGGCAAAGGTTTCTCCATTGAGTTCCTGACCAAACAGGTGAACTTCGGCATGCCGGTTGATTTCAAAAATACGATCCTTGGCGATGGTCAGCATGCCACCAGAGCCACAGCAGGGATCGTAGACAGTACGCACGATATGGTTCTGTTTAAGCGCCTCCTGATCCTGCGCCAGTATCAGGTTCACCATCAGACGAATTACTTCACGCGGCGTGAAGTGTTCACCAGGATTCTCATTCAAAGCCTCGTTGAATTTGCGGATGAGTTCTTCGAAGATATAACCCATTTCCAGGTTCGGAACTTTATCGGGGTGAAGGTCAATGTTCTTAAACTTCTCCATCACGAGAAAGAGGAGACCGGCCTCCTCGAGCCTGGCGATGGTATTATTGAAGTCAAATTTCTCCAGGACTTCGCGCATGTTGTCGCTGAAGCCGTTGATGTAGGCTCGCAGGTTCGCTGCGAGGTTGGGAGCATCATTGAGGAGGCGCTCGAAGTCATAGGGTGAGGTGTTGTAGAAGGCGTAGCCGGAGGCTTTGCAAAGTTGGGGAGCGAGATTTTCAAGTTTGCCTTTCAGTCTGGCGTTAATTTCAAGTACGTGCTCTTTTGTGGGTTGTAATACACAGTCAATACGGCGGAGGACTGTAAGCGGCAGGATAACGTCCTGGTATTTGCTGCGTTTGAATGTATCACGGATGAGATCAGCCACGCTCCAGATAAAATTGACTTTTTCGCTAAAGTTGTGCATGAGCTTCTTTTCTCGCACCCTTCCGTCACTGCATTCAGCAGCGGTTTTTCTCTTGTCCAGGAACAGCTTACTACTGTGCTTGTCTACTGTCAAGCGAGTGGATTTCAGATCCTCCCATGAAACTCAGTACATTTGTAAAGCTGTGCTATGTCTGATATACTTAGGCATACCATCCTATCTTTAAGTTTTCAACTGGGACGCATCAACCTTACAAAGGGAGATACTCAATGGCATTAGGTCCTAAGTTGTGGCATAAAATAAAGCAGTATCTAGTGCTTCTTATCATTGCTGCGCTCACCGTGGCGGTAGTAATTATACTCATCAATATAGGATACGGTGTCAGCTGGACTGGATTCAATGCATATACATATATCAGTCCGAAAGTACAACAATACCAGCGTGAAAAGACCCTTTGGGATTGGTTGCAACTTCTTTTTATTCCGGCTGTTATTGCTGTCGGTGGGGTTTTGTTCAATCGTGCACTTGATCAGACTAACCGTAAGATTGCATCTAACAAGCAACAGGAAGATGTGCTGCAAGAGTACCTTGACAAAATGTCCGAACTGTTACTTAACAAAAACTTGCATACAGGGCAAATGAGTGCCGAGATAATCTATGTAGCAAGCGTACGCACGTTGATAACATTGCACAGACTAGACCCCTCTCGTAAAAAGACTATCCTTCAGTTCCTCAGTGTATCTGGCCTTATCAGTATCCTCGATTTGAAAGAAGCTGATTTGAGTGGGGCAAATCTGAGCAATACTAACTTGAGCAATATCAACCTGAGCAATACTAACCTGAGCGGAGCCATCCTGAGCGAAACCAACCTGAGCGGAACCAACCTGAACAGAGCCACCCTGAGCAATGCCATACTACATAAGGCGATCTTGAGCAAGGCTAGCTTCGTGAGCGCCAGCCTGAACTTTTCCGACTTAAGTGATGCTACTCTGCGCGAGGCCAACCTGAGCGGAGTTACCCTGAGTGGGGCCAAGTTGATTGGAGCCAATTTGGGCGGAGCCAATGTGAGCGATGCCAACATGAGTGACGCTGTACTGGACAATGCCAGCTTGATAGAAGTATCCTTAAGTGATAAACAATTAAATGAGATCAAATCGCGCAATAACATTGATACAACGATGAAAGTGGATACATCAAATATAGACGTTCTTCGTGAGAAAACTCCACACACCGGCACGTATGGTGCTGGGCTTATAGCGACTATCATCCTCGTTCCACTGATTGCTGCGTTGCTGAGCGCCATAATCTACATCGCATTGCCGCAGTTACCAGGGTCAAAGTTAATGACAGCTCTTGGTGGTACCATCCTCACTCTCATGGGCTGGTTACTCGTGTCAATACCCTACCGTCGCCTTACTGCCGTTGATCGTGCGAATGCCTCTAGCTACGAGCTACTCCTCAACCGCTTATATCAACTTCAGGCATTAATCACTACCCTGCAAGCTGAACCGAAGCTTGAGACCAAGAGTGTGCAAACTATCAGTAAGGAAGAAGTATCCAACTCTCTCAATGCAATCTACCTTGGTCTTACTCAGAAGGGCATATCCTGGATATTAGGCACCGGCTACGTGAATATGTGGAGGCTCATGCACCGTGTAGATGAAGCTCTCATTGATATTGAACCCATTGAAGCGGTCATCCACGATGCCCTCCATGATGAGATAAGCCTTCAAGATGCCACTATCGAGAACAAAGATGATCTGCTCAACAAATTGCGCAGAGCGCTGAAGATCCTTGACCAAGGAGGTGCTGTTTATCTCAATCAGCAAGTACTCCAAGATGACCAGACCAAGCCTCCTGACCACCAAGCAACACCGTCCGCCAAGCAGAACACGGTCAACCCAAAGCAGAACGACGGGCTATTTTCTAATACCATTAATTCCGCAACACAAGCAAGATCCATAATACGGGAAGTTAGATTCTCGCTCCATCAATTTCGCGATGACCGCTGGGATATGCTGTTACGTTTCCGTACCCGGCTGATGAATATGATCCTGGTAACTGGTCTGCTTCTTTATGTCCTTGTGGAATTTGCGATCATTATGAGTATAGGAGCAGAGATGCTGAAAGCCGCAATCATCCTCTACTTTGTTGGAGCAATAGTTGGGCTCTTTAGTCGATTGTACGACCAGGCAAAGACCGATACCTCAATCGATGACTTTCGCCTTGCTGCAGTACGCCTGCTAGCTGCCCCCCTCTATTCTGGCCTAGCTGCTATCGGCGGCGTCGTAATTGTTCAAAGGGCCATTTTAACAAATAACAACGTTTTTGATCTCAACCTGACTAATATTCTTGTTGCCGCTGTTTTTGGGTTAACACCAAGTCTCTTCGTTAATGCCTTGCAAAGACAAGCCGATCAGTACAAGGCTGATCTGAAAAGTACACAAACCTCATCTCAAGCGCCACCTGGAGTAAAAAGGGGAACTTGAGTATCCAAGCTGTAATAGACAGTTTGGTCACCGCAGCGAGCAGGGTACCAGCAAGGAGTACCCTTTTCTAAAGCCTCGGTACTATCTTAAAGCATTGCTATGATATACTCCGTCACAAAAAGATGGAAACTGCTTTGAATACGAAACGAGAGGTAGAAAGCGATGAGTGAGTACAGATATACTATCATTCTGGAGCCTGATCCCGATGAGGAAGGTTACACCGTAACTGTACCAGCTCTGCCAGGATGCGTAACACAAGGTGAAACCATCGAAGAGGCAATAGTCATGGCAAAGGATGCCATTCGCCTCTTTATTGAGACACTCATGGCTGAAGGTCAACCAGTGCCCCAAGAACTTGAGCACCCGCAGGCCATCATTATCAACGTTGCGGCCTGAAACTATAGACCACGCGCCGCCAGCCCTGCCCGTACCACCGCGAACTCGTCCCAGGGCGTTTCGCTTGTGCCGTAGCACATAGTCTGCTCGTGAGCTTTGCCGCAGGTGACCACGAGATCGCCGGGCCGCGCCAGGCCGATGGCGGTGATGATGGCCTCGGCACGATCAGGGATACAGATGAAGTCGATGCCCTCTTGCCGCCTGTGGATCTCCAGCCCGGCGGCGATTTCCGCAATGATGGCATGCACGTCCTCGGTGCGCGGGTCTTCGGCGGTGATCACCGTCAGGTCGGCAGCACAGGCCACCTCGCCCATCAGCCGCCGCTTGGCCACGTCGCGCAATCCTGCCGAACCGAAGACGGCAATCACCCGCCCGCCGGGGGTAACCAGTTCGCGGGCCACAGCAAGTGTCTCCTGGAGGGCATGTGGCGTGTGGGCAAAGTCCACAACTACGTCGAAGTCGCCAGAGTAAACCAGATCCATGCGTCCCTTGATCCGCTCTACAGCACCCAACCCCGCCGCGATAGCCGGCAGCGGCACGCCGAGAGCCAGCCCGGCGCACGCCGCCGCCAGCGCATTCGCTACGTTGTAGCGCCCCAACAGGCGGAGTTGCACCGGCACCGTGCCGGCCGGGGTCTGTAGCAGGAAATGCGTGCCTGCACGCGTTATTCCTATGTCGCGTGCGCTGCAGGTCACTCCTTCTCCTCCGGCCAGCGAGTACGTCAGTACAGCGTCGGCAGGCGTAGCTTGTAGCACGGGGTAGGAACGGTCTTCGCGGTTCAGTACGGCGCTCTTGACTATGCCGGGTTTGCAGGCGGACGTAGCCAGGGCATGGAACAGGCGAGCTTTGGCCGTCATGTAGCTCTCCCACGAGCCGTGCCAGTCAAGGTGTTCGTGGGTGACATTGGTGACCACCGCTACATCGTAGTCTACCCAGGCCACGCGCGCCTGGTCGAGCGCATGGGAGGTCGTTTCGATTACAGCGGCGGTGCAACCGGCGGCCACCATCTGCGCGAGGTAGCCCTGTAGATCGAAGGCTCCGGGCGTTGTGACATGGTAGCCGGTTTCGAAGACCTCGCCATTAATCAGTGCCGAGATCGTGGTGATCAGCCCTGTGCTCATGCCTGCCGTAGCCAGTATGCTGTGGACCAGGGTACTGGTAGTTGTTTTGCCGTCGGTGCCGGTGACACCGATGATGGTCATTTTACGACTGGGGAAATCGTAGAAGGCGGCGGAGAGGAGCGCGAAAGCCATACGCCCATCATACACCTGCAAGTAAGGAATGCCGGTGGGCAGCGGTGCAGGCAGGTCGGCCAGTGGCAGTTCGCCGACCACGGCTACCGCACCCGCCTCCAGCGCGGCCGGAATATAGAGGTGGCCATCGGTGTCGCGCCCGCGGCGGGCCAGGAAAAGCGTGCCTGGTCCCACCCGGCGCGAGTGCTCAGCCACACAAGTGATGTCTATGCTATCCAGGTCGGCCACGGGCCGGACGAGAGCGCCCCAGGCAGGCGGTAGGCGGTCAAGCAGTGCTTGCAAACTAATCGTTGCTATAGCCGGCCTCCATCTTTTCTTATTCTAAATGGAGTATACTATTGGACCATGAGCAGGTCAATGCTGGTCGCTCGCCCACGCCCGGCCTCTGGACTTTTTTGCTATACTGGCAGGTGGCTCGGGTTCCAGGCAAGTGGCTCTAACATGACAGAGATGCGGGCGAAACGCGTATTGGAAGCAAAGATCCTTCGCTGCGGTTTGAAATGCACTACGCCACGTCTCGTCTATGCCTCGCTTGTGGCTAGTGAAAGGAAGCTCAGGATGACAGGGTGGGGGTCAAGGATGACTGTCGGGTTTGTACCTTTCGTCGCAGTGGGCGATCATTTGGGGCACAAAGATCCTTCGCTGCACTCAGGATGACAGGGAGGGAAGGATATGTGGTGGGGTTCCCGTTAGGCCGATAAATCGGCGGTGCGCGCGATAAATCGGCGCCTACAGGGACTCGTCGTTCATGATATTCAGGGTACTTTGTGAAAGGTCATTATCGGTGGTGGCGATACATCGGGCCCTATGTTTCACCCGGGAAGATAGAGACCCGAAATGTATTGGGCCTTGCACCCCGCTATAGATGGAAGGAGAATCCTTTGCAGAGCATTTGGTATGACAGTGTGCGACAATACACGACGCGGCTGGTGGGAATCCGCAGCGTCAGTCCCGGTAAGGGCGAACTTCTGGTGGCAGAAGAAGTACTGAGTTTGCTGAGGGCCGGTGGGCTGGAGAGTGCCTATACAGAAAGTGGACTCGATCCACTCATAGGTGATCCCTTTGGTCGTCAAAATGGCTATGCCTTTCTACGTGGGCGCAGCCTGCGCACTATAGTAATGCTTGGGCACATCGATACGGTGGATACGGCCGACTATGGACCATTGGAGCCCTGGGCAACCGATCCCGGAGGACTGGCTGCCCGCCAGGATGCGCTGGTGGAGTTAGCACCTGACCTGGCTGAGGACCTGGCCTCGCATCCTGGTGATTGGATGTTCGGCCGAGGCGTTATAGATATGAAAAGCGGCGTCGCTGCCACTATTGCGGTGATGCGGCGCCTGGCTGAGATGGCTCGCGAGGGAAACTTACCTCTCTCAGTTGTCCTCCTGGCCACACCCGACGAGGAGAATGAGTCGGCAGGTGTGCTCCAGGCAGTTCACTTGCTACTGCGCCTGCGCGAGCAGTACAGCCTGGAATACCTGGGGGCAATTAACACCGATTACACAACCGCACACTATCCCGGTGATGTGCATCGTTATATCTACACAGCCACAATTGGCAAACTCCTGCCCAGCTTCCTGGTTATTGGGCGCGAAGCACATGTCGGAGTTCCCTTCGATGGTGCGGATGCCAATCTGCTGGCAGCGGAGCTGATACGGGATCTCAGCATGAACGATGAGCTATGTGACGTGGTACGCGGGCAGAGAACAGCGCCTCCGGTCACGTTGCACGCAACCGATCTCAAAACCCACTACGATGTGCAACTGCCATTCATGGCCTATTTCTACCTGAACGTCTTGACCCTCTCTACCGGACCAGACGAGATGCTGGCGCGGCTGCGCCAGCGGGCCCAGGCTGTATTGGACCGTACCTTGCAGCGGATTGATGCAGCAGAGCGCCGCTGGATGCAGACCAGCGGCGACCCCGCGAGAGTGGAACGGCTCAAACCTCGCTCCGGCATTGTGCTTACCTATGCCGATCTGTACGCTGAAGTAGGGCGGCGACTCGGTGAAAAAGGCGTAGACGTCGAACTGGCCAGCGTGTGGGAGAGCTTGCCTGGGGGACTGGATGCGCGCGAGCGCTGCCTCCACCTGGTACGTCGCCTCTGGGCGTTGAGCGGCAAGCAAGGTCCTGCTGTAGTGATCTACTATGCTCCCCCCTATTACCCGCATGTGGCCGCGGCTCCATGCCAGCTACACGAAGTCGTGAACGGGGTTGCTAGGGCACATCCCGAGTTGCATCTCGAGGTGCAGGAATATTACATGTTCGTCTCAGACTTGAGCTACTTGCAGCTCGATCCCCGTACAGACCTAGCAGAACTGACAACCAATATACCCACCTGGCAGGAACCTGGTACCACTGCACGCCCTGGCTCCTACAGTCTCCCCCTGGCGGCTATTCAGCAGTTAGACCTACCGGTAGTCAATCTGGGTCCATATGGAGCAGGCGTGCACCAGCGCAGCGAGAGGGCACTCATGTCCTACTCCTTCGGTACACTCCCCCAGTTGCTCTACGAGGTGATCGAACGCCTTGGGAACCCGTAGGTGCCGATTTATCGGCCCTAATACGCATCAACCTACCAAATGGAACCGGATGATCCGTAGGGGCGAGGGTGGTGGAGCGGCGCGGGGAGGGCCAGGTTTGCAATGCATTACGCCACGTCTACGCACACTTCGCTTGTGGCTCATGCAAGGAAGTCATGGTCGCCCGACGTCCTTGTGCCGTTGCACCACCACGTCATCAACAAGCTGGGCTACGCGGGCGACCATAAAGGCCCTCCCAACCCTTCCCAACCGCCCTCGCCCCTACGGATCGCTCGACTTCCTACCGCTCTCCCCGGCTTAGCTTGATGCGTATTACCGCCGATTTATCGGGCCTGGTTCTCCTCCACGAATTTCCCCAACGCACCATTTGGGGGGGATGTCATATTTTTGCGGCAAGTATCTATCCCGCCGAGCGGGGTAGCAGCCTGAGCAGCAGAGCGACTTGCGAGCCATAGTAGGGGCGATGGCTTGTCCTCGCCCTGCTTCGGGGGGCGATTCATCCCTTTCCCATCGCTTAAGCTCGCGCTGCTAATGTATTGTCCCCTGTCCTCGCCCTCCCCGGGCTGCTAATGCGTCGCCTCTTGTCCTGACTGCCAGCGCAAATTTGGCTTGCGCGCCGCCATGGCCTGGTCCAGCCTGCCCACGGGCGTCGTGTGCGGGGCGGTCTTGACGATGTCGGGGTTCGTGCGCGCCTCCTCAGCAATCTGCCTCATGACACTGACGAAATAGTCCAGCGTCTCGCGGGTCTCGGTTTCCGTTGGCTCGATCATCAACGCCTCGTGTACAATCAATGGGAAGTAAATGGTCGGCGCGTACATGCCAAAATCGAGTATACGTTTTGCCACATCAAGCGCCGTGACGCCGCTCTCTTCCTTCTGGCGCTCTGCCGTAGCAATGAACTCGTGCTGGCATATCTGTGGATAGGCGATCTCATAGTCCGAGGCCAGTTCATGCTTGAGATAGTTTGCATTGAGGATGGCGCTCTGTGCAACGTGGAGCAGACCGTCGGGACCATAGGTGCGAATGTACGTGTATGCGCGCACCAGTACACCGAAGTTGCCCTTGTTAGCGCGCACCTTGCCGATGGACTGCGGACCCGGGTCTTGCCAGTAGTAGCCCTGATCACCCTTGCCTGGCAACGGACCTGGCAGGAGGGCAACAAGGTGCTCTTTGACACCGATAGGGCCAGATCCCGGGCCACCACCTCCATGTGGCGTACTGCACGTCTTATGCAAATTGAAATGCACCACGTCAAAGCCCATATCGCCGGGGCGGGTGATGCCCAGGACAGCATTGGCATTCGCGCCATCATAGTAGAGTTGCCCACCGGCCTCGTGTACCAGGGTGGCGATCTCTGCAACATTGCTATCAAAGAGTCCCAGCGTGTTGGGATTGGTCATCATGATAGCGGCGATATTGGCTGCATTTGACTCCAACAGGGCTTTCAAGTGATCCATCTCGATACCGCCCGTTTTTGGGTCGGTCTTGACCTCCACTGCCTTGTAATCGGCCAGTGTGGCGCTGGCGGGATTGGTACCGTGGGCGTTGTCAGGGATGAGCACCAGGTTGCGATGTCCCTGGCCCTGGCTTTCATGATAAGCCTTAATCAGCATCAGGCCGGTTAGTTCACCATGTGCACCGGCGGAAGGCTGCAAGGTAACTCGCGTCATGCCAGAGATTTCGGCCAGGTACTGTTCTAGCTCGTACATCAGCTGGATGACGCCCTGGACACTGTACTCAGGCTGCAAGGGATGGACGTGAGCAAAACCTGGCAAAGCGGCCATATCTTCATTGATCTTGGGATTGTATTTCATGGTACAGGAGCCGAGCGGATAGAAGCCCGTATCGATGCCAAAATTGCGCTGCGAGAGATGCGTATAGTGGCGCACAACCTCAATTTCACTTACTTCGGGTAGAGGAGCAGGATCCTTGCGCAGCATATTGGCCGGAATCATGCTTTCCAGTGACTCGGTGGGCACATCCATGGCCGTCATCGTGGCTGCCCGCCGGCCAGGAGCGCCTTTTTCAAAAATCAGTTTCTCAACGCTCATGCCTGCACCTCCTTCAACACGTTTATCAGGTAATCGATATCTTCTTTTGTACGGGTTTCGGTCACGCAGAAGAGCAGGCAATTCTCCATGCCGGGATAATCAAGACTGAGATCATAGCCGCCAATAATGCCCGCCTGCTCTAAATGTTGCTGGAGCTTCTGCGTTGCAATAGGAGCTTTGATCACAAACTCATCAAAGAACGGAGAGGTGAAGGCGGCCTCAAAGCGTGGCAGCGCGGTAACCTGCCGGAAGGCGTAGTGCGCTTTTTGGAGACAAAGTTCACCCAGTTCGCGGAAGCCTTGTTTGCCTAATGCAGCCATATAAATGCTGGCTCCGACCGCCAGCAGCGACTGGTTTGTACAGATATTGGAAGTGGCACGCTCGCGGCGAATATGCTGTTCGCGGGTCTGCAGAGTCAACACATAGCCGGTCTGCTTCTCGCCGCTTTCCTCGACCGTCTGCCCGACAAGTCGTCCCGGCAAGAGGCGCATATACTTCTGTTTCGCCGCCATGAAACCAAGGGCCGGACCGCCGTAACTCATGGTATTGCCAAAGCTCATCAGCTCACCTACGGCAATATCGGCTCCGTACTCGCCCGGGGCAGCCAGCACGCCCAGCGAGGCCGGTTCGGTGATATTGGTAATAAAAACAGCCTTTCCCTTGTGAGCGATTGGCTCAATAGCAGTCATATCCTCAATGCAGCCGAAGAAATTGGGCTGCTGGACGACTACCGCTGACGTACCTGCGCTCACTGTCTCGTCCAGATCCTCGATCGAGGTGACACCATTGCGTAGCGGCACCTCTTTGACCTGGAAACCTCGCGCATGAGCGTAGGTGTGCAACACACGGCGATACTGCGGGTCAACACCCATGGAGACCACTACTTCGCCGCGCCCGCCGGGTCCCAGCGCCAGTAATACAGCTTCAACAACCGCTGTTGCGCCATCGTAGAGAGAGGCATTGGCAATGTCCAGGCCCGTAATCTGGCAGACCATGGTCTGAAACTCATAGATGGCCTGTAACATGCCCTGGCTTACTTCAGGCTGGTAGGGCGTGTACGAGGTAACAAATTCGGAACGCCGCTGGAGATGAGGCACTACACTCGGGATCGCGTGATCGTAGGTACCTGCCCCCAGGAACGAAATGGTGGTATCCAGGTTTTTATTTTTCGCAGCCATGCTGGCCAGTACACGCTTGAGGTCCGGCTCAGAGAGGGCTGGTGGAAGATCCAGGGGGCGCCGCAGGCGCACATTTTCTGGTACTGGCGAAAGGAGCGCCTCTAACGAGGGAAGTCCCAGGATTGTTAGCATTGCCTCCTGGTCTTCCGGAGTATTCGGTATATAGCTCATACAGTATTCCCTACCGTCCCTGGAGATACTTCTGGTACTCATCGGCACTCATGAGGCTATCAAGCTCGGCCGGATCGCTCATCTTGACGACAAGCATCCAACCCTCGCCATAAGGTTCGTCGTTGATGAGTTCCGGTCGATCCTTTAGTTCTTCATTGACCTTCACCACTTCGCCGCTGAGAGGAGAATCAAGTTCCGAAGTCGCCTTGACCGATTCGATATCGCCGAACTTTGCCTCGTGTGAGACGCTTTGCGCACCCTCCCAGGGTAGTTCAATGTAGACAATGTCCCCGAGTTGATCCTGGGCATAGTCTGTGATACCAATAACCGCCTGGTCTCCCTCGACGCGTACCCACTCGTCGGTTTTGCTGTATTTGAGGTTAGCAGGATGATTGAGGCTTGCCATGGATGTCTCCTTCTGTGGAACGGCCAGGAAGACCGTTTCCCTATTTGTTACGTTTATAAAATGGCAGTGCTACGATCTGCGCCGCTACACGCTTTCCACGAATATCGATGTCTCACAACATAGCCCATACCGATGTTTTTATGTAATGTCGGGCTTGGCGCTCCACTGGTAATTGAGCCAATAGCATGCTCGTTCGCGTAGATAACATGCCCTACGCGACACACGCCGCGGTCCAGTAATTCGACTCCGATAAGCTTCCGTTCCAGGCCCTGTTCTTTTATCTTTAGCAGCGCGTCACGCCCAACGAAATCCCCTTTGTCAAATTTGATCGTCCAGCCGAGCCTGGCTTCCAGCGGATTGCTCTGCTCATCGAGTTCATGACCGTAGAGACAGTAGCCTGCTTCTAGTCGTAGTGTGTCGCGTGCTCCCAGGCCTGCCGGCAATAACCCCTGCGGTTTGCCCGCCGCCAGCAGATCGGTCCAAAGTGCGACGACATCTACCGGCGCGCAATAGAGCTCAAAGCCATCTTCGCCAGTGTAACCGGTGCGCGAGATGATGCAGTTGACGCCATCTACTACGCCCGCCAGGGAGTGGTAATAGCGAATACTTGCGAGATCGGCATCGGTCAAGGTCTGTAGGATTGACTGCGCGGCAGGCCCTTGCAGGGCAAGTAGCGCCGTGGTGTCCGATTGATTGGCAACCTGGACGTCTTTGAAATTTTTCGCCTGCTCTTCCACCCAGGCGAAGTCCTTATCGATGTTAGCTGCATTGACGACCAGCATGTAGTGCATGTCGGCCAGCCGGTAAATAATCAGGTCATCAATAGTATTCCCGTCAGGAAGTAGGAGCTGGGTATAGAGGGCCTGTCCTACGGTGAGGAGCGAGACATCGTTGGGGACCAGGTATTGCAGGAAAGGCAGGGCGTCCGGGCCCTCAACCTTGAACTCACCCATGTGGCTGACGTCAAAGAGGCCGGCGCGGGTGCGTACGGCCTGGTGCTCCTCCAAAATACCCGTGTATTGTACAGGCATCTCCCAGCCGCCAAACTCTACGAGCCGGGCTCCTAAGGCCCGGTGCTGTTCATAGAGTGGCGTCCGTTTTAGCGAGGTCGCTGCGGTGTCGTGTGCTGTCATATTCATGACTCCAGTGTGATAGAGAGTACAAGCATAACTGCTTCAATATATCAGATTTTACGGCTTACGACAAATCACCCTCCTTCAGCCAGGGCTTCTCAAAGTTCGTGCAGAGGCTCCGCCTCTGCATGAATCTCTTTTGAAGTTTCTGCGTCTTTTGCCTCCCCAGGGGAGGCAAAAGACGCAGAAACTTCAAAAAATCTTCCCGGTCGCCGCAGGCGACCCGTATGCACGGGATTATTGCCCGCCCCTACAGAAAAACTTAAAGTAAGAGCAGAGATGTATCTTGGCACCTCTTGAAAACGTCTTATAGATGAGGGAGAAAACTGGAAGTAAGATTGCTATGCAGCTTTGCCTGTTTCCCATCTACTAGAAGGGTGCTATATTTAAGAATGCCAGACCTCGTAGGACAACAGCTTGGAAATTATCGCCTTACCCGGTTACTTGGGCAGGGGGGCTATGCCGAAGTGTACCTGGGTGAGCACGTACGCCTCAATACCCTGGCCGCCATCAAGGTGCTGCTTACTCGCTTAGCCAGCAGCGAGGAAGTAGATAGTTTTCAGAACGAGGGTCGCATCATTGCCAGTTTAATTCACCCTCATATTGTGCGCGTCTTCGATTTTGATGTGCAGCACGACCTGCCCTTCATGGTGATGGACTACGCGCCTGATGGTAACTTGCGCAAGCGGCACCCTAAGGGAGAGAAACTACCGCTGACGACCATCCTGCCTTACGTCAAGCAGGTGGCCGATGCTTTACAGTACGCACACAACCGGCATCTCATTCATCGCGATATCAAGCCGGAAAATATGTTGCTGGGTCGCAACGGCGAGGTCTTACTCAGTGACTTTGGCACGGCGCTTGTTGCGCAGGGCACAGGTTATCAAAGAACGCTACAGGAGGTAATCGGCACAGTAAGCTATATGGCGCCGGAGCAATTCCAGGGCCAGGCGCGCCCGGCCAGCGACCAGTATGCCCTGGCAGTTGTTGTCTACGAGTGGTTAGGCGGGGACGTACCGTTTCACGGGTCGGGTACTGAGATCGCTATTCAGCATACCATGGCGCCTCCCCCATCGCTGCGTGAGAAAGTTCCAGGGATTTCGCCATTCGTCGAGCAAGTGATAATGAGGGCTCTCACTAAGGACTATCACCAGCGTTTCCCCAGTGTGCAAGACTTTGCCAATGCTTTAGAACAGGCCGGAAACTCCTTTTATTCTGAACGGACTGTTGCAGTACCATCACTGGCTCCAGGCGCACTACCAGGTACAGACGAGCATCTCTTACATCCTCAATCCAGGCCCGCAACGCCCCCCGTAATGAAAGCATCTCCCCTGGCTATGGATACAGTGACATCTGAAGCTGCTCACGTCGCTCCACCTGCTCCCGGGCAGCAGGTATTGACACCACCTCCGCAATACCCGCCATTCAGCGCTCCATTTTCTTACCAGGAAAAGGTCCGTCCTGGCAGGAGGAGATCTGTGCCGCTAGCTTTGCTACTCCTTGCTTTCCTGCTTATCGTTGGCGGAGCTCTTGTGTGGCTCTTCATTCCTCGCACATCTGGTACTCCTGGTTCTCCCGGTTCTCCTAGCGGTTCGCCTCAGCCCGGTCAACAGGCGCCCGTTTATCCAAATGTAGCCGGGGCATACAGCGGTACCATCCATAACACGACCGTGGACACCACCACAAGCATGAATCTCTCCATGCAACAAAACCAGGGGAATATCAATGGCCAATTCACGGTAAGTCTCCCGCTGACGGGAAATGGGCCTTTCACAGGCCATATCGATTCTGCCAGGCATATCCAGTTTACAGTTCAGAGCTTTGAGGGGAACGCTCCTCTCTTCTTTAGTGGGTTAGTGCAATCCGATGGAAGTATGGCGGGCAACTACTGTAGTCTGGGAGCAAATTCGCAGTGTAGCCCTCAAGCTGGTGGCGCTGGCTCCTGGAGAGTTTCAAGGCAGTCAAGCTTAACCCCTTTGAGTATCACGCCTACTTCAGAAGAGAATGGTAATGTCAACTCTAAACATAAAGGGAAGAAGCGGCACTAGCGCTCTGTCAAGCTACCTAAAACCTCATCCACCTGTTCAAGCAGTTTCACAGTATTGGCAAAACCATAATTCACTGCATGAGCACGGCCCTTAGCATCCAGCACTACAGTGGTAGGCACCGTCAGTACCTGGTAACGCTGAGCCAGTTCAGGCTCACCAGGCGCGTCAACATCTACCACAGAGACATCAGTGCCGCGTGCCTCAAGTACGCGTTTGAGAGCAGGTGCTTGTAGCTGGTGGCACTGGTGGCAGTTAGCACTGCTGAAAGCTAAAATGCGTACCAATGGACGAGATTGCGCTTCCCCCCCATCACTGATCTCAGAGAAAACGCCTGGTGGTGTAGCGGCAAGCGCTTGCCGCCGGCGCACTTCAACAAAGCGTTGCCCAGACCAGGCAAACAGACTTAGTAGCACAGTCACTAAGGCGAGTACACCTAGCCGTACAACAATGTCGGGCATTCCTATAACCTCACTTACCTATACTCCACGCCAGTGAAAACCACCCTGGTAACGCACATGAGGCAGTAAGCCCAGCCGCCCAAGGTGATAATAGACAAAGCAACCGGCACAGAAACCAACAGTAAAATTTATACCTGCAAGAACAAAAACAATGATGTCGAGCGCCCATCCTACAACCGTAGCATGTGCCAGGAAGAGTACCAGGGTTGAGGCTATAAGAAAGGTCGCGCCAACTCCCTGGGCGAAGCGATGAGGAGCCGGGTCGTCCTCAACAATGCGTGGCTTCAACAGGTGTAGCGGTAACATAACATAGCGGTACAGCAGCCGGAAAGGGCTAACCGCAGGAACAAGTGCGGTCAGTGCCATCGCGATGGCAGCAATAAGTACGATTACAGGCTGAGCCAGGATAAAAGCCACACCCGTAAGTACAATGACGCACGCCTGTGAAAACTTAGAGAGGTGAGCGTCTATACGCGGAATATTAGTTGATGTAGAGATTGGGGCTTCCATAAGTCTCCCTCCCAAAAAGTAGAATAACGCCTGTGTCTCGATAACGATCTCTGGCCAGATTCAGTTCATAAAGTTGACTTACTTTATCAACAAACTTAAGTAGTTTCCTAAATTGTAGTATCTGGAGGGGCAGAATGTCAAGTTATCCACATTTTTGTTGAGGTATCACTGGAGGCGATTTTCAATTTGCCTGCTCCGGCTCTCGTAACGTCCACTTAATGAAGCCGAAACCCTCTTCACCAGGGCAGCATCTAGCGAAGATCGTAGAGCGGCAAGCCAGTTCTCCCTGCAATAAGTGAGAGTAGTGCCTGCATCTGCTTGTCGTACTCTTCAGAGGAAATAGTAGGCTTCGCGAAGAACATGACCCTCCACGTATTACGTCTCATCCAGCCCCAACGTACAATATCATTGGCGCTTGATAACTCAAATATGGAAGGATACTGGTATTTCTTTGCGCCATAAATACCATTAATGGCAAAGAGCCGGGCTTCTTTCCAGGACACATTATGCACCTTATGCAGCAATCCAACCTTGATAAGCCCATCTTCTGTTACTGTAACCTGTTGCCGCACTTTGGCATAGAGTATTCCAAAGAGGAGGCAGCAGTACAGAAGGGTTGTTGCCACAAAGATTCCCACTACAATGAATATAAAGCTATGTGGTAGGGGCCGATGATTAGGCAAAGAAGGTAGCAGGTGCGGGAGAAAAGCAATGAAGACAAATCCTAGTATAAGCATTGTCATCAGCGCTATTCCTGGAAAGAGCAGGAACGTAGTCCATTTGGGACGTTGGCCTATAGTTATAGGCAATTGTAATGCACTGGCGTTTGGTACTGGCTGGTCTGCAGCCAGCAGGCTTTGATCTCCTCGTGCCGCTGCTTGACGTCGTTCCTCAAGGCGTTTCCAAAATCTCATGAGCGTTATATTCATGACAATAATGAAAATGCTATAGAAAACAAAAGCAATATACGAAAAGATGTTGAGGGGAGAATAGAAGAGGCCGTTGTGGCCCACTATAGACCCGATAAAAGAGAGTATTACGCCAACAATCCATAAAATATAACCAACAAACAGTACAATACGTACTTTGCGCAATCTCGATAAGTTCGGCTCAACTTTGACAACACTGGGTCCCTCTTGTTGATTGGCGCGATTTGCTGTAAGCATAGTTGTCTCCTTTCCAGTCTAGAGCTTCCGATGAATGCGGCTTATCACTACAATTTTTAGCAGAAGTGTATAACTAATTCACAAAGTGCAAATGACTACACATGTATCACGAATGCAAACATGGAGGTAGATGCAACTCTTTGCCGCGTACATACGTGTCATTTACAGCCCTATCATATGAAGGCACACTACCTGTTTGGACTTCATGTGATAGCACCATTCAAAACCTCATGTCGCCGGGACGGAAAGAGAATTCTCGTAGAGAGGTACAGCGGTTTTTAGGGACGAAAAACGAAAACTAACTGGAGGGAGGATTTGCATGAATATCTTACGCACCAAGTCGATTGAACAGTCCATCAAGGACACGGAAGAACCCGAATTTCAACTGCATAACAAAAACCGAGAAGACTAGGCTAATCATGAGTCACTCCGAAGAAAGTGAGATAACATGGCCCAATTTCCTGAAAACTTCCTTTGGGGGGTAGCAACCGCCTCGTATCAGATTGAAGGTGCTGCTACTGAAGATGGGCGTGGCGAGTCCATCTGGGACCGGTTTTGTGCCACGCCTGGCAAAGTGCTGAATGGCGATAGCGGCTTAGTTGCCTGCGATCACTATCACCGCTATCGCGAGGATGTGGCATTAATGCGCGAGTTGGGGGTGAAAGCATATCGCTTCTCGATTGCGTGGCCGCGCATTCTTCCTGATGGTAAAGGGCAAGTCAACCCTGCTGGACTGGATTTCTATGACCGCCTGGTAGATACTTTACTGGATGCGGGTATTGAACCGTTTGTCACGCTCTATCATTGGGATTTGCCGCAAGCGTTACAAGATGAAATAGGCGGTTGGGGTAGTCGCGAAACGTCGTACGCCTTCGCAAACTATGCTGATATAGTTTCGCGACGCCTGGGGAATCGCGTGCAGAACTGGATCACGCTTAACGAGCCGTATGTCAGCACCTTCATGGGTCATGAGATGGGTGTAATGGCTCCTGGCCTGAAAGATCCCCGTTTGGCCTGGCAGGTTTCCCACCATCTGTTATTAGGGCATGGACTGGCGGTGCCAATTCTACGCGCTAATAGTGGCCCGCAAGCTCGCGTTGGCATCACGCTTTCCCTCACCCCCATGTATGCGGCCACAGCATCAGCGGAAGATCAATTAGCGGCACAAATCAGGGATGGAAAGCTAAACCGCTGGTTTCTTGATCCTGTCTTTAAGGGCAGTTATCCTTCAGACCTGCTTACACGACTCGGTGATATGGCGCCAAAGACCGCAGCGGCCGATGCCGGCATTATTGCGGTTCCCCTGGATTTTCTAGGCGTCAATAACTACTATCGTGCAATTATCAGCCAGGGACCGGGCGGCATCCCTGATGGTATTAAGCAAATTCGTCCTGAAGGGGCGGAATTTACAGAGATGAACTGGGAGGTTTACCCCAGGGGCCTCTACGATCTACTGACGCGCCTTCACCAGGACTACTCCATTCCCCAGTACTTCATTACTGAGAATGGTGCGGCCTTCAATGACACGGTAAGCGCGGATGGTCACGTGCATGACCCACGCCGTGTGCAGTATCTACATGATTACCTGCTTCAGGCGCAGGCTGCCATTGCCGGAGGTGTACCTCTGGCTGGCTACTTTGCCTGGTCGCTGATGGATAACTTCGAGTGGGCCTTTGGTTACTCTAAACGCTTCGGCATTGTCTATATTGATTATCCAACGCAACGACGCATCATCAAAGATAGTGGATACTGGTATCGTGATACGATTGCGGCGAACGGAAGCAACCTTTAAGCGAGAGACCCGATATTAGCCTACTGCGCGGTCACATCGAAGGTTGTACTGGCGGAGTTGGTTCCGGGCATGGCGACGATTACACGTATGCGCCAGAGCCCGCTCATGGAGAATTGAACGCTGGCAAGATAGGTGCCGTTACCTTGTGAGCGAGCATCTACCTGGTCGATGCTCATACCCATAGCCACCATGTCACTCTCCAGGCTCACATGAGCATGTGTGACAGGTTGTTGTGAGCTTTTCACCAGCACTTGCAGGGATAGAGTAGCAGGCCGCGTGATGAGAGGAGGGTTAGGATCGACCTGCAAGGTGATTTGATAAGGACCGGCTTGTGAGTTCTGTACCTGTGCGGTAACACGACTGGGAACAATCGTGGTAATGATGGTTCCTAGCCAGGTTATGAGAATAAGAAACGTAATCCCCAGGACGACTACGAGTAGATTACGTCTCATTTCTTGCTCACAGGAACCTCGACATAGACATAGCCATTCTCTATTTTCGTTTTAAGTCGTGGCAACGCATAGAGATAACGTACTCCCCAGGCATGATTGTCTACTTCGCCATATTCTGTAAAAATGCCACCATGGCAGGGGCAGTGGAATTTACGGTCTGAGTCCTGCCATTGGACGATGCAGCCCATGTGCGTACAGGCAGCAGACATGGCAATGATCTTTCCCTTGTCCGGGTCACCCTCATCGCCATCGTCACGTATGACATAGCCAACAATTGTATCTGCCGCAAAGCGTACGGCACTGTTCCCCAGGTTAGCAAGCGTTGTTACCTTGTGCCAGGTTGTGGCTACACCTTTTCCCACTATATTTCCTGTAGGTGGTGTTTGAGCCAACGGCTGAGAAGGGTTTGTCCGCTCAATTACATGATCAACCCCGGCGCCAATTGCTAAGGAGGCAGCAACAGCAGCGCCACCGGTTAGCAGAGCACGGCGTGAGATACCGCTTGACTTTTTCGCTTCCCTTCGCCTGTCGGCAATTTGGGGTTTCTCATCCAGGCCTGAGAGGGATTCATCTTTTGCGGGCTGTTGTAGCTCCTGTTCGAGGCGAGCCCGCAGCTCGGCAGCAAATTCAGGACGAGGTTCATTTGCTTCAGGCAAAGACGAGCGAAAGAGCGCAGCCATGCGATAGATGCTTGCCTGGCTGGGTGTCAACTCCGCCGGTGGGTGGGCGACACGTCCTGCCTGAAGCTCCTCGATATAGTGTTCTAGCTCCAGATAGTCTTCAAATCGTTCCTGGTCTTCACCTGACATAGTACTGTATCTCCGGGTTGGTAGAAACGAGAAATGTAGGTACATGTGGATACCAGCCACACTTTACATATTATATGCTCCCTATGAGAACATGTTCGAGATCAGCGGCGCGTTTGAGCGCACGAAACTGCAATACTTTGACATTCGCTTCTGTCAAGCCCATTCTAAGAGCAGTGTCTCTAATTGAGAGATTGAGCAGAAAACGACAGTTTAATACTTCCCGATAATGCTCAGGCAATGCCTGAAGGATGCGCTGCACACGCTCTATCGGACTACTGCTTACCGCTGTAGACTCTTCTTCAGCCGGGCCTTCCCAACCAGCCTCCAACAATTCATCGAGCGAATTGACCGATACACGATAGTATGTACGCCAATAGTCAGCAATGGTTGTCCGCGCAACTTGAAACAACCATTTTTGTACACTTTGCGGGCCACGCTCAGTATCAACTCCACGCACGGCTTTTATAAATATTTGCGACGTCAGGTCCTCAGCCTCTTCCCGGTTTCCAACTTTACTATAGACATAGCGGTAGATCAGGCCAAGGTTTTCCTGGTAAAACGTCTGAAACTCCTGCACATATTCCTCCCCACGAGGAACGCGCGCTCCTGCTGTGGCAAGATGTGATTTTCCAAGTTTACTGTGCAGTGTACTCACAACGCCCCCCTGCTAAGACGGCTCAAAACTCACGATAATCGTGAGGCAGGCTGACTGGTCTAGCGATTACTACTACGCCGGTGAGTTACACTGACTTTGTGCGACTTTGTGCGAACCTCTAAGTAGCCAGAAAAAAACGAACACTTGTCAAAAACTATACGGTGAAATTACCGCTACTATTTTAGCATGGAAGCATGGTCGCTACAAGGGGCATGAAAAGGGCGGGCTATGCTTTTCACACCCCTGCAAATACGCGCAAACGTCTTCTTTGCAGGGGCGAAGCACGGCCCGCCCTGAATAAAGTCTGGGGATTCATCTCTTTCCTCTTGCCTATATTATACACTAACTTGCCAAGTTTTTGAAGGTAATCGGTTGAGCATCCACGATTTCCCGTTTGCGCTACATCCTGCCGTGCGTTATAATAAGAAAACAACGTCAACAAAAAATGGCAGCGGCACAATGGCGTGCTGTATCTTTCACAAAGGGCGTTGATTCTAGAGATGCGAGCATATTTTTTATGATGCTGGTAGGTCCGCCACCTAAACGCGCACCCTTCCTTCAGGGCTAACGAAACAAGCTTTTTCGCCTGTCCATATGTCTGTAGTACTACCCAAAAGGCGAGAGCAAGAGCGCAGAGGCCACTGAATTTCTACATTCCCTGTTTCTTGCCTCGTGCCCCCCACCTCCCGCCAGCAGAATTGAGGAGATCATGCATGTATAAAGGTCAATCCGGGATGTGGGCCTGGCTGCTCCATCGCGTTACAGGACTGGGAATTCTTTTATTTCTCTTTATCCATATCGTGGATGTTTCATTACTAGGGTTCGGGCCCGCCGTTTACGATGAAGGCATTGCACTGTTCGATAGCGTCATCGTACGTCTTTTGTCCCTGTCGCTCATAGGAGCTGTGCTGCTGCATGCATTCAATGGGGTGCGTATCATGGTCATCGACTTCTGGCGCAAAGGGGTAAAGTACCAGCTGGCCATGTTCATTATCGCTCTGGTGCTCACAATTGCCGGCTTTATTCCCTTTGCCATCTATATTCTTGCGCCAGTTTTGCCATTTTTACACACGCACACAACGACAATAACGAAATAATAGCCGGGCCTCGTTATTCGGCCCTTACCTTACGTAGGAGAAGATGTATGCGTATTTCGACCGGATATGGAACTAAACCAGCAGGCGGCGGATTTGAAACCTTTTCCTGGTATTTCTTCCGCATCTCTGGTGTCCTGTTGATTTTTCTGGTGATTATCCATTTGATCGTCATGCATGTAACAACCGATGTCGCCTGTACAACGTATCAATTTGTGGCCCAGCGCTACGATAATCCGCTCTGGAGACTCTACGACTGGCTGCTGCTGACCCTTGCGCTCTTGCATGGCATGAATGGTTTGCGCGTGGTCATTGATGACTATGTCCGCGGACGCGGCGCGCGCCTGATATTTCTGTCAACTGCAGGAACATTGACCCTGGTCTTCTTTATGTTAGGCACGATTACCCTCATCACTTTCCAGCATTCGGCGAATGTCGGCGTGTCTTGTCTTCACTAGGAACGAGGAATAAGGATATGTACTATAAATTTGACGTCGTGATTGTGGGAGCCGGCGGCGCTGGCCTGATGGCCGCCATGCAACTTCCCAACGCCAGTGTAGCCGTGCTGAGCAAGGTCTATCCGACGCGCTCACACACCGGTGCCGCACAAGGAGGCATCGCCGCCGCCCTGGGCAACCAGGAAGAAGACCATTGGAAATGGCATATGTACGATACCGTCAAAGGTGGCGACTACCTGGTAGACCAGCCTGCGGCCGAGATCCTCACCCGCGAAGCGATTGATGCCGTCTACGAATTGGAGCACCGTGGCCTGCCGTTTAACCGCACCCCGGATGGACGTATCGACCAGCGCCGCTTTGGTGGGCATACTCGCAATTTTGGTGAAGCCCCGGTTCGTCGCTCTTGCTATGCCGCCGACCGTACCGGTCACATGATTCTCCAGACGATGTACCAGAACGCCATCAAAAACCAGGTGCGCTTCTTCAACGAATACCTCGTGCTTGACCTGCTTTTCAATGATGGGCAGGCCTGTGGTGTCGTTGCCATGGAGATTCGCACCGGAGAGATTTCTACCTTCCATGCCAAAGCAGTGCTCTTTGCCACGGGCGGCTATGGTCGGGCCTGGCGGGTCACCAGCAATGCCTTTGCCTGTATGGGCGACGGTATGGCCATTGCCTACCGCCGCGGCATTCCTCTGGAAGACATGGAAATGTACCAGTTCCATCCAACCGGTATCTATAAGGTAGGCGTTCTACTCAGCGAGGCAGCGCGTGGCGAGGGCGGCAGACTCCTCAACGGCCGGGGCGAATACTTCATGGAGCGTTACATGCCTACCCTCAAAGACCTGGCCCCACGCGATATCGTTTCTCGCAGTATGATACAAGAGGTCAAAGAGGGACGGGGCGTAGACGGCAAAGATTATGTCTTCCTCGATTTACG
>WNGM01001772.1_pt1 | contig 24528 bp, 23 predicted proteins | sample 5400571 | NCBI WGS metagenome assembly WNGM01 (sample SAMN13153378, study PRJNA577476) | soil metagenome | isolation source: 100 cm soil or saprolite under Garry oak tree replicate 2 | place: USA:California | collected 2016-06-15 | reverse complement strand
CGGGTTCGCCGACGCGCGGGTGGTCTTCGACGCCACCTCGGCCGGCGCCCACCAGCACCACGCCAAGGTGCTCAGCGGGTACGACAAGCTGGTGGTCGACCTGACCCCGGCCGCGCTCGGGCCGTACGTGGTGCCCTCGGTCAACCTGGACGAGCACGTGGCGGCCGCCAACGTGAACATGGTGACCTGCGGCGGGCAGGCGACCATCCCGATCGTGGCGGCGGTGTCCCGGGTGGCCCCGGTGGCGTACGGCGAGATCGTCGCGTCCATCGCCTCCCGTTCGGCCGGCCCCGGCACCCGGGCCAACATCGACGAGTTCACCGAGACCACCGCGCACGCCGTCCGCGACGTCGGCGGGGCCGGCGCCGGCAAGGCGGTCATCGTCCTCAACCCGGCCGACCCGCCGCTGGTCATGCGGGACACCGTGTACTGCCTGATCGACGGTTCGCAGGCGCTGAGCGAGCGCGCGGTGTCCGCATCGGTCGAGGCGATGGCGGCCGAGGTCCAGCGGTACGTCCCCGGTTACCGCCTCAAACAGGCGGTGCAGTTCGACGAGCTCAACACCGATTACCTGCCGGCCCTGGACCGCCCGTTCCACGGCGTCAAGGTCTCGGTGTTCCTCGAGGTCACCGGCGCGGCCCACTATCTGCCGGCCTACGCCGGGAACCTGGACATCATGACCTCGGCGGCGCTGCGGACCGCGGAACGCATGACCGGACAGCGAGGCTGGGAATGAGCGACACCACGCAGGTCTACATCCAGGACGTGACGTTGCGCGACGGCATGCACGCGGTCGCCCATCAGTACTCGGACGACGCCGTCCGCGAGGTGGTGGCCGCGCTGGACCAGGCCGGGGTGGCCGCCATCGAGGTGGCCCACGGCGACGGCCTGGGCGGGTCGAGCGTGAACTACGGCTTCGGCCGGCACAGCGACCAGCGGTGGCTGGAGGTGGCTGCGGCGACCGTGCAGCGGGCCCGGCTGACCACGTTGCTGCTGCCCGGCATCGGCACCATCGAGGACCTGCACCGGGCCCGCGACCTCGGGGTCAGCAGCGTACGGGTGGCCACCCACTGCACCGAGGCGGACGTGGCCCGGCAGCACATCGAGTGGGCCCGCAGCAACGGGATGGACGTCTCCGGGTTCCTCATGATGAACCATATGAGCACCGCGGAGGACCTGGCGAAACAGGCCAAGCTGATGGAGTCGTACGGTGCGCACTGCGTTTATGTCACCGACTCCGGCGGCCGGCTGACCATGCGCGACATGCGCGCGCGGGTGCAGGCCTACCGCGCGGTGCTCGAACCGGGCACGCAGATCGGCGTGCACGCGCACGAGAACCTCTCGCTGGCGGTGGCCAACAGCGTGACCGCGGTCGAGGAGGGCGCCTACCGGGTCGACGTCGCGCTGGCCGGACAGGGCGCCGGCGCCGGCAACTGCCCGGCCGAGGCGTTCGTGGCGGTGGCCGACCTGCTCGGCTGGGAGCACGGCTGCAACCTCTTCGCGCTGATGGACGCGGCCGAGGAGCTGATCCGGCCACTACAGCGACGCCCGGTCCGGGTGGACCGGGAAACCCTGACCCTGGGGTACGCCGGCGTCTACTCCAGTTTCCTTCTGCACGCCGAGCGGGCCGCCGAACGCTACGGTCTGGACGTCCGGGACATCCTGGTCGAGCTGGGCAACCGCCGGATGGTCGGCGGGCAGGAGGACATGATCGTGGACGTGGCTCTCGACCTCGTCGCGGCCCGGAAATGAACGCAGCCACCCGCCTTGACGACGCGCAACAGCACCGGGAAGCGATCCCCCAGCTCGACGAGGCGGTGAGCCTGGCCGACGCCTACCGGATCCAGCATGAGGTGCTCGCCCGCCGGCACGCCCGCGGCGAGCGCCCGGTCGGCGCCAAGCTCGGCTTCACCAGCCGGGCCAAGATGGTCCAGATGGGCGTCTCCGAGATCATCGTGGGGCAACTGACCGACGCGATGTTGGTCCCGGACGGCGGGTCGGCCCGCCTGGGCGACTACATCCATCCGCGGATCGAGCCGGAGGTGGCGTTCCGGCTCGGCGCCGACGTCGACCCGGACGACCCGCGGGCCGATGTGGTCAGCGCGATCGTCGCGGTCGCGCCGGCCATGGAGATCATCGACTCGCGGTACAAGGATTTCTCGTTCAACCTGGCCGACGTGGTCGCCGACAACACCTCGGCGGCCGGCTTCGTGATCGGCGCGTGGCAGTCGTTCGAGACGGCCGGCGACCTCGGCAACCGGGCGGTCCGGATGGCCGTGGACGGCGCCGAGCGGCTGGCCGGCTCGACCGCGGCGATCCTCGGTCACCCGCTCACGGCGATGGCCGCGCTGCTCGGCCTGGCCCGCCGGTACGCGATCCCGTTGCGCGCTGGCGACATCGTGCTGGCCGGCGCTGCGACCGAGGCGATCCCGTTCGCACCCGGCCACTACGAGACCCGGGTGAACGCGCTGGGCTCGGTATCCGTACGGGGCCTCGATGGCTGAGCGGGTCACGCCCCGGGGCCGGTTCCCGCACACCAAGCGGGCCGGTGACTTCGTGTTCGTCTCCGGCACGTCGGCGCGGCGGCCGGACAACACCATCGCCGGCGCATCGGCCGACGCACTTGGGACGACCACAACCGACATTCACGTGCAGACACGGGCGGTCCTCGAGAACATCCGGTCCCTGCTCTCCGACGAGGGCGGGACGCTGGCCGATCTGGTGCAGGTGACCACGTACCTGGTCTCGATGAACGACTTCGCCGGCTACAACGAGGTGTGGCAGGAGTATTTCGACGAGTCGGGACCGACCCGGACCACGGTGGCCGTCCACCAGCTGCCGCATCCGTTGCTGCTGCTGGAGATCCAGGCGGTCGCCCACCTGCCGGCCGGCTGACCGCACCGGCACGGGCCCGGTCTGCGATCGCGGACCGGGCCCGCACCATCGGGTCAGGCGGCCGGGCGGTAGCCCGCCGGGCGGGTGGAGAAGGTGCCGCGCCCGTGCGTCCGGCTGCGCAGCTGGGTCGCATAGCCGAACAGCTCGGCCAGCGGCACGACCGCGGTGACCGTGTGCTCGGTTGACGCGGTGATGCGGTCAGGAACGTCCAGCCCCGGCGGCGCAGCCGAAGCTGGGCACACCAGACACGAGGATCCGGCCAGTCGAACGCTTTACCGTCGGACGACGCTATTGCCGCCAAGGCATAGCTCTTTCGAGAATTGGCATTAGTCGGCTATACCGCCGCGATCTACCGTTGCCTTGCAGGCCGGGACACCTGGGAGGAACGAGACCGTGAGTGAACTCGATGCTTTGTATCCACCGCTGATCGACGGCCGCCTCGAGCCGCTCGGGGACGCCACCTTCGACGCGGTCAACCCAACCACCGGGGAGGTGCTCGCCCGGATCAGCCGGGGCGGGCAGCGGGAGATCGACGCGGCCGTCGCCGCGGCCAAGACGGCGCTGCCCGGCTGGGCGGCCACCCGCCCGGAGGAGCGCTCCCGCCTGCTGCTGCAGGTCGCCGACTGGATGGAGGCGAACCTCGACCGCCTCACCATGGTCGACGCCCTGGACATCGGCCGGACCGTGTTCGAGATTCCGCAGGACTACCGGCAGGCCATCGGCCAGTACCGGTTCTTCGCCGGCGCGATCCTCACCCACGACGGCTGGAACAGCTTCGTGCCGGGCAGCTGGCGGATCGCCAAGCGCGAGCCGATCGGCGTGGTCGGGCAGATCATCCCGTGGAACGTGCCGGCCATCATGGTGGCGTTCAAGCTGGCGCCCGCGCTCGCGGCCGGGAACACGGTCGTGCTCAAGCCGGACGAGAACGCGTCACTGTCCACCATGGAGACCGCGAAGAAGCTCGCCGAGATCTTCCCGCCCGGCGTGGTGAACGTGGTGCCCGGCCTGGGCGAGGAGGCCGGCGCGGCGCTGACCGCGCATCCGGACGTGGCGAAGCTGGCGTTCACCGGCTCGTCCGAGGTGGGCCGGCTGATCGCGCACGCGGGGGCCAGCCGGCTCGTTCCGGTGTCGCTGGAACTGGGCGGCAAGAGCCCGAACATCGTGTTCCCGGACATCGACGACATGGACGCGGTGGTCGACAACACCACGTTCGCGGCGACCTTCTGCAACGGTCAGTCCTGCCTGGCCGGCACGCGGCTGTTCGTGCACGACGACATCTACGACGAGTTCAGAGCGCGGCTGGTGGCGGCGTTCGAGCGGATCACCGTCGGGCTCCCGTTCGACCCCGCGACCCGGCTCGGCTGCCTGGTGTCCGAGACGCAGGGCCGCCGGGTCCTCGACTACATCGATTCCGGGCTGGCGCAGGCGAAGGTGCTCACCGGCGGCGGCCGGGCGACGGTGCCGGGCGGCGGCCACGGCTGGTTCATCGAGCCGACGGTGTTCGAGACGACGAACGACACCCGCATCGCCCAGGAGGAGATCTTCGGCCCGGTGCTGTCGCTGCTGCGCTGGCGCGACTTCGACACGATGATCGCCGAGGCCAACGGAGTCCGGTACGGCCTCGCCGCGGGCATCTACACCAGCAACCTGGCGAACGCGATGTGCACCGCGGACCGGCTCCAGGCCGGCAACGTCTGGATCAACCAGTACGTGAATCTGCAGGACGGGTCGCCGTTCGGCGGCTACAAGGAGAGCGGCATCGGGCGCGAGGTGTGCAAGGAGACGCTCGACATGTACACCACGCTGAAGAGCATCATGATCGCCGAGCAGGTACCGCCGCCGTTCTACGCGCCGGCATGATCGGTGCCGAGCGTCTGCCGGAGGCTCGCGGCGGCCGCCCGGACGTGCCGCAGCATGGCCGCGGCCGGCGGCGACGGCACCGTCTCGGCGACCCGGGTGACGCCGACCGCGCGCCGGATGGTCGGCAGCGGCGTGCTGATGAACTGGAGGCCCTCCTCGGTGTCCACGATGAGCATCGGCAACGCCGCGATCACGTCGCTGTCGAGCAGCAGCGACCGCAGCGTCGGCATCGAGGTGCACTCGATGCGGTTGGCCGGCAACGGCACGCCCTCCTGCACGAACAACTGCTCAAGCTCCAGGCGCAGTTCGGTCTGGTCGACCGGCAGGATCCACGGGTATCCGGTCAGCTCGGCCAGGGTCGGCGCGGTCCGTTCGTGCACCGGGTGGCCGCGCCGGGCGATCAGCCGGACCGGTTCCTGGTACAGCGGCTCCTGCTGCAGCCGGGCGGCCACCGTCGCCCGCAACCGGCCCACCACCAGGTCGATCTCGCCGTCCAGCAGACCGGCCTGCAGAGCGTCCGGGGTGCTCTCCCGCACCACCACGGTCAGATCGGGGAGTTCGGCCTTGAGGGTGATGATGGTCCGCGGCAACAGGCGGCTCGCGCCGGCCAGATGGGTGCCGACGGTCACCGCGCCGACCTGCGCGGAGACCAGCAGGTCGAGCTGGCGGCCGGCCTGGCGAACCTGGGCCAGCACCGCTCGGGCGTGGTCGGCGAAGACGTCACCGAAGACCGTGGGCCGCACGCCGCGGCTGTGCCGTTCGAACAACGGGACGCCGAGGATCGCCTCCACCTCGTGGATGCCGCGGGTCACCACCGGCTGGGTCACGTGCAGCGACTCGGCCGCTCGCACGATGCTGCCGTGGTCGGCCACGATCGCGACGAGGCGCAGATGGCGCAGTTTGAGCCGGCCGTCCAGCAGCTTCTCGACGTCCACGCGGTCACGGTATGCCCGTCCGGCTCTACCTGTCGAACGAATCGGTCCGCCATGGGTATAACAACAAAAGGACAGCGCATGACTATCATCCCGCCCGTCATCGACTTCCGCCGGTGGGTCGACGAGAACGCGGAACTGCTCCGGCCGCCGGTCAACAACAAGCAGGTGTGGGCGCCGATGGGCGACTTCATCGTGCAGGTCGTCGGCGGCCCCAACCAGCGGACCGACTTCCACATCGATCCGTACGAGGAGTGGTTCTACCAGGTCAAGGGCAACATGCACGTCAACCTGATGACCGATGAGGGGCCGCGCCGGGTGGACATCCGCGAGGGCGAGATGTGGATGCTGCCGCGGGACACCCCGCACTCCCCGCAGCGTCCCGAGGCCGGGTCGATCGGCATCGTCATCGAACGGATCCGCGAGGCCGGCACGCTGGAACGGTTCGCCTGGTTCTGCCCGTCCTGCGACGCGCTCGTGCACGAGACCGAGTTGCAGGTCACCGACATCGTCACCGACCTGCCGCCGGTGTTCGAGGCGTTCTACGCCAGCGAGCCGGCCCGCACCTGCGGCAAGTGCGGCACCGTGCACCCGGGAAAGGGCTGAGCGTGCCGGTCGTCGACGTCCACACCCATTACGTCCCGCACGGCTGGCCGGACCTGTCCGGCGGCGCCGGCGGCGACTGGCCGCACCTGCGGCTGGACTCCGAACGCGAGGCCACCATCATGCTGGGCTCGCGCGAGTTCCGACGGGTAACGGAGAACAGCTGGTCGGCCGATGCCCGACTGGCGGACATGGCCGCGGACGGCGTGGACATCCAGGTGGTCTCGCCGACGCCGGTCTTCTTTTCGTACGGCCGGGACGCCGCCGCCGGCGTACGCATCGCCCGGATCTTCAACGACCTCGCGCTGGAGATCTGCGCCCCGGCGCCGGACCGGCTGCTGCCCTTCGCCCAGGTGCCTTTGCAGGACACCGACGCGGCCTGCCGGGAGGCGGAACGCTGCCACGCGGCCGGGCACGCCGGCGTGGAGATCGGGAACCATCTCGGCGACCGCGACCTCGACGACGTCGGCGTGGTCACCTTCCTGCAGCACTGCACGGACCTGGACCTGCCGGTGTTCGTGCACCCGTGGGACATGCCCGGTTCGCCGCGGCTGAACCGGTGGATGGCGCAGTGGCTGACCGGGATGCCGGCCGAAACCCATCTGTCCATCATGGCGATGGTCCTCGGCGGGGTGTTCGACAAGGTGTCCGAGTCGCTGCGGATCTGCTTCGCCCACGGCGGCGGGTCATACCCGTTCTGGCTGGGCCGCCTCGAGAGCGCGTGGCACCGCCGCGGCGACGTGGTCGGCGGGTCCGTGCAGCCGCCGTCGGCCTACCGGCACCGGTTCAGCGTCGACTCGGTGGTGTTCGCCCCGGCCGCGTTGCGCCTGCTGGTGGACACGCTCGGGCCGGACCGGGTGATGGTGGGCAGAGCGACTACCCGTACCCGCTGGGCGAACGACCGGCCGGTGCGGTGGTGCGGGACGCGGCGTTCCTCGATGACGCCGCCCGCGAAGCGATCCTCTTCAGAAACGCTGTTCGATTTCTGAGCGCTGCCCGGGTGCGTCAACACGTAGAGCTCGGATAACCCACGGCGGCGGCCCGGCCCCGTCGATCCGTTCCGTGCCCTTGAAGCTGCAGTTAAGTCTGTGTCGCTTCGCGGCGCACAGGGTCAGCGCGGTGAACCAGGCGAGCATGTCCCGAGTTCCGTGGAACCTCGGTGGCGGCCTGGTTCCTGGGCGACAACGACGCAGGCACCCCGATGTGGGACCCCGCCACCGGTGGTGGCTACGACGGGCTAACCCGCCAGGGACCCAACCTCAACCAGGGCGCCGAGTCGACACTGGCCCTCATCGCCACCCTCCAGCACCTGCGGAACCTGTCATGACCTCACCGGAGCTGGCTACTCGGCTGGACCTGACCATGACCCCCGACCCGTGCCGCGTCATCATCAAACTGTTCGTGCCCGGCCAGGACGCCGCGCTCGTCCACACCCGCGCCGCGGCCGTCATCGAACGCATCGCGCACCTGGACGAGGACGAGAGCAGCCGTCTGCTCAACCAGACGATGGAACGCTTCGGCACCCGCCACCACGACCTCGAAGCGACCTTCCGGCACCACTACGACCTCGTGCGCCACCGCGTCGCCGCAAGCAGCGACCTGTCCCCGACGGCACGAACGCTCGTCGGCGCCTACTTCAGCCACGAATACGCGGTCGAAGCCGCTGCCTTGTGTAACCCTTCGATGGTCGCCCACCCCGACCAGTCCGCCCTCAGACCCGCCCAACTGCGAGTGGCGATCAGCCTGCGCCAAATCGGCGAGGGACACATCTCATCGATCGGCTTTGCCACGGGGTACTCGGGCCAGACACCCGCCTCGCCGTCGCTGACCGGTCTGGACCGCTACAAACCGGCCACCGCAGCAGTGCCCAGCACCGTCGCGACCTACTCGCCGCCGCAGTCGCCGACGAGGGCTGCGACAACGAAGTCTCCGCCACGGTGCTCGGATACCTACCCGAACACTTCGACGACGACGACTTCGAGCGGGCACTGGGTCGCATCCCCGCCGACCTGCTCACCCGCAACACCACGCACAGCACCCTGGAGCAGCTGCGGCGGATGACCGCAGCCAGCTACGCCGTGACTTTCCCGGCCGAGGTCCCCCTCGACCGGCGGATACTCTGGCCCGCCGCCCCGTCGGAAAGCAACGGGATGGAAGACGCCCGCTTCGTCACATTCATCAGCGACAACGGCGAATCGGCCTACCACGCCACCTACACCGCCTTCGACGGCCGCCACATCGGCGCCCGCAGGCTCAGCACCAGCGACCTCGTGAACTTCGAGGTGGCTGCACTGCGCGGGCCGGCAACCCGAAGCAAAGGCATGGCACTGTTCCCGCGAACCGTCGGCGGCCGTCACCTGGCCCTGTGCCGCTGTGACGGCGAAAGCATCAGCCTGAGCACCCTCGACGACCAGAACCGATGGCAGCACCCTGTACCGCTGCACGCAGCCCACCGCAGTTGGGAACTGATCCCGGTCGGCAACTGCGGCTCTCCCATAGAGACCGAGAGCGGCTGGCTCGTACTCACCCACGGCGTCGGCCCGATGCGCGAGTACGCGATCGGCGCTCTACTCCTCGACCTGCACCATCCAGAGCGCGTCATCGCCGAACTGCCGGGCGTGCTACTCGCCCCCAGCGACACCGAACGCAACGGCTACGTACCGAATGTCGTGTACTCCTGCGGCGGCCTACTTCACGCCGGGACCCTGTGGATACCCTACGGAGCCAGCGACACCCAGGTCGGATTCGCCAGCATCGCCCTCACCCAGCTGATCGACGCCATGGACCGGTCACGATGAGCCCAACCAAGAGGCCCTCCGCTCGCCGAGAAGACCTCAACCACCGAACCCCGCAATCCGACCACGACAGCCGTCTGCGAGGTTGCCGAGCAGTTCGACTATCCCAGCGCGATCAGTTGATCGTGGCCGTCGAGTGGCAGATCTCCCGATGCCACCGCGCCGATCTGCAATCCGGACAGCTCGGCCCGACCTGAGATGACCGTCGAGAACGCCACGTCCGCGGCATCGCGGCCGGTACCGATGCGTATCAGGGTGGAGCGCGGTGCCGATCTGGTCGCATCCCAGGCGTACCAGTGTCCATCGATGGCTGTTTCCACGACCGCGTGGAAGTCCATCGGCGACAGCCCCGGCGCGTAGACCGCCGCCACCCGAGTCGGTATGTCAACGGCGCGGCACAGGGCGGCGACGAGATGGGCGAAGTCGCGGCAGACACCGCGCCCGCTCAGCAGCGTCTCCACCGCGTCGGTACTCGGCCCGCTCGTGGTGACTTCGTACCCGATATGCCGCCAGACGTAGGCGCAGATCGCTCGTACCCGGTCCAGTCCGGCTGGTACCTCATCGAAGTGGCCGCGGGCGAAGCCGGCCATCCGATCGGAGGGACAGTACCGGCTCGGCCGCAGCGCGGCCAACTGTTGTGCGTCGGTCGCCGGTTCCGGTGCGGCGGCTCGCGTCCGGCTCACCGTCGCCTCGTACGTGGCCGTGAGCGTGCCGGGCTGCGCCCGGATCAGGTGTTCACGGCTGCCGTCGGACCCGACAATCTCCTGCGCGGTCACGGGTACCGCGTTGTTGACGACCTCCAGCCGCTCACTGACGTCGAGACCGGCGCGGCGGGCCGCAGCGACCTGTACGGCGAGACTGGCCGGCTCGCTCACGTCGAAGGTGAGCAGACAGCTAACGGCACTGGCGGACAACGGACACCCTCACCTTCTGTACCGCCAGCCAGCTTCGCCAGCGTCCGACCCCCGACTCGCGGAGCGAGCCCAGGCCTGCCATCAAAGCTTCACGGTGCCCGGCGTACGAGCAACGGACCGCCGCGGGGTGCCCGGTGACGGTCCGGCCCGGCCGGCTGCCCTGGCTAACTTGGGTGTGCCCGGTGGCGTGCTTCCTCGAGTTGCCGCCGGGCGGCGATGGCAGCCTGCCGGGCGGCCGGGTCGTCCGGGTCGGCGGCCGCAATCTGCTCGAGTAGCGTGGCCTTGCGCTCGTAGAAGGCGAACCGCTCGGCAAGAGAGGCACCGCGGATGGTGAGCTCGCGGCCTTCGTCGAGGAGATCGTTGGCGGCCTCCAGCAGGCTCTGGGGCAGTTGTTGGCCGGACACCGGATGCTCGCCGGTGTCGATGTCGGTGCGCTCCCGGTGCCGGATCACCCACGTGTCGAGTTGCCTGCTCCACCGCTCGGGGTCCTCCGCGCCTTTCGGAAGCCGCGACGCTTGCCGGCCGCCGGGGTCGGCCTCCGCCGAAGGCCGGCGCAGCGCGTCTCTCCACCGCTGCTCGACCTCGGCGAACCGTTCCTGGGCGGTCTGCCGGCTGATGCCGAGCGCGGCGCCGATGTCCTGCCACGACGCGCCCTCCTCCCGCTCGTAGACCACGGCGCGCTCGAGCACGTCACGCGTGCGGTCGACCAGTTGCACCGCCCGTTCCACGATCTCGCCGACGCCGCTGCCCCGGTCGTCGGCGGGGACGAGGCCGCGGGCCTCGTCGCTGACCTCCCGGGCGGCAACGGACAGCGCGATCCGCGCCTGCGACTTCCGGCTGTACCGACCACCCATAATGTCAGGCTAGACCTGAATTCTTGTCCCAGATAGGCGCGCCCCCGGTATGAGACAGCAGTGTGTGACACGCCGACGATGTCGGGCGAAACCGGTGCGGGCCGCGCGAAGGCGCGGGCCACGGGACGCCGCGCGAAGGCGCGGGCCAGGCGCGCGACGCCTGCTGGCCGGGTCGACTTCACCCGACGGGGTGAACCAGGTCGCTCCCCGTTCAGCCGCAGGCGGGCTCGGGTTGGGCCCGGCCCGCTCGCCTGTGCAGCGCGGCTGACGTGACGACGGTGTGATGGTCATCCGACCGGTCCGGTGCGCGCGTGGTGGTGGCCGGGTTTGGCCGCGCGGTCATCGCCTTCCTGGACCCCACGGCCGCCGTCTCGGGCGCCGTGTGCTCAGGCTGCCACGGAAAGCGGCCGGTCGTCCGGTGCGGCCGCTGGTGGCTTCTGCCCGGGCAGCGCGAGCCGGAAGACGCGACTCCAGACACTTGCGGTCTGGCGCATCAGCGACCCGGTGTTGTACCGGAGCCCGAAGCGCTCGCAGAGCGCGCGTACCCGCGGGGCGATTTCGGCGTACCGGTTGCTCGGCAGGTCGGGGAACAGATGGTGTTCGATCTGGTGGCTCAGGTTGCCGGTCATGATGTGAAACAGCGAGCCGCCGTCGATGTTGCACGAGCCGAGCAGCTGCCGCAGGTACCACTCGCCGCTGGTCTCACCGTCGAGCTGCTCCTCGGTGAACACCTCGGCGCCTTGCGGAAAGTGACCGCAGAAGATGATCGTGTGCGCCCACACGTTGCGGGCCACGTTCGCGGCGAGGTTGCCAAGCAGCGCGGGTAGGAACGACGGGCCGGCGAGCAGCGGGAACGCCACGTAGTCCTTGACCACCTGACGGCCCGCCTTGCGCACGACGCGGCGCAGTGCCGACAGCGCCTCACCCCAGCTCTTCTCGCCGCGCCACGCGCGCTCGAGCTCCACGTCATAGATCGCGATGCCCCACTCGAAGAACGTCGCCAGTACCGCGTTGTACAGCGGTTGCGTCAGGTAGACGGGGTGCCACGGCTGCTCCGGGCTGATCCGCAGTGCGCTGTAGCCGATATCCCGGTCCTTGCCCAGCACGTTGGTGTACGTGTGGTGCACGAAGTTGTGCGAGTGCTTCCACATGTCCGCCGGTGAGGCCGAGTCCCACTCCCAGGTGGTGGAGTGGATCTCGGGGTCGCGCATCCAGTCCCACTGCCCGTGCAGCACGTTGTGGCCGATCTCCATGTTTTCCAGGATCTTGGAGACGGCCAGCGCCGCGGTGCCGGCGAGCCAGGCGGGCGGCAGGACGGACACGAACAGCAATGTCCGGCCGCCCACCTCCAGACCCCGCTGGACGGCGATGACCCGGCGGATGTACCGCGCGTCGTCCTCGCCGCGGCTCGCGATCACCTCGTCGCGGATCTGGTCCAGCTCGCGGCCGAACTCCTTGATGTCGACCTTGGTCAGATGTGCGGTTGCGGTCATCGATTTGCTCCTACAGTTCGATCTCGACGTCGCCGGCCGCGGCCGACACGCAGGTCTGGATGAGTTCTCCCTCCTCGCCGTGCTCCTGGCCGGTCCGCAGGTCGCGCACCCGACCCGAGGTGAGCCGGGCCACGCAGCTGTAGCAGATCCCCATCCGGCATCCGCTCGGCATGAGGACGCCCGCGTCCTCACCGACGACGAGTAGCGGGGTGCTCGCGTGGGCTTTGGCCCGCCGTCCGCTGGTGACGAAGTGGACCCGGCCTCCGACGCCGCCGCCCGATGCCACCGCCGGGCGGAAGCGCTCGACGTGCAGCCGGTCCGCGATCCCGGCGCTCCGCCAGTGCCGCTCGGCCTCATCGAGCATCGGGGTCGGCCCGCATGCCCAGGCGTGGCGCTCGTACCAGTCCGGGCAGATGTCGGGTAGCTGCGCCACGGTGAGCCGGCCACGGTCGTCCCCGCGGGTGTGCCGCTCGTACAGCCGCAGGCTCAGGAACCTGGCGGCCATCGCCCGCAGCTCGGCGCCGAGGATGGCGTCTTCACGCGTCGGCGCGGAGTGGATCAGGACCACGTCCGGCATCTCGCCGCGCGCCGCCAGGCTGCGCAGCATCCCCGCCACCGGCGTGATCCCACTGCCCGCGGTGAAGAACAGCAGCCGCGACGGCAACGGATCGGGCAGCACGAACCGGCCCTCAGCCGGCTCAAGGCGCACGATCGCTCCGGGCGGCACCCGGCGCACCAGGTACCCGGAGACGTACCCATCCGGGACCGCCTTGACGGTGATCGTGACGCACCCGTCTCCCCGCTCGGGCGGGGAGGACAGCGAGTAGGTGCGCCAGTGGCGCACTCCGTCGATGTCGACCCCGACCCGCACGTACTGGCCGGCACGATGCCCCACCCAGCCGCGCCCGGGACGAATCACCAGGCTAGCGGCGTCCGCGGTCTCCGGCTGCACGGCTTCAACCCGGCCACGCAGCTCACGCGACGACCAGAGCGGGTTGACCAGGCCGAGGTAGTCGTCGGGCAGCAGCGGAGTTGTCAGCCACGTCGCGAGGTCCAGAAGGCGCCGGCGAACGCCCGGTCCGCTGCTGGGTTCGATCACGTCGATGTCGGCGCTGCTGATCGCCTTCGGGGCAGTGGTCACCCGATCGATCCTTTGCTTCGGCGTACTCTTACCCTACGTGACCGTAGCTTATGGGCCGTAGGTTTCGGCACGGTGAACTGCAGGTAAGTTCGGAGATTGGCCTTCGCTTCTGACCTTGGTGCCAGCAGCAGGGGCGTGCCGCCGGCCGAGTCCGGGACGACGTCGGCGTAGGGTTGGGGTGTCGCCTCGGTCCCCGGCGCCGTGAAAGTCGGTTTTGACAAGCCGGATGGTGGAGGGGCATCACGGTTGAGCAGATCGGGCCGAAGCCGCTGATTTCGTCGCACGTATCCCTTCCATGCCGCCATCAAGGCGCCGAAGGAGAGCGAACGTCGCATGTACATCGACAAAGCTGAGATCGTCGCAACGCTGCGGTCCCGTGGGCTGCAGGACAGGGCCGACTGGGTCGACCGGGAGCTTCCCCGGATCGTCGATACGCACAAGAACGGCGCACTGCTGCGGATGCTCAACATCGACCCGGCCGCCATGTCACCTGTCGACGCTGGCTCGCAACAGGGCTGAGGCGCACAGGAGCTACCCAGGGCGCATCGGCGGCCGCGTCGCTGTCAAGGCCGCGCTGCACCCGGGTCGGTTGTCCATTGTGGACAGTGGCTATGATCCTTTTTCCGTGAGGAAAGGCGAGCAGCCCCGGGCCTACGCCTACCACACCTACCGCCGCCAGCTGCGCGCCGCCGGGATCACCCTTCATGTCCCTCGCCTGCGCCATCATCTGGTACCGCAGACTCACCACATGATCACTTTGTGAAGGAGCTCCAAAACGCGGCCCCGCCGGCCAGCGGCGACGGGTTGTCCCGGTACCGAGCCGACGTCACCACGGCTCGGGTGCTCGGCACGCGTGTTGCTCAGCTGCTCAGGCGCTGCTCGGATGCCGCAGCGGCGCTCCGGCGGCGTGCAGGTGGCGCAGCGCCTGCCGGTAGGAGTCCACCAGGGCGGCCTCGGTGTACGCCACGCCGAGCTGCGCACAGTAGTCCCGGACGATCGGCCGGGCGCGGCGCAGGTTCGCGCTGGGCATGCTCGGGAACAGATGATGCTCGATCTGATAGTTCAGCCCCCCGAGCAGTACGTTGATCAGGTGCCCGCCACGCACATTACGTGAGGTGAGCACCTGGCGACGCAGGAAGTCCGGCTGCTCCCCGTCGTCGGTGAGCATCTCCATGCCCTTGTGGTTGGGCGCGAACGTGAGGCCGAGGTACACCCCGAAAAGCGCGTTGTTGATGGCCAGGAAGGCGATGGCCTTGGCCGGCGAGAGCACCAGCAGCACGGCGGCCAGGTAGGCGGCGAAGTGCAGGAACAGCAGCACGGCCTCCATCGACCGGTTCCGCAACGACGGCCGGGCCAGCGCCCGCACGCTGTTCACGTGCAGACTGACCCCCTGCAGAGTGAGCAGCGGGACGAACAGGTACGCCTGCCAGCCGCCGATCACCCGGGCCGCGCCACGGCTGACCCTCGCCTGCCGCGTCGACCAGACCAGCACGTTCGGCGCCACGTCCGGGTCGCGGCACTCATGGTTGGGGTTCGCGTGGTGGCGGGTGTGCTTGTCCATCCACCAGCCGTAGCTCATGCCGATGCCGAGGTTGCCGGCGACCAGGCCGGCGATCTCGCTGGCCCGCCGGGTGCGGAACACCTGCCGATGCGCGATGTCGTGCGCGAAAAGCGCGAGCTGCGCGGTGGCGACCGCCAGGTACACCGCGATGATCAGCTGGTACCACGAGTCACCGACCGCGACGAACGCCACCCAACCCGCGACGTACAGGGTGGCGACCACCCCGATCCGCGCCAGGTAGTAGCCCGGGCGGCGCTTCATCAGGCCGGCCCCGACGATCAGTTGGGACAGCCCCGCGAAGTTGCTGCCGCGGGCGGCCGGCCGGGTCAGCGTGGCAGCAGACATGCTCGACAAGCTGTTCTCCTTGGCTGGATGTCGCGCTAGCGGGCCAGCTCACGCGATCGTCGTGGGTACGGTCGCGCAACGGCACGACGGCCGCGTCGATCCGGGCGAAGACGGGACGGAGTTGCGTCTTCACGCCGACACCGTATGAAAACGACAGCCGACCGGGCGACCCGCTCCGGCGCTGACTTGCGGCCAGTACTCAGGTATCACCCGACCCCCGCAACCGGAACCTGCGGCGTACCGGAGGCCCGGGCGCGCCCGGTGTCAGCCGGCGAGTCCGCTTTCGTAGGCGAAAACGACGGCCTGGGTACGGTCGCGTAGCCCCAGCTTGGTCAGCATATTGCCGACGTGCGTCTTGACGGTCTGCTCGGCCAGCGTCAACTCGCCGGCGATCTCCGAGTTCGACAGCCCGCGGGCGACCAGCCGCAGCACGTCCAGTTCCCGCGGGGTCAGCGCGGCGACCACCCGGGGGCTGGGGCGCTCGTGCCGGCGCCGACGCGCGAAGTCGCCGATCAACCGGCGGGTGACCGACGGCGCCAGTAGCGCGTCGCCACGTGCCACCACACGTACGGCGGTGATCAGGTCGGCGCCGGACGCGTCCTTGAGCAGGAAACCGCTGGCGCCGGCGCTGAGCGCCTCGTACACGTACTCGTCCAGGTCGAAGGTGGTCAGAATCAGCACCTTGGGCCCGGGCGGTACGCGCCCACCGTCCGCTTCGGACTCCACGCGCGCGGCCGGTTCAGCGGCGCAGGGCCCGAGGCTGGCCCGCGGCTGCCCGCCGACAATCTCAGCGGTGGCCGCGAGGCCGTCCAGCACCGGCATTCGTACGTCCATCACGACCACGTCCGGAGACAGCTGGGCGCACAGCTCGACGGCGGCCCGGCCGTCGCCGGCCAGGCCGACCACCTCGATGTCGGGCGCGGCCGACAGCAGCGTGGCCAGGCCGTCGCGGATCATCACCTGGTCGTCGACGACCAGCACTCGGATGGTCACCTCAGTACCCTAGACGGCGGCGCAGGACGGTACCGGCATGACGGGTGGCGGCTGGGCGGAGGGCCGGCGCTACGGCGTAGCGCCTCAGGCGCGGCGGGGCGCGTCGCCATAGGGCAGGTCGGCGACGACCGCGAAGCCACCGTCGTGCGGTCCGGTCGACAGCGTGCCGCCGAGCATCGCTACCCGCTCCCGCATCCCGACCAGCCCGTGCCCGCCGCCGGCCTGGGCCACCAGCGGCGGGTCGCAACCGTCGTCGGTCACCGACACGCGCAACCGCTGCCCGCCGTAGTGGACCGCGACGCGCACCCGCGCGCCCGGTGCGTACCGCGCCGCATTGCTCAACGCTTCCTGCACGATGCGGTAAGCGGACAGGTCCACGCCAACGGCCAGCGGCCGGGGCACCCCGACGACGATCGGTTCGACCGTCAGGCCGGAGTGCCGCCCCGCCTCGACGAGTTCGTCGAGCCGGTCCAGCCCCGGCTGCGGTACCCGCTCAGCCCGGTCGTCGCTGCTACGCAGCAGGCCGACCACACGGCGGGTCTCGGCGAGGGCCTCCCGCGCGGCGCCCCGGATCGCGGCGAGTGTCTCCTGCGCCTCCGGCGGCAGGTTGGCGATCTTCAGCGGCGCCGCCTCCGCCTGGATCGCGATCATCGACATGTGGTGGGCCACCACGTCGTGCAACTCGCGCGCGATCCGGCTGCGCTCTTCGAGTACGGCCTGCCGGGCAAGATCCTGGCGGCGCAGCTCAGCCTGCTCAACCAGCCGCGCCTCGGCGGTACGCCGCCCGAGGATCGCGTCGCCGAGCACCAGCACCAGGGCCACCACGCCACACAGGATCAGCACCAGCCACGGTGGCGTCTGGCCCAGCGGTACCGCCGGCAACAGCATCAGCAGCCCGGTGAGCAGGCCCACGCCACTCACGGTGCGCCGCGGGAAGGATGCCGACACCTGGAACAGCACCACGATCATCGCCAGGCACCCGCCAACCGGCCACGGCCAGACCGGAGCATGCCGGTACGACACGAGGACGCCGGCCAACTGCCCGAACACCATGATCCGCCAGGCGCCCAGCGGCCGGCGCAGAGCGAGCAGCAACGGTACGCACTGCGCGACCCCGATCAGCGTCCCGAGGAAGGATGACACCATCCTGACGACGATCAGCTCGGCGATGGCGCTGCCCGTCCAGCCCACGGCCAGCACAGCCCAGATGACACTGACCACCACCCGCAGCCGGGTCGGACGAGCCGGCCAAGGCCACGCAGGCCCCAGGGTCACCGGCGTGCGTACGGCCGCGTCGAGCACCGCGTTGAACGCCTGTACCGCCAGGCGAACACCCGGAACCTCGACGGAACTCACAGAAAGAATGTACCCACGTCGTTACCGCGCTCCTCCGATCTCCCAGCCGGCACGGCGAGGCGGGATATCCGCAGATCCGGCCGCGGGCTGCCCTGAGCCGCGGGCCCGCGAAACCGACTGCTTCACCAGCATGGGCGTGAACTCGCTCGCGCTTATCACGCCGCCCGCTCCGTTGTATACGCGCGGTGGAGACGGCGGAAGGTCCGCTTCGCGCATGGTCCGCAGCGCCATGGCAAGCCGCCGCTCACGCGGTAGGGGCGGCGATCGGACGGCACCGGCGGAAGGAGGTAGGACCCAGACGGCCCAAAGCCATCCGGCCCGCTGCTACGCCGCCGGCGCTCTGAACGACACGGTCAACGGTTGGACGCGCATCAGGTACGCACGATGGCTACGCCCCGTCGGTCCGGTCCTCAGAAATTGGTGATCAACAGGATGGCGCTCAGTGGCCGGTCGGTGGAATCAGCGAGGGTTTGTCCGCGTGCTTGGCCTTCTTCGCCGCTCGTTCTCCTTCAGGCTCTTGCCCAGCTTCTTGACGTTGCTCTTCTGCGGAGACTTGTCGTGCACGACGGTCCTTCCTCACAACATCAGGATGATGCGGTCGGGTACTGGCGGCGGCTGCATTGGGCAGCGCGGAGACCAGATGACGCCCGCCGGCCACCCGGAGCAGAAATGGGTCAGACGACCAGGCAGCCTAGTACCAGCTGGCACCAGGGGACTAGCCGCGATATCGGACTAGGCTGAAAGGGCTGCCCGGGTCCCCGGTGGCTGGACAGTCCACCGTCGGTGGACGCGCCCGACGGGTCGAGGTTGTGATAACCGGGCAGCAGCCAGATCGGGTTCTGATGACCCAGCCGTTCTTCCTAGTCCAGGATCGCGCGACACCTCCCGACTCGACCGCGCCGCCGACCCGTCACCGTCCATATTGGCGGCTCCGCGGCGCAGGCGGGGTTGCTGGTACTCGCGCCACTCTTGATGCCCATCGTCGAGCCGGCCAACCTGGCGACCGCGCTGGATGCCCGGCGCACCCCGGTCAACCACCTCATGCTCAACCCCGGCGCGTGGGAAAGCCACCCGCACCGCTCCACGTCGACGGGCGCACTATCCGGCTGGGCTGGTTCAGCAGCCTGGACGCTAACCTGCTTATCGCGACCACCAGCAACCACCAGCGGACCGACCTGCTGTTGGTCGCGTCCGACGGCGGCCCACCCTCCGCGCGGCGGGCATCGCCGCCACCATCTCAGCCCGTCCACCCGACGTGCCACGGGCCGAGGCGGTCTGCGAATCCGAAGGCGACGGGTCAACGACCGCCGATCAGGAATGCCAGCAAGAGTAGGGATAGCCTCGGCGTCCGGCTCGCGCCGTCGGTCGCGCTCGGACCGGTCCCGGTCGGCGCCAGACTCACGAGGAAGGGGCCAGCCGTGCCTGACAACGTCGAACTGGTGATGCGATTTCATCCTGTCGGCGGGGAAGATGTCTCCGTGTTGAGCAAAGACTTTGCCGGCGAGGCGCAGGCGTTGGAGGCGATCGCTCGGGCGCTGGACGAGCGGCGCGGTCTGGTCCTGGCACAAGCCAGGTATAACCGCGAAGCCGGCGAGAGCGGCATGGTCATCAACCTGGCCAACGTAGTGTCGGTGCGCGTCTCCACCAAGGACAGCGACACGACCGGCCAGTACCTGTAGCCCTGGATCGCCCATCGCGGGCCGGCTGACGGACCTGGCGCTTCGCGATGACGGCAGGCTCGTCTGCGTTCCTGCTTGCGTGGGCGTCCCGGTGGGCAGCCCGTTGGGGCACCATCGACCTTGACCATCACCACCGCTCAGCACAGAAGGGACCGGCGGTGCCCCCCGCCCCTGGCGAGGGTGCCCGTCCCGCGATTCGTCACGTGACATCGACGACTGCGCACGCGGTGTTTGGTCCGATCTAGCGGAATCCGCGGATGAGCCGGGCACGGCGTCGGTGCCACGGGGATTGGGTATCCGGGCGCGCCCATATGAAGTCCGCGCACCGAGCTCTGGCGCTGTTGGGAGACCGCTGTGGATAACCGCCCTGTGTTGTCGCGCCGTGACCGTGGCATGACCGCGTTCTTCCTGGGATTCTTCGCCGCCGCCTGGTTCGGCTAGCGCACGGCCTCTGCAGTCACGGGCGGCTCAAGAGCGTCAGACATGTCTCGGAGCCTCTGGTAACATATCTTCCGAACCCCCACACCCCCATCAGCGGCGGGTGGGCCGTTCTCGCCCCGGTCGACGGCCATCGTGGGTCCGAGGCGGTGCCGGTTCACGTCATCGCCGCCGTCAAGCTATCCCTGCAGTCATCGTGGCGCCCAGGTGGGCGATCCGCTGCTAGTTACGCAGGAAGCTTTGCCCCTCGGGCGGTGTGCCCGGGCTCCGCTGAGCGTCAGCCGCCTGGGCGGGTGCCGTCGTCGCGGCCGGTTGGACGGGCGTCTGTGCCGGGTAGCTCGATGCGTGGGTGTGGATACGCGGCGGACCGGCTGCCCTTTCAGCCCTCCGAGTACACCGTGGGTAGATCGACCCTAGTTCCAACCTGCCGCGTCCAAAGTTCCTGGTCAGGGCAAGCCTCGCCCCAAATAGCAAGCCGGCATATCAGCACAAGAAGATCACGCGGAAGTCGGCGTTAGCCGCGTGGGTCGGCCAGCGGCACCCGCCGTTCGTCCGGCAGCCGCCACATCCAGACGCCACAGTCTGCGCAGCGACCGTGTTGCACACGCACCCCGCAGGAATGCTGCGACTCGCCGGCCACGACCACCGGGCCGCCGCAGCAGGCACATCGCACACCTCGGGCGGCTTCCACCAGTTCACCGTAGGCGCCCACCGGGGTGACCGCGACCGCCGTCATGGCGTGCCGCCACCGTCGCACCCGCGCCCGAAACGGCCCGCGTGCCCAGCTGTGGGTAGCGGATCCGGACGTGGGGTACCGCTGTGGGCATGACGGGTGCGGCGTTGACCAGGCGGGCCGCGGCGGTGTGGCGGCGGGCCCGCCGCAACCGTTGGCTGGCTCACCTGGTGCGCGCCGGGGTCCGCTACGACCAGGCCGACGGTGGCCGCCTCGCCGCGGCGATCACCTACTACGCGTTCTTCGCCGCGTTCGCATTGACCCTGCTGGGCTTCGCGGTGTTCGGTTTCGCGCTGGACAACCCCGCCGTAGCGCGTTCGGTGCAGCACTACCTCACCCAGAACCTGCCCCACCTTGACGTCCAGGCGCTGCGCCACGCCCGCGCAACGGTCGGGGTCATAGCCTTCGTCGGTCTGCCGGTCACCGGCTGGTTCTGGGTAGACGCCCTACGCTCCTCGATCCGCAGGGTCTGGCAACTACCCGAATACCCCGGCGCATTGCCGGTCCGGGTTCTCATCGACCTGCTCGTCCTGGCCGGACTCGGGCTGCTGCTTGCCACCTCACTCGCGGTGGCGTTCGGGACCACCGCGCTGGCCAACCGGCTGGTCGCCACGATCAGCGCGGATCCCGGCCCGGCCCGGTGGCTGCTGGCCACCCTCGGACTCCTGGTCGGTATCGCGGTGAACACCGTGCTGTCCATCGCGGTGCTCACCGGGCTGCCCCGGCTACGGATGCCGCTTCGCCGGGTCCTCGCCCCCGCCCTGCTGGTCGCCCTCGGTCTGGAACTGCTCAAGACCCTCGGCCGGTTCTACGTCCAACACACCCAGGCCAACCCCACCTACCAGGTCGTGGCCGGCACCGTCGGACTACTGGTCTTCCTGAACGTGGTCAACCAACTCATCCTGTTCGCCGCAGCGCTGAGCGCCACCAGCCACACCGGCCAGGTCACCGACCTCACCAATCGCCACCCAGGACCGCCCGCATCCGCGCCATCATCAGACGGCCAAACGCGTACCCACCAGTAGAGGGCGTTACGCGGCGCTCGGGATGAACACGCGGTGTCCCTGCACGAATCAGCATGGCGGCCGGGCGGGGACACCCTCGTGCATGCGACGCGGTGCACACGAACACCCGGCCAATCATCCTGCGCTCGCGCTGGCGTCCCCGGCTGGCCAGCGCCTACGCGCCGCGTTGATCCGCCTCGCGCTCAAGGGCGCCGAAGTCGCTTTCCGCTACGCTCGCCTGCTCCGGGCTCAGCGTCCCACGACGCAGGCGGGCTATCCCCTGTCGTAACCGTGCCACCGAAACACGCCGATTCCGGTGAAGGTTTTGCAGGACCCGACCGAAGGAGGTTGCCGCGACGTCCTTGTCCGGTTCTTCGACGTCGCGCAGCCGCGCCTCCAGCTCATCGAGATGGGGGCGTTCATCAGGATGAGGCGTCTGCCCTGGCGATAGCGAACGACCGCGGCTACACCGGCCGCCGCCAGCGCGGCCACCGCAACGCCGGCCAGCGCTCTCGTGGTCGTCTTCGTCATAGCCCGCTCCTCTCTCGGTGAGCACAGCGTCGACAACCCGGCTGCCAACCGCTGCGGGTGTCAGCGCAGCGGGCCGGCGGGGCCCTCGCCGGCGGAATCTGCTCGCAGCCGACGATCAAGCTACACGGCCGAACTGGTCCTCGCCGCCGACGGCTGGGGACAGCCATCCCCGCCGCGTGGGCGTCAACGGCCGGGTCCTGCTGCTCGGTTACTTCGCCAGCCAACCCACCGACCTGTTCACCGCCCTGTGCGCCAACGGCTACCTGGTGGACCTGCTGGTCGTTACCCCGAACACCGCCAGCGGCGCTGCGGACGCGGCGATGGTCCTGACCGCCACGACCAGCAACCTGGTCTATGCCCAGCACATCCTGCTCACGGTCAATGCACCCCACCCCCGCTCCGCGGAGGGTGCTGTCGAAGCCGTGTGGGACGCGAAGCGGCCAGCCGGGTCCCACCCCGCGTCGGGCCGGGCACGAGGCGCACCGTCTGGCACCGGCCGGGTAGGTGCGCCGGCGAACCTTTCGGCCCGCGTCCGACCTCGGGCTGGCTCCGGATGCCGCTGCGCCCGGTTGTCGGGCCGGCCCCGCAGGTCGCGCTCTGCCGTACATGACAGACGGCGAGCTGACCACGGCCGCCGGCCGGAAACGCGATGACCGCACCGGTATCGACCGGCCGGCCGGTGGTGGACACTGATCGTTGACACGGGGTGCGGCCTTGGAGGTACCCACATGATCGGGTTTCGTCAGCCACACGGTCGGCAGGTCCGACGGGGCGTACGCGCCGCGGCCGGTTCCTGAGATTCGCTGGTCGCGGCGGTGATGCCCGCGGTCGAGGCGGCCCTGCATCGGGTCGACGAGGGCGCCCGGGACGCGGCCGAACGAGCCGGCCAGGTCCGGACACAGGCCGCCCAACGCTCCCGCGAGGCCGCCAATGCCCTCCGCGGCAGACCCCGCCGACCGCCGCCGTGGCAGTGGCTGGCCGCGGCCTTGGCCGCCGGGGCCGTGATCGGCGCGGCCGGCGCCTTGGCGGCACGGCGCGCGAAGATCTGGATGAGTTTGTCCTGGGTGCTGGTGGTCTCGGTGAGCATCCGCCGCGCTTTCGGTCTGCCGCGTGCGGCGGGGTAGATCAAGACGGTCTCGCCGATGCCGGCGAGTTGACGCAGGAGTTCACGCACTGACGTGTGCAGTGCGGCCCGCCGGGCCTGCAGGCGCAGCCGGTGCGCGATCTGCAGGGCCAGGACACAGGTGAGGGTATGCACGCGGATGTTGTGTTCGGTCCAGTGGTGCATCGGGGAGAACGACACCACGTGGGGTCTTTCATCTGACGGAAGGAGAACTCGGCTTCGGATTGGGACCGGTAGCCGGCGATGACTTCGGCGGTGGGCCAGTCGTCGTGGTCGGTGATCAGGACATGCTTGCCGAAGATTTCCTCTTCCAGGGCGGCACGCGCGTTGTGGTCGATGCTCCAGGCCAGGCGGAGGTCTTTGGGTTTGTCGCCGGACAGTTGCCAGGTGATGACCCGACGTACCCAGGGATCATGGGTGATCTTGCCGATCTCGGCCTCGACCCTGGTGCGGGCCCGGCGGGTGCGGCCGCGGGCCAAGGTGGCGGCCAGGTCGTCGAGCTGCCTGGTGGCCTTGGCCAGGGTGGTGCCGTCGAAGCCGCGGGCCTGATGCTCATGCAGTTCGGGGGAATGGGTCAAGATCGCCCGGCGGTTGGTGCCGTAGACGGCGCGGCGGGTGTCGTAGGCGCTGAGCTGGCCGACCCGGTCGGCGTCGAGGACACTGCGGGCGCTGGCGGGCACGGTGAGCAGGTCACGGCAGTCGCTGGCGGGCACCGAGCCCACGTAGTGCAGATTGGTGCCCGCCAGCAGCGCGAAGTTGGCTTCGCTGTTCTGCCCGGCGTCGAAGACGACGGTCATCTCGGTGCCGTCCTGCCCGGCGGCGGCGGCCAGGGCGGCGTGCCGGGCGGCCAGGGTTGTGACCATCTGCGGGAACTGGGTGACGTCGGGCTTGTTGCCGGGGTAGGCATGCGACAGCAGCGGGACGCCGCCGTCGCGGGTGACCACCAGTCCCAGGCCGACCAGTCTCAGGTCGGCGCGTTTCTGCTTGGCCTTGCCCCGCTGCGCGATCGGCGCCCGGTCGTTGCCGGTGTCGATGAACGTGGCGAAGTTCGTCATGTCCAGCGCCACCGAGGAGGTGTCCAGGCCGAACCGGGCACACGCCGTCAGTGCCAACTGCTGCTCAATGGTTGCCAGCGCCGCCAGTGGCACCGCGTGGAAGGCGTCCCAGAACCGGCGGTGGTCCAACGCCGATGCCGCGATCTTGGTGAACCGGTCCGCCGCTGTGGTGCGCCACCAGTCGGCGAAGGCGTGTTTGGAGCAGGGGTCCACGACCCGGTTG
>WNGM01000848.1_pt1 | contig 24564 bp, 32 predicted proteins | sample 5400571 | NCBI WGS metagenome assembly WNGM01 (sample SAMN13153378, study PRJNA577476) | soil metagenome | isolation source: 100 cm soil or saprolite under Garry oak tree replicate 2 | place: USA:California | collected 2016-06-15 | reverse complement strand
GTTCTCGCCGCAATCTATTCGGGCAGGCGCGGGTTCACGTCACCCAACGGTCCGCCACCTTTGGTTTTTCTAGTAATTCCAATTTTCGACCTCATCGTGTTTTCGTCAGTGGTGGCCGTGGGTCTGTACTACCGCAACCAGCCGGACACGCACAAAAGATTGATGCTTCTCTCCACGCTGGGAATTTTAGGTCCCGGCGTTGCACGGCTGCCGATTGCGTGGATTTTGCAGCACGGACTTCTTGCTATTTTTGGCATCCAGGACCTGGTTTTGGTTGCGTGCATAACGTATGACACGGGTGTTCACCGGCGCCTGCATCGCGCATTTCTTTGGGGCGGACTGTGGGTGATCTTGTCGCTACCGTTGCGCATGGCTGTGGCAAGCACCAGTGCGTGGGCGTCCTTCGCACATTGGCTGATACGTTAGACGCTAACGCACTCGAAAATCGCCAGCGAAATTACGAAGAAGTGCGAGGGGATTTGGAAGCCACACGCGGATGCCGGGCTCGTTTTCCTTTGCCGTTTGAACGCGCGGGGTGTTTGGGTCTCTTTCGGATTGCCATGCCGCGCTCCACTTCGCATTCCAGAAGCTTCAGCACCGTTGACTCGAGTCCGATGAATTCGAGGCCTATGCCAACGCCTGGAAGGCAGTAACGGACTTCGCCGCGCGCACGAACGGAAGCGCCGGTGAGGGCCAGTCGAAAACGGACGTTCAGATTGGCGCCTTCCGGAAAACTTCGCATGGTGTTGATCGTGGCGACTGTCCCGAAACATCATCTTGAATTTCGCGCTCTGGCACGTCTCGCCGTGTCAACAAATAAGAATTTCCCCTTCCGCTAGTTGTGCCTCCATCCGGTGCTATCCAGCTTCTTCGGGTTAGCTTCGCACCGGCGGAAAGCGGACGATGAAAAAGGAGCGGCTGGGGGAAGTCCTCACAGAACGCGGGAAGATTTCGGCCGCGGATCTCACAAGCGCCCTCCAACAACACAGCCTAGCGAGACGGACGCCGAGAAATCGCTTTGGTGGTGCTTGGCACTTGGTATTGCGGGCGGGCATGCGCCTTCCAGAAAGAGTCGACCGCGCCTGACGCAAGCCATTTGCGATCGATGCGCGGACCGAAGATATGGCTGAAGAGCATGGGACCAAAGAGGAGGGTAACGGCGAGTTCTTCGTCGAGGACAGCAGGGAAAATACCGCGATCGACACCTCGCCGCAGAAGTTTTTTCAAGCCGGCTCGCGCACGCTCCATTACTCTTGCACGCCATGCGTGGCCGAATTCCTGATTTCGCGCGGAATATGCAATCAAATGCGGCATTAGCCGTTTTTGCATATCAGCCTTCCGTGGATTCGGCTCGTGCAGCAAAAAAGACTCGATGTCAGATTTCAAATCGCCGGAATCAAAATCGGGCGGGCCTTCATCGAGTTCATGAATATGGACAAGTACCCCCATGCATAGGTCGTCCTTGTCTGCCCAGTGCTTGTAAATTGTGGCTTTGCTGACGCCCGAAGCAGCGGCAATGGCATCCATGCTCGTTGATTCAATTCCGCGCTCTGCAAAAAGCTGGATCGCGGCTTCAAGGACTTTTTGGTGCGCGCGTTCGCTGAGTCCGCGGGCCATCCCTAAATCTCGATTTTCGAGAAGCGCCACGCGCCGAAAAACAACAAACCCACAGCAATCACACAAAGCACGGCAAAGTCCGTTGTCATTCCGAAATGTGTGACGCCAATCAACGCTGCTCGCAGGCCGTCGACTCCGTAAGAAAGCGGATCAAGGCGCGTGATGAACGACAGCGCCTTCGGTAGATTGTTCAAAGGGAACAACGCGCCGGACAGGAAAAAAATTGGCAGCACCAGAAAGTTCATGATGAGCTGAAATCCCTGCATATCCTGCAGCCCGGAGCCGATGGCCGTACCAAGCGCGGCAAAAACGATGGCGATCAATGCCATGAACAGTACGCCAAAAGGCGCCGTGGCAAGACTGACGGGCCGAAATCCGGCAATCAAACATACAATTAAGATCAGCGTTCCTTGCAACATCGCTACGGTAGCGCCGCCCAGGGTCCGGCCAATCATGATGCGTAGCCGAGGAACCGGCGCGACCAGCGTTTCCTTCAAGAAACCGAACTGGCGATCAAACAGCAACGCAATGCCTGAAAAAATCGAAGTGAAAAGTACCGTCATGCCGATTACCCCGGGCGCAACAAACTGGAGATAGCTCCCATTGCCCGCTTTCTGAAAAACCGGGCCGAGTCCAAACCCGAGAACCAGTAAATACAGGAGCGGCTGCCCTAAAGAAGCGACGATTTGCGCTCGCGAGCGCGTGTATTTCTTAAGCTCGCGCAACCACAGAATGTAAATGGCGTTCATCGGCTATCTCCTCCACATCCGGGCCATTTGGCGCAACTGATCGGCGGAGTTGGCGCTTTCGTCGCGGATGCTCGTGCCAGTCAGGGCGAGAAACGCTTCCTCCAGTGATTCCTTTCCCGTACGTTCCTTCAGTTCCTGCGAAGTGCCCATGGCCACGATGCGGCCATGATCGATCACGGCGATGCGATGAGCGACACGATCAGCCTCTTCCATGTAGTGCGTTGTAAGGAAAACCGTGACCTGCTCGGTTTCATTCAGGTGTTTGACGTGCGTCCACAATTGATTGCGGCTCTGTGGATCGAGACCAAGGGTTGGCTCGTCGAGAAAAAGTATCCGTGGCGTGTGCAAAAAACCGCGCGCAATTTCAAGACGCCGCTTCATCCCGCCAGAAAATTGCTTTACAAGAGTGTCCCTGCGGTCCCACAGCTCGAAAAGCTTCAGCAGCATTTCGGATCGCTCGCGACGGACTTTTTTCGGAACGTGATAGAGGACCCCGTGCAGTTCAAGATTCTCGGCGGCAGTCAAATCCTGATCGAGACTTGGATCCTGGAAGACGATGCCAAATTGCTGGCGCACTTGGTTCTGCTGGCGAGCAGGATCCAATCCGTTCAACTCCAGCGAACCGCTGGTGGGTGGGAGTAGCGTAGTGAGCATTTTAATCGTGGTGGTTTTCCCCGCCCCGTTGGGCCCGAGAAATGCGAAAATTTCACCCTTCGGAACTTCGAAGGAGATATTGTTAACCGCGGTGAAATCGCCAAATCGCCTGACAAGGTTTTGAACGCGAATCAAGGTATCGCTCCCTAACGGCAGGCCAACATACTAAACGGTTCAGTTTAGTACGTCAAGTGATGCGAAAACCTCACCCTTTGGCGGAGCGGCCAGCATCTGAGGAATTCCCGGGCAAATCCTTGTGAGCTTCGAACGCTCACCACGCGTTCAGGGCAAACCGGTGTAATAGGATTTGCGGTGACGGACAGAATAGACCGGCGGCTGCGTTTGCGCGGCCGCGGAGGACTGGCTGTCGGCGGTATTGACGGCTGGCTGCGAAGCTCCAGGAGCCCGCGGCGTGACGGTCACCTCGATGCGCCGATAAGTGTCTGCGGGCCCGCGAGGATTCGGATAGTAACCGAGACGGTATTGCGTGCGTAGCTCACGATCAATCCGGTCAAAGATCGAATCAAGCTGCGCAGACGAATCGGGATAGAAGACCGCTCCACCGGTAGTGTCGGTAATTGTTTCAAGCGCATGCTCGCCGGCAGTGTTGCGCCCACTTTCGCTTTTCATTGCGCGAATCACAACCGTGTAAAGAAGTGTGTTCGTGCGCACGGCTTCGCGGCGCGCGGAATCGAAATCGGCGTGGCTCGTGGTTTCGCCGCCGTCGGTAATGAGAATGATCACGCGGCGGCGATCGGATCCCTGCCGTGCGAGCGCGCGTGAACCGAGGTAAACGGCGTCATAGATAGAAGTCCCCGCACCTTGCGGCACACGCCGCACCGCTTCCTGGAGGTGTCCCACATTGTCGGAAAACGCCGCCAGTTGCGTGACGTTTTCATCGAAAGCATAAACCGCCAGCCGGTCGCCCGAACGAAGGACCTGCTGGATAAAATGCGCGGCCGCTTCGCGCTGCGAAGGCATTCCCAGCTGCGCGCTCAGACTCGCGTCGATCATCAAAGCCAGATCGAGTGGCTGCTGAGTTTCCTTCTCAAAAACGGCGATGGCCTGGGGATTGTCCTCATCCAGTACGTGAAATGCTTCGATTGGAAGATCCGCCGCAGGACGATTGTGTTCGTCCAGCACGCTGACAAGCACGTTAACCAGATTTACCGACACTTTGATTTTTGCGCGATCCTGCGCCGGGTCGCTGGCCTCGGCTTTCGCCGCAGGCGCGGAAGAGGCATCAGCAGATTTGGATTTTTGCGCCCACGGAGGACGATTAGGGTTTTCCTGCTGCTGCGAGGATTGATGCGCAATTGAGCCGGCGTGGAGTCCGTCGCCGCCTACAAACGCAAAAACCGCAAGCACAGCAATGAAAATCCGCATGGCCAGGGTACTTGGGCGGAAGCGAGAAGTGGGCATCGATTTAGTTGGATGCGGGTTCCGCGGCAGGAGTCTCCGCGGCTGCAGGCGCAGGAGGCACTTCGCCATCGGCCCAGACGGCCCCGTCGGCGAAAAACTCCTTCTTCCAGATGGGTATGGTCTTCTTCAAAGTGTCGATCGCGGAGCGGCATGCGTCAAAGGCGGCTGCACGGTGCGGCGAGCTAACCGCAATGAACACGCTCGTCTCTCCGATTTCAAGTCTTCCCAAACGGTGAACCATTGCCACTCTGTCAATGGCATAGTGCTCGTGAAGATGTTCCGCGATCTCCCGCATTTTGGCGAGGGCCATCGATTCGTAAGCTTCGTATTCGAGATACAGCGTGCTCCGGCCATGCGAATGGTTGCGCACGCAGCCGTCGAAAGTCGCGACGGCGCCGTCTTCGTCCGCGCGAACTTCGCGAGCGATCGCGCTGGACGGGATAACCTCGCGGGTAAGCTCGATGCGATCGTGGCAATGAGAAGTCGTCATGGCTGATTAGCCGCCACTGACCGGCGGCAGAAAGCCAACTTCGTCGCCCGCGTGAAGCAGAGTGTCCCACGCAGCGAACTCACGATTACGCGCCGCGACCAGCGAAGCGCGAAACTTGCGCAGTTCCGGACGCGACGACGAACAATACGCAAAGAGGTCTTCGATCCGCGCTCCGTCGCGAACTTCTACGGATTCTTCCGAGGATCCGGAGAGTTCTTTCAACCGCCCGAAATAAAGGACTTTGACGATCATGTGTATCTTCCGGATTATTTTACCTGAATTAGGTGAGCACCGCGTCTCGACTCCATGGCGCAGTCATTTCTTCGGCGTCTCGCGTCTGCTTTTCGCACGAGCCTAGCCGCCGAAGACGTATGATCTATGTCCACGGCGAATTGCAACACGGAAAATGGGGCCGCCATGAAAATTTTAGTAACGGGTGCAACAGGATTGGTGGGCAGCGCGCTGGTGGCGGCCCTGGCGCGAGATGGGCACATGGTCTGCCGGTTGGTGCGTCCACAAACAAAAACAGAGGGCGGAGCGGCCGGCACATTCGATGTAGCGTGGAATCCGGAGACTGGCGAACTGGGCGGAGCGGCAGTCGGCGCTGAAGCAGTCATCAATCTCGGCGGAGCTTCGATTGCCAGCGGCCGATGGACGGATGCACGCAAGAGACTCCTACGAACAAGCCGCGTGGAGGCGACACGCGCGCTCGTAACCGCCCTCGGAAGAATGAACGCGAGGCCGGATGTGATGGTGAGCGCCTCGGCCATTGGATTTTACGGAAACCGCGCAGACGAAGTCCTAACGGAGGAGAGCGCGCCGGGAAATGATTTTTTGGCGGGCATTTCAAAAGATTGGGAAACCGAAGCGTTGCGCACTGAAGAATTTCGCACGCGGGTTGTGATAGCGCGCTTTGGAATTATTTTGGCAAAAAACGGCGGCGCGTTGCCGAAGATGATGCTTCCGTTCGAGTTCGGCGCTGGCGGTAGAGTCGGCAACGGCAAGCAATGGATGTCGTGGGTCGCTCTCGAAGACGTCATTGAGATCATCCGCTTCGCCCTGAACAATCGCGAATTGCGTGGAGCAGTGAACGTCGTGGCACCCGAGCCGGTCACGAATGCGGAGTTCACTAAACAATTAGCGCGCGCGATGCATCGCCCAGCGCTCTTCCCTGCTCCTGCCTTCGCGCTGCGATTGGCGCTGGGAGAAATGGCAGACGCATTGCTTCTTACGAGCCAGCGCGTCGTGCCAGGATTACTCACAAAAGTTGGCTACCGATTCTTGCATCCCAGTTTGGGGCCGGCGCTGAAAAAGCTCAGCGAATCTCAACCCAAGAAATAAAAAGACGCTATTTGGCGACGCTGAGCGTCACATTGACGTGATACACGTGTCCGTTTAATGGATCGGTCGACACAATACTTTCCAGCGATTGGCCGTCCTTCAACACTGGGTTCATGTCAATCCTGAATGTGCGCACAACAGGGTTAGTATTTCCTGAAGCAGCCTCAGGCGAGATTGAGCTCCGCTCCAAGGCCATCTGCAACTTGTAACGTCCGTCCTCCTGAAGGGTTGCCGAACAGTCGATGTTGGTCCCGATATCAATGTATGTGAATTGGTCCTTGCCAGTGGTGATCGGGATTCGAGCTCCACTGCGCAGTTGGGAACCTGGGCGCGCCCGACGCTCGTCAGCGTTCACGCTGAATGAGTACGGCAAATTCGATACCTTCTTTTCGCCATCATATTCAGTAAAGACCACCTGAACCCGAAGAGGCGTCACCGCAGGGGTATGATCGTCTGGTTTTTGACCAGCGGTACTTTTCGAACTATCCTGCGCTGCTGCGGCGACAGACAAGACGACCAGCAAAGCAAAAAACACCACAACATTCTTTTTCATCAGAAGCTTCCTCTCTACGTGGACTTCATCGAGCAACAGCTTAATCGGATTCACTGCCTTCCAAAGGTTGTATGGTCAACTGTCGCAGGCCCAGCTCTGCGATCTCCAGCGGCTTGATCTCAAACGGCGCGTCATCTGTCGCGGCAGCACGATTTGAAGTCTCAAACGATTTCGCCCGCAGGAGATCCGCATAGCGCCGTAGTCCAGCTTCTTCTTCGGACGACACAAGTACTTCCGGTTCGGAACCCTGTGCGGCTCGATCGAGAATAAAGCGTTCTCGTCTTGCCACGAGCCGCCCAGGCGTAGGTGAAACCTGAATCGACGAAGTCTCGACCGACAATCCGGTCGGTTCGCGGCTTACGGCGGATTGAATGGAAGGAGCAGCAGGCTCCTTCGCTGTCGAATGAGAAACGGCCGAGTGCCGAAGGGACGACGAAAGCGCGATCGCTCCGATGACCAGGCCTCCCGTCACGAATGCTAAAACCGGGAGACGCCGATTTACCTTTGTTGAGTCCAACGCGACTTGCATACGAACACGCGGCAAGAGCGAAGCGGGAATCTCAGTATTAGTGGCGGCCTGTAACGCGCCGTCAATTGAGCGGAACAGCGCCTGCTCGTTCGCAAATGCCGCGTGGCAGTATTCGCATCCGGCCAGATGCTCTGCCAGCTCGCGCGGCAACGTTTCGCCAGAGCCGGCGGCTTCCATCAGCACCTTTCGGTAGGATTCACAAAACATTTCAGTTTCTCCGCGAGAGTTTTTCTTGCAAAAAAGAGCCGGGACTTCACGGTGCCCACCGGTACAGCCAGGAGCACGGAAACTTCCTCAAGCGAATGGCCTTCCATCGCTGCGAGCAGCAACACAAGCCGCTGCTTTTCCGGCAATTCGTCGAGCGCGCGATCAAACTGCCGCTGAAACTCTGAATTCTCGCCGCTATGCCGCGAATTGCGCGAATTTTCAAAAACCCACTGCGCTTCCCGTTGCTGCCTGCGTTTTGTGGAACGCAAACGATCCAGTGCGAGCCGAAAACTGATGCGAACAAGCCACGCACGAAAACGCGTCCGTTCGCGCAACCGTTCAAACCGGCGGTACGCGCGAAGCAAAGCCTCCTGCGCGATATCTTCGGCATCGGCATCATTGCGCAAGACCCCGCGCGCAACGCGAAACGCCAAAGGAGCGTTTTCCGCAAGCAACGATTCCCATTCGCGATGTGCCGCGCCGACCGCTTCGGTTCGCGCTTGTCTGCGCACGGCGGCAGCCTCGGGCTCTCCTCCGGGATGCGTCAGGACCCACTCCTGCACGGTCTGGTTCAGGCGAGCGGTAATGGCTCGGCTCTCCTTGTACATAGGCAAGACGCCGCGGATGGAGAAAGAGTTCATCGGGAGCCGAAAGAAGTAATGACGCAACCCCACAGCGAAGTAAAGAGTCGAGAATGAACAGAAGCGTTCTCGAATTGGAGCCCGTGCCCCAGGGGGAATTCCAAAACTGGGAATTCAAAGTAAAATGGTGCAAACAACTGAAATAAGGGTAGATACCGAAACCTCGGGTCGCTCCGTCATGCGCACTCCGACGCATTTTGCGCACTGACGCCTTGCTGGCCATTGGACTGCATTTCAGCCGATATGCGAAAGCTTCCGCAACATCTCCGCCGAATTACAAACCGACCAACTGAATCAATTGAAGAATCATTCAGGCGCAAGCCATCCGCCTCCATAAAGAAGTCCGGGGCCAAGCGAGGCAAGAAAAATCGGAAATCGTGATGGAGTTGGACTTGCACGAAATGCCTCAAGCGCGCTGTGAAGTGCGGCAGCGCATGTCGTTGAACCAAGATTTCCGCGAGTCGCAGCGACCGGAGGAAACCGTTCAAGCAACACTCCTGATTTTTTCGCAAGCAAAGCGACAAGTCGCGGGTTAGGCTGATGCGTCGCGAACGCCGCTACTTCCGTGCGTGGAATGCCGCTGACTCGTTCGAGTTCCGAAATACATTGATCCAGACGTGCCGTTGCCGCCCGGGAAAGTGCGTCGCCATCGAAAATTACCTTTAATCGATCGCCTGGCCCTGCCGAAACCTGAATCGCGGCCTGAAGTTGCGAAGCACACCCAAAAAAGAATTCCCGCAGCGAAAAATTGTCTTGGGCCGAACGAGGCGGTCGGCTCTGCACTAGAAAAGCGGATGCGCCATCACCAAAAAGTCCGCCAAACTCACCCACGACGCGCCCCGGAATGAGCGTGCGAGAGTGCACATCCGCGGTGACGACGAGCACCGCGCGGCATTGCTCTGACTCCACAAATGATTTCGCAACCGCAAGCGCATGTAGAAATCCAAGACACGCGCCACCGACGTCGAGTGCCCCGCACTTCTCGTGCACGCCGATCGCGAGATGCATCTGTGCCGCGAACGATGGAAACGCGTGATGTGTTTCGCTGGCAGCGATGATCCAGTCGATCGCGTTAGGCGAAAGGCCCGAGTTCTCCAGGACTTCTCTCGCGGCTTTCGCGGCCAACGTTACTTCCGATTCGTTGGCGTTCGCATGTGCCAAAGAAACGATTCCGGCACGATGGCGCAGCTTCCCGGTTGGCATGCCAAAGGCCGTGTCAACCTCTTCGGATGGAATTGTTCTCGAGCCGAATGCGACGCCGGAGAATCGCAACAGAGCAGCGCTGTGCCGGGTGGACATGAAGAGTTCGCGCCCTTGTTAGGCCAGGAATTCTTGGCCTTGGAGTTGTCGGGCCCTGGCATTGTGAGCGATCGAAGGAACCGCAGCAAGAGCGCCGTCGCTCAAATTTCGCAAAATTTTCTGTCCTTACACGGTTTTTCGAAACAGCAGCGATCCCAGACCCCGAAGCACAGCGGGCGTGTGGTAGTTTGGGAAGTCCATGGAACACGGCGCGAGAATTCCGAAATGTTCTGCCTGACCTGGCGGCAGTGTCTTGCCGCAATGCTTTCCGCAAGCGCGCTGATGGTCTTGGCAAGCCCCGCGCGGGCGCAGCGCGAACGCGGCGAGTTGCAAATCGAGGTGAAAGATCCTCAAGGCCGCAGCACTGCAGCCACGGGAGAAATCGTCAGTGAATCAAACCAGGTGAAAAAGGAGTTTGCGATTGGCGCGGACGGAAAATATCTTGCGCAGGAGCTGGCGTTTGGCGTCTACCGCTTGACCGTGAGCGCGGAAGGGTTCGCTGCGTGGACTGGTTTGCTCGAAGTTCGCAGCGAAGTGCCGGTGCGTATTGCCGTGGTTCTCGGAATGGCGCCTGTAAACACGAAAGTTGAGGTCACTGATGCAGCGACGCTGCTTGATCCGTCGGAAACCGGAACGATCTATTCGTTAAGCGGGGAGACGCTGCGCGAACACGAAGCCGCGCAACAGGGGCGCGATCTTTCTGACGCGGTGAACGATCAGCCCGGCTGGCTTTATGAAGCAAATGGAGCCCTGCATCCGCGCGGCTCCGAATATCAAGTGCAGTATGTGCTGGACGGAATGCCCCTGACACAAAACCGTTCAACGGCTTTTGCAGCGCCGCTGGATGCCGGCGACGTGGAATCGATGCGCGTGATGACCGCCGGATATGCCGCGGAGTACGGGCGCAAGCTTGGCGGAGTGATCGAGTTGATGACGGAGAAAAATCCGCCAGTGGGATTACATGGACGCTTCGAAACGGGAGGCGGCAGCTTCGATTCGGTCAGCGGCGCCGGCGAGATCGGATATTCCAGCGGCAAAAATCACTTCGAAGCGAGCGGTCAGGGATTTCATAGCGGGCGGTATCTCGATCCTCCGGTTCTGGATAATTTCACGAATGCGGGAAATGGCAACAGCCTTTCCGTTGCGTATGAACGGGATTTTTCAGAACGTGACCGCTTGCGGTTCACGATTTCTCGAAGCGACGCGCACCACACCGTGCCGAATGAGCGCATTCAGCAAACGGCAGGCCAGCGACAGGACGCGGACAATACCGAAGTAAGCGGCCAAATCTACTACCGGCACATCAGCTCGCAGAATCTGTTGTGGAGCTTTTCTGGAAGCACGCGCGACGCAAGCGCGCTTTTGCACTCGAACAATTTCGCAACTCCCATCATCGTGGCACAGGAGCGTGGATATCGCGAAGGATATGTGCGTGGCGACGTCGCGGGACACGCGGGCCATCACGACTGGAAGGCAGGAGCCGACTCTTTGTTCACACCAGTGCGCGAATCGCTGTTTTACCAGATCATGGACTCATCGCAGTTTGATCCGGGCACGGCGCTGCAATTTGCGTTTTCAGCGCGCAAGTGGGACGTCGAGCCGGCTTTCTATGTTCAAGATAATTTTCATCGCGGAAGCTGGAATGTAAGCGCCGGCCTGCGCTTCGATCACTATGGATTCGTGGTGAGCGAATCGGCATGGAGCCCGCGCATCGGCGTGTCGCGCTATATCGACCGTTGGAAGATGCTGCTGCACGTTTCTTACGACCGCGTTTTTCAAACTCCGGCAATGGAAAATCTTTTGCTTGCGAGTTCGCCGGAAGTGGATTCGCTGAATCCTGATGTGCTGCGGTTGCCGGTGCGCCCCTCGCGCGGAAATTATTTTGAAGGCGGCGTCACGCAAGCGCTGTTTGGACATCTGCGCCTCGATGCGAATGTGTTTCGTCGCAATTTCCGGAATTTTTCCGACGATGATGCTCTGCTTGATACGGGGATCAGTTTTCCGATCGCATTCGACAAAGCGAGGATTTTTGGAGAAGAAGTCCGGCTCGCGGCAACGGAATGGGGCAGGTTTTCGGGCTTTTTAAGCTACTCGAACCAATCCGCGGTTGCGCAAGGACCAATCACCGGTGGACTTTTGCTTGGAAGCGACAACAGCTCGACGTTGGCGGATAACAGTAAATTCGCGGTGACCCAGGACCAACGGAACACAGTTCGCGCGAGAGTTCGTGCGCAAGCCACAAAACGTGTATGGGCGGCACTCAGCGCGGAGTACGGCAGCGGACTTCCCGTTGAACTCGATGATCCCGCGAACATCGATCTGAATTTTTTGTTGGCGCAATTCGGGCCCGAAATTCTGGCGCACGTGAACCTGGATCGCGGACGTGTGCGGCCGAATTTTTCGTTGGGTGCGGCCGCGGGAGTGCAACTGTACCGAAAAGAAAGCAGAAGTCTCAATATTCAGGTCGAAGCGAACAATCTCCCGGATCGGGTGAATGTCTTGAATTTTGCCGGGCTGTTTTCTGGAACGGCTGTCGCCGCTCCGCGCAGCGCCAGCGCACGCCTGCGTTTCAATTTTTGAAGCTTGCGTTAGCGCCGAATCTTGCCAAGCAGCCGCAGTATTTCCATGTACAGCCAAATCTAAAGTAACCATCAAAGCGAACGCGCCGTTCCACTCCATGTACTTTGGCGATTAGCCGCGGTGGGAACCTCCAGGTAAGACACATCCAGCGCGAAACTCCTCTACCACGCGGAAAAAATTTGGTACCGCTAACGGGAATCGAACCCGTATTTTAGCCTTGAAAGGGCTGATGTACTTCAACATATCTAACTGATACAAAAGTATTTATAAAATGCTCTGCATTGATCGTTGCCGAATTGCATTGTTCTTGAGATACTGCATCATACGGTGCTCAGGGTATCCCATGGAGATAAGCCTATGCCTATGCCAAACGATGCGAAGCTGCAAGAGGTCAACGGCCGGCTGAAGAAGGGTGAAGGTTGGATAGGCTACCGCTACTCGACGAACAGCATAGGCAAAAAGGTCCAGTCGAAATTCCTCTACTTCGCTTTTTACCAAGGCAAGGCGCAGAAGTTCGTCAACACGAAGACCAACGATCCGGAGGACGCCTACCGGCGGCTTCTCGAAGCGCGAGGCCAGGTCGAGCGCGGCGATCGCCTACTTCCCTCAGAGGTTTCCAGGATACGTTACGAAGACCTGAAACGAATTCTGATCGACTACTACCACGAAAAGCATCCCGATTCGCTCTACACCAGGCGCACCAAAGACGGAGGTACCGAGGAAACATTTCTCGGCGCAGATAAGCTCGACGTGTTCTTCAAGCGGATGCCGATCACGGAAATCAGAGCAGATAAGATTCAGGAGTACATCAAATGGCGCCGCAAGGAAGGTGATGCCGATGCAACGACGCGCCGGCAACTCGGCCATCTTCGACTCGCTTTTAATCGGGCTTGGAAACTGGAACGAATCAACCGAAACGATATCCCGCCATTCGAACTCCCGAATGATTCAAAACCACGAAAAGGATTTCTCGATCCCGGAGACTTTGCCACCCTGCGGGAGGCAATGCCCGAACATCTTCAACCGACCGTGACATTCCTCTATTACACGGGATGTCGGACCGGCGCAGCTTCGAAGATCACTTGGGAGATGGTTTCGAGGGACTGCACAGAAATTGAATTGCCTGCGGAGATCATGAAGAACGACGAGCCTCTGATCCTCCCTCTTGTTGGTCCACTAGAAGGGATTTCAACGTTGTTGAAAGAGATGCGCAAATCATTCCCAAAGCCGACCGATCGCGTCTTCAACTTCCGCAACTTTCGCTTCTCCTGGAACAAGACCTGTGATCGTCTCGGGCTCGGAAAGTTCGATAAGAAGTTGCGGCACTATGACGGGCTGAAACCTCACGACTTCCGTCGATCGGCCTCTCGAAATTTAATTAAGGCGGGTGTTAATCGTCGGATCGCCATGCAAATCACAGGACATAAGACGGAACACATCTTCGAACGTTACAACATCAAGACGACCGACGACGTGAAGGAAGCCCTAATCAAGGTCGGTGAATTCAAGAGTGCGTCGGTCACTACAATTGCGCAAAACTCAAGCAAACGATAGAATTGATATTGCGTCTGACGTTCGAACTGACGTTAGGACTGACAGACTAGCAAGATGGCCCGGTAGTGTAATCGGTTAACACGTTGCCCTTTCAAGGCAAAGACTACGGGTTCGATTCCCGTCCGGGCTACCAATTTGTTCGAACTCGAAGTGACGGCTCCTGCCAAGCCTGCGTCACAAACCTCAGCGCTTGCTTCTAGAGGTAATCGTGCCCACCCGGAAAGCTCTTGAGACCGTCAGAAGTGCAGAAGCGCATATGAAAGCTGCGGAGGAAAAGCTCCGTTCGTTCATCGAACGGCCGAACCGCGAATATTCACCCGACGAGAGTGCAAAGAACAAACGCCTGCTCGATGATCTCCGACTAGCGATGGTGGAATATTCGGAAGCGTTTGAGCGAGCGGTCAGGTCCTAAAGGCTCGTCATGCAGCCACTCCTGTTCCGATCTTCTGCCGCTCAATCCATCGATCCAAATCCACTTTGTCGATTTTGAATCCACGCCCCACAGGCACGTACGGAAGCTCTCGTTTGCGCAGCATTTGTCGGATCGCCCAGACTCTTGCTCCGAGATAAGCTGCGGCATCTTTGATTGAAAGTAGTCGAGGACCCGCAGTTATAGGCAGCGGGGGCACAACTGGTTTCTTAAATCTACGCTGGATCGGCATCGAATAAATCCTTCTCGCGTGCCTTGGTGAATTTTAAAATTTCGAGAACAACACGCGAGGGCTTCCCCAATGGGAAGCACCGGTAGAACGAGGAAATCCATGCGACGAAAGTTGATGACTTTTCGGGTTTTGGGGATCATGAACACACTTCTTCTCGCGGCACTCAGTTGGAATTACGTTACTGCTGTTTGGTCGCCGCGAGCCATCCGGGGAGGATGGCGGTGTGTCTCGTCCAAATGCTACGGCCGAGCAATTCGGATTAATTAAAATATATCAATACGTTAGTTTAAAGTCAACCGCCGGATCGGGCGATCGGGAGTCTTTAAATCATCGGGCATGACGCTGCTTATGGAATTCTCGCATTTTGCCTAATCATGTCCCGATACCTTCTTCCACCAGCATCGAGTTCCGTTGCAATTGCCTGCACGCCCATAACGTTGATTGGGTCCTTTGCTAACTCGGCAACCTGCCTTTTCAACGCCCCAGAGTCTGCCAAAACGCCAACCAACGTAATAACCTGTGGGGAATACTGCTTTTTGTATTGAATCATTACATTCGAATACCAAATATTCGAACGAACAATGAAGTCAACATTGCTCTCTCCACGCTGCTTGGAAGGTTGCTCGCCCTGACTGCGCAGGAAATTCGTAATCTGTTCTGCCAAGCGAATAGCTGTCGCGCCCCAATCCCCGTCAACGGCAACCACCAATCCTGTGGGTGGAAGAGGTGCTGTCGTTTGTGGTAGTCCGGGCGGCGGAGTTGTGTTCCTAATGTACTCCGCGATTCTTTTAGGCTGTTCCCTGGATTCTCTCTCATTTCTAACGGTACCCCAGATGGTTGAACCGAGCAGTACAACTGCAACGACGCCAATTGAAATGCGTGCCCGTCTTCTCTGTTCGTCATTTTGCACCGGCCTGAAAGTTAGCTCAAAGCCGAACCAAGTTAACGCAAGAGTTGCGCCGCATAATCCTATAGCAATGAGAATGGATGGAAGCATTTCGCGTTTAGCCTTTCAACTTCTCGACGACCTGCCACAAATGAATCCGCGCCGTTTCCTCTCCAAATGAAACTTGCAGCCGCTTCCCTTCCGTGGTCTCGATGATCGCTTTGATTTCTGCGTCTACTAGTCTGCCGCCAGACAATTTCACCGTGACGTGCTGGGCGACCTTGAAATCGCTTCATTGTGATCTTCGTGGAAGATTGCGCGGATTCTATCACGCTCCGACCGCGTGCTATTTCCACATATTTAAGTTGAAGGAATATTAAGCGCCAACGTAGACTCCCTTTAAGTCAGAAGGGGAACTATGTCCCGCGAACACCACAGACAGTACGACGCAGCTTTGCAAAGACTACGAGCCGAGGCTGAAGCAATTCAAAAACAGGCGCACAAATTCAAGTGGCAAGACTCTCTCACGCTTGTGAGTGTACTTTTGACGGCCATAGCATTCATATCTGAGGAGACACCGTATGTCATTGGATGTTTCTTGGCGTCGGCACTTCTGATTTGCTTATCAGTTAGAAGTCATAAAGATTGGGGCTGGTGGCGATACGGCATCTCTGTGAGTGTCATTGTTTTGTTTTCATTTTTGTCGATTAGAGCTTACACCAAGGGCGTGCAGCGCGAGTTGGCCTTACCTGAAAGTGATTTATTGCCTGCTGGTGAATCTGATCCACCGAACCGTACTAGATGCGCCATACCCGCCAATGCTTTCCGGATTTATGCAGGTGACTCACTGGCTTATTATACCGGAGAGCCGCCTTATAGATTTCTCTCTACCAATGACGTGCCGCGTTTCTCCGTCGAAAAGCATGGAAATGGCTTGGCGATTTCTACAGATGTATTCGCGGAAGATGGAAGAACTGTTCTAGTCCGTATCGACAAGAATCATTTCATTGCGAGCACAAGCGGAGAAATTTTCAAGCGCGACCATCCGGATAAAAGCACTCTCATCGTCACGGATAAGTACGGGAAAATTGTTTTGAACGTGCACTACATTAACGAATCGGCGGTAAAAATTACTGGCACTTTCGTTTACCCAGGTACAACTATCTCGATCGACGAGCATGAGGGGAGCATTCGTGGTGCCGCTACATATATTTTTCATCAAGATTGTTGGATGGAAATAGGAATAAGTTCAGGGTCAACTGGAATTAAGCTGGGGCATCAGTAGGCCGCATCTTGAATTTTACCGTTAGGTATTTGTATTCGAGACCGTCGATGGCTCCGGTTCGTTGACCTGTCGCGTGCCATCAAACTAAGATTCACGTCGGTGGATCAGCATGTACGTGCACCTTCCCCTATTTTAGTTTTTGGCAGGAGGGCATCATGAATCGAGAACGGGCGCTGAAGGTTGTGATGGTGTTGGTGGGATTGCTCTTCCTGGCTGGCGTCTATCCCTTAACGATGTTTCTATCGCGAGAGCCTGCGTTGGCGATGATGCTCAGCCTTTATGTCACGCTAGGGATTTTCTTGCTGCTGGCAGTGCGTAACCCGTCAGCGAATCGCAGCTTGATCGCCTTCACGGCATGGTCGAGCTTTGCTCACGGTGCTGTTATGACGGTGCAGGCATATCAGAAAATGATCGAACGCAGAGAACTGCTGGGAGTGGCTGCGCTGGTTGTCATCGGTGTGGCCCTGATCGCACTGGCTCCGGCAAAGCAATCAGGAGAGCTGGCCTCCGCAGCCGCTGCGTAGGCTCGCATTTTCTCGAAAGGGCCGACCCCGAACTGCTGCACTGCGGACTGCTTCAACGCGAAGGCCGACGAACTTTCGCCGGGCGGTCTGATTCAAATTACCCGAAGTTTTCTTTCTCTCTTTTCGAACGAATCGACTTCACAGCAGAGGCACGCTCCGAAGAGACCTGCGCTCCGGGTTTAGACGAGATGTGCCTGCCGAGCGTGGCGCCGCTCTGCTTCACTTCCCTCTTGCCGCTCTCACCCTTGGATTCGAACACGCCTTGTGAATGCTGCCGGCGAGTTTGATCCTTTGTGAACTCGGGAACGGCTCCGTGCGCTTCGACTGCGACGAGGCCGACTCGTTCTCGGTTTGTGACCTGTCGAGTGCCTTCAGCGTTTCGGTTTGAACCGAGATTCTTCTGGCTCCCAACTGATGTTTCCCGCTGCTGTTTTCTAGTACTCATTGACTGCTCCTATATAGGAAACTGCTAATTCGCGGATCGCGTTAACAACGATCCGTTCTCTCGACGCCGATGTTTATCGGAGGCTAAAACTTCTATTCTTCCAGCTTGCTGATGGTCCAAACGGTCACGTGATAAAGAGCCTTGATGAGCAACCGGACGGCGATATACATAGCAGTGATGCAACCCAGAAGTGAAAAGATCATTTGCGGCAGGGTCATGGCGTTTCTCCTTGACCCTTAGTATCGCGAGTCAAGGCCTCGTATGCCCACCAAATTATGATACATATGTAGTACTCATTCCATTATCCGTTTGCGTTTCCCGTTTCATTTATTCGTATAACTTTTCCGTTTACAGACTGAATTGCGCGAACGTCTGCGTCATGCCGACTTGCATTCATGGTATCAGCGAGACAATGCAGAACTATTCGGCAGCAAATTGCCTGATGCACGTGTCGAATGGTCTGACCTGAGTGAGGACAATGACGACGGAAAAACATATCAACTTACGGACGATTCGTTCGTGATTCTCCTCGACCCAAAGCAGAACACGTCAGAAAGCGAAGCTCGCGACACTCTGAGGCACGAAGCCTGTCACGTAGCGACGTGGGGAGAAGAGCCTCAGCATGGTCCCAAATGGCAAGCCTGCATGTCGCGGAGGATCGATTGAGTCTGTTCCTGATCGGCTTGAAGGGGATGGCACGGGCAACTAAGAATTTAAGGAAGGCAAGGGGACAGTTTTGGCGCTACAAGCTTACTTCGACGAAAGTGAACGTCAAGACGGAACGTTTTGTGTGGCCGGTTATGCGTTCTCGGAGCCTCAGGCTGAGAAGTTTGTTAAGCAGTGGTCTGAGCTTTTTGCGGGAATTAAAGGCGGTTTACATATGGTTGATCTGGTGCACGGCGTGCGTGCGTTCAATGATGTTCCCCCAGAGGAAAGGAACAGCTTAATAGTCGAGGCGGTAAAGATTATCAACTCGCGAATCAGCGTTGGGATAGCCGTGTCTTGTAATTTGGCGGAAGTTAAACAGCACTCACCGAAGTGGATTCGGGGATTCGGACATGCCTACCCTTTATGTTGCCATCTCGCGCTGACCGCTTTAGGAAAGTATCTGGATGTAAAACAAAACCCTGAAAAAGTTGCCTATGTGTTCGAGGCTGGTCATTCGCATGAGGAAGAAGCTCGTACATTCATTGCAAACGCGGTTCGATGTGAACCTCTAAGACAAAGTTATCGGTACTTCGGAGATTCATTCCTACCTAAGTCCGATGCTGTCCCATTGCAGGCCGCTGATTTTCTTGCTTGGGAATGGGCGAAATTCAGGCATGAAACGATGGAGCAATCAAAAAGACGAATCAGGAAATCACTACGGGAAGCCTTTCTGGCTGCGCCGGGGCGCTATAAGATGCATCATGTTACCGGCCCTTCCTTGGTGAAGTTTTTAGGTCGCATTCGTGAATTGGGCCTGTCTCAAATTGAAGAGGAATCGCAATCACGTCACGGATCGAACTGAATTGCGAATCGTCGTGTTAGAATCTTCTTCCCTTTCTCTGCGACTTCCTGTTCGAGAGTTCCCATGTCCGATCCTATTGGTCTCCGTGAATTCAACGAGGCCGCTTACCGCAAATTTATCCGAACGCTTTCAGACGAAGAATTGATAAAGGCAGGAAAGCGGCTTCGTATTCTGTGCGGCGATGTTGTCACCCCGAATCCGAGCACGTTCGATAGACAGCTAAAAATCTGCCGCGAGGTATATCGGAGCAGACATCCGAAATGATTTAGGGTTGAGCTTTTTGGGCAATACTGGTCGTCCGGTCAGTAGACCCCATGCCTCAATTCTTCTAGGTTAGATTGTTGACATTCGGAGGCTGAAGGACGATGAACCTCGGACTCGTAGCGGAAATCACCACCGACAAGTCTCTCGACTCTTTTACTGAGTTCAAAGAAGGCGTCAAACTTCTCAAGAACGACTATCCCCAAAAGGCTTTGGTGAAACTGCAAAGTGCATTCGAATCTGACAAGCACAATCCGTACTACATTTCATTTCTCGGCGTGTCGATTGCGCGTGCCCAGCAGAAGTGGGCACAAGCCTCTGAGCTTTGCGAAATGGCGATCCAGCTAAATCCGAAGGAAATCCAGTTCCATCTCAATCTCGCAGAAGTCTACGCACTGGCAGGTCTGCGTGAGATGTCCCTACATAAATTAGATTACGCCCTGGGGTTATTTGGCGAGGACCCCCGATTAGAACGTGCCCGCAGCAAGGTGGAGAAACGCCGGGCTCCCGTACTGCCCTTCTTTGGGCGCGGGCATTTCTTGAATCGTGAACTCGGCAAGCTGCGGCACCGCATATTTAAACACGCGGAGTAGAGACAGTTTCCAGATCGGAAAGATTTCACAGCGTACGCTAGCGTACTCACACCTTTCGACAGCGGATTCCGCTGGCGTCAAACAGGAAAATGTAAGACTGTTCTTACAACGAAACCGCTGGAGAGTGTTGCCAATCGGGCCGGGTTGGTTGGCCGAGAAGGTACACCGTGCGCGACGCAGCTCTGAAATACCCAATCTGGCAGGAACCCTACCTAGCAGCTGTAACAGAAACAAATCTTAAATTGCTCAATCAGAAAATAGCAGGCGCAGAGCACGCCGCCATATTGCGGCTCAAGCAACTAGAAAACGGCACGGACCACCATGCCGAACTAAGAGCATTAATAGATGCGCTGACAGCATTGAAAATACTCGCAGAAACAACCTGGGCCGAGTGAGATGAAGCCACGACGGAACGCGTCGTCCGAAGCCAGCACGAGCGACCATAAAATTGGCGACCGCGTAAAAATAAAACTAACAGGTGGGAGACTTGTTGACGCGGAGATAAAAGCGGTAGTCGAAGCGACGGAAGGCAAGCGTCTGCAAGTCAGCTTTGGAGAAGAGACCGGCCGGATTTATCTCTGGCAGGTTGTTGAAAAGTTGCGATAGATTCGGCAACCGGAGCGGCACCGTGAACGAAACAGCCATCTATGAATGTTAAAGTTTGTGGCGATACTTAACTTGCAGCATCCGCGACGAATGTCTTTGGCCTTTGAGCTATTCGGCCCAGAGTTGCGACGACGTATGCTAAGACGAGAAAGAATGGCACGACAGACAGTCGGCCAGTGGCGACGACCGCCACGCCAGAGAGCGCGAAATTTCGCAGCACAGTAAACCAGGAAAGCAATTGCATTCTCTTTCCGAAGCATCCGCAGGCAAGTTTGGTTCGGCCTCGAAGCAGATTTGCCGATATCGCCACGATGAATAGGCCGAACAACCCAGCGGCAAAGAAACCAGCCACACCGGAGAGCCTTGGCACGAAAAGCAAGCTGCCGCACACGCATTCGGAGATGGCCAGCGCCAACGCGAATGAGGAGGTCCAGCTTTTCGGAATGAGCTTGTAAGCATCGACGATTTTTCTGAAATCGGTCATGTAATACAGTTTGCCGAGCCCCCCTATCAAAAGCAGCGCTCCTATCGAAAGTCGCGCTACCCAAATCACAACAAAGGTATGGGAATTTAGTGTAGTCATATTGAGCTCGGGCAATTCGTCGCCATCGGTAGATTAGGAGAACCCACTTTTCTAGTTTTTGCAGTCAATTGCGGTGCCTAGGTAAATCACGCCGGACTCATCACTAAAGAATGCGACAGCACAAGCTGGAGAATCCTCCAATGGAGTCAATGCAAGTTTGTAGTGTTTTCCGTCAGAAGAGGTGATGATCGATACCTGATAGTCTCTTATTTTTCCGGACGAACTATTGCTCGAGTTGTCCACGAATTCAGCAAGGCCCGCCGGTTTTTCCCGAAGGCCCTTAACTACCGAATCTAAAGGCGCATAGTTCTTGGTTTTTAGCAAAATATCCAGCTCCGCTGTATTTAACGCTCGAACAATCTCAAGTGCCTGTGATTTGCTTAGAGGCTCTTTTTCTGTGGCCGAATCAAGCGATGACGAGAGGGCCACCGAGAGAACCATCGCTACCGTCGATAGGTGAAGTATTTTCACAAGTCTCCTCCTTAATGATGCGTTACGGTGTACAGCAGGCGCACCCTTTGCCCGTACAAAACACGCACTGCGTGCAGCTCCCAGCACAGCACCAAGTGCAATCTCTGCAACCCGTATTACCGCAGTAGCATTGACCGCTGCTAGTACAATTGCAATTACAGTTGCACGAAGTGTCTGGGTGAACGCCCTGAGCCGCGAAAGCGAGCCTTTGAAATGCCGTCCCCAGAAAACTCCGCTTCGCTATTCTCTCGTCAATTGGCCTGACCCCGGGAACGCTGGTAGCGCCAGGTTGGTGCGCATTCGGATCGTAAGTGCCATCAAAATCTCCGAAATAAATCACGCCGAGCTCATCACTAAGGAGTAGAGCGTCTTGCTTCCGTCCAGTCTTTGCACCCAAGACATCGATCATGCTAAGAAGATAGCCCGATTCATCCCCCGCCTTCCGTAGGGTCATTTTCCATCCGGGTATTATCTGCTCCTCATTCAGCCTCAGCCATGTATAGAAACTCTTAGCTGACGCCGCTTTGGGCGGCGGTTTCTTCGGGTCTGTAAACCATGCTGCGCTTAAAATTTGGAAGAGCTCATCTCGCGTCGCATACTTCCCTTGTTTAAGATTGTGATGTAGCTCCATCGTATTGAACAGGCGCATTACATCTAGGGCAACCTCGAACGGCGCGCTTTCTTCTCGTATTTCGGTGCTCTGCGAGTTCGGCTCCAGGCTCGCTCCAACACCGAACGGTAGGATAGACATGCTCTTGAGGAAGCCCCTGCGTAACAAATTCATGATAATCCTCCATCGCCGGGATCGATCTTCATTACCCTATCGATTAGCAATAAGTCAAGTACCTTTCTGCGCCCTCCTGTAAAAAACATTTTAGGAAGTCCAAATAGCGGGGTCAAAGTCGAATTGGATCGTGAGGATATGCCCGGTCACCTAGGTTTCGAGACCTAAGCACCTCTCTCCGCTCTCAAGCGCGAAACGAACGCTTCCGGATCGAATTGAACACCGTTAAGAGGAATGGTTGCAGCGACTCGATACACGGAGCCGTCCAACTCTGTGCCTTGTTGCCAGTCACCTAGAAGGTCCTGCATAAGCACAAAATTGAGGAGCGAATTGCGGAGGTGCAGAGGGCCGGCATCAGCGGCTGCTTTGACTGTCGTCATTGCTCCAAGGCCAATTGCTGCACCCTTGCCCCGACCGGTGCTTAAGTTTTTCCACTCCTCATGAAAATGCTGTAAGTCGATTGGATCAACTGAAGCAATCGCGTCGCCTTGCTGAACGCCTATAAAAAAGCCCATAAATTTCTCGCCGTCAGACAAGACGCTGAATCCATCCAAGGTCTCTCGTGCAAGCTTGCGGACTCCAGGATCAGCCTCTCCGTTAGCAATGGTCTCCAATGCGGTGCGTGCAATTGCCATCTTCCGTTCTGCAAGGGAGTGCTCATATTGAAGTTGTTGATTCCCAACGCTCATTCCTCGATAGTGATGCAGAAGACGACCGTAGCGAGTTTCTTCGTCGAGCGACGCTAGAGATGGTTTGTTCTGACTGCCATATCCTTCCGGCCGCAGACGTTCAAGGAATGCTTCGGGATTAGAATCCCTATGTTTGAATGGGATCGTCGCGAACAATTGCAGCACAGCTTCAGGTACGTCCGCGCAAGGTTGTAGCGGGGCGAGATAGCCCTCCCAAAGGAGCATTTCGAGGACACCATTTCGACGCGACAAGACGCGGGCATTCGATTCGGGACCACAGGCTTTTTCAACTAAGCTTTGCATGCCATGAGTGGCGATTGATCCCTTCGCCTGATCGCCGTCAGCGGGGCGGATCAACTCTTCGGCTAGGCTTTCTATCAGCTCCCGGAAGCGCTTGAGTTCTACGACTGTGACGGGAGGTATCTGAGCCTCTAGCGCTCCCGCAAACAGGGCGATCGCTTCCGGCGCATCGAGAGTGTTCAGAGCGCCCAGTGCCTCGCGAGCGATTTGCGTTACTTCTGGCCTGCTATCCCCATTGGCAATCGTCTCCAGGGCCGTTCGTGCAATCGGCAGCCTTCTCGTCAGCATCTCCGCTTGATGTTGGAGTTGTTGGCTTTTTTCGGTGACTAGATCGAGTTGCTTAATCAGGGCGTCGTAGTTTGTCATCCGAGAAACACCTCGATACGGAGATTTGCGCGGGAGTCACTCGTACTTCAATAGTACGAACCTTACTTTGTACCTTGAGAACCAAAAACGACAAAGAAATACGAAAGGCAAAAGCCGGATCAGAGGCAGGTTCGGCCTGGGCACACACTTGATTTCAAGTTTCCGATTACGCGACTTGAACCGCACCGCCACAAGTAGATTCCTTTGACGTCAGTCTCAGTGCTCGTTTACGCTCATTTCCATGTCAGACACCGAAGACACCAAATCTTGGCATCGTTACCGCGACGCGGTGACTGAAAGTACCAAGTTAACGCAGCAGAGCCAGAACGAAGAGGCCTTGCGATTACTTGATGACGCGATTGCGATAGCTATAAGCGAGAACGAGAACCGGTGGGTGCTCACACTTAGCCATCACGCTGCTGTAATCTCGAACTTTCTCCGAAGCTTTTCACGAGAAAAACATTATTACGAGAAGTCGTTGGAGTTCAATCCAGAGAATCCCATCGCGCTGTATGGTTTGGCTGAGGTTGCGCTAAAGCAAGGCCAGACTGATTTGGCCAAGCAGTATGCTAAGAGGTCCTATGATGCGACAGTACAGGGCGATGACGAAATGGCGAAACACGGCCTGCTCGACTTGATTGCCATGAAGTGGCCTGACATCACATCGAAATAACAGGCGACGCCCACGGTTGTGCTTTAGCTCCTGATTAACCCGCTACACGGAAAAGTCCGGCACGAAAGCTCGCGCGGCATCTGTGCGGTAACGACTAATCGGGCACTTACGCCTAGATTTCACGTGAACGATTGTTGCCCGCGTCTATCAGAAGGAAGGGATATCCGACTTAGATGCCTGTAAGCGACGATCAGCTCACAGAACTGCAGCACGCGTATCAAGTCCTCGGTGTTCCAACAAACGCCTCAGCACCTGCGATTAAGCAGACCTACCTTCGGCTGGTAAAGAGA
>WNGM01004549.1_pt1 | contig 24569 bp, 21 predicted proteins | sample 5400571 | NCBI WGS metagenome assembly WNGM01 (sample SAMN13153378, study PRJNA577476) | soil metagenome | isolation source: 100 cm soil or saprolite under Garry oak tree replicate 2 | place: USA:California | collected 2016-06-15 | reverse complement strand
AGTCCGGTGATTTCCGATCGGGCCTTTGATGAAGTATTGGCCGAACCAGGATCTCAACGCTTGAGCCTTGCGGGGATCGAAGCTGCCGGTCGTACCCTTCAGATGATCCATCAAAAAACGGCCGACCAAATCGCGCTGATTTCCGAGGCCGCATGAATGCAGGCTGTTCGAGGCCAGCAGAAGGCGGGCGTTTTCAATGCCGCCCGCGCTTAGCACGATACAGCGCGACGAAATCTTGCGAGCTTCGCCGTCCGGGCCGCGGACGTCGATTGACTCGACTGCTGTACCAGCTTGATTGGTGTTAACGTGAGATACGGTCGCATTTAAAATGACGTCAAGGTTGTCAGCTTCGGGCGAGCTCAGGCTTTCGGCAAAATTGACAGAAACATTCCGGTTGCCGGCATCTCGGCTGAATTGCCATAAACATGAACTAAGCAGTCTCTCATCGATGCTCGGTTTGGCCGCCCGTTGTCCTGCTGGATTCCAGAAGCCACGGCCCATCTGTCCGATATTCGCGACGAGGCCCAGTCGTGATGCCGATCTGCTCAGGTAGGGCGTCAATTCATCAGCCTTGAATGGCCATCCGGAGTGGGGCACCCAATCCCGCGGTTCGTAGTCGATATCATCGAAAGCAGCGCAGCGGCCAGCCCATGTGTTGGACGTACCACCCAGCATTCGGTTTCGAACCAGCCATTGATCCATGACGCGTGGCCAGCCGACGTTCTCGATTTCATTGAGCGCGTCCGTTGCGGCGTCGCGTTTCAGATCCCCGCTCTCGACGAGCAAGACTTTGGCCTTGGTGCGCGCCAGCTCAAGGGCAATCGTCGCACCCGCCGGGCCGCTGCCTACGATGCAGAAATCCGCCTCAAGGCGCTCATCGATCGAAATGGCACGCAAATCTCTGACCGGCATCGACGTCCTCGCGTTGAAATAGAAAAGCGGACCATTCAGCAATGGCGATTGATGGGACTCTTCAGGACGGTATTTCTCGCTACGGCGCGGCTGAGGAAAGAACCTAAAGAACCTGACGGCCGAACTCGCGCGCAACGTAAGCGGCACGCCTTCTTCGGCCCAGATCATGCATTCGGGGTTGCAAACAGAGACGCCGCTACGGCTCGCAGCCCGTCAATGTCTGCTATGCATTCCGTCGGATCCAAAAACCGCCTGCAATTTCAAAATATTTTGCCATTTGGCGTCTGCGATGCCAAGCCCTATGCAGATCGATGGTAGAAATAGATAGTTAACGGCGCGTCGGCTGAGAATGGTGCATGCGCCCTATTCTGACGTTGGTCCCAGCCGCCCAATCCTGACCTGCCTGTTTTGCTCCGAGGCTGATCAATAGGGCGGCAAAGCATTTGCTGGAGGGCGCAAACGCTTCACAGTCTCTTATTTCCCGGTGAGTGAGTCCAAGCCGCGCTCGTGCAATTCTGAAATGCCATATCGATGTCGATAGCCCGTCGCGTAGAGGCGATCGGTTGAAAATCTCCTTTTTCCCAACGTATGGCGAAACGGGAGGATCTTGAATTTCAGGAAGTCTCTCAAAGCGTCAAATACCCAAGGCAGCTGGATACACCTGAAACGACGATCCGAACTTCGGCTATGGCGGCGCATCGTCCGGAGGTTGGGTGGACGCGGAGGGATTTGGGTTCGGCGATTTGCCTGAGGACGCACAGTAGAATAGCATTGCGAATCCGAGGCGTTGCCCGATCCTATGATGAATGAATGGCGCAACATTTATTGGGTGATGGCCGCGGCAGGGAAGGTGAAGTGGCTAGCATCGGTAGTACCGCACATACAACTGGGTCAGGGCACCAAGACATCGTCGGGTCGCTGAAGTCCCTTATGATCGACCATTCGCTGCCCCTATGGTCCGGCGAAGGCTGGGATCCGGCGGCAGGCGGCTTTGTCGAAAGGCTGGATATCGAGGGCAGGGCGGATCGTGCGGAGCCGCGGCGCGTCCGGGTTCAAGCGCGACAGATCTATTCGTTCGCCAAGGCGGCTCAAATCGGCTGGTATCCGGAAGGCCGCGAAATCGCAATGAGGGGCCTGGATTATCTTTTGGCGAAAGCTAAAAGCCCGGATGGCCGGCCAGGCTTTGTTCACTTGCTCGGTCCGGATGGTTCCACGATCAACGCGATGCGCGATACCTATGACCACGCCTTCGTGCTGCTCGCGCTGTCGACGGTATTTCAGTTGAGCAATGATGCCCAGGTCCGGGGCGAGATCGAATCTTTGCTCGCGTTTATCGACCGCGACCTGCGATCGCCTGATGGCGGCTTCATTGAGGGAATTCCCGCAACGATGCCGCGTCGACAAAATCCGCAGATGCATATGCTTGAGGCGTTGATCACGACATTCGATGCGACGAGGGATTCTGTTTTTCAGAATCGCGCCGGCGATTTATACGGCCTGTTCGTTGCGAATTTATACGATCCGCAGCGTCAGGTTCTCGGCGAATATTTCGAGGAGGATTGGTCGAGAATAGAGCCTGTCAGTGTTGAACCCGGGCATCAGGCCGAATGGGTGTGGCTACTCAGGGGCTTTGAACGGATCACGGGCTGTCCAACCGCCCGACATCGCTCGCAGTTGCTTAACTCGGCCTTGCGATATCGCGACGACGTGACGGGCTGTCTGTTCGACGAGGGCGACGCAGACGGGAATATCAGAAAGTTCACCCGGCGCTGCTGGCCTCAGACGGAAATCGCCAAGGCCTGGATCGCGCAGGCCGAGGTGGAAGAGCAGGGTGCGGCTGACGAGGCGCGTGAGGCTCTTGCTCGGCTGCATCGACACTATCTGCGCCATCCCGTTATGGGTGGCTGGTACGATCAATTCGATCGCGACGGCCGATCGCTGGTCGATTTCATTCCGGCCTCTTCATTTTATCACATTCTCTGCGCCATCGTTGAAGCGGAGCGGGTTCTCGGCTGACAGCAGTTGCAGTGCGAAAAAATGAAACTGGAGAAGAGACGGTATGCCGGAGCATCCGTTGACCGGACGAACCCGGCGGGCACGTTGATTCACATTGTTTCTGGTCCAGGCTGTGGAAAATGGACCTCGGACGCTCAAGGCTCAGCAGCAAACCTGCTATCGAAATTCAATTATGAAAAGCTCTGACGACGGCGTTGACGGAAGGCCGATCTGGGCCATCAACGGCCGGTTCATGACCCAACGGATCACCGGCGTTCAACGCTATGCATATGAAATCGTTGCCTCGCTTGACGAGATATCCTCGGAAGACGGCGACGTCGCGAGGCGGCTTGGATTGCGGCTCGCTATGCCGCCCGGCGCGGACGTAAAACTTGCGCTTTCGCAAATCGATGTTTGCCAGACAAAGTTCGGTTCGGGTCATGCCTGGGACCAATTGGTTTTGCCTTGGTATGGGACATCCGGCGTCCTGAGCCTTGGAAATTTCGGTCCGGTGTTGGCGCGACGTCACATCGTATGCATTCATGATGCGAACACGTTCATCGAACCGGAAAGTTATTCCCGCGCCTTCGGCCTGGCTTATCGCACATTGCTGCCGTTGATTGGCAGGCGAGCCAGCAGGGTCGCGACGGTGTCGCAGTTTTCCGCGGATATGCTGGTCAAATACGGCATCTGCCGGCGCGAAAAGATCTTCATCGCGCCGAATGGCCACGAGCACGCGCTGCGGTGGGATGCGAAGCGGGCCGAAATTCCACTCCTCAGGGTCTTGAAGCGCCCTTACGTCCTTTTGCTGGGCAGCAGCGCGAAGCACAAGAACGTCCATGTCATCCTCGAGCAGGCGCGGGGACTTGATGCGGCGGGTATCGACATCGTCGTCGTTGGCGGGGCATCGAGTATTTTTTCCGCGAATGCGCCCGATTATCAGCGAGCCAACATTCATCACGCCGGCTATGTGGGCGACGCCGATCTGGCCGCTCTCTACGAGGGCGCGCTATGTCTGGCATTTCCCTCCAAGACCGAGGGCTTCGGAATTCCGCCGTTGGAGGCAATGGCCAGGGGCTGCCCGGTCGTCTGCTCGAATGCAGCAAGTCTCATCGAGGTAGGTGGCAATGCGGTCGCTTACGTGGATCCCGACCACGGCGATGGCTGGCGCGACGCGATCATTGGTCTGGCAGGAAACCAGGATCTTCGCGCGACAATGGCCGCGAAAGGCCGAAAGCGAGCGGCGCTGTTCTCCTGGAAACGCAGCGCGCAGCTTTACCTCGATGAAATCCTGCGTCTATCCGCTTAGCCCGCGACTGAATTACCTGCCCCAGATCAGCCACGCCAGGGAAGCCCAAATCGCGAGGCTTATGGCGAACGATGATATCCACGGCCACGCCGATGAATACCGCAGGTCGTCCGCAGTTCTAGACCTTGCATCCCGGATCACGTGGCCGACTGGGCCGGTACGTTTGCTCCTCGGGTGCGCGTCGAAATATCTGTTACGAAACTCTGACATGGGGTCCCCTGCCGAAAAAAGTTGCGTTCAGCACATGACTCAACGAATCGGTTCGCCAGATGTTTCAATTGTGGACAATATTCGACCATTTCGGGGGCCCGTCCGGGTTTTATGCAGCCGTCGCGCAGCTTGCAGTGGAAAACTTCCGCGATAGCGCGATCCGCGTGTTTTCCGGAACGGCGGCGCTTTGTTGCACCGCAAACTCCGAGCTATGGTCGGGCAGGCCGACGATTCTGGGACCAAAATGATGGCTACAGGCACCGTTAAGTCGTTTAATCCGGCAAAAGGCTATGGATTCATAAAAACGGACACCGGTGGAGCGGAGGTGTTTGTTCACCTGTCGGCGGTCCGGGAGGCCGGCCTTGCTGATCTGCGAAAGGGCCAGAAGATAAGCTTTGAAATTTTCGATAACCAGGGCAAGGCGGCCGCGAAGAATCTGCACATAGACAGAGCCATGGAAGACGAGTCGGACCATAATCCGGACTCGGCCAACAACGGTCCCGAAATTGTGCAGAGAAATATGAACCAAAAGAAAACGGAAGAACCCATAAAAAAGCGCACGTGGATCGCGCGCGCCGCTCTGGAGTCGGCGTTGGCCGAGAACGTCCGGAGAAGTGACCCACAGTGCGAGGGTCTAATCGAAATTATTGTCGAGCGCGTTGTTCCGGCGTCGCCCGACGGCGCCAATTGGGCCGTCAAAGGCGTCAAATATGGAAAGGCGGAGCGCGAAGTATGCAGCGCTGCGATATCCAAGGTTGTGGAAGAAGGTCAGCGCGAGTTTGAAGTTTCGGACTGGCCCTAGGCGCTGGTGGAGCGCTCCGATAACGCTACGTGGCATTAGCCCGACGTGATCAATTTTCGAACGCGATTCCGATAAAATCGCCGCGGCGCCAGATCAGCCGACATTTGCGGACGGTACGAAAATTATCGAACGACAACTCGAAATTCGGCGGCAGCACGTTGAGGCCACTGAGCCTGATCTGAGCGCCGGCATTGGTGACGTCCTGCACTTCGCAAGCAAATACGCCGCGCTGGGCGCTAAAGAACAGCAGCGCGCCCTTTGAAGCCGCCGTTCTACCAACCGAGCGTCTCTCAATCAGCTTGGTCATTCGTTGGCTTTACAAACTTCTTGTAGGTCCAGCGTCGCCCGTCATGGCGTCGCAAGACCTTTCCATACACCAGCCGCCCCGCAATCGATCGCCTCGGAATGACAACTGTCCAAAGGTGCCAAACGCCTACCCAGGCCGGCTTCGACCGCGTACTCTCATCCTGTTCGAAATCCTGACTGCCTGCGACCATCTGCAGTCTCACCAATAAAATACGCCAAGCGGGGAATGATCGCTTACATTGCGGATCCGAACACGGGATCATGTTCGGTGCGATGATGCTATCGGGTCTAGATGACCGCGCAACGAAAGCCGCGTGTTAAGCTTGACGTCGATGCTGCGGGTTAATTCCGGAACCGCAAATGAGGATTGCAGCCGTCGCGGCACACTTCATTCTTGGATGTCCCCTGCGAGCTGCCGCCACTTCGCGCTTGGCAAGGCGCCGGAGGTCGCGGTTTGCGTGTGAGCGCCGTTTGCACCGAGCGAGAGTTGAAGCCGGCTTCAGGCCGGAAAAATCATCTGGAGGGCAGGCCGCGACCCCCAACGATTCGGGTCCGCAAGCTAACGTCATTGGCAGATTGTTAAAAATTGAGCTTGACCCCGCGAAATCGGAATGCTGCATTGCAACTAGCGCAGTGCAGTAAGTTCGGAGTTTTTCGATGGACGAAATTGTCGATCATGCGTTGTACACCTATGGGTTGACCCGCGAGCTCGACGCCACGCGGATTGCGCAATCCCGAGAGAAAATTATCCGATATATCGACAAGCTCGGCGCTGCCGGACAAAACGACACGCATCAGTTGGCCATCTATGCGCTGGCGTACCTGAAAGAATTGCACGAGGGGCCAGACCCACGGTTCACCGGCTGTTAGTCGCGGCGATTTGGTCCGCGAAATCCGCCGTATGCGGTGGCCATTATGCCGATGAGGAATGAAGTTCTCGCCGCGGAAGCATATCCTCGAAAGAGGGTACGATCGACGGCGCAGCCGCACCATCGAGCTCGGCAAGTCGATCGACCAATAATTGCAGGCGCGGAGGGAGCCCAACCGACTCTCGCTTAAGCACCTGACGAAGCCGCTCCCCGATCTCATCGCAGATCGCGCGACTGTGCATGGGGTTGATCCGTATATCTGCGGCGTTCTTTTTCGACATCACAAGATCCAGCAACATCCAACTCGGATCAAGTAGCTCCCTATCAGGTTCCAAACAGGTAAATGGCGCTTGATCGATTTTCCGCATTGGTGAAGAAAGAGTAAAGCTAGCGCGTGCATTGCCGCCGGAAGGCTTCTGTCGAGCAGATCTGGAGTTCATGGCGGTACGAGAAACAGGCGCCAACAATAGTAAACAGGCGGACGCCCGTTAGCCGGCGTCAAGGCTAGCCGCACTACATCGTCAGTAGTTCATCTTCAGCGTCATGAATGTGCCGACTGTCTTGGTAATGAGCAGCTTGGCCGGCGTGCGAAGTCGGCCGAGTAATTGTTCGAGCCGTGTTTCGCGCTTCACCCTGTAACGAATGGATCGCTGGCCGCCCATTCCGGCGTACAACCTTGTTACGCCGTTTTCCTTGGAGGAAAACTCGGACGGAATACCATCGAAGTCGAAGGTGAGACCCCTGGCAGCGGCGTCTTGAATTGCCGAGCACAAGAGCAATTTGACGGCCCCCTGGTGGGGCTTGGTCTGCCCGTCTGCCGATACCCGACGTGTCGTCATCCAATAATAATAATTGGTGTCGTCCCACAAACAGGCCACGGCCGCGTCAATTTCTCCCGTGTCGCGTCTGTTCGCGGTGAAGATGCGGGCCTGCCCCCGACGCACGCCCTCCTTGAGAATATCATGCGCGATCGTGAGCGGTGCATACGACTTTCGGCGCCTGCGGAAAAGATCGGCTGCATAGGTCTGTATGAACGCCTGGGGAGTTGTAGTTGAAACAATCAAATGCTCTTGCGCCTGTCGGATATGCCGCCTCGTCATTTTCGAGAATGAGGCGTGCAGCAGCGGTGACTTATCCGGAGCTACAGTATAATTTTCCTCTAAAGCGGGTTGGAATCCTTCCGACAGAAACAGCCTGTAGTCGAACTCGTTGGACAGCGTCAGGAAATAGGATACGTCCGTCGGTAGTTGCTTGATCAACTGACGGGTAATTTCAGTCTTCTTGGTTTTGCAGATGTCTTCAGGGATATTCGGACCGCACACGCGCGCCCAGGGCAGATTGTACGCCTGCTTCATCCCGAGGCTATTCCGTCCGAGTACGATGATCAGGCTGCCGGCTACCTTGCCGTCCTCGGTGACTACGATCTTTCTCGTGTCATCGTTTTGCTCAGCGATATCGGTAAACCACCTCTGCATGTAGACAGGGGGTTTGCTGATGTTGAGGGGAATTCCGCTGATATCACGCGACACAAAAAGCATTTTACTGAGCTTCCGACGACCGATCGCCACGCGCATTATTGCGTTTGCTAACAGCGTATTGTTGCGATTGCTAACAAACATTGAGCTTACGCGCCGGTCAAAAAATTTTATCGCTTGAAAAGAGTCAGATTGCAATTTGAATCTCGAGATTAACCCTAATGCGCGGCGCGCATCGCAAGTTTGTCAGGAGCGCGCACAGAAGTGCAAGAATGTCGGAGGGACTTTGCCCGATGGTTGCGAAGTCCCACCATTGCTCGCACCGAAAAATAAAATGACGCGGTGCGCGGCGCGCGAGCAGGGGCGCGGCGGTGGCCGCAGGACCGAGCGCCCTTGGCAGCAGACATCGGTGTTTGATCTGCCAGCTTCGAGCGGTTACCGTTAGGTCCACCGGGAGAATAAAATTGATAGAACGAAAGATGTCGCCGACGCACGACGCGCCTTATCGTGGCTTGCGTGTTCTCGACTTTGGGCAGGGGATAGCGTCGCCTTACTGTGCCATGTTGCTCGGTGTTTATGGAGCCGAGGTCATCAAGGTCGAGCCCCCCGAGGGCGACTGGTCGCGCTACCTGGGGACGACTTACGGGAGTCATACGGCGCTGTCTGCCGTCTATAATCGCGGCAAGCGCAGTCTTTGCCTCGATCTGAAGCACGACGAAGGCATCCGGATTGCCAGACGCCTCGCCAGCGATTGCGATGTCTTCATCGAAGGCTTCCGGCCCGGCGTCGCCGCCCGCCTCGGGATCGGCTATGAGGATCTGGCCCGTAACAATCCGGGCCTGATCTATCTCTCGGTCAGCGGCTTTGGGCAAGACGGGCCGTACTCAAAGCGCCCGGGCTCGGATTCCGTGGCGCAGGCATTTTCCGGCCTTGTGTCGGTTAACGTCGGCAACGACAAGACCCCGCACAGGGTTGGCACGACGATTTCGGATGTTGCGACCGGGGTCTACGCATTTCAGGCCATCGCAACCGCGCTGTTCGCGCGCGCGACCGTTGGCACGGGCCGCTGGATCGATGTCAGTCTCACACAATCGACCGCTGCGTTGCTTGGCCACAAGGTCGCCGAGCATGTTCTGGAGGGGGGTGCTCCGCGCGCACTCAATGTACCGGCGGGCTCCTATCAAACAAGGGATGGCTGGCTCATGGTCACCCTGGTGAACGAGTCGCAGTACAAACGGCTTTGCACCGCCATCGAACGCGAGGATCTTGCCAGCGATCCGCGGTTCATGGATTTCGCGAAGCGTGCGGACTCCGCGGATGCACTGATCCCGCAAATGCGCGATGTCTTCCTGACTCAATCCTCCGAAACCTGGCTTAGCAGGCTTCATGCAGCGGATATTATCTCAGAGCGAATCCTCAATCCCGGCGATTGGCTGCATAATGTTCACGTCGAGGCAACGAAATCAGCGGTTTGCCAGGATACGCCCGGCGTTGGATTGGTATACGCGCCGCGCACGCCGGGCTTCATGGGCCTTTCCGAGGACAAACTGCGGCCTGCGCCGGATGTCGGCGCGGATAGCCGCGCGGTTCTCCTGGATGCCGGCTTTGATGGCGACGAAATCGACAATTTCGTCAGTGCTGGCGTGGTACGTACCTCGGTGTGCTAGGCCAAACCGCGGCCGAGAGTTTTGCGCTTGTCGCGACGACGCAGGATTGCCAGGAAGGCCTTGACGCCTTCGTCGAAAAGAGATCGCCAAAATATACCGGGCGTTGACGTTGAATAGACCGGACTAGGTTCTCGGCGATTTATCCGTGGGGTCGCTCTCTACGACCGCGCCCTCGGCGACGAGCGCCTCGATGTCGCTGCTCGAAAAGCCGGCTTCGCGAAGAATTTCCCCACCGTGTTCGCCGAGACGAGGCGGATATTGCCGGATCGATGGCGGCGTTTTGCTCCAGGTTGCTGCAGGACCGGCGACGCGCAGCGTGCCTTCGGTCGGATGTTCGATGGATTGAAGCAGTCCAACCGCGGCGAGATGCGGATCGTCGATCAGGCCGTCGAGGTCGTGCAGCGGCGCATGGCGTAGCCGTTCGGCCAATTGTCGCGATAGCCGCCATCGGTATACGGATTGCCCGGTCCCAGGTTCTGACAGTTCGCGTTAGGATAGAATTGCTCCTGGATGGTGTAGCTGGAAGATGGGAACGCACCTTCCATTCGCCAGTTCGCTTGTTCGTTCACTCCTTCAAACGTGATAATCCGGCACCGAGGGTTGACCGCGGCCGACGCTCCGACGTTGTATCGTCATCTCAGCCTTTATAGGCTAGCGCAACTCTGTTCCGATGACGGCGCCCCCCTTCTCGGGGCAGAGTTGCGCCCTCCAATTCCCCGCACGTCAATCGTCATACCGATCGCGGGCCTGCGTACGGCCGGGCGCCGGTCTATGCCAGCGCGAGTTCCTGATATCGGCTCGCTGCCACTTCGTCGCATCGCGCGCGGTAGGCGGGAGCACTGCCGCTATAGCGTGCGACGATACGGGTCTGCTTGCCATCGACGTTGGAGTTGATACCGGTCATCCAGGAGTTGACCTCGTTGGAGAGCAGGCCCACCCCAAGCGCCTTGACGTGATCGGTCCAGGTCGTCACTCCCGCTGCCGTGGCCTCGACGCGGGTCAGGTTGTTTTCCCGCGCGTGCCGGATCAGACCGGTCACCCAATCGACATTGTATTCGATGCTGCGTGGAATATTGCCCAGCGCCGTGTGCGGCCCCATCAGCATCATCATGTTGGGGAAGCCGTCGACCAGGACGCCGAGAAAGGTCTGCGGCCCGCTAGATGATGATGTCGAATTCGTATTTGCGATCGCTGGTCTTGATGCCATCAGGCGTGATCCGCTCGATCGGCGTTTCCGTGATGTCTACCAGCTCGACATTGTCCCGGTTGTAGGCCTCATAGTAGAAAGTCTCGAGCGGAAGCCGGCGAGTGCCGAAGCCGTGATTCTTCGGAATCAGCTTTTCCGCCACCCGTTGATCTCTCACCCGTTGGCGGATCTTCCTTGCCACGAAGTCGCTGATAACAGCGTTCGCCTTGCGGTCGATCAGGATGTCACGGAAATTACCCTGCCAGATACCGAAGCCGCGCTCGGCATACAACTTTTCGAAGAAGGCTTCGCGCTCCTCATCCGATACCTCGAAAGTCCCGCGCGGATCGGGCGTGTGCAGGAAGCAGGCGAAGGTCTCCTGGCATCGCCTGAACATCTCCGGATAGCCGGACTTGATCTCCCGTTGCGTCTCCGCGTCGATCTTGCCGTTGTGCAGCGGCGCGCACCAGTTCGGCGTGCGCTGAAAAACGGTCAGGTACCCGACGGACTTGGCGATGGTCTGGATGGTCTGCACGCCGGTCGCACCGGTTCCGATCACCGCCACCCGTTGGCCCGTGAAGTCGACCGGTTCATGCGGCCATCTGGCGGTGTGGAAGGATTGGCCTTGGAACGTGTCCACGCCCTCGATCCGCGGCATGGTGGGGGTGGAGAGTGGGCCAATGGCGGTGATCAGGAAGCGCGTGCGGAAGCGGCTGTCGTCCGCCAGCGTGACGTTCCAGCTGCGCGTTTGCTCGTCATAGATTGCCGCAGTGACCGTGCTGCGGAACTGGATGTCGCGGCGGAGGTCGAACTTGTCGGCGACGAGATTGAGGTAGCGCAGCGTTTCCGGCTGGCCGGCGAAGTGCTCGGACCAGCTCCATTCCTCCAGCAGTTCCTTCGAAAACGAGTAACCGTAGGAGTAACTTTCGGAATCGAAACGCGCGCCCGGATAGCGGTTCCAGTACCAGGTGCCGCCGACGCCGGTGCCGGCCTCGAACAAGCGCACCCGCATCCCGAGTTCGCGCAATCGATAGAGCTGGTACATGCCCGACATGCCCGCCCCGATGATGATGGCATCGTAGTCGAGTGCTGGCGCCGCATCGGGCGGAGCTTGCGTTTCGCGTGAGGCGGCCATGTGTTGTTGCTCCTGCCGGACCGAGAGTCCTCAAACCACGGGCACGCGCCTTGCCGCGACCGCGGGCGAAATGACGTCGATGTCGAGCGGAACGCGCCATCGTTCGGTCAGGCGCACGCGCGGCGCTTCGTTGCGGGCATCGGCTCCCTCAACGATAAAACCTTCGAACCCGTTGGTCATGACCTCGTTGCACTTTTGAACGTAGACCGGAAAACCGCCGATGTAGGGCATGAAGACCCGCGGGCGCCCCGGGATATTTGCGCCGACATACCAGGAACTGCAGGTTGACCTGAGCGAGACCTTGGAGACCTCATTGACGTGCTCGACCCATTCATCCTCGTAGTGCTGGACCGGCTCGACCGTCGCCGCCCCAATGTCGCGCATGTGAGCCATGCAGTCCACCATCCAGTCGACGTGCTGCTCAATCGCCTGGATCATGCTCGCCAGCACCGACGGACTGCCCGGTCCGGTGATCGTGAACAGGTTGGGAAATCCTGTCGAGGCAACGCCGAGATAGGCGCGCGGGCCTGCCCGCCATTTCTCGGCGAGGGTCGCGCCATCGCGGCCGGTGATCCGCATTCTGTCGTATGACCCTGTCATCGCTGCAAAGCCCGTCGCGCAGACGATCGCGTCCAGTGGGTATTCGGCGCCGTCAACCTCGATGCCCTGCGCCGTGAAGCGCTCGATTGGCGTTTTGGACACGTCGACCAGCTTTACATGCGGAAGATTATAGGTCTCGAAGTAGCCGGTATCGACGCATAGGCGCTTGCAGCCGAACACGTTGTCCGGGCACAGCAGCTCGGCCGTCGTTGGGTCCTTGACGAGCTCGCGAATCTTGCGGCGCGCGAACTCGGCGATGGTGTCGTTCGCCGCCTTCTCGAACAGAAGGTCGCCGTAGGCGCCGAGGAAGGGCAGACCGCCGCGTTCCCAGGCCTCCTGATATTGCCGCTCGCGTTCCGTTGGCGTGGCTTCCAGCGCGGGCTTCATGTTGAACGGGAAATAGAAGCCGGTTGGCCGTGCACGCGCTTTGGCGCGCAGTGCGGGATAGTCGGCCTTGATGGTCTTCCGATATTCCGGCGTCAGCTTTTCGTTCCAGGCCGGCACGGAATAGGTGGCGGTGCGCTGGAACACCGTCAGCGCGGAAGCCTGCTGCGCGATGATCGGAATCGACTGGATCGCCGAGGAACCCGTACCGATCACGCCGACGCGAAGCCCGGTAAAGTCCACCCCTTCGTGAGGCCATTCGCCGGTGTGATAGACCGGGCCGCGGAATTCCTCGCGTCCTCTGAAGGGCGGACGGTTCGCCGCCGACAGGCAGCCGACCGCCATGATGCAGAACTTCGCGGTGACATGGTCGCCGCGGTCGGTTTCGATGCGCCAGGACTTCGCGGTGTCGTCGAAAGTGGCCCCTGTGACACGCGTGTCGAACCGAATGTGCCGGCGGAGATCGAAACGGTCGGCGACATGGTTGGCGTAAGCAAGGATCTCGGGCTGCGGCGCGTACTTTTCCGACCAGTCCCACTGCTGGTCCAGCTCTTCGGAGAATGAAAAGGAATACTGCATGCTCTCGACGTCGCAGCGAGCGCCCGGATAGCGGTTCCAGTACCACGTGCCACCGACACCGCCGCCCGCTTCATAGACACGTGCCGAAAAGCCAAGCCCGCGAAGGCGGTGCAGCATGTACATGCCGGCAAAGCCGGCGCCCACAACGACAGCGTCGAAAACCGCGCCAACCTCCGGCGGCCGTTCAGGTCGGTTCTGCGTGCTGGGGGCCATAAGCAGGTTCCTCCGTCTTTTCTTGATTGCTAACCCCGCCGCACGCTCGCGCCGCCGTCCACCGGCAGCGTGACGCCGGTGATGAAGCTGGCTTCGTCGGAAGCCAGGAAGAGCGCGGCGTTGGCGACGTCCCAGCCGGTGCCCATCTTCTTGCGCAGCGGCACTTTCGCGTCGCGCTCGGCCTCGACCTCGGCGCGGCTCTTCTTGAATTCGCGGGCGCGGGTATCGACCGCCATCGGCGTGTTCATCAGGCCGGGCAGGATAACATTGGCGCGAATGCCGTACGGGGCGTTCTGGTAGGCGAGCTGCTCGGTGAAAGCGACCATCGCCGATTTGGTCGCCTTGTAGGCGACATAGGGATAGGTGGTGATGACAGCCATCGAGGAGATGTTGATGATGGCGCCGCTGTTCTGCTGGCGCATGATCGGGATCACGTGTTTGGCGGCGAAGATGCAGCTCTTGAGGTTGATCGCGACACAGCGGTCGAGCGCTTCCTCGGTGATGTCGAGCAGCTCGGCGTCGCCGCCCGCGATGCTGACGCCTACATTATTATGCAGGATATCGATGCTGCCCCAGCGGCTGTGCGCATCGGCAACCATGTCCTTGAGCTCGGTCTGCCTGGTGACGTCGGCCTTGAATGCCACCGCCATGCCCCCCTTGGCGCCGATCATGTCGACCGTTTCCTGGGCCGACTCGATATTGTGATCCACGCACATGACCTTGGCGCCTTCGCGCGCGAAGGTGAGGGCCGTGGCGCGGCCGTTGCCCATGCCTTCGCCGGGGCTCTGGCCGGCGCCGACGACGATGGCGACGCGATCTTTCAGGCGCATGTCAGTTCACTCCCGGTATCGGGTACTGCTTCAGTACCTCTTTGTAAGTGGGTTCGTTGTCGATCTTCATGGTAGCGAGCACGCGGACCACGGCGCAATAGAAGGCGATGGTGAGCACGAGATCGGTCATGTGCTCGTCGCTGAGTTCCTTCTTGATCTCGGAGAAGGTTAAATCCGACATCGCGAGCTCGCGCACCATCTCGCGGGCGCCTTTCAGGATGGCCTTGGCCAGCGGCTCGAGGTGAGAGGGCTTGCCCTCGGTCTCGGCCAACAGGCCGGCGATATCCTCATCGGTGACGCCGAACTCCTTGCCGATCTTCACGTGATGGGTGAATTCGTATTCCGATTTCTCCATCCAGCCGACTTGCAGGATTGCGAGTTCGCGCAGCCGCGGGTCGAGTTTGCTCTTGAAGCGGATGTAGCCGCCGACGCCGTTGAAGGCGCGCGCCATATCGGGCGAGTTGACCAAAAGCTTGTGCAGGTTGGTGTTGCGCTTGAGCATGTCGCGATATTCGGGCGCGACCTGGTCGGCCTCGAGATAGGGCAGGCGGGCCATCTTGTTGTTCCTCCTTGTGGCTCTTTATGAAGTGATCAATGATCCCTTGAATCGCGTTCGGGGCCTTGCAGCGTAACGCCGCCGTCGACCACGAGAACCTGGCCGGTGATGTAGCGGGCGTAGTCGCTGAGCAGGAACTTCACGGCGTGGCCGACGTCCCAGCCGGTTCCCTCGGTTTTCAGCAGCGAGGCATTGGCGCGCTGAGCGCGAGCGGCCTCGCTCATGCCGCTGCCGTGAGCATAGACCATCGGCGTATACATCGGACCGGGGCAGATGCAGTTGACCCGGATGTTGTCGCGGCCGTGATCGACCGCCATCGCCTGGGTCAGTCCGATGACCGCGGCTTTCGAGGTCGTGTAAGTGGTGAGCCCGCGCGGCCGAAGTGCTGAAATCGACGAGATATTGACAATGGCGCCGCCCTTGGCGGTCTTGATCATGGCTGGAATCGCGTGCCTGGAGAGCAGAAACATGCTCTCGACGTTGATTTGCATCACGCGGCGATATTGCTCGGGCTTCTCGTCGACGACGCTGCCGCGGCTGCCGATACCGACATTGTTGTCGAGGAAATCGAGCCGGCCCCAACGGTCGACGGCGGCTTCGACGATCCGCTGGCAGTCGGCTTCCCTGGTGACGTCGCAGGCCATTGCTGCCGCTGTCCCGCCCTCAGCCAGGATCATTTCAACCGTGCGTTCGGCAAGCCCGAGGTCGAGATCGGCCACCAGCACCTTGGTACCCGCGCGTGCCAGCAGGATTGCCGCCGCCCTGCCGTTGCCAATGCCGTCGCCCGCAGCACCGCCGCCACTTACGATGGCCACTCTGTCGGTCAAGCCGGAATCGTCCTTGGGCCCCTTCATCACGCTTCTCCCTTTGGCTTCCGTCTGCGTTTATTCTTGCGGGACTTTGCAAGCATTAGGGATGATTTCACGCGATACAACAAGGTCCGCGGTGTTCACCTGGACGACGGTCCGCCTTCGCAAAATGCAGAGCTCGCCGGTTTTCCGTTCCCTTCAGCGAAAGCGCTGACCGGTTGCGTGAGGTCCAGGCCTGCGCTAGGCAGAAAGCACGTGGCGGAGGTGGAACGCAGTCGGAGCGGTCGCGCCTGGCCGGGATATTTGCATGAATGAGGGACGCTATCGGTTGATCGGATCCACGGCGTCGCCTTACGCGATCAAGCTGCGGGCGCTGTTGCGTTACCGGAGGATTCCGTTCGATTGGGTCATCATGACCAAGGCGCTACGGAAACAGACCGAGCACCTGCGGCCAAATCTGATTCCGGTTCTTCAATACCCCGATGGAAGTTTTCGCGGCGAAACCACGATACTGGCGTACGATCTGGAAACCCGGCATTCGGATCGCTCGGTCATTCCCGAAGATAAGGCGGTCGCGTTCGTTTGCGATCTGCTGGAAGACCTCGCCGACGAATGGGCCGTGAAACCGCTCTTTCTCTATCGGTGGTGGGGTCCGGAAGACCAGGCCTATGTGTCGCGATGGGCAGGCGAGGAATGGTCGGTGTCGGACACCGAGCCCGGAAGCGCCGAGGAAATCGAAGAGTTTCGCCGCAGGCAGATATCGCGAATGTCCATTCTCGGCGCCACCGCCGAGAACAAGCCGTTGCTGGAATTAAGCTACCACCGCATTCTCGCCGCGTTCGAACCCCACGTCGGTATGATAAAATACATTTTCGGAAGCCGGCCATCGCTGGCGGATTTTGCATGGTTCGGCCAATTGAGCGAATTGGCGACCGATCCCACCCCGATGCGGATCATGCGGGAAAAAGCACCCTTTACCGATCACTGGACACGGCGGCTGGACGACGCCTCCGGCGTCGACGGGCAGTGGTATCCGCGAGAGCTAGCGCTGTCGGGCATGGCGGAGGCGCTGCTCAGGATTGCCGGCGAACTCTATCTGCCGTTTCTTGTCGCCAACGCGCAAGCCTTTGCGAAAGGCGTCGAGCGGCTGGAGATCAATGTCTGGGGCCTGCCCTATGCCCTGTCGCCGTTCAAGTATCAGGTCAAATGCCTCGATCTCATCCGCGGCAAATTTGTATCGTTGGATGCAGAGCACCGAGCGGCGCTGCGGCCTGTGCTTGAGCGCACCGGGTGCTGGGAACATCTCGTCGCAAAATAATTAATGGCATCTGGCGCGGCGCGGCGGCAACGGCCGTCTCAGGCTCGATGCCGGCTTCCCAGCGCCGCCGCGATCGTCTCTGGTTGCTTGATGCGCTCGATCAGCATGTCGATGCGGTCGCCGCCCCAGAACAATTCGCCGTTGAAGACCATGGTGGGCACGCCGAACACGCCGAGGGCTTCCGCCTCGTCGATGATGCGGTCGTGCTCGTCGCGCGCCGGGCCGTTGACGTAAGCTTCGAAATCCTTCTGTGAGCCGCCGACGTCAGCGATCACGCCGGATATGTCAGATAATTCGTCGATTTCGAGGTCGTGACTCCAGAAGCGCCTGAACACTGTGTCATGGTAGGGCCGGAACAGGCCATGGCGCTGCGCGAACAGCATGCCGGCACTGGAATAGAAGGCATCGTAGATTCGCCGCGGCCCTTTCATGGTGAGTCCTTGCGCGTTGGCATAGCGTCGCGCGTCCATGTAGGCGTACCGCACCTTGCGCCAGAAATGCGGCGTGCGCTCCTCCACCGTCCCCATGAATTCGGGGATGCGGAGCGTGTAGGGCAGCCATTCGAGTTCGACGCCGTGCTTCTCTTCAAGTTCGAAGAGCCGCTTGTTGGCGACGAAAGCGTAGGGGCTCTTGTAGTCGGTGTAGATTCGTACGCGCGGTTTTGGCATCGCGGATCCCTTCTTGACGATCGTCAGGCCTTCGTCTGACGATACTGGCTTAAGTCCGCATCGTGTGTCATCCGCCAATAGTCCACAAACCGCCACGGCATTGCGGAAAATACCCGGCCCTGCTTGTTCCGGTAGTAGGTCGTCATTCCCGGATGGGTCCAGATCATTTGCTCGTGTTCGACGTCGACCTCGCGGACATACTGGTCATGGACGTCCTGGCGAACGTCGATGGCGGCCAGACCATGCTCGATCATGTCGACGAGACATGCGGTGATGTAACGTGACTGGCATTCGGACTGGAAGATCACGCTGCCGCCATGCGCCGGGCCGGCATTGGGGCCGAGCATACAGAAGAAATTCGGAAAATCCGGCACGGTGAGGCCGAGATAGGCGGTCGGATTGTCGTTGGCCCAGGCATCCCTGAGTTTCTTGCCGCCGCTCCCGGTGATATTGAGACGCGCCGCCATTTCGGTGACCTTGAAGCCTGTCGAGATCACGATGACATCCGCCGGTCGCAATGCGCCGTCGGCGGTGACGATGCCATCTGGCGCGAAGTGGTCGATGGGTTCGGTGACCAGCTCGACATGCGGCTTGGTCAGCGTTCGGAACCAGCCGTTGTCGAGCAGGATGCGCTTGCCATAGGGCGGGTAGGTGGGCACGCATTTCTCGATCAGATCGGGCCGATCCTGCAGCTCGGATAATATGAAGTCCGTCAGCTCCTGACGATGCCGGTCATTGCCTTTGTTGACGGCGCGATCGGGATGCGGCCAGTCCGGGTCCTTGCGCAGGAAGGGCAGCAGCCCGTCGCCATAGCGCCAGAACATGTTGAAGCGATACCATTGCACGTAAAACGGCAGATGCGCGAGCAGCCATCGCGCGCCTTCGCTGATGGGATCGGAATAGCCCGCGACCGGACGCGACCATTGCGCCGACCGCTGATATACCGTGATGGAAGCCACGCGATCGGCGATCGAAGGCACGAGCTGCATCGCGGTGGCGCCGGTGCCGATCACTGCCACGCGTTTGCCGCCGAGCTTGATGTCGTCCGACCACAGCGCGGAATGGAGCATCAGGCCGGCAAAATCCTGTTCGCCCTTGAAATGAGCTGGCGATGGATCGTTGAGCTGGCCGATCGCGCTGACCAGGATCGCCGACTCGAAATCCTCCACGCCCTCGTCGGTTTCCAGCGTCGAGATCCAGCGGCGTCTGGTCTGGTCCCAGCGCGACGAGGTCAGTCGGGTGTTGAAGCGGATGTGGCTGCGAACGTCATGTTCGAGCGCGACCTTCTTGAGATAGTCCAGCAGTTCTTCGCGCTGCGCGAAATAACGGGTCCAGTTGTTGCGCGCGCCGAACGAGAACGAGTAGGAATGATTAGGCGTATCGACGCCGCAGCCGGGATACCGGTTGACGTACCAGGTGCCGCCAAGTTCGTCGTTCTTCTCGACAATGGTGTAGGGGATACCGAGCCGGCCGAGCGCAACGCCAAGCGCGATGGCGCAGACCCCGGCGCCGACGATCAGGACGTGCTGCTGCTGCAATTGCTCGCTCGCCGGCTGCTTTGCCCAGCGCACATCGCGGGCAATGAATCCCATTTCCTCGCGCATCAACGGCGCGTATTCCGGTGTGACGTTTTCGCCGAGGCAGGCGCGCATCATTTTCAGCATCAGCTCATTGCCGGGATCGGTGATCGCAGGCTTGGGCTCGCCGTTTGCGAACAAGTTGAGGACCGCGGCGCGGATTTCGTCCTGGATTTCCTTGGGCACACCGGCTTCCGGATCCGGGATCAGGCGGACGTCGCGCCTGGGCTTGTAAGGAGGCTCCAGCCACCGGACGTCTCCGGTCATATGAACCAGAACCATCAGTAAGACGCGGATATCGCCCTCGGCGATGGCCGATGTCAGATCGAGCTTCTTGCGCGGCGTCTCAATGTTCATGGTCTTACATCCTGCGTTCCCGGAGTTTCCCGCAATCCGCCATAGGCGTCCCATGTCGAGGCCGCGATAAATCCGGCGTCGACCGGCAGGTTGATTCCGGTCACGCCGCTGCTCGTCGGTCCGAGCAGCCACGCAATCGCGTGGGCAACCTCGATCGGCTCAACCAGCCGGTTCATCGCGGTGTTGCGCGCGAGGCGGTCTTTATCCAGCGCGCCCGATGCAATTCCCGCCTCCAGCGCGACGGTGCGCGTAAAGCCGGGAGACACGGCGTTGACCCGCACGCCGGCGCGGCCCCATTCCGCCGCGAGCGTCTGCGTTATCTGGATGACGCCAGCCTTTGCCGCCGTATAGGCGTGGATCGGGCCGGACGTCATGCCCGCGACGGAAGCGACATTGACGATCGTGCCATGCCGCCGCTGCACCATTCGCTCGCCTACGCTGCGTGCCACCAGAAAGGTGCCGCGCAAATCGATGTTGATTTCTCGATCCCAATTGTCCATGCGCACGCGTTCCGCCGCGTGCATTTTGCCGAACACGCCGGCGGCATTGACAAGGCCTGATATTGGACCATGGGCGGCTTCGATGGCTGCGATGCCGCTCACGACTCCGGTCTCGCTGGCAACGTCGAACGCATCAGGCCACAGCATCGTCTGCGTGCCAGCGAGAGCTTCGGGCGCGATGTCGACGATGACGACGCGCTGCCCCTGCCGCGCGAGCAGGGTCGCGGTGGCCGCGCCAATGCCGCGGCTGCCGCCGGTCACCAGTACAATGCCGTCAGGCGCGGTCATGGTTGCTTGTCCTCGCCGCGCGGGGTGAATAGTCCGCGGGTAATCAGCTTCTCGTAAGCCGAGATCACATGATCCGGCACCGCGGCGGCGGCGCCGTCGGCATAGGAATAGCGGCGGCTGAGGTAGCCGCGTGCGCCCATGAACATGTGAACGATGGCCTCGAATTCCTCGTCGCTGAAGTCGTCGATCGAGCCGGCATGCCGCGCGCGCCGGAGGATTCGAACATAGGCGGTGGAAATATTGTCGAGATGCTTCTGGTAACCGGTCGGCGCAAAGAATTCGGCTTCGTTGAGAATGCGCAGGAATTCGGGCACCTCGCGGATGAAATCGAAGAAGGCGCCAAACCGCTCGATTTCCTGCTTCGCCGCGTGCGCCGTTCCGGTTCGGTCGCGGATGAAGCGCACCATGTCCAGCCCGATTTTAGGCAGCAATTGATCGAGCAATTCCTGACGTTTCTCGAAATGATTGTAAAACGTGCCTTGCGCGACGCCGGCTTCTTCGGTGATGCGCGCGACGGAGGCCTCGGCGTAACCGTATTTGCCGACGATCCTGGTGGCGGCGTCGAAAATCTTGCGCTTGGTCCATGCATTGCGCTCGACGCGATTGAGTTTTGCAACTTTCCCAGAGGTCGTTTCGGGTTCCTGCGTCATGCGCTGGCCTCGAGTTCGGCGCGCAGCACGCGCTTGAGTACCTTGCCCGATGGATTGCGCGGCAGGCTATCGCGAATGATAAGCTGTTTGGGCACCTTGAATGACGCCAGACGTTTGCGGCAATGCTCGGTCAGGGCAGGCAGTTCCAGCGTCGCGCTGTCGGCAAGCACGATGACGGCGACAGGCCGCTCGCCCCAGCGCGCGTCGGGCATGCCGATGACGGCGACTTCGCGCACCTGCGGCAATTCGTAGATGACGACGCGTTCGACTTCGGACGACGCGATATTCTCGCCGCCGGAAATGATCATGTCCTTCTTGCGGTCGGTGAGATAGAGAAAGCCGTCGCCGTCGAGATAGCCGACATCGCCGCTACGGAACCAATCGCCGAAAAACGCGGCCGCGGTTTTCGCAGGGTCCTTCCAGTAGCCGGGCGTGACCTTCGGCCCGCGCAGGCAGATTTCGCCGTTGTCGCCAGGCGCCAAGCGATTGCCCGCATCGTCGCGGATTTCGATCTCGACATGGGCGACGGGGCGGCCGGTCGATCCGATTTTCGCGATTTCAAGGCCGGGCTCCATGAAAGTGTCGCCGCCGCAGGTTTCGGTCAGGCCGTAGGCGTCGATGTAGCGGGCGTTGGTGAAATATTGCGAGAAGGCGCGAATGCGCGCTTCCGGAGTTTTTTCGCCGCCGCCGATGGTCCATCGCAGGCTGGACACATCATAGCGTTCGCGATCCGGGCAGGTGAGGATGGACGTGGTCATGACCGGCGCGAGCCAAGCCCCGTCAAGCCGGTCGGCTTCGATAGCAGCCAGGCATTGCGCCGCATCGAAATCGCGCTGAATGCTGAGCATTCCGCCCAGCCACAGCACGGCAATGCCGGGAAGATCGAGGGCGCCGACATGATAGAGCGGGCCGGCGACCAGCAGCCTTGTATTGCGGCCGAGGCCGAGCGCCAGCACATGATCCGCCGATTTCCAGTAGATGTTCTCGTAGGTCAGCATCACGCCCTTCGGCCGGTCGGTGGTGCCGGAGGTGTACATCAGCCGCATCAGGTCGGACGGAAGCCGGCGATGCGCCGCTGCCGGCTTCGCGTCCGGTGCAAGGCGGGTGGCGTTTGATTGCGCTGTTACATCGACCAGGACGACGGGCGCGGGTCCCGCCGCACTTGCGCTCAATTCTTCGTCGGCGACGAGCAGGCGCGCGCCGGAATTTTCGACGATGTAGGCGATCTCGCTCGAGGCCAGCCGGTAATTGATCGGCAGGAAGATCGCGCCGATATGGCTCACCGCGAAGGCGATGTCGAGAAAGGCCGCGCTGTTTTTCATCAGCACCGCGACGACGTCATCCGGACCGATCCCGCGTGAGGCCAGCCAGCCGCCGACGATCCGGATTCGTTCGTTGAAAGCCGCATAGGAGATTTCTTGGCCGCGGTATTTCAGCGCACAGCGCTGCGGCGTTTGGCGGGCGTGAAATGCGATGAAGCTCGATAGATTGATCATGGAACGCCAGAATTGCTCAATCTGCACTCCGAAAGCTGCCGAAGTACGGGTTATGAATTCTGACTCGTAATTCATATTTGGCTTGACGTCATCCCGTTTTCTCTGAAATTCTCACCGCCATGGAGACGCTATGATCTCCGGCAGGGATTTACGGGACGCGCAGACGTCGAGGAGGCAGGATGACAAAGACCAGCAAGCCGGGCGTGAGCCGGCGGTCGACGCTGGCGCTGATGGGCGCCGGTGCCATGACGATCGCGACACCTTGGGTGGCGCGCGCGCAAGCCAAGACCATCAAGATCGGAATGCCGACGATCCTGTCCGGCCGCGTGGCGCAACTCGGAACCTCGTCGCGCAACGGCGCGATGATCGAGGTCGACAAGGTCAACGCCGCCGGCGGGCTAGCGGGACGGCAGATCGAGATGGTGATCCGCGACTCCAAGGGCCAGCCGCAGGAAGCGGCCCGGGTCGCGCGCGAACTCGTCAACACCGATGGCTGCGAACTTCTCCTCGATGCCGAGGCCTCGTCCGGTGCGTTCGCGGTGCATGAGGTCGCGCGCGATCTCGGCGTCTTCTGCATCCATACCAACTCGGAGACGTCTTCGCTGACGGCCGATCCGAAGCAGCACATTCCCAACGCGTTTCGTTCCGCGCGCCAGGGCGTGCACGATTCGATCGTCGGTGGCGGCTATGCAGCGGCCATCGCCAAAGCGAAGGGATTGAAGAAATGGGCAACCTGCTCGCCGGATTATGCCTACGGTCGCGACACGACAGGAGAGTTTGTCTACTACCTCAAGCAATTCGCGCCAGACGTCGAGATTATCAGCGACTCCTGGCCCAAACTTTTCCAGCCCGATTACACCGAGGTCGTGACCAAGATCTTGCAGGCGAAACCCCAGGCCATGTATTCCGCGCTGTGGGGCGGTGATCTGACGTCCTACATCGATCAGGCCAACATTTACGCGATGTTCAGCCAGATGGAGGTGTTCGCCGTCAACATGGCGGACTACACGGCGTTGACGGTGGTGAAAAACCTGCCGAAGGGCATCCACTCCGGCAACCGTTACATCAAGACCTATCCGGCGACCGCCGAGAACGCCGCCTGGGGCGACGCCTACAAGGCGAAGTTCAACGAGTATCCGACCAACTGGTCGTGGGAGAATGCGACAGCGATAATGCTGACGGCCGAGGCCTCGAGGAAGGCCAACTCCGCCGATGGCAAGAAGATCGCGGACGCGATGCGTGGTCTGACCATCAAATCGCCGTTCGGCGCCGACGGCACCGTGACCATGCGGGCCGAGGACCAGACCCTGATCGGCTATGCGATCGGCTGGGGCACCACAATTCCTAACGAGCCTTATGTCCCTGAGGTCAAGAGCGGCGACTGGAAACAGATTTTGGCCCTCGAAGCCGAGTGGAAGAAGACCAAGGGTTACACCTGATACATCAGCGGGACGTGGAGGGTGCGTGAGCGGCCTCCACGCACCGTTGAAATGGTTTATCGCAGACCGCAACCTGGCACGCCGTAACGGACAGCTTCTTTGGACCTCGATGCGCTTACCGGCTGTCTTGCCAGCTCCGCCTGTCTGGTGACGCAAACCACCAGCGGCTTCATCATTGGCATGCTGTTATTTCTGGTCGCGGTCGGGCTGACGCTGATCTTCGGCGTGCTCAAGGTCGTGAATTTCACCCACGGCGCGTTCTACATGTTTGGCGCCTATTTCGCGATGACGGCCTATCAGGTCACCGGCAGTTTTGCGCTGGCGATGTTTTGTGGCGCCGCCGGGACCGCGATCCTTGGCCTTGTGTTCGAGCGCGTGTTCATGAGCCGTGTCTATGGCAGCGACGTGCTGATGCAGCTTCTGGTCTGCTACGCCTTTG
>WNGM01000847.1_pt1 | contig 24594 bp, 16 predicted proteins | sample 5400571 | NCBI WGS metagenome assembly WNGM01 (sample SAMN13153378, study PRJNA577476) | soil metagenome | isolation source: 100 cm soil or saprolite under Garry oak tree replicate 2 | place: USA:California | collected 2016-06-15 | reverse complement strand
GCGGTCAGATCAGCATGTTCACGTAGAACAGCATCGCCATCGCGAAGGTGCACAGGGTCGCCACGCCGAGCAGGCCGAGCTGGAGCGCGCGTGGCAGGTCGCGCAGCAGCACCACCGCGGGCAGCAGCAGGGCGTACTGGCGGTACTGCGAGACCCGCCCGCCGGCGACCAGCGGAGCCAGCCACACCACCAGCATGAAGAGCGCGAACGCGAAGTCGGCCCGGACCAGCGGCCGGCGCCGCAGCGTCGCCCACAGGGCGAGGCCGACCAGCACCACCACCAGCACAAGCTCGACCTGCGGGGCGTGCGGGAGCTGCAGCCGCGAGACGACCGGCTCCGGGCTCAGGTGCCACAGCCGCGGGGTCACCAGGTTGTTCCGGAAAATCGTGACCGGGTTGTGCACGCCGTTGCCGTAGGACCGCTGGACCAGCAGGTAGGCGTTCCAGTGGCCGACCGTGCGCTGCATCACCCAGCCCACCAGCGCCAGCCCGGCCAGCGCCAGCCCGCCCGCCGCCGCGGCCCGCGGCAGCCGGGTCCGGAGGCGCCCGCGTCCCAGCACCAGCAGCCAGACGCCGACGACCAGGGCGAGCGCCGCGCCGAGCGGATAGGCCGCCGCGGCGACCGCCCCGGCCAGACCGGCCAGGAGCCAGCGTTCCCGCACCACCATGCCGAGGCACGCCAGCGACGCGAAGGTGCACAGCGAGATCGGGAAGATGGCGTGGTCGTAGATGCTGCCGGGGAACACCGCGGCCAGGCCGAGGCACGACAGGTTCGCCACCGTCACCGTGGCGCCGAGCAGCCACCACACCAGCAGCAGCACGCCGAGCGCCAGCAGCTCGCTGAGGCCCCAGCCGATCGCGGCGAAATCCCAGCCGGTCAAGGAGTGGCCGACGTGCAGCAACGCCGGGTACAGCGGGAACCAGCCGGCATGGCCGCACCAGTCGGTCGCCTCGAACGGCGTCCGGTGCGGGTCGCAGTGGCCCAGCGTGTAGCCGCTCTTGGCGATGATGATGTACTGGCCCCCGTCCCAGATGGCGCGCATCGATGGGTCCAGGTACTGTCGGCCGACCGCGGACGCGGCCCCCAGCAGCATCCCCTGCACGAGCAGGAAGGCGAGCAGCGGGGGCAGCAGCCAGCGCGCGAGCCGCCTGCCCCACTTCGGCCCCTGCGTGCTCTCGCCAACGGACTCGGACTCGGACTGCCGCTCCGGGCTCCGCATCGGAAGCTCAGTCATCTCACTCACGGTGGAACCCTCTCGTCTTGGGCGAGGACGCTGAGCGGGGGCGGTTCGGCGCATCCGGCGAAGCCCGGGCCGAACCCTGCCGGGTACCCTAAATCACCAGCTATTGCCATGCCAACACAACCCGCCATTCGCCACCTCTACCCTACCTGCTACACTCCGGCGCCATGGTCACGCTGAAGCCCGATATGACCGCGAAGCCGGACAGCGGGCCCAACCAGGTCGGAAGGCCCAGGTCGGTGTCCGCCAGCGAAGTGCTGGTGCTAGCGGCCGTGCTCGGCGTGGCTCTGCTCGCGTGGTCTGGGCTCATCCTGGCGGACGTGGGACATTACAGCCTTGCCCCGGCGTTCGGCTTGGCGCTGCTCGGCTGGCTGGCGGTGGCCGCCATCGCGTGGCGGGTGGCGCGCCCGGCGGTGGTCATGGACAGGATGGGGCTGGCGGTGCTGGCCGGCTTGGCGATCGTGGCGGCGGTGCTGTTCTTCCCCGGATTCCCCTATGGCGTGGGCGACAAGGACCCGGGCGTCTACATCAGCCACGCGATCGAGATCGCCCGGACCGGATCGATCCGCTGGACGGACCTGGCGCTGCAGCGGGTGCAAGGGGTGGTCATGACCTCGCCGGGCGCGTTGTGGCCGGCGTTTTGGATCCAGTCGCCTGGCTCGGCGGTGATCTCGCCGCAGTTCTACCACCTCTGGCCGGCCTTGCTGGCCAGCGGGTTCGCCGCCGGCGGGTACACCGGCCTGGTCAATCTCGTCCCGCTGCTCGGGGTCATGGTGGTGCTGGTGGTCGCACTGGCCGTCCGCCGCGTGTTCGGCCTGCTCGCCGGCGTCCTGGCAGGGCTGCTGCTGGCCGCCAACATGCTCCAGGTCTGGGGGTCCAAGTACCAGACCACCGAGGTGCTCACGGAGCTGCTTCTGGCCAGCGCGCTGCTCGCCGTGGTGATCGCGCTGCACACAGGCTGGCGTCCGGCGGCCGGGGTCGGCGGGCTGCTGCTCGGCATCTCCTTCCTCGCCCGGCCCGATGGCCTGCTGGAAGTGCTGCTCGCGCTCGCGGCGCTGCTGGTGCTGGTGGCGCTGCGGCGCTTCGACGCGCGTGCCGGCTGGTTCGCGGTCGGGCTCACGCTGCCCATGCCGCATGGACTGGTGCAGGCGTACGTGATCGCCGAGCGCTATACCGTGGGCAACGGCGTGCCGCGGCTGCGCACGCTGGTGGCGCTGGTGATCGCCGGAGCGGTCGCGGCGGTGCTGGCTCGATGGCTGCTGCCGGGAGCAGCCCGGCGAATCGTGGCGCTGGCCGGGGATCGCCGCGTCCAGTTCCGGCTCGGGGTGGCGGTGCTGGTGCTCGGCGCCGGGCTGATGGCGCTCGGCTTCCTGCGGTCCAGGCTGTTCGGTCTCGACCTCTACCTGACGGACGACCACCGCCTGCTGCCCAGCTTCGACGAGGAGTCCCTGCGGCGCCTGTCATGGTTCTTCACCCTGCCCGGCATGGCCATGATGCTGGTCGGCCTCGGGGTGGTGGCGCTGCGACGCTGGCGCGCCGCCGTTTGGACGCTGGTGCTGCCGGTGCTGCTGCTGACGCCGGTGTACGCCTGGCACGGCCGGGTCGCGAGCCGGCTGATGTGGTGGACGCGGCGTTTCGTCCCGGTGGTGGTGCCAGGGCTGACGATCCTGTTGGCCGTGGGGCTCGCCGCCGGCCTCACCTGGGCGGTGGCCTCTGGCAGATGGCGCTGGGCGCGCTGGCCGGTGCGGGTTGGGTCCGCCGCCCTCGCCCTGTTCCTGCTGGTGGTGTTCCTCTCGCAGTCGCTGCCGCTGCGGCAACACCACGAGTTCGCCGGCTCCTTCGAGGTCACCAGACGGGTCGTCCAGGTGGCCGGAGGCCGGCAGGGGGTCTTCCTCTGGCAGCAGAGCCAGAACCGCATCTTCTCGCCCGGCGGGCTGCTCGGCGGCCCGCTGGACGCCGCCGAGGGCCAGGTCAGCGTCTTCCTGCCATATCAGCCCAGTCTCGACTACGTGCACCGGTTCACCAACGCCTTCCCCGGTCAGCCGGTCTTCATCCTCTGGGCGGGCGACCAGCCGCCGCCGATCTATGCCAGCCTCGGTCTGGACCAGGTCGACCGTATCGCGTTGATCATGAAGATGTGGATGGAGAGCGACATCCAGCGGCCCGACCAAGCCAGGGATGTGGTGCTGGACTTCAGCATCTGGCACATCCGCGGCACCTGACGCTTGCCCCCAAGGGATGCCATGGGCGTCGACGACAGCAAAGGACCAGGCATGTCCCCGCAGCAGATCACCGCAAAGGACGTCGAGGACTACGTCTCCCGATTCGAATGGTTCCGCCATCCTGACCGGCAGGGCTACTGGGCGGCGGCCAAGGACCGCCTGGTCACCACGCTCAACCTGATCCCGCGGCTGCCGCACCCGGAGCAGGTCCGGGTGCTCGAGATCGGTGGCATGCCCTACTTCATGACCGCGCTGATCGAGAAGCTCTTCGGCTACACGGTCGAGGTGATCAACGAGCCGACCTGGGAGCGGGGCGAGGACGGGAACGTCGAGATCCTGGAGAGCGACGACGGCGATCGCCACGAGATCCACTACAAGACGCTGAACATCGAGTACGACCGCTGGCCCTGGGAGGACGGTCGCTTCGACATCGTCCTGTACTGCGAGGTCATCGAGCACCTGGTCTACGACCCGACCCGGACGCTGGTCGAGGCGCACCGAGTGCTCAAGAAGGACACCGGCAAGCTGCTGATCTCGACCCCCAACGCGCTCGCCTACCCCTACCTGCTGCAGATGATCCAGGGCGTGAACTTCTACCCGCCGTACTCGGGCTACAGCCACTACGCCAGGCACCACCGGCTGTACAGCCCGGAGGAGCTGGTCAAGCTGTGCTCGATGATCGGCTACCAGGTGCACACCTGCTATTCGGTCTACGACCACGCCTACGCGCACCCGCGCTGGCTCGAGCCGGCGGTGCGCGCGCTGATGCGGGCCGGCAAGCTCAAGCGCCGCTTGGACGTGATCTACCTGCTGGGAACGCCCGTCGGCGAGCCGAAGTGGGCCTACCCCGACACGCCGCCGCACGCCATCTACGACGACACCCAGGGCTACCGCCAGCGCGTGGCGCTCAGCACCGTGCGGATGATCGATCAGGAGTCCTCGGCGCTGCTGAGCGGCTTCTACCGGATGGAGCCGTGGGGAGGCGGCGTCCGCTGGACCATGCCGAAAGCCCAGCTCGTGCTGGACCGCCAGGGGCACGAGAAGCTCTCGGTCACCTTCTACACCGGCCTCGAGGTCAGAGGCCCGAAGGTGGAGGGCTGGATCGCGGTCGGCGACGAGGCGGCCCCCAAGGACCTCCAGCGGCACGAGTTCACGCTGCCGAGCGGGAGCTGGGAGACGCTCACCTTCCCGCTTCCCGACGGCTGCTCCGACAAGGTCCTGGTGGAGATTGGCGTCAACCAGCCGATGGTGCCGGGGGACCTCGACCCCAAGCTGAAGGACCGTCGCGTCCTCGGCGTGGCGGTCCGCGAGGTCGCCCTACTCTGATTCCCGCCCCGGCTCCTCACGGGGCCGGTCACGCCGGCGGAGCCACAGCCATCCGCCGAGCAGCCCGAGGCAGGTGAGCAGGGTCAGGATCGCCCCCACCTGCATGGCGCGGTCCTGGTAGGTGAACCGCACCTGGTGGGAGCCGGCGGGCACGGCGACCCCGCGGAACGCGTGGTCGACCTCCAGCAGCTTGGCCGGCTTGCCGTCGACCGTGACGTGCCACTGCGGGTAGTAGGGGTCGGGCAGCACCAGCACCCCGTCGGTCGGTGTCCGCACCGACACGTCGACCTTGGAGTAGGCGCGGTCGGTCACGTTGACCACCGGGCTGCTGGCCGGCTGCTGGAGCGAGCCGACCGGCTGGTCCACCATCGCGCGGTCCAGCAGCGGGTAGCCCGTCTTGAGCCGGGCCAGGCGGTCGGCCTCATTCGGCACCACGTCGGCCTGGTAGACCATCCGCGCCATCGGCGGCGGCGGCCGCTCCCAGAGTGTGAAGAACGCCTGCCGCTCGACGTCCTGGAACCCGTGCTGCCGCAGGACCTGAGCGTCGCTCGCCTTCAGCGGGATCGGGGTCACGAACCAGCGCACGCCGAGGAAGTCGAGCGCCGGCCAGCTCCACTTGGACGGCGCCTGGAGGGTGAGGCCGCCGCCGAGCCGCCCCGGCGGGTCGACCGCGGTGTTGAAGAACTGCTGGTAGCTGCGCAGCGGCATCAGCCCGCCGTCGCGGCCGATGATCGTCTCGGCCCCGGTCGCGTACTCCCAGGCGGGCCGGGCGGCGAGCCGGCGCGGCCAGGTCACCACGTAGTAGTTCCGCTCCGTCGGGGTCAGGCCGGGCGGGATGGCGATGGACGCGCGCTGCTGCGCCGTGCCCGGCTTGTCGAAGGCGATGGTGACGTAGCGGCCGCCCTCCTGGCCGAGCCGGTCCATGATCGGGCCGGGGTCGTCGTAGACCACGTCGGGGACCATCTCGTGGTACTCGGCGCCCGGGCGAGCCTGGCGCAGCTCGAGCGCGGTCACGCCGATCAGCAGCAGGGCGATCAGCACCCGCGGCACGATCCGGAAGTTGGCCGCCGCCCAGGCGACCGCCCCGACCAGCGCCGCCAGGATCCACCAGCGCCGGCTGGGGACGTAGTAGCTCACCCCGCCGAACAGCAGCGCGGTGCCGAGGATCACCCCGAGCACGACCAGCGCGGCCACCCCGGCGCCGAGCCGGCGGAAGAACTGGCCGACGCGCCCGTACAGCAAGGCGTCCATGCCGAGCCCGGACGCCGCGGCGATCCCGAAGTAGGTCAGCAGCAGGTACCTGCCGGGGACACGGAACTGCTGGACCAGATGGACGTGCTGGTAGACGAACCGGTAGAGGGCGTTCTGGTTGCCGAGCGCCATCAGGATCCCCAGCACCGCCAGGAACAGCATCACCGAGCGCGCCCACAGCAGCCGCCGCGGGCCGGCGGCGATGCCGAGCCCCGCCAGCGCCAGCGCCACCACGCCGATGAAGGCGACGTTCTCGCCGATGAGCACGTGGCCGAAGTCGGGGAGCAGGGCGTTGAAGGCGATCGCCTTCGGTAGCGGGAACTGCTGGCTGAAGGTGGGATCGGTGCGGTAGCCGTGGCGCTGCAGCAGCAGCGTCGGCAGGAGCTGCCAGGCGAACAGCAGCGCGAACGCCACCAGCGCCCCGCCGAGGCGGAGCGCGGCGTCCAGCGCCCGCCGCGGCCACTGACGTGGATTGGCCACCAGCACCCAGCCCGCGCCATAGATGGCCAGCGTGAGCAGGGTGTACACCCATTCCTCGGGATGGCCGGCGAGCAGTTGCATGCCGACCGCCACGCCGGTGAGCAGGACCCACCGGAGCCGGCGGCGCTCCAGCGCCAGGTGCCCGAACAGCAGCACCACCGGCATCCAGGCGATCACCTCGAGCTGGTTCATGAGGATGATGTGCTGCAACGTGACCGACCCGAAGCCGAAGGCGAGCCCGGCCAGCGCCGCGCCCCAGCGGCTGGTTCGCAGCGCGAAGCGTGAGTAGGCCCACATCCCGAGGCCGGCGAAGGCGACGTGGAAGGCGCAGACCACGTCGATCGCCAGCGACGTCTTCAGCAGCCAGAAGGGCAGGTTGCCCGGGTAGAAGACCGCATGTTGCAGATTGGCGATGAAGGGCTCGCCGCCGTATTGGTCGTTGACCCAAGCGGGAAGGATGCCAGATCGGAGGATCCTGGCGAGACCGTGCTTCTCCGGCCCGAAGAAGCCGAGCAGGACGTCGTTGTAGAACGCCTGGCCCCGGTCCCGAACGGCCGGCAGGAACGGGTAGGTGAGGACCTGGAGCACCACGTAGACGATCAGACCCTCCAGCAGCAGCGCCCGCCGCGGGCTCCAACGGCCCTTCGGCGGGGGCAGTTCGCCGTTTGGGGGCGCTGGTCCTGGAGCGACGGCTTCCGTCTGGAGCTCGGTGGTGGCTGGCGGGTCGGCGATATCGCTGTGCATCAATCTCTCCGGTCGGGTCGGTTCCGCGGGAGCCTATATCACCTCCCGAGCGACGGACGGGGCTGTCCACGGGCCCATACGGGAGCGTTTCGGCACAGCGACGCAGCCCTTATCATGCTGTGCCGACCAGACGATTGATGTATCGACGATTATTCAGGATGACCTCAGTACCACGAGGAGAACGCATGGACGTCGCCCCCCCGAAAGAGCAGGGGCCTGCCGGACCGGGGGAGCCCCGGCCGGGGTGGCGACGCCTCCCGCGCGGGCTGGGGCGACGGCTGCGGGTGCGGCTCCCCAGCCGCGCCGGGCGCGCGGCTCGGCGGCTGCGCCTGCTCGCCCGCCCCGAGCTGCTGACCCTGCTGGTCTGCCTGGCCCTGGCCGTGGCCATGTTCTGGCGCATGTGGCTGGAGCCGTCGCGGCGGCTGCTCGGCTCCGGGCTCGGCGACGGGGCGCTGATGATGTGGTTCCTGCGCTGGACCCCGGCGGCGCTCGGGCACGGGCTGAACCCGCTGTTCACCGACTATCTGAACTTCCCGAACGGCGTCAACGTGATGTGGAACACCTCGCTGCTCCTGCCGGGGCTGCTGCTGGCACCCATCACCGTGACGCTCGGCCCGGTGGTCACCTTCAACCTGCTGGGCACCCTGGCGCCGGCGCTGTCCGCGTGGTGCGCGACCCTGGCCTTCCGGCGCTACGTCCGCAGCACCCTGGCCGCCCTGATCGGCGGGCTCGCCTACGGCTTCTCGCCGTACGTCCTCGCCCAGAACCGCGGCCACCTGCAGCTCAGCCTGGCCTTTCTGCCGCCGCTGCTGTTCCTGGCGGTCGACAACATCCTGGTGCGCCAGCGCCGGCCGGCCTGGCTCTCCGGCCTGGTCCTCGGCGTCCTGGCCGCCTGCCAGGTGCTGATCGGCGAGGAGGTCTTCGCGCTGGTGGCGGTCGTGCTCGTCGCCCAGGTGCTGGTCATGATGGCGCTGTTCCCGCGGCAGGTCCTCAGCAAGGTCCCCTACGCGGCGGTCGCCTTCGCCACCGCGGCGGTCGCCTTCGCGGTCATCGCCGGCTACCCGATCTGGTTCCAGCTCCTCGGGCCGCAGCACGTGCACGGCGACATCCAGGCCAGCAACCGCTACGTGGTCGACCTGTGGAACCTGATCACGCCCACCACGGTCCAGGCGCTGGTGCCTGCCTCGGCGACCCGCATCACCTCCCAGTTCACCGGCAACCTCGCCGAGACCAACGGCTACGTGAGCGTCCCGCTGATCCTGATCGTGCTGTTCACGGCGGCGCGCTGGGCGTGGTCCAGGGCCGTGGTCAGGGTGGCCTTCCTGCTCGGGCTGCTGTCGATCGTGCTGTCGCTGGGCGACCACCTGCACATCCGCGGGCGCATCACCGGTATCCCGCTGCCGTGGAACGCGCTCCAGAACCTCCCCCTGCTCCAGAGCGCGGTGCCCAACCGCTTCATGCTGGTGGGCATGCTCTTCTGCGGGCTGCTGCTGGCCTTCTTCGTCGACCAGGCGCTGCGATGGCGCTGGGCGCTGCGGCTGCCCGCCGCGCTGCTGGTGGTCGCCGCGATGGTGGCGCTGGCGCCGCGCCTGCCGCTGCACGGCGGCCGGCTGGTCGCCCCCTCGTTCTTCACCGGTGCCGCGGTGCGGCGCGTGCCGCAGGGCAGCGTCGTGCTGGTGGCGCCCTACCCGGGCCCCAGCGCCGCCACGCCGATGACCTGGCAGGCGGTTGCGGGCATGCGCTACCGGATGCCCGGCGGCTACTTCGTCGGACCGCGGCCCGACGGCAAGCCGCGCTACGGCGCGCCCGCCAACCGGCTCGCCTCCAAGCTCATCCAGCTCGGCGCCGGCTGGGAGGTTCCCAAACTGGACCCGTACAGCCGCCTCACCTACACCTACAACCTGGTCCAGTGGAGGGTGCGGACGGTCGTGGTCGGGCCGATGCGGGACCGGCTCTGGCACGACAACACCGTCAGGATGCTCACCGAGCTGCTCGGCCGGCCGCCCAGCAGGGAGGGCGGGGTGGACGTCTGGTGGGACGTGCAGCCGCAGCGGCTCATGGACGAGGCCGTGCGAGGCCGCGGATAGTGCAGGCGTGAATGGGGTACCATCCAAGCCCGAATTCGGCCCGTTGCCGCACCGGTTCCACCGATGGCACGGCCGGCCGTCCCGCCAGGGAGCCTAGCTTCAGGAGCCCACCTCAGTGAGCAGTGCATACGCGCAATCCATGACCGAACAGGCGCCTCCCGACGTGAGCGTCGTCCTGCCCTGCTACAACGAGCGCGATCACGTCGAGCAGGAGATCAAGCGCATCCGCGCGTCGCTGGAGTCCGCGGGCATGACCTACGAGCTGATCTGCGTCGACGACGGCTCCACCGACGGGACCCGCGAGGTGCTCAAGCAGATCCCCGACGTCCGCCTGATCCTGTTCAACCGCAACCAGGGCTCCGGCACCGCCCGCCGCATCGGCACGCAGGAGGCCACCGGGCGCGTGGTGGTCTGGACCGACGCGGACATGACCTACCCCAACGACCTGATCCCGGACCTGGTCCGCGAGCTGAACGACGACTACGACCAGGTCGTCGGCGCCCGCAAGTCCGAGGCCGGCACCTACAAGTTCTTCCGCGTGCCGGCCAAGTGGGCCATCCGCCGGCTGGCGTCCTACCTGACCAGCGCCAACATCCCGGACCTCAACTCCGGGCTGCGGGCCTTCAAGCGCTCGGTGGCCGAGCCGTACCTGCGGCTGCTGCCGCCCGGGTTCTCCTGCGTGACCACCATCACGCTGGCCTTCCTGTCCAATGGCCACCAGATCAAGTACGTCCCGATCGACTACTTCAAGCGCGCCGGGCGCTCGAAGTTCCATCCGTTCAAGGACGCCTACAACTACATCCTCCAGGTCCTGCGGATGGTGATGTACTTCAACCCGCTGCGGGTGCTGATGCCGGTCGGGCTCACGCTGTTCGGCGCCACCTTCGCCAAGCTGGTCTGGGACCTGGTCGTGCACCACTTCCGGGTCACCGGCTCGACCGTCCTGATCGGCACCGCCGGGTTCAACATCATCGCGATCGGCCTGCTCGCGGACCTGGTGGTCAAACGGACGGCGACCGACTGACGCGGGGGTCCGGAGCGGTGGCAGGCGGTCCGGACGGCGGTCCACCGGGCCGCCCCAGCTGGAGGCGCTGGCGTCACCTGCTGCGCCTGGCGGTGCTCGGGATCTTCGCGGCCGTGCTGGCGGTGGTGCTCGCCCGGCGCTGGGGAGAGGTCCGGCCGCTGCTGCACAGCCTCTCGGTCACCGGCGTGGGGGTCGCCGCTGTCGCGGTGCTCGCCGGCATCTACGCCAGCTTGCTGGGCTGGCGCGCGGTCCTCACCGACCTCGGCTCGCCGCTGCCGCTCGGCGGGGGCATGCGCATCTTCTTCCTGGGCCAGCTCGGCAAGTACCTGCCGGGGAGCGTGTGGCCGCTGCTCGCCCAGATGGAGCTGGGCCGCGACTACAAGGTGCCGCGCCGCTCCTCGGGCGCGGCGGTGGCGATCTTCATGCTGCTGGTGCTGGGCACCGGGCTGCTGGTCGCGGCCGTCGCGCTGCCGCTGCTTGGCGGCGACGCCCTGCACCGCTACTGGTGGGTGCTGCTGATCCTTCCGGTGGCGGCGGCGCTGCTGTACCCGCCGGTCCTGAACCGGGCGCTGGCGACGCTGCTGCGGCTGGCGCGCCGCGAGCCCATGCCCAACCCGCTCTCGCTGGGCGGCGTGCTCAGGGCGGTTATCTGGTGTCTGGTGATGTGGCTGCTCTACGGGATCCACGTCTGGGTGCTGGCGCGCATGCTCGGCGTGGGTGGCGTCGGGCTGCTGCCGCGCTCGATCGGCGCCTTCGCCGCCGCCTGGTGCGTCGGCTTCCTGGTGGTGATCGCCCCCGCCGGCGGGGGAGCGCGCGAGGCGGCACTGATCGTCCTGCTCGGATCGGGCGTGGGCGCAGCGCGGGCGACCGTGCTCGCGGTCGTGTCGCGGCTGCTGTTCACCATCGGGGATCTCGGCTGGGGTGGAGTCGCCGCGCTGGCCGTGCGGCGCCAGCAACGCTCGCCCGAGCCGCAGCAGGAGTCGGTCGGGTAGCGGGCTCGCGGTCAGGGCCCGCGGGCCGAGCCGCGGTCAGTCGGGGAGCTCGGCCCAGATGGTGGTCCAGGGGAACGGGGTGGTGACCTCGCGGACCGTGCCCACGGTGGAGAGCAGGCGCGTGAAGCCGCGCTTGGACCAGTGGTTCAGGTGGCCGGGCGTGTTGCCCAGGTCCTTCACGTAGCGGCCAGCGACCAGGTTGCAGGAGCGGAAGATCGGCTCGCGCGGCACCGACACCAGCAGGTGCCGCCGGCCGACCCTGGCCAGCTCGTGCAGGCCCTTGACCGGGTCGGTCAGGTGCTCGAGCACCTCCACGGCGATCACCAGGTCGAACTGGCTGTCCTCGAAGGGCAGCGCGTGCGCGTCCGCATGCAGGAACTGGGGGCCCTGGTAGGCCCGCCATTCCCGCCGCAGCCCGGCGTCGGGCAGGTCCAGGGCGATCACCTCGCTGAAGCGGTCGTGGAGCTTGCCCGCGATCACACCCTCGCCGCAGCCGACCTCCAGCGCGCGCTTGGGGGCACCCTGCGGGTCGCGGCCGACCCGGTCGAAGGCCTGCTCGAGGTTCGCCACCCAGCGCTCGGTCAGCCAGCGGATGGCGGGGTTCTTCGAGGTGTACTTCGGCGTGGTGTTGCCGATGACGATGCCCGGCGTCTCCGGCTCGATATGGTGCCCTTGCGTCACGGCGGCCGACCTCCGGTGATTTCGTCCGACTCCATGTGCCCCGGTGAGCCAGGATGATAGCTGGTTCTGGCCTGCTCGTTTTCGGCCTCTCGCAGGCACCGGCGCGCGACCGGGCACGGCCCTCCCGAGGGGCCACAACCGGGCCACGACATGGACGGCATGCGCACAACAGACGACGGTTGCGCGTCATCGCGTGGTATCGTCCGGGAATCCCCGCTGAGTCGAGACTGGCCCCCTGCGCGCGCCGGCGGGAACCCGACGCCCGGTCCCTCGCTGACCGGGCGCGCGAGCGGTGAGGAGCGGGATGGCGAGCGACGTGGTCGGGACGCCCGCGGCACCGGAGGCAGTCGAGGCACCCCGGCGCGGATGGATCGGGGCCCTCGACAAGGGACTGCTGTGGTCCCTGCTCGAGCTGTTCGTGCTGACCGGGTTCGTGGTGGCGCAGCCGTTGCTGGACGTCACCGGCAAAGCGCCGGACTTCTTCATCTTCCGGCGGGCCGACCGGCTCGACATCCTGCTGCTGGTCGGGATCGTCACCGTCCTGCCGGCCCTGTACCTGTGGGTCTTCGAGCTGATCATGCGCCTGGCGGGGGAGCGGGCGAGGCACGCGCTGCACCTGCTGATCGTCACCTCGCTGCTGGCCATCCTGGCCATGGAGGTCGGCAAGAAGCTGCTGCCGCTGCGGGGCAAGCGGCTCGGATTGGTGGCCGTGGTGGTGGCGCTGGCGCTCGGTTTCCTCTATCTGCGGCAGGCCTGGCTGCGGATGTGGCTGCGCTACCTGGCGCCGGCGCCGCTGGTCTTCGCGCTGCTGTTCGCCACCACCTCGCCCAGCGCCAAGCTGCTGCTGCCCTCGGCCTCGCAGGCCAGCCTCGAGCCGGCGGCCAGCACGGTCAAGCGGCCGCCGATCGTCATGGTGTTCTTCGACGAGTTCCCGCTCGAATCGCTGCTGGACTCGAGCGGCCACGTCGACGCCAACGTCTACCCGAACTTCGCCAAGGTGGCCGGCCAGTCGGTGTGGTACCGCAACGCCACCGGCGTGTCGGGCTACACCCCCTGGGCGGTGCCGGCGATGCTCACCGGCCAGTACCCGTCCAAGGCCAAGGCGCCGATCACCGCCGAGTACCCCGACAACTTGTTCACCCTCTTTGGGCGCTCCTACAACCTCGAGGTCAAGGAGACCATCACCCAGCTCTGCCCGATCGAGCGCTGCGGGCCGAGCGGGTCGCCCAAGGGCGGAGGGATGAAAAAGGTGCTCACCGACACCGCCAAGCTCTGGAGGCAGATCGTCGCGCCCTACGATTCGGCGGTCGACCCGGCGTCGTTCGCCGACACCCAGACGGCCGATGCGGCCACCTCCACCGCAACCGCCACCAGCAACCAGGACGACAAGGTCACCGACGTCAAGCCGTCCTTCCGGTTCAAGCAGATCGGCCACACCGACGAGCCGGGCCGCTGGACCGAGTTCCTCGACTCCATCCAGGCCAGCGACCCGCAGCCGACCCTGTATTTCCTGCACGTGCTGATGCCGCACGTGCCCTGGCACTACCTGCCGAGCGGCAGCCAGTACCCCTACCGGAACTTCAACGGCAACGGCATGCAGGACAACAAGGACTGGGGCCCGGGGATCATGGACGAGAACCATGAGCGGCACCTGCTCCAGCTCGCGTACACCGACAAGCTGATCGGGCAGCTCGTCCAGCGGCTGAAGGAGCAGGGGATGTACGACAAGTCGCTGCTGCTGCTGACCGCCGACCACGGCGAGGGCTTCACCGTCGGCAACAAGACCCGCAGCCTCGGCGACCGCAACGCCCACTCGCTCATGTGGGTGCCCTTGTTCGTCAAGGCCCCCGACCAGACGAAGGGCCGCATCGACGACCGCAACTGGGAGCACGTCGACCTGCTGCCGACCCTGGCCGACATGGCCCACATCAAGATCCCCTGGAGGGTCGACGGCTTCTCCGAGGCCGGCCAGCCCCGCCGCCAGCGCACCGACAAGTACTGGTACGGGATCCCCGGCCACCAGCTCGTGCAGTCCGGGCCCGCTGCCTTCGCGACGACCCTGCACGGCGTCACCGACACGCTGGTGCGCGGCCATCAGGAGGGCGACCGGGGCTTGTACCGCTACGGGGCGACGGCCGACTGGATCTACCGGGCGCCGAGCGAGGTCGGCGAGGTCACCGAGGGCGGCGGGCTGACCGCGCAGGTGACTCACTGGGACGACGCCTACACGTCGATCAACCCCGGCTCGGGCCAGTTCCCGGCGCTCGTCTACGGCCAGATGACCTCGGGGCCGCCACCGAAGGGCGCCAAGCTGGCGGTGGCCATCAACGGCCAGATCGGCGGGGTGAACGCGTTCTTCTACGACAGCCCCGGCGGCAAGTTCGACAAGTTCGCCGCGGTGGTGCCCGACTTCCTCTTCAAGAAGGGCCCCGGCCACCCGCAGGTCCAGCTCTACCTGGTCCAGCAGTCCGGCGGCCGCGTCCAGTTCCACCCCATCGCGATCACCGGCTAGCCTCCGCGCCGGGCTCGCGCCCCGCCGCTGGGCCACCCCCGCGGCCGGGCCACCAGCTCCAGCGGTCCGCCGCCCGCCGAATACCTGATCGTCGAGGCGTACAGGTACGTCGAGACAGGGCGGAAAATCGGCAACGTCGTGATCAGCATCGAGCCTTCGAACCAGTGAAGCACGTCCATGAACTAACCGGGACGACCCGCACCACCTGGACAGGTTGACTCCAGCACGAGAACATCGCTGATTATGGTGGCATCCACACCACCCCGATGCGCGCGTCCGACGCGGAGCGTGAGCGCACGGTCCGAGCGCTCCGGGAGCGCTCGGCTGAGGGACAGCTCTCGTTCGACACGTTCGTCCGGCGTATCGATCGTGCCTTCCGTGCCCGCAGCCGCGACGAGCTCGCCGCGCTCGTCGACGACCTGCCGCCACAGGGACGGATCGCACGTCGACTGACCGACGCCGCTTTCGCCCTCTCCGCGTTGACGGCACGACTCGAAGCCGCCTGGCGGGAACCGCGCCTGCCGCGGCTCACGCTCCCCGAGATCAACCACACTACCTTCACGATCGGCCGTGCTGAAGCGTGCAACCTGGTGCTTCCCAGCCTCACGGTGTCGCGTTATCACGCCGAACTGCGTCGCCAAGACGACCAGTGGCTCCTCGTCGATCTCGGGTCGACGAACGGAACCCGCCTCAACGGTTGGCGCATCGACGGTCCGGTCGTGGTCCGCCCCGGCGACCAGGTCACGTTCGGTGGCGTGAGATTCCGCCTCGCGAGACGGTAGCTCTGGCGCCGGTGTGGCCGAGTGCTTCCAGCTGGCGGACGTGGCTACGCTTGGCGCGTTCGGCGTTGATGCCGGTGTCCCGGCTCCCCTTTCGGGGAGGGCTGGCCGCCTCTCCCGGGAAGTCGACCGCGACGTGCTCAGCCCGTGAGCGCGACGGAGCGCAGGGTGACGCTGGCGCCGCCGCGCTCGACCAGGAAGAGCTGGAGGGTGTTGCGGCCGGGCCGGAACAGGCGGTCGGGCACGACGCTGGCGAACTCCATCGGGGTTTCGCCCTGATGGAACGTCTGGCTGACGCCCCCGATGACCCCGTTGACAGCCACCGCCACCGCGGCCGAGGAAGACCCGCCGGCGGTCAGCCGGCCGGACACCAACGCCGGCACCGAGCCGCCGGCCGGGTCGACCTTGCGGAAGTCGGTCAGCTGGTCGACCTTGGCCGTCGCCCCCCCGCCCGCGACCTTGAAACGGTCGACCCGCTGCCAGACGAGGTCGGCGTCCGGGCCGACCTCGAACAGCCCGTCCAGCCCGTCCTGCGGTCTGGCGACCCGGTCGGTCATCCCCTGCAAGGCCCGCGCCCAGTACGTCGGGCCGTCGATCACCCGGCGATGGCCGGGGACGTCGTAGAACCACTTCTGGCGGCGCGTGCGAGTCTGCGCTCCGGCGGCCGAGATGCCGTCCATCCGCCACGGCACGTGGACGTGGAGCAGGTCGGCGAGGGTCGGCAGCAGGTCGACGTGCTCCCAGTTGCGGTCGTCGACCACGCCGCTCCGCTGGCCGGGCTTCTTGATGAACAACGGCACCCAGAGCAGCTCGTGGGCGTTGTTGCTATCCAGGCGGCGCGGGATCTGCCCGGGGGTGAAGCTGATGCCGTGGTCGGCAGTGACCAGCAGCAGGGACTTGTCATAGAGGCCCTCGGCCTTGAGCCGTTCGATCAACTGTCCGAGCAGCCGGTCGGTGAAGGCGAGCTGCAGCAGGTGGCGCTGGTGGGCCAGGCGTGCCGGCCAGTCTTCGGTCGACAGCTGGCCCGCCGGCCCCCGGCGGCCGAAGTTCCCGGGGCGGTACTGGACCCCCGACGGCAGGTAGCGCCACGGCGCGTGCGGCATGATCAGGTGCAGGAAGTACAGGGAGGGGCGGTCCGACCCGTGCATCGAGGCCAGGAAGTCGCGGAAGCGCGCCGGCTGGTTGAGCTTGAGCTGGTTGAACCGGAACGTCGCCGCCAGGGGCTTCCCGCCCGAGCCGCCGGAGCCCTCCTGTTCCCGCACGGTGACGTCCTGGAACTGCGCGGTCGGGTCCTCGTCGCTGGCCTCCCTGGGCGAGACGATCTGGCCCAGCACCTTGCTCGTGTCGCGCAGGACCGCCCCGAGGCCCCGCTGCCGTGAGGGGACCCCGGCGGACCCATTGCAAAGCTGCGGTGGGCAGAGCAGGCCGATGGTCTCGAAGACCTTGAGATCGTACGACCCGCCGAGCAGCGTGAACAGGTTGTCGGGATACTCCGTATAGGCCGGCGCGCGGATCTTGCTCGGGTAGCGGCCGGTCAGCATGGCCGGCATCGCCCACGGAGTCCAGCCGCTTACCCCGGTGGCGTTGCGGTACCAGGTCGAGCCGTGCGCCAGCTTGGCGAAGTTCGGGTACAGGCGCGCGTCGACCTTGCCCGTGTGGTCCAGCAGCGAGGCCATCGGGAACTCGTCGAAGAACACCATCACCACCGGTGTGCGCGCCGGCGCGGCCGCGCTCGCCCGCGCCGGCGCCTGGCCGGGCAGGACGAGCCTTGAGACCGGCGAGACGGCCAGGAACAGCAGGGCGAAGACGAGCGGCGCCGGGGTCGCGAAGCGGATCCACAGCCGCACGGCCGGACGGGTGGCGTACAGCGCGGTGACGGCCGCCCCGGCGGCGAGGGCGATGGCGAGCATGAAGGCCCCGCGCATGGGCGGCAGGACCTTCTTGCCGACCTCGACCGCCAGCACGACGAACAACGCACCGACCAGGGCGAGGTGAGTAAGGCGGCGAGCCCGCTCGCCGAGCAGGGAGGAGACGAGCTCGAGGCCCCAGAGCACCGGCGCCGGGGCGAGGACGGCGAGCGCGACCAGCACGAGGATGTCTGTGGCGGGGGCCTTGCGGTAGAGGAAGAAGTCCGGGCTCCGCCCGCTGACGTCGAGCAGCGGCTGGACGATCGCGAAGCCGCAGAGCACGAAATAGTCGAGGAAATCCCCGAGGTCGGGCCACCGCCGGGCCCGGGTCGGCCCGCTCGAGGTGGACGCTAAGTCGACGGTCAACACTCGGCCTTCCGGGCGAGCAGCAGGTAGCCGTCGCCCCGGTCGGCGCCGAGGAACCAGCGCTGGGCCAGCAGGAACGGCGCCATGGTGGAGGGGCGGACGAGCAGCTTCACCAGTCCTCGGGCGGGGATGGTGTTGCCGCTTTCGGCCGACCGGAGCCGCAGCGCATCGGGGTCTCCGGGCGCGGGCGGGCTGGTTGTGCGCCGCCGGATCCGGTCGAGCAGGTTGGCGAGCGGATAGCCGTAGCACCACAGCGTGTCGACCTCGAACCCGGCTTTCTCGAAGAGGGCCACCAGGTCGTGTCGCTCGTACCTGCGGAAGTGGCCGACCGCCTCGTCGAAGGCAGAGAACCGGGCCTGGTGGGCGGGGACCGACACGAGCATCCACCCGCCCGGCTCGAGCAGCGCGCTGGCCTGCGCCAGCAGGGCGACGTCGTCTTCGACGTGCTCAAGGACCTCGAAGGCAAGGATCGCGCCGAAGCGGACCCTGCCCGATGCGAAGGCGTCGAGCGTCCCCCGCAGCAGGCTCGGTCGCCGGTCCGCGGGCAGAGCGGCGAGGCGCGACTGCGCGGCCCGCGCCGCGGACGCAGAGAAGTCGGTGCCGACGACCTCCCGGAACCCCTGCCTGGCCAGCTCCTCGAGCATCGCGCCGGCGCCGAAGCCGAGCTCCAGGACCGGACGGTCCCTGGAGAGCCGCCCGAGCAGGCGGCGGACAAGGTCGAGGCGGAGCAGGAAGCGCGGCGCGGGCACCCAAGCCTCGTCGCGCCCGGAGGCCAGGAGGGCAGCAAGGCGGCGGCCGATCGGCTCCGCGGCGTAGTCGGCCTCGAAGCGCGTCCGGGCGCGCCTGCCCAGCTCGGCCACGCGGCGGCGGTCGGCGGCCAGGGACCGCAGCGCGGCGGCCAAGGCGGCCGGATCGTCGGGTGGCACGAGGACGACCTCGTCCGGGGCGAACGCGGCGCGGACCGCTGGCGTGTCGGCGGTCACGATCGCCCGCCCGACGCAGGCTGCCTGGTAGACCTTGTTCGGCACCACATTCGCGGCTTTCTCGCCACTGCTGAAGATGCCGAGCACCACGTGGTGCTCGGCGATGAGCGCACCGAGGCGATCATAGTCGACCCAGTCGAGCACGCGGACGCCGTCGATCCCGGCCACGGCCGCGTCGAACCGGGCCCTCTCCTGGCCGTTGCCGACGACGGTGATCTCGAGGCGCTCCCCGGCCAGGCGGCGCAGCGCGCCGGCCAGCACGGCTGTGCCGTGCAAGGGGATGAACGTGCCGTAGAACAGCACGCGCAGCGGCTCCGAAGCCGGCAGCGGCGCCGGGGGGAACCGGTCGCTCTCGGCGCCCACTGGGACGGCGGCGAGCCGGGCGGGAGGCACGCCGAGCTGGCGGGCGCAGAACTCGACGTGCGCCGGCGTGTCGAGCAGGGCGAGGCGACAGGCGGCCACCGCGCGCCGGTCGACGAGGCGAGCCAGGTGTGCCCGCACGCTGCTCGGCTGCACCAACCCCCGGTCGACGACGACCGTCTCGTGCACTGACAGGAACATGTCGAGCACCACCCGCCGGCGCCCGGCGAGCAGGCGGGCGAGGTGGACGTCGAGGTGCCCGAAGTAGCCCACGAGCACGGCGTCGTGCCGGCCCACGCGCCGATAGCGCACGACGAGGCGCGCCCACGCGCGCAGCAACCTCAGCAGCGCCGCGGGGGCAAGCGGGTTCCTGGCCGCCCGCAGCTTGGCTGCGGTGCCGCCCGCCCAGGCGGGCACGTTCGCCTCGACGACGTCGACGCCCACCGACCGCAGGGCCTCCTCGAGCACGGCGATCCGCGGGTGCGCCACCCGGTCGTAGGTGCCGAACAGGCAGACCCGCAACGGAGCCCCCTCGGGCAACGAGGAAGCGGCGGTGGACGGCATGCGCATCTTCTCGTGTACTCCCGAGTTTGTGCGGCTGGGGGTTGACGCCGCTTTCGGCGCATAATTCCACAGTGAGCCCGACCGGGTCCAGCGGAGCAAAGCGCTCAGGGCCGCGGGCCGCCATCGTTGGCGGCAAAGCCCCAGAACGGCAGGTCGCGGTTGCGGCGTTGGCGCCAGCGTTGCCAGGCCGAAGAATCCCTGCAAGGGCCTCGCCGGTGCCATCCCCGCGGTCCAGCCAGCAGCCAAGCGGGTGGAACCCGAAGCCCTGCTTGTAGGTCGGCGCCGCGCCCTGCTTGTCGGCGTGCGCGTCGAGCAGAGTCGCGTCAACGTCCGGGATCAGCGGCCCTGCCGGGGCCGCGCCCAGCGCCCACGCCTGCTCGCGGACTCTGGCCAGCGCTGACCACAGCGCCGCGATCCCACGTGGGTCGTCGGGCAGCTCTTGGGCGACGATGCGCCAGGCGGTTGCGGCCGAGCAGATCTGGCCGAACAGCTCCGGCTGGTCGCCGAGCGTGGTCAGGTGCCTCGGCGTCGTGGCGGGGTTGGTCCTGGAGCGCGCTACGGCCTGAACTGCCGAGGGGTCGCTGGCGTTTCCGACGTGGGCGTGCGCCGCACGACACCGAGACGGCGTAGCGCCGCGGCCTCCTGGAGTTGGTCGGCCAAGTTCTCGAGCAGACTCGTAGCGGGAGTGGACGGCTCGGCGGCCAGCCGCGCGATCAACCCGTCGACGACGGTGTGGGCGAGCCTCTCCACCTTGGGGTCGATGGTTGGGGCCGGCTGGTCGGGAAGCGCACTCGGCGTACCACTGAGGTAGCTCATGGTCTTGAATCAACCTCCTCGGTGACGCTCGAAGCTGGATCGATGCACCACAAGTCGAGCGTCGGGCGCCGATGAGACCGAGAAGCCTCCAGCAACGGCCGCTTGCCTCCTAACCACTGTACGCCTGGTGTCTCCTCGACCCTGCCCGGCGGACGCCAGTCAGCAATGGGTGGTGACGCAGGTCCCAAGCCGGATAAGCTTCAGCGCGCCGTCGTGCGACCTAGGAATTCTCATCGTGTAGCTCCTCCCACTGGGCTGAGCGCCTGGTTGGGCCTTTTGCACGTCGACGGCAGGTGCTGCGTGGAGGGGTGGATGGACTGCCGTAGCGGCCGGCGCGACGGGCGGCCGTGCGTCGAGTTCACCTGGGAAGGCAACGGCGAGAGCGATCCCGCCAGCGGCCGTGGCTGGGCGACGTCCGAGGAGGACGGGTCGTTGCATGGACACATCGACTTCCACCTTGGTGACGACTCGGGCTTCCGGGCGGTGCGTGCCGAGAATGTGCCGAAGCCCGAGGCGAAGACCGGCGGAACAGCCACCCGGGCGGGGGGTGAGAAGGAAGGCCCGCCGGACGGTCGGCGATCGAGGGCACCGGCAGCTGCGTGCCTGTTTGGTCAGTGCCGTTCTGTAGACTGCCTGGTGATGAGCGGGGCATTGTCCTGGGCTGGTTGCGGTGATTGGACAGGACTGCCCTTGGACGGCATCATTCGGCGCTGTGAGCGTGAGGCTTGGTGTCAGGATGGGGAGGCAAGGCGTGTCGCAGGAGGAGTCCTTCGAGAGTGCGCTCGCCACGGCCGAGGAGCAGGCGGGCGCCACGCTTCGGGCAGCTGGCGCGGTGACTCGTGAGCTTCGCAAGGCCAGGGCCGCTGCGGCCGGTGGGCAGACACGTGAGCTGCGGCGGGGGCTGGAGGCCGCCCAAGGGTTGGCCACGAGCCTTGCCGATGCGGTGGGCGCGCTCCGGTCGGGGTTCGATTTCGACGAGGGCGAGTACCTGGCGTCCGGGTCGTACGCTAAGGAGCTGCTGGCGACGGCCGCCGCCCGGGGCGTCGACATGTTCGAGGAGGACGAGCGGCTGTTGTGCTACCCCTCGCTGGTCAGGGTCCTGCCCGATCAGGCCGCGCTCGAAATCGACCGTCGGCGCGAGCGGCGTCTGCGCCCGTCAGTGGTGGTCGACCTGCTCGGAGCCGCGCAGCGCCGCGGGCCCCGGTTCCGGCCGGAGCCGTTCCTGGACTCGCTGCGAGCCGCCTATGAGCTCGTCATCGCCAGGCAGGGCAAGAAGGCGGATGCGGTGGTGCGGCTGGTCGACGTCTGGGCGGTGCTCACGCTGCTGCCCGGGCAGGGCAGGGAGTACACCAAGCAGGAGTTCGCCCGCGACCTGTACCTGCTCGACCAGAGCGGGATCACGCTGGCCCCGCGCGGCGGGCGGCGCCTGCGCTGGAGCGCGAGCACCGGCACCAAGGGCGCCGGTGTGCTGACCACGGTGGCGCGCGGGGGCCAGCAGCAGCGCTACTGGGGGATCTCCTTCTCGTTGCCGGCTGTTGAGTCGGACGAGCCGCTGGCGCCATGATGGCAGGGCAGCGCGCCGAGGCCGTCCCGGCGGTCGGCGCCGGGCTCGAGGTCGACGATTACCTGGAGTTCCTCGGCAAAGAGTACCTGGCGGGGTTCGTCCGCCAGGGGGGCGCGGCGGTGAAGGTCGTGGTCGCCGGTGACGACGATGTCGCCGCGCGGTTTCATGCCGGGCTGGCCGCCGATGCCGCTGCCGAGGGGTTCGTGTACGCGGCGGTGGATGCCTCCGCGACGCGGGCTCATCTGGCGGATCAGCTGTTCTTCGCCGTCGCCGGGCAGGTCGACTGGACCGCGCTGGCCTCCAGGGCGGTGCGGGCCGCCTATGACGCGACCGCGTTCCCGGTACCGGAGCCGCCGGGCGACCTGGCGGTGGCCGCTGTGGCTGCCTATCACGAGGTGGACGCTCGCGAGCTGTACCGTAGCGTGCGGCGTGCGCTGGAGCATGCGCTGCTGGGCGCGACCGGGCTCGCCCACGAGTTCCGCTTGGCGATGCTGCGGCTGTGCCAGGCCGAGCTGGGGGTCGGTGAGGTTGACATTGCCGAGCGTGACGCTGTGCTGGGCTGGCTAAAGGGGGAGCGGGTCGCGCTGGCGCTGCTGCGCCGGTCGCTGATCTACGGGCGGATCGGTCGCCACAGCGCGCAGGCGATGCTGACCTCGCTGGCGAGCTGGCTGGCACGGGTCGGTCATGGAGGGCTGGTGCTCGACATCGACCTCGCCCGCCTGGCGGTGGGGCGCCGCCCGCCGGTCGAGCAGCGCGAGGGGGTCTACTACTCCAAGGCTGCCGTCCTGGATGCCTACGAGGTTCTGCGCCAGCTCATCGACGCCACCGACGTGCTGTCGGCGGCGATGGTCGTGGTGGTGGTCCCGCCTGAGCTGCTTACCGACGAGGTTCGTGGGCTGCCCGCCTACAGCGCGCTGCACCTTCGCGTCGCCGATGAGGTGCGCGACCGTCGCCGACCCAACCCGTATGCCGGTCTTGTCAGGCTGGAAACACGGATGGAAGCGGTGGCGGTCAGGTGACCGAGTTGCGCGTTCCGGCGGGTGGGCACGATCAGGTGGCAGCCCGGCGAGCGGTCGAGGCGCTGCGCTCCGGCGTGCCGAGCCGGGCCGCGGTGGCGGCGCTGGGCTCGGCCCAGACCGAGATCGAGGACCGCTTCGCCGGGCTGCTCGAGCAGGCCCGGGACCGGCCCGCCGGGGCGCGACACCCGGCCGGCCTGCTGCTCGGGGGCGGCTTCGGCTCGGGCAAGAGCCATCTGCTGGAGCATCTGGCGCAGCTCGCGCTGGATGCTGGATTCGTGGTCGGCAGAGTGGTGGTGAGCAAGGAAACCCCGCTCTACGACCCGGTCAAGGTGTTTCGCGCGGCGGCGGCCGGCGCTGTCGTGCCTGGTGGACACGGGCCGGCCCTGGTCGAGGCGGCAGCGAGCCTGGATCCCGGCACGCCCGCCCATGGTGACCTGTGGCGCTGGGTCAGCGCCCAGGGCGCCAGCCTCAACGAGCGGTTCGCGGCGACGCTGCTGCTGTTCGACCGGCTCGGCGCCACCGACGGGGAGCTTGCCGACGCGATTGTGCGCTTCTGGTCGGGTGACCCGATCAAGGTGGCAGAGGTGCGCCGGCGTCTGCGGGAGACCGGCGAGGCCCGCTACCCGCTGCCGGCGGTGCCCGCCCGCGAGCTGGCGCGCCAGCGGTTCCGCTTCGCGACCCGGCTGATGGTCGCAGCCGGCTATGCGGGCTGGCTGGTGCTGTTCGACGAGGTCGAGCTGATCGGGCGGTACTCGGTGCTGCAGCGCGGCCGATCCTACGCGGAGCTGGCCCGCTGGGTGCGGGGTGCGCACGATGATCCCGGGCTGCCGCTGGTGGCGGTCCTGGCGATGACCGACGACTTCGAGGCGGCGGTGCTGTCGGGCAAGAACGACCGCGAGGTGGTGCCGTCCAAGCTGCGCTCCAAGCAGACGCTGGAGTACGACGAGGTCGCCAGCTTGGCCGAGGCTGGCATGCGGGCGATCGACCAGGAGATGCTGCTGCTGGCGCCGCCCGACGACGCCGAGCTCGACCGTGCCTACGCGCGGCTCAAGGAACTGCACGGCGAGGCGTTCGGCTGGGACCCACCCGAGGTGGCCGGCCTGGAGCGGCTGGGCACGACCAGGATGCGGCAGTACGTGCGGGCCTGGATCAACGAGTGGGACCTGGTCCGGCTCGACCCGGAGTTCGCCCCGCAGACCGAGGTGGTCAACCACGCCCTGGACAGCGCCACCGCCTACCGCGAGGACCCCGACCTGGAGGGGACCGCTCCCGAGCACGGCGCACAAAGCAGCACCTAGAGTCTCAGGGTTGGGCCCAGCCTCGACCGGCGGCCTCGTACGAGCAAGTCCTCCGATGGCAATGGAGGACTGGCAGTACTGGGTCGCCCGATACGAGCTGTGAGTCAAGACCTCGGCGTTCAGGCCGGTCAGTCGAGCGAGCCGGGTGGGGTGCGGAAGGGGTTGACCACCCGCAGCCCGTCCAGGTCCGATCCGTGCTGGAGGTCCTCGGTCAGCAGGTGCTTGCAGCCGGCGATACGTGCCGCGGCCACGATCAACGCGTCCCAGCAGGAGAGCCCGAAGCGGTCTTCGATCAGCCAGCTCGCCTCGAGCACCTCGGCGCCGACGGGTACGGGCCGCCAGGCGAGCAGGTCGCGGATGTCGGCGCGGGCTGCTTCGG
>WNGM01006989.1_pt1 | contig 24605 bp, 22 predicted proteins | sample 5400571 | NCBI WGS metagenome assembly WNGM01 (sample SAMN13153378, study PRJNA577476) | soil metagenome | isolation source: 100 cm soil or saprolite under Garry oak tree replicate 2 | place: USA:California | collected 2016-06-15 | reverse complement strand
GCCTCACCGAGGACATAGCCGTCGTGGTCGCCGAAGGCGTACCAGAGGCCGTGCAGCTTGCCCCCGGCGGCTTCCAGCAGGGCCCCGATCGTCTCCCGACGATCCTCCGGCTCCTTGACCAACCTGGCCCACGCCTCGGGCGTGTAGCTGAACCTGATCAAATACAGCGGCATTGCGACCTTGTGGGTGCCAGATATTCGGTCACCTCATGCGGCCTGCGCATACTCATGGATCAACCCACCGAGTCGATCTCGTCGCGCGACTGTCCCAACCGGCCCAGTCACCAAGGCGGTGGGCTCGCCGGGTCCAAGTGGCGGTCTCTGCCCCAAGGCGCGGTGCGGGCGGTGGCCGTTGTATGGTCAACGTACTCGCCAATAACACGCTCCAACTGCCGACGTCCAAGGATCAGCATCCGGTCCAGCACCTCACGCCGAACCGTGCCGACCCACCGCTCCGCGTAGGCGTTCGCCTGGGGCGCCCGCACCGGCGTGCGCGGCACCCTGATCCCTTCAGCGACGAAGACGGCGTCGAACGCGGCGGTGAACTTTGTGTCCCGATCGCGGGAGCAGAAACCGAAAGCGGCCGAGGCGGCCGGCAAGCTCCATGAGCAGGTTGCGGGCCTGCTGCGCCACCCACTCCCCCACCGGATGCGCTGTCACACCCAGCACGTGGACCCGGCGGATCGACACCTCGATCACGAACAGGACATGCAGCCGCTTCAGCAACACGGTGTCCACGGTGAAGAAGTCCACGGCCAGCACACCCTGGCCTGAGCCCGGAGGAACTGCCGCCATGAGACGGCCGACCGCTTGGGTACCGGATCGATGCCAGCACGTTGCAGGATGGTCCACACGGTACTGGCCCCGATCCTGTAGCCCAGGCGGCACAGCTCGCCGTGGACGCGGCGGTAGCCCCAGGTCGGATTCTCCCTGGCCAGCCGGAGCACCAAAGCGCGGATCTCGGCCGCTATGGCCGGACGGCCACGCCGATGGGGATACGTCCACCGGCGCCGGACCAGCTCCCGATGCCACCGCAGCAGCGTAGCTGGCTGGACCAACAACCCGCGCCAGCTCGGGCGGGGCAGCAGCCGCGCCAATCCGGCCAGCACCGCCCGGTCTGCCCAGTCGACCCGCGGCCGGGCCACCCGCCGGCGCAGCACGGCCACCTCGTGGCGCAGCATCAGCAGCTCAGCGTCCTTGGCCGCCGAACTTCGCGCCAGCAGCGCAAGCCATCGCATGACCTGGCAGAACAGCAGGTAGAGCAGTCGAAGGGTCATACGCCCGATCATTGCGGCCACGTGACTCCCTGGCGAACTCGCAGCTCACGCGTACAACCGACTTTCTGGCACCCACACCCCGGCTGCGGCCGGCGGAAGCAGCCAGCAACAAGAAGCCAGCCAATATCAAGCCCCACTACACCAAGGGGCTTAACCTTCTACCCACCCTTGACAAGGCCCGACCTCATGGGTGCGGTTTTGGTGGCGCGCCGCGAGGGACTCAAACCCCCAACCGCCAGATCCGTAGGCGGCTGCACACTGTCTGACAGGTTGGCTCCAGTGGGATCTACCCTGCTCACGTGGGGTGCATCGTCTGTCGCGTCGCGTCGGGCAGGAGGCGGTCGGCGAGGGTGGTGGTTATGGGCGCGGGGTCATCGCACGCACCAGCCCAACAGCGTGACTTGGACTCATCACCCAGCACGCCCGTCATCAGGCGAGACATCACGGAGCGGTCGATCTCAGCGGTGCTGCGGCAGGCTGCCGGGCGGGTTCAGCTGCGTGCTCGGGTGGCAGCGAGATTGCGGCGGGTGCAACAGGTCGAGCGAAACCGCGAGGCGGTCCTGGCCGCGGCACGCCGAGTGTTCCTCGACAGGGGGTACGCCGGCGCCACCCTGGAAGCCATCGCCGAGGAGGCCGGCTTCTCCACAGGGGTGGTGTACTCCCAGTTCGGCAGCAAGGCCGACTTGTTCCTGGCCCTCCTGGATCGCCGCATCGAGGAGCGTGGCGCGCAGGACGACCGCATCGCCGCCCAGCTGGCAGGGGTGGAGGGCGTGCGGGAGTTGCTCCGCGTGGGGGCCCGGGACGCGGTCGCCGAGCAGGGCTGGGCGCAGCTGCTGGTGGAGTTCCGTGCGCTGGCCGCCCGCGATCCCGCCCTCAACCGGCGCTACGCCGACGCGCACGCGCGTGCCGTGGAGGGGCTCGCCTCGGTGCTGGGTCGGCTCCACGACCGGGCCGGCCTGCAGCCCGCCGTGGCGCCCCGATCGATGGCGGAGTTCATCCTCGCCGTCGCCTCGGGCTTCACGATCGAGCGACTGGCCAACCCGGCTGCGCTCGACCTCGACGACACATTCGTGCTGGTGTACCGCGCCCTCGGGTTGCCTGACCCGCCCGAGTCGCCGTCTGTGCTGCCAACCGGCCCAACGGCCATCGACCGTCGCGGCTGACGCGACCAGACCCGGGGGAACCAATGACCACCACGACTGGGAAGCAAACCAGTTGGCAGCGGTTGCGCGTCGACCTCCAAACAGCGCTGCTCGCCGGCATCCCCGAGCACGTGCAGCGGCTGGCGTGGAGCGCTGAGCAGCTCCAGGCTGCCCAGCGCGACGGGCTCCGCAGGCTGCTCAGCCACGCCGTCGAGCACGCGCCCTTCCACCACCGCCGCCTGGCCGGGATCGACGTCGGCCGGCTCGAGCCGGGCGACCTGTCGAGCCTGCCGGTGATGACCAAGGCCGACATGATGGCAGCGCTGGACGAGGTGTTCACCGACCGGCGGCTCACCCGCGACCTCGCCGAACAGGCACTGGCCGCGACCGGCACCCAACCCGTCCCGATCCTGGACGACTATCTGGCCCTTGCCACCGGCGGCAGCTCGGGACAGCGCGGCGTGGTGGTCTTCGACCGTGCCGCGGTGGTGGGGTACGCCTTGTCGCTGGCACGGCCGTTGCTGGCCCGGCTGCGCGCGCTGGGTGGACCACCGCCGGGAGGTCTGCCGGTCGCCATGGTCGCCGCTGCCTCGGCCGTCCACGCCACCGGCCTCGGTCCGGCGTTCGCAGGACCTGACATGCCGTTCCGGTTCCTGCCAGTCCCGGTCACCTTGCCGCTGCCCAAAATCGTGGAGCGACTGAACGCGTTGCAGGCTCCTGTTGTGTACGGGTACCCCTCGATGCTGGCCCGCCTCGCGGTCGAACAGCGCGCCGGCCGCTTGCACATCGCGCCGATGGCGGTGACCGCGACGGGTGAGACGCTGCTGCCCGAGACCCGGGCGGCGATTACCGAGGCCTTCCGCGCCCCGGTCGTCGACAACTTCGGCTCCACTGAAGGGCTGGTTGGCAGCAGCGCACCGGGCGACGGCGTCTTGGTGTTCAACACCGACATGTGCATCGTCGAGCTCGTCGACACCGACAATCGGCCCGTCCCACCAGGCGTCCCGTCGGCCAAGGCGCTGGTGACCAACCTGTACAACCTGGCGCAGCCGCTCATCCGCTACGAGCTGACCGACACGTTCGTCCGCCAACCCGACGTGCCCGACCACGGCCACCTCCGAGCCCACGTGCACGGCCGCGCCGACGAGATACTCCACTACCAGGGGCTCGACGTGCACCCCCACGTCGTCCGGTCCGTCCTGGTCAAATCCCCCCAGATCCTCGACTACTAAGTCCGCCAGACACCCCACGGCATCAAGGTCGACGCGATCGCTGCCGACGCCGCCGACACCCAAGCGCTCTCTGGCCGCGTCGCCGAGGCGCTCGCCCGCGCCGGGCTCAGCCAACCGCAAGTCAGCATTCGGATCGTCGACGACCTCCAACGCCACCAGCAGACCGGCAAGCTTCGACGCTTCATGCCCCTGCCCCCAGACAACAGCCAGCCCGACCCCGCCGCCGGCAGCAGCAAACGGCCGCCAGTACTCCAGCCGTAGATCGTGATCATGTGCTTGGCGGTAAGCCGCGCAGCGAGCCCGGTCTTCATGCTGGGTCGCCTGCTCCGCTGCGCTGGCCTACACCGCCGGCAAAGGCACCTTCGCAGACGCCAGTGACCGCCTACTGGCGCAGGATCTTAGTCATGTGCGTTGCTCCCACACTCGCCCCCGCCGGTCGCGGCGACCACCGGTGGCAACACAGGCTTCGATGCCCTTGTTCCGGCTGACCCCACCCCGCCATGATCATGATCCTGGGAGCTGTCAGCCGCCATCCACTGAGTCCACTTGTGACGCCGGCGATAGATGCCACCGGGGCGCGCGCTGGCCGCGGTCGCTCGTCCTCGGTACCCGCGACGGTTGGCACCAAATCCCAGAGGTTGTTGTCACCTGGTCGGATGTCAGCCTCGCCAGTGACTCGCGGTCACGATGGTCCACGATGGTCTCAGCCACCGTCTATGACGGTCGCCGCCGGGTCAGCCTGCGCGGCGCGGCGTGGTCCCTTCACCGATGCACCGACCGGGAAGGTTCGTTGTGGTGGGGGTTGAGCCGGGTGGCAGCCACAAGTCGAGGACCAGGAGGAGACGTGCCGATGCGAGCGATCATCGTGGACCCGTCGGCGCCTGCGGCGCTGCGCCTGGCCGATGTTCCCGAGCCGGTGGCCGGACCCAGCCAAGTGCTGCTCGAGGTGCACCACGCGTCGCTGAACCACGGCGATCTCAACGACGCCCGCTCCGGCCGGGTGGCGCCGGGTGGCGTGCTGGGGTCGGATGCCGCCGGCGTCGTGGCGCACGCCGCGGCCGACGGCCGCGGGCCAGCGGCGGGTACCCGCGTGGTGGCCTTGGCGCCGGGGGCCTTCGCCGAGCGCAGCGCGGTCGAGGTCGGCGCGCTGGCCGAGGTCCCGCCCTCGGTTGATCTGGCCGAGGCGGCGGCGTCGCCGGTGGCCGGCGACGCCGCGTTGCGGGCGCTGCGTGCCGCCGGCGCGGTCCTGGGCAAGCAGGGTGCTGATCACCGGCGCATCCGGCGGGGTCGGTCGGTTCGCCGTGCAACTGGCCGCGCACGCGGGTGCGCATGTCATCGCCTCGGTCGGCTCGGTGGCCCGCGGCGAGGGCCGCCCAAGTCGTTGACCTCGTTCCTCCACGACGGCGAGGCCGGCGCCGAGCTGGCCACCCTCATGCAACTTGTTGCGGCGGGCAGGCTCGCGGTGGAGGTCGGCTGGCGCGGCGCGTGGGAGCAGGTGGCCGAGGCAGCGCAGGCACTGCTCGGGCGGCGGGTGAACGGCAAGGCGGTACTGGATGTGCGGCCCGCTGCCGGATAACTGCGGCGTCGCAGATCACGCCGTCGGTGGCCAACCGCCCCCCAATCAGGCCAGGCTGCGTCCCGCAAGATGGGTAAGAAGGCGTCCAACCACCTCGACTTCTCCCTGTCGCCTCGGGAAGGTAGGTCGTGCCGATGAGCCAGTCGCTGGCGCAATGGCTGCGTGTCCTGCGGCAGGCGCCTGCCTTGGGGGGTGGGCGCTGGCAGCGTCTGCCCGGCGCTGCTGGTTGCCTTCCTCCGCCTGGGCGTGGCGTTGGGGGAGCTGCGCTGCCGGGCTGGGCGCTGGTCGCTGCGGGGCCGGCGCAGCAAGGCCCTGGCCGTGCCCGAGGCCGACACGATGCGGGCGATGGTGCAGGAGGCAATCGGCTACGACGCCGCGGTGTATGCCGGGCTGGCGGCGCACCTGCGGGGCGCACCTCCAGGCGACTACCCGGGCGCGACCGGTGCGGTGATCGCCCGGTCCTCGCGCCTGGTCGAGCCCATCCTCGCGCCGTGGCTGCGGTCGCTGGTGGCCGAGCGCCAACCGCGGCGGGTCCTTGATGTGGGTTGCGGCACCGGCAGCTACCTGGTCCACGCGGCCACCGCCGGCGGCCCCAAGCTCACCGGCCTGGGTGTCGACCTGGATGCCGCTGTCGTCGACCTGGATGCCGCTGTCGTCGACCTGGCCCGCCGGCGGCTGGCCGATGCCGGCCTGGCCGAGCGGTTCGGCGTGCGCCATGGCGACGTCCGCACCGTCCAGCTGCCAGCGGCCTCCTTCGACCTGGTGCTGCTGTTCCAGAACATCTACTACTTCGCCGAGGACCAGCGGCCCGACCTGCTGCGCCGCCTTCGCGGGCTGCTGGCCCCGGGCGGCGCGCTGCTGCTCGCCTCCCTGTTCGCGGGCCGCTGGTTGGCCGCCGCCCACGACGACCTGCTGTTCCGGGCCACCGCGGGCTGCGCCCCGCTGCCCCGCCGCCAGCAACTCGACCACCAGCTCCACGACGCCGGCTTCACCACCACACAGTGGGTGCAGCTCATCCCACTCGAGTCGTTCCACGCGGCCGTGGCGCAGCGCTGAGGCTAGTTCGCGCCCCAACTTCCACCATCCCGGGGGACGCGACCGTCACAGCCAACACCAGCATTCTGAAGCCCGACATGTCGCCGGCGAGTAGCAAAGTGGGGTCCGCTTCCCACCCAGAGGGCCGTGATAACCACCCCAAAAACGGCCAATCTTGAGTATCGTCGGCGACGTTCCGGACCCAGCGGGGGGACGTCGAAAGCGGTGATCGCCAGATGCGACAGTGCCCACCAAGTAATGCCTCAGCCACATCACGCCCGAGCACCCCATGAGCGGCAGCGCGCCGCCACCCACCCGGGCTGCCCGCGCGGGCCCGAGCAGGGCCACAACCAGCAACGCCACGCTGAGCGGGAGCGTGCTGCGCGCGGTCAGGAACCGCAGGGGCTCGGCCAGGCTTCTCGATCTCCCCTAGCGGCATTGACGGCCCAAACCGTCGGCGCGTCAGCGCCCAACCTGTGCCGCGCCGCACTCTCGAGGGTGCTCCCCGGCGGCGCCAGCCGCGAGACCCGAGCCGACGCTTGCGGTCTCAGCGGCGCTGCGACATCCCGTCCAGCTGCCGCTGCGCTATTGGATCGAGTCAGGTTCAGCCGTCGCGGTGTCCGTCGCGGTGTCCGGCTTCGGCCCCGGCTTCTCGTCGCCGCCGTTGTTATCGTGGGGGAGCTTGGTCACCTCGGCCAGCACCGGCCCTGGCGGGGCGCCAGTGGGCGGCGCGACCGTAGTGGTGCCACCCGGTCGGGCCGCGGTGAGCTTCTGGCGCGCCTTGCTCGTCTGCTCCTTGGCCGCCGTTAGGGCTTGGCGGCCGCGCGTGGAGACGGCCAGCCGGCTGGCGAGCAGGCCAAGACCCGCCAGGCCGACGATCCGGCCGAGCCGGCGCCACCACGGCCTGCGTGCTGCGTTGCGGCGCTGCTTGGGTCTTCGTCGGGACATCACGGGTTACCTCCCGCCCCGCCCCCGCTGATCGGTTGGCCTTGCTGCTTTCCAGTCATCCAACCGTCGGCGTGGCGGGTTCCAGTCGTAGGTTCGGGTCGACTAGCGGTCAGTTAGGGGTCAGGCGGCTCGTTGTGGCGCCGGCTCCGGGCTCTGGCTTGGATCGGGCTGCCCGCGGCGCGGGGTGCCGCCGGGCAGCGCGGCCGGTGGGCGTAGCGGCCGCAGCGGACGTGCTGGTGCCCCGGGCCAGCCCGGCGGCGTGTGGGCGTTGTGGCCGGGTTGGTTGGTGGGGCCGCTGAGCCAGTAACCCGTAGCCGGGTTCGACCAGGTCCTTGGCCGGGTTGCCGGCCAGCTGGTGCCGTCTTGGGCATCGGGGTCGGTCAGGAACTGCCGGATCGCCGAGGTGGCGGCCAGGACGTCGGTGATCGCGGTGGGCTGGTCGCTGTTGCGGCGAAGCCGCCCAGGCGGGTGGTGGATCACCATGGCAAGTCCTCTCAGGAAGCAGCAGGCCGGTGTCGCGATGGGAAGCGTGGAGCTGTGGCGCGGCCAGCGTGCCGGTCTCCAGCTACCGGGCCGAGGCGAAGGGTGCGGGGGCTTGGGTCCAGCGCGCGCCGCAGCTGGAGCAGAAGGCGAGCGGATCGAGACCGAACGTGATGGTGATGCGGGCCGATCCGCACCGGGCAGCGTGGCAGGAGAACCTTCCTGGTGATCTCCTTGGTTTGGGTGGGTGCCTCACGGACGAGCGGCGGGCGGTCCGTTGTGGCCCGCGTCCGTAGCCCGCACCTCGGCGGCGGGGACGGTGGACTGTCCCGGCGGCGGGGATGGTGGCGTGGACGCGGACACGGCGGCGGCTTCCCTGGCCAGGAACCCGCCGAGCTCCTGGATGGTGCTCATCAGCGGTGCAGGGAACACCACCGTGGTGTTCTTGTCGACGCCGATCTCCACCAGGCTCTGCAGGTTGCGCAGCTGCAACGCCAGCGGGTGGGCCATCATGATGTCGGAGGCCGCGCCCAGCTCACCGGCGGCCAGCGACTCGCCTTCGGCGGCGATGATCTTGGCGCGCTTCTCACGTTCGGCTTCGGCCTGGCGGGCCATCGCCCGTTGCATGCTGTCGGGGAGCTGGATGTCCTTGAGCTCCACCAGGGTCACCACCACACCCCACGCCTCGGTCTGCACGTCGAGGATCTCGCGGATGTTCTTGTTGATGCGGTCGGTCTCGGCCAGGGTCTCGTCCAGGGTGTGCTGGCCGACGACCTTGCGCAGGGTGGTCTGGGCGATCTGGTTGATGGCGGCGGCGACGTTTTCGATCGCCACCACCGACTTGGTCGCGTCGACCACCTGGTAGTAGGCGACCGCGGAGACACCCACGCTGACGTTGTCGCGGGTGATGATGCCTTGGGACTGGATGGGCATGGTGATGATCCGCAGCGACACCCGCCGCAGGACGTCGATGACCGGCACGATGAAGGTCAGCCCGGGCTCGCGGACCCCGATGACCCGTCCGAGGCGGAACAGCACGCCCTTCTCGTACTGCTTGACGATTCGAACCGAGAGGGCCAGCACGAACAGAGCCAGCACCCCCAGCACGACCAGGACGGTTACCAACGCGGCCATTGCCTGTTCCCTTCTTGCCTGTCGCTGCCCACGCACCTTGGAGTGAGCGGGGGGCGTAGCCGGCCGGCTACGCCCCGCTCGACTCAACTGGGAGTCGTGTCCTCACTGCTTGCCGCAGGGATGATCGCTCGACCGGGGCGCACCTGGATGCGCTTGGGGGTGGCCTCCTCCATCTTGGGCACCAGGATGTGCAGCACGCCGTCCTCGACCGTCGCCTCGATCCCCTCCGCCATCACGTGGGCGGGCAGGGTGATCGAGCGAAGGAAGGCGCCGTAGCGGCGCTCGACCCGGTGGAACTGCTGCTCGGAGGCGTCGTTGGCGACGTGCCGCTCGCCCTGGATGGTCAACAGGCCGTCCTCGAGGGTGATCTGCAGGTCGTCGGGCTTGACGCCGGGCAGCTCGACCGTCACCAGGTAGGCGTCCTTCCGCTCGGAGATGTCCAGCGCTGGCGCCCAGGCCGTGGTCATGGCCCGACCGCTGCCCTGCTGCTGGCCGTGCAGGCCGAGCGCGTGGGCAAGCACCGGGCTCATCTGGGCCATCTCATCCTGCGCGCTGCGCAGGTCCTGGAACGGGTCCCACCGCGTCATGGTAGCCATCTGGTCTCCCTCCTTCGTGGGCCGTGCGGCCCGGCGAGTCGGGGAGAACGCAGATCCAGGGTAGATGACCGGCGTTCACTTGCCGAGCGTATGTACTCTATGGTAAACACTGTTCAATGTCAAGATCACCGTTCAGATAAAGTGAACATCAGGGAGGGAAGCGTGCCGGAGCGAGCCAAGGCACCGCCGAGCAAGCGCGCGACGGCAACGTCCGGCGAGCCCGCGACCGACGGGCGGTCGCGCTCGCTGTGGTTCAACACCCCCATCAACGACCAGGACCGCCGCCCCCAGCTCACCCGCGAGCGCGTGGTCGCCGAGGCGCTCACCGTCATCGCCCAAGACGGCGTCCAGGCGCTGACCATGCGCACCCTGGCCGCGCGCCTGGGGGTCGTCCCCGGCGCGCTCTACCACCACGTCCGCAACAAGGAGCAACTCCACGACCTGGTCCTTGACGCCGCGCTCGCCGAGGTCGACGGCCACCTCGACCCCTCCCAGCCCTGGACCCAGCAGCTCAAGCTGCTCGCCCATCGGCTGCGGGACGTGCTGGAGAACCATCCCGGGGTTGCCGGGCTCCTCAAGACCCGCGACCCGCTCGGGCCGCACTCCCTCGCCCTGGCCGAGGCGTTCCTTGCACCACTACAGGCTGCCGGGTTCGGCGACCACCAGGCCGGCCTGGCCTTCTTCCTCCTGGTCGACTACACCACCGGCTTCGCGGTCAGCCCCCCCACCGCCGTCAACGAGCAGCGCGTCCGCGACGCGGCGACCAGAACCCAACTGCACGAGTTCTTCCGCTCGCTGCCGGCCGACCGCTTCCCCGCCCTGGTCGCCCTCGGCGAGCACGTCTGGCTCGACAACCGCGACCAGCGGTTCACCGCCGGCCTCGACGTCCTCGTCGACGGGCTGGAGCACGCGCGGCGCTCCCCCCACCGGCCGGCGCTCGCAAGACGACCGACCACCACCACTCTCCGATTACGTGAAGAAGCACGGCAGACGGTAGATGAATGACCCTCAAGGAGGTGAGCCCGATGAGCATCGGCGCTCGCTGTGGGTCGACCCAGTCGCTAACGCCCTGCCAGGCCAAGCAACCCGCTCTGACCCGCCAGCGTCGTGCGCACCGGTGGGCCCGCGGGGCTGCCACACGAGGTTGTCCCGCGGTTGGTACGGAGGGCAGCGGCCACCGTACTCCCCGGCGGTGGGGCCTGCCGGGCAAGGTCTGGGTCCGGACCACGCCACCCAGCCCGGGGTGACCTCTGCGGAATCGTCAGCGTTGGCGGCTGTGGCAGCCAGGCCGGTCGATCGGCATTCGCCGGCCGCTGCGACCCGCGGCAAACGCGCAGCCGCTTGGCATACTCAATTGGCAGCTGTCGTTCCAGGCGAGAGGGTCCCGGTGGGCCTGGCGAGGAAGCGGTGAGCCATGTCGGAGTGGAGGGAAGCGACCTGGGAAGACGCCATGCGGCGCGGTTACGAGGCGCTCCGCAGCGGCGAGGCGCTCTACGACGAGATCGACGCTGAGGGGGGCAGGTCCAACATCGACATCGAAAAGCACCTGCGGCGCGCTGAGCTGAAGCTCGCCCAAGCCAACGCCTGGCTTGCCATGGCGCGGGAGCTGGCCTGGCAACGGGACGACTACGGCGGTCGGGCACGCTGAGCACCGCACCAGCCGACTGCGACCACAGACCGGCGGGGGAGACCTGGTGGGGGGATGCCAGCGGGCTGGGCGACCACTGATCTCGTGGCCGGCCTGCGAGGGAGCGCGACGCCAACGGCACCCGCCGCGCTCCCCGCTGCAGGAGGAGTCTGGTCGACCCGCTTTTGGTGCGGCGGTACGGCCCACGAGTCACGAACGACTGCCTTACCTGAGCCGGATGTGCAAATCCATTGCGTCGGCGGTTGCTCACCTGACGCGGGTACGACCTGAGGCCGAAGGAGCGATCGGCCAGGACCCGCCAGGCCCGGGGCGCAGCCCAGCCATCGCGCCGCACCGCTCCCGCGATGTGCACCAGCGCTGCCTGGCAGCGTCGGACGCCTGACGCCGATGACGATCACCTGGCGCATGCCAGTGCTCCTCTGTCGCTGCGCGAAGGTGGGCGGTGCCGTCCCCGCTCGATCCGGTCACCGTCGCCCGGACGAGGAGGCAGCCCTGCCCAACCCCGTCGACCTCGAGCCGCCAGCGGAGGCCGTCGCCGACGCCAACGCCAACCCTCCCTACGTGTTTGAGCTCGGCCCGGACCAGGGTCGCAGGACCGTCGATGCGGTCCAGTCCGGCCCTGTCAGAAAGCTACCCGTCGACATCCAGGACACCACCGTGCCCGGCGGCCCGTCCCGCCCGGTGTCGGTGCGCATCCTGCGCCCGCCCGGCGCCAGCCGGCCGCTGCCGGTGATCGTCTACCTCCACGGCGCCGGCTGGGTCTTCGGCAACAACCATACCCACTGCGCTCGGCCGTCCCGGACCCGGACGCTCCTGGCCGCCGCGCGACCCGCAGGAGCGGCTCCCCGCTCCGCAGGACGCCCCGCTGAGCGCCCTCGCCGTGGAACACGTCCTACCCCTTGGCCTCGGCGTCCCCTTCGACAGTCCCCCCGGCCGGCCCGGCGGCCTCGTTGCTGTCGATGAGCAGCATGCAGCGCCTGGCGCTCCGTTCCTCCTGCCGGCGCTGTTCCCCATCTTCAACCACCACGATGATTTGGGAGACGCCGAAATCGACAGCCACCCGCCGGCTGACCGGCTTCGGGTAGCATCAACCCCGCCACCTACCGGGCCAGCCACGCCAGACGCCGACCTGGCCGGGGCAGGGTGGCGCGGGCGGACGCCGGGAGGGTAGCGCGAGATGCTCAGCGCGTACGTGCTCATCCAGACCGAGGTCGGCAAGACAGCCCAGGTCGCCCAGGCAATCAGGGCCATCGAGGGGGTGCAGTGGGCCGAGGCCATCACCGGCCCCTACGACAGCATCGCCCGGGCTCAGGCGCCAGGGATGGACGAGCTGGGCAGGCTGGTCGTCTCCCGCATCCAGGCCGTGGCCGGCGTCACCCGCACCCTGACCTGCACGGTGCTCCACCGCTAGCGCCGCGACAGCAACCGCCACCCCATCCCATCCGGGTGCCCATCGCCATCGGCCATCACGGCGACGAGAACCCGAACCCGGGTGCGCCCGACCACCGCTGTTATGCGCTTCAGACATGGCCAGCGGTGGCCTTGGCGAGCCAACGACCGGCACACGCCGCTGGCCGACCGGCGCAACCTAGCGCGCGTCCATGGGCCGCACATTGACCGCACGCATGCCCTTTCCGCGCGGATCTTCCTCCACGTCGAACTCGACCACCTGGCCCTCGTGGAGCGACTGCACACCGGTCGGTTGCAGGGCGCTGACGTGCACGAACACATCCTCCCCCTGCTCGGGGGCGATAAAGCCATACCCCCGCTCGAGGTTGAACCATTTCACGGTCCCGACCATCGCGGTCCTCTCACTCTCGCTCGCGGCGGCCCGGCATCCAACCACCGACGCTAGGCGCCCGGCCGCTCAATGATGCACCGACCCCGACCCGAGCAGCATCCTTGCAGAAGGCTTCCAGGTTGTGAAACAGCCTGGTAGACGCCCTCGCGCATGGCTCAGCGGGTTCGCCGGCCGCGCCCGAAGGTCACGGACAACAGCGGACACCGACGGTCGCCCAACGTCGCAGCTCAGCAGCTTCCCTACGCCAGATTCACAGATTGTCGATCACCCCCGGGTTGTCGCTCGCACCGAAGAAGTCGCGGAGCTGCCGCGCAGCCTCAGAGCGGTTTGCCCTCGTCGCAAATGGCCTGTGGGTGCCAGATATTGGGTCACCTCATGCGACCCGCGCGTACTCATGGATCAACCTACCGAGACGATCGTGCCGGACCACCCTCCCACCGCCGGACGATGGTTGGGACGGCTGACCTAGCAGCAGCGGTGGCGCCTGCCCCAACGCCCGATGGGGGCGATGGCCGTTGTAGTGCGCCATGTACTCGTCAAGCACTCCTTCCAGATGCGCACGTCCGACGATCAGCATCCGATCCAACACCTCACGGCGCACCGTGCCCACCCACCGCTCCGCGTAGGCGTTCGCGCGCGGCGCCCGCACCGGCGTGACCAGCACCTTGATCCCTTCGGCGGCGAAGACCGCGTCGAACGCGGCCGTGAACTTCGCATCCCGGTCGCGAAGCAGGAACCGGAATCGGCAAGACCCGCTCGCCGAGCAACATGACCAGATTCCGGGCCTGCTGGGCCACCCACAGCCCCACGGGATGCGGCGTCACACCCAGCAGGTGGACGCGCCGAGTCGCCAACTCGATGACGAACAGCACGTACAGCACTCGCAGCAACACCGTGTCCACCGTGAAGAAGTCCACCGCCAGCACGCCCTCGGCCTGGACACGCAGGAACCGCCGCCAAGTGAGCGCCAACCGCTTGGGCGCCGGCGCAATACCAGCCCGTCGGAGGATGGTCCACACCGTGCTGGCACCAATCCTGTACCCAGGCGACCCAGCTCGCCGTGGATACGACGATAGCCCCAGGTCGAGTTCTCCCGCGCCAGCCGCAGCACCAGCTCGCGGAGCTCCGCCGCCACCCCGGGACGGCCGGGCCGGCTCGGGTAAGTCCAGTGGCGCCGGATCAGATCCCGATGCCAGCCAAGCACCGTGGCCGGCCGGACCAGCAACACAGCCCATCTGCCGCGGGGCAGCAGCCGTGCCAGGCCGGCCAGCACGGCACGGTCAGCCCAGTCGATCCGCGGACGAGCGACGTGGCGCCGCAGCACCCCCACCCCGGCGGTCCCACGCCGCTGGTTCATCGCCCAAGCCGTCCGCACCCTCGCGCTGGACCTGCTGCGGCGGCGCCGTCTGCTGGGCGAGGCGTGGGAGCTGTACCGGCTCAACACCGACCCGGCGTGGCTGGAGCACGTCACCACCGACCGGTTCCTCCATCCCGAGCAGTTCGCCCAGCGCTACGCGCAGGTGTTTCCGGGCGCCAGGTTCACCGACCTGTACCGCACCCGCGCTCTGTGCTGGGACGCCCCGACCCACTGACCGTGCGCTCGTCCACCACTTCTGGAGAACCAGCATGACCTCCTCCCAGAGCACGCCAGCGCAGCCCCGCTCCTCACCCGCAACACCCAGGCCACGGTGGAAACGACCCTGGGGACGCTGCCCAGACGCCATCGCCGCGACCGTGCTGCTCGCCATCGTCGCCATGACCATTCGCGGCGCGCAGCCAACAGGACGCCACGGGCGTGGGCGCGGCGATCGGGGTCGTGGTCCTGGTGGGCGGCGCGGTCGCGCCGCGCCTGGACGACCGCGCCCAGGGCCACTGCGCTCCATGCCGGAGCGACACGTGGAGGTAGCCCCCGGCATCCCGGACGGCCACGCGCCCGATGCAATCGGGGTGCTCTGCGGGCTGGCTGCGCTCGGCTACGAGGGGCCATCGCTAGAGCGGTCCGCCAAGTCCGCGAGCGGGCCGGCCTGACCCCGCAGGAGCTGTCGCTGCGGCTCGGGCTGCCCCTGGACGCAGTCGCGCTGTGGGAGGAGGGCCCCATGACTCCACGAGCAGGATCTGATCGAAGAGGCCTCCGAGTTGCTCGCCTGCCACCAAGTGGTCGGCTGGTTCCATGGCGCCGCCGAGATCGGCCCCCGCGCGCTGGACGCGCGCAGCCTCCTCGGCAATCCCTCTGACCGGGCCAACCTGGTTCGCACCAACCAGCTCAAGGGCCACGAGCTGTGGCGGCCCCTGGCTCCCAGCGTCACCATCGAGGCGTTCAGCCGCTATTTCACCGGCCCCGACCGCTCACAGCGTCAGCCGGGCCACCACCAACCCGCGCTTCTTGGAAGCTGCTGCGCGCGGTTGAGCGGCGCACCAGCGATCTCATCGCGATCAACACGTCGTACAAGCTGGCCGGCGAGCCGATCGTCAACACTCCCCACCGAGGCCATCCGCGGCTATCTCAAGATACCGGTCGCCGGAGTTCCGCGGCTTGTAGGCACATGACCTTGCTTGGTCTACTCTGAGCTGCACGAATGCTTGGGCGCGGGGGTCCAGGCGTGTGCCCACCAACCCATGTTCTCCCTGGGTCAGCGCCTCATCTGCCCGGCTGCTACGGAGTTCGAGAGGGGACTCCCAGCAGAGGTGAGCCACTCACGATGGGAGGCCTCGCCCGCCCCGCCAGACTCTCCCCTGTCGAGCACATCCGCGCGGCATGACCACCCCTGCCGGTTCGGCAGGCCCGGGTCCGGCTGCCGCAGGACCTGCGCCGCCAACGCTCGACCCGCCCCCGACTCGAGCCCAGAAGATGGCCGACCTGACCCGGCAGTCACCCGTCGCCGCACACGATCCGCCAACCGGCCCCCGCATCCGCTCGCCCTTCCGCCAGCAGGGGATGCCACCACCAGCAAGCTGGGTCCAGTCAGGGCTTGCGCCCGACAGCGCAAGCCAGCCAGCTCCTTGGGGCTGCGGATGACGATCGGAACCGACCCGGCCTCGTTCCAGAGCCGCACCGCCTCCTCCATCGCCGCGCCGGTGACCGTGCTGGTCGTGTGGGAGATCACCAGGTAGCTCCCCGACGGCACGGCGTCCAGCAACCGCTGCACGATCGCGTGCGCCTGGTCGGTGTCGGTGACGTGGTGCACGACACCCAGCAGCGTGATCGCCACAGGCTGGGTGAAGTCCAGCGTCCGGGCGGCGCCCTGCAAGATCTTGTCGGGCTCGCGCAGGTCGGCGTCGATGTAGTCGGTGGCCCCCTCGGGGGTGCTGGTGAGCAGCGCGCGGGCGTGGACGAGCACGAGCACCACTGGATCGTTGTCGACATAGACGATCCGGGCCTCCGGCGCGACCCGCTGGGCGACCTCGTGGGTGTTGTTGGCGGTGGGCAGACCGGTGCCGATGTCGAGGAACTGGCGGATGCCCGCCTCGCGGGCCAGGTAGGTCACCGCGCGGACGAGGAACGCCCGTTGATCACGGGCCATCTCGACGATCCCCGGGAGCACCGCGCGGATCTGCTCGCCCATCTCGCGGTCGACCGGGTAGTGGTCCTTGCCCCCCAGCCAGTAGTTGTAGATCCGGGCCGAACTCGCCACGGTGCTGTCGATCTCGGGGACGGAAAGGCTGTCGCTGTCGGACGGCGGGGTGCCGCTCATCGGGGCAACTCCTACGGGTCGCTACGTGGCGTGGTGGGGCCGCGTCGTCGCCGCGGCAGCATAGACTCTACAGCACGAACTGCCCGGACAGGCGCTTCTCCGCCCGCACCGGACCTCTCCGCACAGTTGCCAGTTGTGCCGCGATCACGACCCGCGCACTACGGTCCTGCTTGAACCTCCGCATTGGGCCAAGCTGCGCCTTCAGCCGGCCATGATCTGCCTCGACCCGGTTGTTGGCATACCGATCGGTGCGATGCCAGGCCGAGGGCAGCAGCTCCTCGAGCACGATCGGGTAGGTAGCTGCCTGGTCGGTCACCACTTCGACGGGCGTCACGTTCGTGGTCCCGATGGCCCGCTCAAGGAAGCGCCGAGCGGCCGCCGTGTCCCGCCGAGGGGAGACGAACACGTCGATGACTTGGCCAGTCTGGTCGATCGCGCGGTACACGTAGCGCCACCGGCCGGCGACCTTCACGTAGGTCTCGTCCACCTGCCAGCGATCCCCGACGGCATGCCGACAGGGCCGGGCCGCCTCGGCCAGCAGCGGCGTAAACCGCTGTGCCCATCGGTAGACGGTGACATGATCGACCTCGATCCCGCGTTCGGCCAGCAGTTCCTCAACGTCGCGGTAGGACAGCGCGAAGCGTAGGTACCAGCGGACCGCCAGCACGATGACCTCGGGTGGGAAGCAGAAGCCGGCGAAGGCAGACCGAGCGATAGGAGCGGGACCAGGGCGGCGGGTTCTCATGGCGACAGTCTGCCTGTCCTGGCTGGCTCACAGCAGATGCAACGGCGCCCTGCCAGGTGGGCGATCGACTACTCGACCAGCGCGCGCAGCCCCACCTGCAGGCGGTTGTAGGCCCGCTGCCCGTCGCTGAGCCGGTCGATGGTGCGCCGGTCCCCGACGGGGCATGCCAGTGCTCGCGCGTCTTGGCCATGCCCCGAGACCCCCTGTCCAGCAGGCTTGCCACCTGGACCTCGTCCAGCGGCCCCTCCAGCCTTGCCAGCCCCAGCAGCTCGTGCTCGTGGCAGCTGCCTGGCCAGCCGCCGTTCACCCACGATAGGTCACCCCAGATCGTGCTCACCGCCAGGCCTTCGGCGGTGTGGGCGTGCCGCTTGGCGTCATACAGCACCTTCTGGTTGGCCCCACCCGCTGGCCGCTGCACCCGGGTCGCCAGCCCTGACCGTCCCGCGCCGTGGCGCCGATATCAGCGGGTCAGCGCCGCCGCCTGGTCTTCGAGTTCGTCGAGGGGGACGTCGGGCTTGCGGTGCAGGCTGCTTGGCCACCAGATCCAGCGGCCGACGTCGAGGTTCAGCGCGGTGACCAGCACCGAGCGGACCACAAAGGTGTCCAGCAGCACGCCGAATGCCACCGCGAAGCCGAGCTCGGTGATGAACACCAGCGGCAGGGTGCCGAGGGCGGCGAACGTACCCGCCAGCACCACCCCAGCGGAGGTGATCACCCCGCCGGTGGCGGCCAGGCCGAGCAGCGCGCCCCGCCTGGTGCCGTGGCGCTTGGCCTCCTCGTGGACCCTGGTCATCAGGAAGATGTTGTAGTCGGTGCCCAGGGCGACCAGGAACACGAACGTCCACAGCGGCAGCGACGGGTCGGCGCCGGCGAACTTGAACAGGTGGTCGAAGGCCTGGGCGCTGACGCCGAGCGCCGCCGCGAACGACAGCACCACCGTGGCGGCCAGCAGCAGCGGTGAGATCACCGCGCGCAGCACCAGGCCGAGGATCACCATCACCACCAGCAGCACCAGCGGCACCACCAGGTTGCGGTCGTGGCGGGTGGCCCGCTGGATGTCGAGGTTGACCGCGCTGCCGCCGCCGACCTTGGCGTCCGCCCCCCCGATCGCGTGCGTGGTGGAGCGCAGCCGGTCGATCGTCCGGTAGGCAGCCTGGCTGTCGGAGGGGCTGGTCAGCGTCCCCTCGACGTAGGCGTACCCGTCCTTGACCACCGGACGGGTGACCGCCGTCACCCCGGCGCTGCCGGCGAGGGCGGACCGCAGCTGGTCTGCGGCCTCGGCCCGGCCGATGACCTGGACCGGGTCGCCGGCGCCGGCCGGGAAGTGGCGCCCGAGCACCTCATCGCCGGTCACCGACTCCGGGGTGGTGCGGAAGGCGTCCTTGTTCTGCAGGCCCTCGGCCTTCAGGCCGGTCAGCCCCACCGCCAGGGCCCCGAGCACGACCGCCGTCACCACCCACACCAGCCGCGGCCGGCGCGCCATACGGGCGCCGATCCGCGCCCACAGGCCCCGCTCGGTCGGTTCGGGGGAACCCAGCGTTGGCCGCCGCGGCCAGAACATCCAGCGCCCGAAGATGACCAGCAGCGCCGGCAGCAGCGTCAGCATCGCGCCCAGGCCGACCGCCACGCCGATCGCCATCACCGGGCCCAGGCTCTTGGTGGAGGCGAGCTCGGCGACCAGCAGGGCCAGCAGGCTCAGGATCACCGTGGAGCCGCTGGCGATGATCGCCGGCCCCGCGCGGCCAAGCGCCACCGCCATGGCCTGGTGCCGGTCGGCGTGGCGGCGCAGCTCCTCGCGGTAGCGGGCGGTCAGCAGCAACGCGTAGTCGGTGCCCGCGCCGAAGACCAGCACGGTCAGGATGAAGGCGGTCTGGCCGTTGACGGTCAGGCCCGCGTGCCGCGCGAGCAGGTAGATCACCGCCTGCGCGGCGGTCAGGGCGACGAAGACGCAGCTCAGCGGCAGGATCCACAGCACGGGGCTGCGGTAGGTCAGCAGCAGGATGCAGATGACGATCGCCGCGGTGATGTACAGCAGCGTGGTGTCGAAGCCGGAGAAGACGTTGGCGAAGTCGGCGAAGTAGCCGCCCGGCCCGGTCACGTACGCGTGCAGGTCACCGGCGTTGGCGTGGGCGATCGAGCGCATCTGCTCGACCCTGGGGGTGAGCTGCTGCCAGCCGTTGCCCTTGGAGTTGACCTTGACGGGCACGACCACCTGCAGCGCCTGGCCGTCCCTGGAGGGGATCGGGCCGAGGATCTTGCCGGTGACGTCCCGCACGCCGGCGAACCGCTGCATGTCGGCGGCGACCTTGGCGCGGTCGGACGGGGTCACTGGGCCGCCCGAGCGCTCGTAGACCACCAGCGCCGGGAACACGTCGCTCGGCGTGAACCGCTTGGCCAGGTCGACGACCTGGGTGGACTCGGCATTCTTCGGCAGCCACGAGGACGCGTCGTTCTTCTGCGCGCTGTTGAGCTTGCCCGCAAGCGGCTGCGCGACCGCGAACACCGCAATCCAAAAGACCAGGACCGCCCACTTGCTCCAGCGTCCAGATGGAAGGGCCGCCAACCGCCTCGCTCTGCTCATGACACCTCCACAGTTCGCCGTAGCCACGGTGCGCCCGCGCCTGATGCTACCGTCGCCCCCCGACGGTGACGGCGGCGTGTCGTTGCGCCCCTCCGCCGCGGAAATAGAAACGTGAACCTTATGGATTGTCAAGACGAACTTCCATTCTTTGCGAGCCGGGCGGGATTGAGCGGACGATCAGCCGGCTCAGCAAGCACGCTCGGAGAACGGGGACACCGCACCTCAAACCAGCAGGCCAGACGCCTAGTGCTACGTTCCTCAATGTGGGTATAGGTGGTGTGGTCGTATCGACGGTTGCGTGCTGGTGCGCGCCGAGGAGGGAGCCGCCGTGCCCGACCTGCTGTTCGCCCGACCACCGGTCGACCCCGCCGAAGAGCGCACCATCCGCAAGCTGGCCGGCGCCCGGCACGCACCCGGCGACTGGATCCGGCGCGCCCGGATGATCGCCCACAGCTGGGACGGCCTGCGCACCACCCAGATCGCCCAACAGCTGGGCTGCCACCCGCAGACGGTGCGGGAGCGGCTGCACCGGTTCAACGCCGAGGGCGTCGACGGGCTCGGCGACCGGCCAGGACCCGGCCGACCTCGGCGCCTGACCGAGACCGACCGTGGCCGGATCATCGCCCTGGCCCGCTCGGCGCCGCCCGGCCGCCTGCACCAGGGCGGCGAGGGGCTGCTGGCTCCCGCCCAGCCCGAGGCGCCGGCGCACTGGACCCTGGATGCCTTGGCGCAGGCCGCCCAGGCCGAGGGCATCCGGGTGGGCCGCAGCCAGGTCCGCCGCATCCTCATCGGCGAACGGGTGCGCTGGTGGCGGACCCGCTCGTGGACGACCAGCACCGACCCGGACTTCGCCCCAAACGAGCCAAGGTCATCGCCTGCTACACCACCCCGCCACCGGACGTGACCGTGGTCTGCGCCGACGAGCTCGGCCCGGTGATCCCCCGCAGCTTCCCACCCGCGCCCGGCTGGACCCCTGACGGCCACCGGGTCAAGGCGCTGTTGGACTACGGCCGCGGCCCGGAGAAGACCTGGGTCTACGGCGCGCTGCGCGTCGGCGACGGGCAGGCGGTGACCATGACCGCACCCTCCCGCAACTCGATCGGCTACCAGCGGCTGCTGGCCGCGGTCGAGACGGCCAACCCGACCGGGACCATCATGGTGATCACCGACGACCTGTCCAGCCACGCAAGCGTCTTGACCCGCGAGTGGCTGGCCGACCACCCCCGCATCCAGCACGCCTTCATCCCCAAGGGGGCCTGCTGGCTCAACCTGCAGGAGGGCTGGTGGCGGCTGTTTCGCCGCGAGGCCTGTGCCGGGCAGTCGTTTGCCACCCCCGCCGAGATCACCCTGGCCACCATGGTGGCGACCTGCCAGCTCAACGCCCGCGCGGGCCCGTGGGTCTGGGGCCGGCCACCACCGTCCCCACGCCACCGACGGCGGGTCTTCATGTACCACCTTTGAGGAACGTAGCATTAGCTACTGCGTCGGCGGCTGCGTCGGCGGTGGCTGGGACGGCATCGTCTCGCCCGTGAACACCACCCCGCTGGCGCTGGCCACCGCCGATCCGCCCACCGCCTCCAGCCCACCCGCAGCCGTGTACGTCGCTTCGTCGAACAGGCCGCCGCTTGGGGCGTCCGCGACCGCGATCACCGGATGCGCCTTGCCGCCGGAAGCAAACGACGTGGAGATGTAGTCACCGACCATCGGGCCCCCTGCATTGGCGAGCCAGCTTAAGCTCATCGGGCCAGCGAGCTGGGTCGGTGCGCCCCAGGTCGCCCCGCCGTCGGTGGAGGCGATGAAACCGATGTCGAGCTGGCACGTCGAGAAGTCGCAGTCCGTCTGGGGGTAGTAGTGGTATGCCACACCCAGGTGCGCGCTCGCCCCTGACGTGGAACGGTCAACGGCAAGGCCGGGGATGAAGTGATCGACCGTGCTGCTGACAGGGTCGATTGGAATGCGGGTGACAGCCGACCAGTTCACCCCGTCCGTGGAGGTCGAAAGGACGATGTCATTGGAACTGCAGTTGGGCCGGAAGCGGCAGTCCTGCCAGGTCACATATACCCTTCCGGCCCCGTCGATCTCGGCCGAGGGCAAGACGTACTTGCCGCCGCGGAGCCCCCCGGCAACGATGTGGCGGCGGATCGGGGTTACGTGCACGATCGCAGACCAGCTCGCGCCCCCGTCAACCGAGCGGAACACCAGCAGGGAGTTCTGGTTGCAGCCGCCTGTGATTGGCACAATTACGGTGCCGTTCGGCTGGACGACTGGCTGGCCGCCGGTCGCGCTGGCGGTGTTGGCTGGGGTCTCGACTGGTCCCCACGTGAGTCCGCCGTCGGTGGAGGTGCTCAGCTCGACGTGCTGACTGCACGCGCCGACGAAGTCGGTCCACTGCTCGTAGCAATGGCCGTAGAAGGGGCTCGTCGACGAGTTATCGCATACGATCCACGGCTTGTCGAAGAAGCCATGGGCTGGATTGAGCGCGACCGTGACCGGCGTGCTCCAGGACAGACCGTCGGTAGAGCGGCTGACAAGGACGTCCCAGGTGCCTGTCGCCTGGTGCTTGCCGAGCGAAGAAATCAGCCAGACACCGTGTTTGGCGTCGTAGGCGACGGTGGGGTCAGTGGCTCGATCGTACGGACCATTGCCCGCGAACTTCGTGATCCCGGGCAGAGAGTCGTGAACCCAGTTCGCCCCTGCATCAGTGGATGTGGCCCAGCCGATGCCGGATGCACCGCCGCCGCTAACAAAGCGCCCCTGCTGGAACGCGGCCACAATTGTCGACCCGAACGCGAACGTGTCGGGCTCCACCTCTGTGGCGTGCTGGCTGGTCGGGTTGGTGAATGGGTCCGAGCTGATCTGGGTTAGGGCGACATTGGCCTGGGCCGCGGACGCTGCCATCCCGATCGCAAAGCCGAAGGCCACCGCGAGGGCCAGCGCAGCAGTCAGTGCTCGCTTCATCGAGCCACTCCTCGTTTTTCCGTTCACCGGCCGGGAATTCGTCACTTGCCCGGTGGTCTAGTCGCGAGGCGCCGAAAAGGCAATACGCCAAACGGCGTATCCCGTAGGGTGACGCTATGCAGGTCGGGGGGCTGTTGCGTTCGCGGTGACCCCGTTCGAGCGGCGAGACTGCAGGCATGACAACTCGCTGCCCTCGCTCTGCTCCAGTCCCGCGCTCCGCCTTCGCGGGCTTCCGCTTCCCCCCGACGTCATCGTGCTGGCGGTGCGCTGGTACCTGCGCTTCGGCCTGTCCTACCGCGACGTCGGGGAGCTGCTGGCCGAGCGCGGCGTGGAGGTCGACCACGTCACCATCTACCGGTGGGGTGCAGCGGTTCACGCCGCTGCTGGCCGACGCCGCCCTAGCCATGCCGCCACCGGCCCGGGGATCGCTGGTTCGTTGACGAGACCTGCGTGAAGGTCGCCGGCCAGTGGCGCTACGTCTACCGCGCGGTCGACCAGTCCGGCCAGGTCGATGCATGGTGGGACGCCGCCACCTTCACCGAATCACGTGTTCGCCGCTGCTCCGAGCGGAGTCGGCAACCGAGAGGGCGGCCAACGGGAGGCAGCAGCACAGGCAGCCTGGAACGCTACCGCACTGGACAGCAGCCCAACGACCTGTGCATCCCCTATTACCTTGAGCTACAGCAGCATCGATTCGATAACAACCGACACCCTCTACGCTGCTACCCAGACTGTTGGCTGAACGCGTCTCGAACATCATCCATAACACAACGTTGCTGGTCAGGAGACAGACGCTTCGCCCGACTGAAGATAACCGACGAAGTCGGCAACCGCCGTGTCGCCATCGCCGGCGACCGTGACCAGGTCCGGGAAGGCCGCCTCGACCAGGGCCGTCTTGCCGGTCCCGGGCGGGCCGTAGAGCAAGGCGGGCATGCCCGCCTTGCGCATCACCCGCAGCGCCGCGACGTCAGCGTGGTCGGCCAGCGCGCGGGGGTGGTAGCGCCTGCCCGTTAGGTCGCACGATGAGGCCGGGCCGCACGCTGGACGGGCGCGCCGGCCGTGGCATGGGGGCCGGTGGCGGCGGGCTACTCGCGGGGCCTGTAGGCAGGCCCGCAGTCGCGGCGAAGCGGCGGGGCCTGGTGTGGGTGCAGGTGACCCGGCCGCGCTCCACCAGGGTCGCCAGGCCGTTGCCGATCGCGCCGGCGGACCGGCCGCCCAGGGCGCGGGCGATCTCGCCAGGGGTGAAGGACTGGGCGAGGTGCTCGGTCAGGTGGGCGAGGACCATGGCGCGCAGCTCGCCCGAGCCGAGGCGACGAGGTCCGGGAGTCCCGGCGGGGCTACTGGCGGGCACCGTGCACCTCCTTTGACCTGCGCGGATTCAAGCCATGCAGGGGGATACCTCGACCGGTGCGCCCACCTCAAGGCCAAGGTCAAAGAAGGCGCGATGCGGCAGCCCGCCGCGGCATCGTTGGCGCCGGGCGGCGCGTTGGTGTGGCGGCCACGCGCGCGATGGGCGGCTGCCTGACCGGAAAATCACAGACCTCGGTGAGGTAGGCGGCAGCAGCCGGCGAAGCCGGCTCCTGTGCTGTGGGGTGTGGTTGTAAGGGTGGGGGTCAGGCTGCCGGGGGTGAGGGTGACGGTGAACCCCAGGGCTTGCAGCTGGCGGATGTGGTTGCGGGTCTTCTTGGCCTTGTCGATGCGGCTGGCGTGGTAGCCGGCGCCCAGGTCGTGGTAGCGGGCGGTGGGGTCGGCGAGCAGGTG
>WNGM01000844.1_pt1 | contig 24662 bp, 20 predicted proteins | sample 5400571 | NCBI WGS metagenome assembly WNGM01 (sample SAMN13153378, study PRJNA577476) | soil metagenome | isolation source: 100 cm soil or saprolite under Garry oak tree replicate 2 | place: USA:California | collected 2016-06-15 | reverse complement strand
GAGCCAGTCCGTGTTGCCAGCATACGGACGGGAAGTCTGCCTGCTTATGGATTCGCCAGGTCAGCAGGGCGGCCTGCCGGGTAACCGCCATGGCGGAGGTTCGTTGCTGCGGCACTAGTTGTGCTTGTGACAATAACGCGTTTATTTGGCTGATGTGACTAAGTGAACAGTTGATACGCATGAGTAATGAACGACTGTTCACTTTCGTGATCGCCGCCCCGCCCTTCTTGGCGGGCCGGCGATCACGGTCGGTGGGTGGCCGAACCTCAGGGCACGGACACGCCCGCGGTGTAGATGTCCTGATCGTTGGCGGGGCTGAAGTTCACCCCGGCGCCGCTGCACACTTGCGGTGGATTGCCCGGTGTCCCGGTGCCTGGGCACAGGAACAGGTCCTGGGGGCGGGTGTCGGACCAGACTGGGTGCGCGGTCTTTCCTGCCGCCGCGAGCTGGGCGTAGTCGCCGAAGAAGGTTCCGCTGAACTCGGTCGGCGGCGGCATGCTCGTGGTGGTTACCCGCTGGCTGCTGGTGAACTTCGTGAGGTTTGACGACGTCAGCACGGAGATGTCGGAGAAGCCGGTGGTCTCGTCGTTGCCGTAGGAGCGGTCGTAGGCGCCGACCACCAGCTTGCCGGATGAGTTGAAGGCCATGCCGTGGAAGTACTGGTCGGTGCTGCTCTGGTTGGCGGTGGACTCGGCGACCGGGAGCGACCGCACATCCTGGCTGGTGCCGGTGAAGCTGGCCCCGCCGTTGCCGGATACCGACAACACGATCGCGTTGTGGCAGGCGCCCGGTGTCTTGACACCGGTGTACAGGTTCTGCAGGGTCGCTGCGCTGACGCCGGCCGGAACGCAGCCGTTCGCCTCGTTGGAGTTGCGGTTGATGTAGGAGCCGTAGGTCACCGCGATCGTGCCTGGGTGGCGGGGGTCGACCGCGCCGTAGGGGTAGTTGGCGGCGCGGAAGATGGAGGCGGCCGTGCTGCCCTTCTCCGGCACGCAGGCACTGCCGGCGCCGGCGCCGCCCTGGTAGGCCGCGCAATCGGGCAGATCGTAGAAGTCGCCGACCTTGACCGGGGCGGAGAACGACGCCCCGCCGTCGGCCGACCGGGCAAGCAGCACCTGGCTGTGGTTATCGGTGGCGCCGCTGCGCGCGCTGTTGAAGTTGTCGAAGACCACGTACAGGGTGCCGTCCGGCGCGGTGAAGGGCTGCGCGAACAGGTTGTTGTCGCAGGTGCCGAGCGGGTGGGCGGCTGAGGCTGGGCGCGGGCAGAGCGGGCTGTTGGTGCTCACCAGCACCGGGGCGCTGAAGTGCTCGCCATAGTCGGCGGAATATGCCTCGTAGATGTAGGCGGTTCCGTCGTCGGCGAATGAGGTGTAAGCCACATAGATCCGGTCACGGAATGGGCTGGTGGTGCTGTCGTCCACGGCCATCAGCGGCTTGTCGAGCAGGAAGTTGCCCGCGCCCGCCACATCGTTGTGCTCGGCTACCGGCCGGCCGGTGAAGTTCCAGGAGGCGCCGTTGGTGCCGGTAGACCGGTACACATAGAAGGCACTCGACTGGTCGGCGTCCTCGGTGACACCAGGGCCCCGTTTGAACTCCAGGCACGTGTAGTACGCGTTGCCGCGGGTGTCCCATGCCACCGACGGGTCGCCGCTCGCTTGGAAGTACTCGCGGGGGGTTCCGCCATAGGCGGAGCCGCGGACGAAGCCGTTCGGGATGGTGGCGTCGGCCCAGGTCGCCCCACCGTTGGTGGAGTAGGAGACGCCGCAGGTCGAGTCACCGCGGCGGTAGTCGTTGTAGCCAGCGACGATGTTGCGGGAGTTGAGCGGGTTCACCGCAACATAGGTCTCGTTTTGCGCCTGACCACGGCCCTGCAGGTCGCTGTCGGTGACATTGAGACAGTTCTGATTAACCTTGATGTTGCTGCCCAGATTCACATCACAGGGGGGTGGGGTCACCGTGGTGAGCGAGCTTCGTGCGGGTGCGACGGTTCGCAGCCCCCTTCCGCCGAGTTCCAGGGACAACAAGCCGGACACGTGTGCCTTCTGCGCCGGTGTCAGCTTGCTGTAGCCGAACGGCTGTGCGTTCACGCCGGTAGCGGCGGCGAACTGGCCCGCAGCCAGCAGCAGACCGCCGACCGCGAGAATCGGCAACGATTTCGGTATACGCATGGGTACCTCCAAGCCTCGTTGCGTGATAATGCGCCGGCGTCGCGTGGAACAAACCGGGTCCAGGACTCGATCAGGCACGCGAGGTGCCGAGCGGGATGCCCAGAAAGTGCCAGGGCATCACCTCCCCAGTCGCTGCCGCGCGATGCACACGCGAAGGACGGCTATCGGCGACAACCGGCCCGCACGGGGAAGAGCCGCGGGCCATCGCCGACGGTGCTGGGTCCGCTCGCGCATCCTCCAAGGCGGCCAGTTCCGGCACCGCGTGGGCGACATCTGGCGTCAGGTAGTCCACCGGTAACACGTTGGTCAACAGACAGCAAGGACTAACCGGTGAGTAACTCATCTTTCTGCCCGCTACGAGCATCAGCCGCACCAGCACGCCGAACGCGGAGCGTGGTCAACTGTCGATCGTGTCCGCGCGAATACCCGCCTCATTGAGATCGAGGCGGATGTCGCGGGTTTGCCGTAGCGTCCGTGAGGCCCAGCGGGCTGGCTTCCTATCCGCCTGCCGACCGCGTCAGTGGTCTGGGCGGATGAAAGATGATCTTCGATCATCCCGGAATGTCAGGACTGTCGGCCTTCTTCGGGAAGTGATGTATCAGTAAGCCACAGCGGCGCCTCCGTACAGATACCAGTGCTAGACGTTGCCGGTGACCTGCATCCTGCGGGCAGCTGGCGATGGTCGGCGCCCGTCGGGGCGTGTCACAGGCGGACCGGCGGGAGGTCTGGGCGCTGGATCGCGCTCTAGGCGGGGAGGATCGGCATGGCAGCGATTAAGGGAGATCGGCTTGCCCGCAGGAGTAGCTAGAAATTTCCTGGAAGCTGCAGCAGATCAACAACGCCAACGGGCAGGGCGCGACCGTGCCGGGAGCTGATGGCCTGCCCGCAGGTGGCTGCCGGGGTCTTTCCCGAAATGTGGTTCGTCTGCGCGTTCGGGGACCAGTTGCACTTCACCTAGGTGGACGTTGGCAACAACACGCTCGAAAGGTGAATTAGCCATGGCGATCATTTCAAGCCGAAGACGTCATCGCGTCCCGCTTTGGGGGGCGATCGTCCTTGCGGGCACTGCCCTTGCCGATATGCTCTCAGCGGCTCCGGCTGGTGCCCTAGCCGCCACGCAGCCGCCCGCGGCCAGCGCGGCCACATCCTTCGCGGTCAACGGCTTCTTCAACGGCGTGACGGCCACTTCTGCCAGCGCCGCCTGGGCGGTCGGCGGCAATAACGGCAATACCTTGATCGCGCACTGGAACGGGACAGGCTGGAAGCAGGTGCCCAGCCCGAACGCTTCAGATGGTGCCAACGTCCTTTTTGGCGTGGCGGCGACCTCCGCCAGCAACGCCTGGGCTGCCGGAACGTACACCACCAACGCCAGCCCCGGCGGCGAGCCGTTGATCGAGCGGTGGAACGGCACCAAATGGCAGGTGGCGGCCACCCCACGCTTCAGCGGCCTGACCAACATCCTTTACGGCGTGGCCGCCACCTCGGCCACCAACGCCTGGGCGGTCGGATACCTCGACAACAGTTCGTCCAACAGCCAGTCGCTGATACTGCACTGGGACGGCACCACCTGGAAGCAGGTGCCCAGCCCGGACCCTTCCGCCCAATACACCGTGCTTTACAGCGTCGCCGCCATCTCCGCCACCAACGCCTGGGCGGTCGGGACCGCCGACTTCAGCCCCCTGATCCTGCACTGGAACGGCACAAAGTGGCAGCAAGTGCCAAGCCCGGCATCGCCAGGCGACGACGTGCTTTACGGCGTGGCCGCCACCTCTGCCACCAACGCGTGGGCGGTCGGGTCCGACAGTGTTAATGGGACGCTGTCCTTCCACTGGAACGGCACCACCTGGGCGCAGACCCCCGGCCCCAGTGCGTCCCTCGACTCGTTCAGCGGCGTGGCCGCCACCTCTGCCACCAACGCCTGGGCGGCCGGGTCCGCCGGCAACAGCACCCTGATCGCGCACTGGAACGGCACGGCCTGGAAGCAGGTGCCCAGCCCGAACCCCACCAAGGAGAAAGTTCACGCCCTCAACGGCGTGGCCGCCACCTCTGCCACCAACGCCTGGGCGGTCGGCTACAACTCAACCCTTAGCGGCGGCGGCCAGAGGACCCTGATCGCGCACTGGAACGGCACCAGCTGGAAATAACGGAATCCGCATGGATAAGGGCATTTTGGACCTGCCGATCGGCGAGTTCCACTGACTGCACGTTCTGGGCCGGCCCTGCGGCCTGGCCTGGTAGGGCTGGGGTGGTCACCCGCTGACAGTTTGCAGGGCCGGGCTGGGTCGGCCTGGGGCGTAGTGGCGCGGGGCGGCTGTGACGCGGGGCAGCGGGCAGTGTCGGCTCACTGGCTGAGGGTCTGGGCGGCGATCCCGGTGATCAGCAGGCTGGAGGCCAGGGAGACGGCCAGCATGCCGCGCCGGCTGGTGGCCAGGCGGCCGATCAGCCTCCCGCCGCTGACCAGGACTAGCTGCCAGCTGGCCGAGGCGGCGACCACCGCTCCCACAAACGCCCCGGCTTCGGCGGGGGTGAACGCGGCTGTCGAGGCCTGCCGGCCCAGCAGCAGGGCCGCCCAGTAGATCACGGTCAGCGGGTTGACCGCGGTGATGGCGGCCAGCGCGGTGTAGGCGCGCAGCGGGGTGTGCAGCGCCAGCCCCACCCGGGCTATGGTCGCGGGCGAGCGGTAGCGGCGGACGGCGGCGACCGCCATCCACGCCGCCACGGCCGCGAGCAGCGCGCCGGCCGCCCAGCGCAGCGGGCCGGCCACCGCCTGGACCTGGCGGGCGAGCCCGGCCCCGCCGGCGACGGCGGCCAGCGCGAACCCGCCGTCCAGGGTTGCCGCGCCCAGACCGGCGGCGGCCCCGATGCACAGGCAGGCGGCCGCGCCCAGCCGGATCAGGAAGATGGCGATGGCGCCGACCGGCATGGCGATCCCATATCCGGCCAGCAACCCGGAGATCACAACCGCGTTCATCTCGGGCACCTCCCGCCCAGACGGTATATATAGACGATTGTCTATATACTGGCGACCGGCCCTAACTACTGGCTGCGGGGAAATATTCCGGTTCCCGGCACTGCGCCTGGCCACTTCCGGTCCGGGCATGGCCCACCGGCCGGCCGGCTGGGCGGCAAGTACGTTGCTGATGGCCGCGCTGGTGGTCTTGGCGGCGGTAGCCATCACCCTTCGGGTTAGTCAGGCGGCTGATGTGCTTGGCGCACCGGACCGCCGTTCGGTATGTCATGACGGGTTATTGTGGGGGCTATCGGCGCCGTGCCGGACTAGTGTGCTGCGTGCCCGGCAAGCCGCTGGCGTGACAGCCGCCGGTTACCTTCCCGGAGGGTCCGGTCAGTGCCGTTGTCCCGGACCTGGAGAAAGCGATCGGGTTCGTTCTGGACGTTGCGGTTCTTGGCTGCCAGGCCCGTCGGCCCATGGATGTCGTTATGGCGTTAGGTGATGAGGAAGTCCGCGACGACGGGTGCAGTGGCTTCCGGGCTGATGTCGTGGCCCTGGCCGGCGAGGCTGTGCAGCCGCCCGCTGGGCAGCGCCGCCGCGGTTGCCCGGGCCGCAGCCCGCAGGAACGGCGGGCTCTGTTCGCCGCTGATCACCAGGGCCGGAGCCGTGACCGTGGCGAGCAGCCCGGCCGGCAGCGACAGGTCGCCGATGATCGTGGCGTCATAGGCGAGAGTGTGGGCGATTGCCTCCAGGCCAGGCCGGAACGGCGCGTGGCGCAGTTGCGAGACCACCTCTGGCGGGATGCCGACCGCTTTGGTCTGGTACAGCTCCACCGCGTCGCCGCGGCGGCCTGCAGCGACGAGCCCGGCGAGCTGCCCGGCGAAGTCGGCGGGCAGCCCTGGGTGGCTGTCGTCGGTGCGGAACGGCGGTTCGTAGAGCACAAGTTTCGTGATCTCCAGGCCGCTCGCGGCGGCCTGGAGCGCCAAAGTGGCGCCGGAGGAATAGCCGAACACCGACGCTGATCCGCCGGCCCCGCCGATCAGCGCGGCAATGTCTTCGATCTCGCGGTCAACAGCGTACGGCGCGGTGTCACCGCTGTCGCCGCGGCCCCGCCGGTCGTAGTTCAGCACAGTGAAGTGCTCCTGGAGCGCCCTTGCCAGCGGCTCGGTGGTGGACCGGGTGTTGAATGCGCCCACCGTCATGATGACCGGCGGCCCGGCGCCGAACCGGTCGAAGGCGATTGCGGTGCCATCGGCTGAGATAACAGTGTTCATGAGTGATCTCCCTGTCTCCGTCCGGCGACGCTCTGAGTCGCGGCTTAGAAGAACCGTTGCGATGCACAGGTGTACTGCCGCCCCATCGTTCCCGCAGCCGGAGCCGTGCTCGCCGGAGTCTGCATCACCGTCGTAGCGGCCAGCGTCCAGCGCGACCTGGCTCACCGGTCGGCGAATGGGCGGTGGCATGGGCGATGCGCGGGCGCACAACTCGTCAGCCAGCATGTTCCCTCCGGGTCATGCGGCTACCGGCGCATCGGTAGCCCGGATGGCCATCGCTGGCACCGTGGTATGAGACGAGAAGCAGGCGCGAGTATCCGTTGAATGCCTCAAGCGGCATCCCGGCGGGCGCGAAGAGGTCCTTGCGGATGGGCACGTAGCGCCGCGGGGGGGCTGAGACTGAGCCGCCCGAGAACGCGGTGAAGATCTGCTCCTGGGTGTCGTCGAGCGGTTCGTAGGTCATTTCCTCCTCAAGCTGGCCGTCCACGGCACTGACGTCGACGCGAAGCTGGTTCGAGCGGTAGGTGCCCGCGTAGGGAGACAGCTCGCCCACCGGGGAAGTGCCCGGCACGAGGTCGGGAACGTCGAGGTTGAGGTGCTCGCGGAGCAGCCAGAGCAGGATCTGGTCATGGAGCGCCATCGCCCGCGGGTCGTTGCCGAAGGCGGCGAAGACGAGATCGTGCCCGGGTACAACGGCCAGGATGGACACTCCGCCGGCCGATGCTCCTGAATGGGCGAGTACGGTCGTGTCCCCGCAGGGCATGAGCAGCCAGCTGAGTCCGATGGGCGGGCTGTTCGGGGTTCTCATGTCATGCGAGACGGACTGCATGCGCGCGGTTGACTCGCGCGACAGGACCCGGTTGCCCGTCGCGGATATGCCCCCGCCGAGATGGGTCCGCCCGAATGCCAGCAGATCGGCGATGGTGCCGATCGGCGTGGCTCCGGCGGGTGCCCAGGTGTCCGGGAGCGTGAACATGCCGGTTCGCCGGGCGCCCCCGGTCGCTGGGTCGGGGAAGTGGCCGACGGCGGTGCTGCGGAGGATGGCTTCCTCGGCGGAGGTGCATGAGTCATCCATGCCGGCAGGTGCGTACACCTCGCGCTTAAGCAGGTCGTGGTAGGGCGTGCCGGTCACTACCTCCAGCAGCCGCCCGGCGACGATCATCCCGCCATTGGAGTAGCTGATGTACTCACCTGGCCCGAACAGGGCCCCGCAGTACCGCCCGAGCCCGTCGAGGAAGACCTTCAGCGCATCGCGGCCTTTGGCGTCGGGGAAGAACAGGTCCGCGTCGATCCCGTTGGTGTGATTCAGAAGATTCCGGACCCGGATCTCTTCGGCCGCCGCGGGCGTCGCCAGTGTGAACTCCGGCAGGTACGTGACGACCCGCTCATCCAGATCAACGCTGCCCCGCTCGGCCTGCTGGAGCACCAGGGTGGTGGTCAGGACCTTCGTCACCGACCCGAAAAGGAATCCAGTGTCCTCCCGCATCGGCGCCCGCGTGGCGGCGTTCGCCAGCCCGTGGGCCACGACGGCCTGGCCGCCGTCGTGGTAGACGCCGGCGAGATACCCCGGGACCTTGCCCGGCTCGCAATAGGCCGCGGCCTGCTCGCGCATATGCGCTGCGACCGCCTCCAGCACCTGCGACATCTCATTCCCCTTCGGCTCCTCGTCGCGCGCGCCGCTGCCGCCCCCGCCTCCGTGCGACTTGCACAATGCTCAAGAGGAAGGCTAACGCGCGACTTGGACTTAGTGCAAGTAGGTCTTGAACAGTGTATGAGCTCAGCCCGCGCCCCGCCCGTATCCTGGGCGCATGCCCCGCGACACGCTGACCCGCGAGCAGATCGTCACGGCTGCCATCGAGTTGATGGACGCCGAGGGGCTAGACGGCCTGAACATGCGCGCGCTGGGCAAGCGGCTCGGCTCGGCGGCCACTGCGGTCTACTGGCACGTAGACAGCAAGGCCAATCTCATCGCCCTCGCAGGCGATCAGGTCTGGCACGAGGTCGCGCTACCCGACCCGGCCGCGGCCAGCTGGCGGGCCGCGGCAACGGAGCTGGCCACCGGCCTGCACGCGATGCTCACCCGCCACCCCTGGCTGGTGCAAGCCTTCGGCTCCTACATGGTGTTCGGCCCCGGCAAAGCCCGCCACGACGACCACAGCCTCGCCATCTACGAGGCGGCCGGATTCACCAGCACGCAGGCCGACCAGGCGATGGCCACCGTCTTCACCTTCGTGCTCGGCAACGCCCTCGGCCCCGCCGCGGCGGCCTCACTCCCCCGCAAGCTCAGCCGCGGCGGCGGCAACGCCGAAGCGCTGATCCGCGACACCATGGCGAAAGCCAGGGACATCGCGGCGCAATTCCCACGGCTGCGCGCCCGCCTCGAAACAACAGCCGCTGGCTACGCCGCGGCGCCAGAGCACAACTTCGAGTTCGGCCTCCAGGCCATCTTCGACGGCCTGGAAGCCCAACTCACCACCCGCTGTACGCCAGCCGGCCAGAACGCGCGCAAGCCGCCCCGCCACGGCCAAAAACCACCCGGCGGCCCAGGGCCGGCCTCAGGAAACAGGCAAGCCACCTCACCAGAGCCGGTGCCATAACCGGCTGATCTGCGCACCACCACGCATCCTGCCGACCAACTGGTTCCGCCGCAGCGTCTGGCTACCAGCCTGCCAGGCCGCCCGGCTCGGATTCAGTCCCCGCGTGCACGACCTTCGCCATGCTCATGCCTCGTGGCTGCTGCTCGCCCGGCTCCGGCAGAAGAGCCTCTCACGAATGGCCAGCCTCGCCACCCCGGCATTGACGAGTTCCGCTGGCCAGCGCCAGCGCTTATCTTCTGGCTGGGCGGTGCCGTTGCCGTCGGCGCGCTGGCAGTTCCGTGCCGAACGACCCCTGCTGTCAGCTGATCGCGCCCGCCGGAAGCAGCGCATGAACGCCCCAGGATTGGTTCGCCACCTGCGTGATCCTCAGGTCGAGCACCGGGCTGGCCAATGCCAGCGCCGTTGCCTTGGCAACTCCGTGGCTGGCTTGCAGCCAGGTCAGCATCGCGTCGAGCGCATCGCCCATGGCCGTATTGAGATCCGGGCTGAAGCCAAAGGTGATCTGGCCGGCCGGAGTCTGTGCGTGTACTCCTGGAACCGGGCGGCCGGTGACCAGCTCGAGCTGAAGCTCGGTCGTCATACCGCACTCGATAGCGGTACCCGCCACCTCTCCGTCGCCCTGGGCAGCATGGCCGTCGCCGATGCTCAGCAGCGCACCGGGCACGGCAATCGGCAGGTACAGGATCGATCCGGCGACCAGTTCCTTGCAGTCGATGTTGCCGCCGCCGACCGGCCGCGGCGGGATGGTGGAGTGCTCGCCTGGCTCGTCCCAGGCGACGCCCGCCACGCCGTGGAACGGGGCTATCCGCACCGTGTGCCCCCGGTCGCTGGTCGCTAGCCCCGCGTCCGCGTCAATCTGCCACAGCAGCCACGCAGGCGGGCCTTCGTTCAGGCCGAGCCGCCTGGTCAGCGGGGTGTCGCGGCCCGCGGCGACGGTGTAGCCCCAGGTGTCAGGCCGCAAGGAAATGAAGCGCACCGCAGTGCACCTTCTCGCCGGGGAAGGTCTGCGGCTGCAGGTGCCCGGACGCGTTCAGTGAGCGCAGCACGATCGTGTCGCCGGGGTCGACGGTCAGTACCGGCGGCAGGTCACGGCAGAACACGTCCACGGTCGTCGACGGTGAAGGGTCGAGCCGGTGGCCAGTCATGCAGCGATCTTCCCCGGCCTGCTCGAGCGCGGCAATGCGAGACCGGCAGCTCGATACGGCGTCGAGCGCGCGGGAAGCGCTCTATACCAGTTGAGCTGCGGCTCGCGCAGTCCGGCGCTCTCTCGGCGCCAGTGCGCGTCTACGATGTCCCTGGCCGATCACACATAGCGTGGTCCGCGGCAGTGAGCCTCGCCGATGTGGTCTTGGCTTCGGGACGAGGAGCCCGCCGGGTCTTCCGGTGCGGCCATCGGCGTTGGTCTGCTGATCACCAAGACTGACCATGTTGGAAGAGGCCCGGCCGGGAGCCTCGGCGGGCGTGGTGACCGGCGCGGCGGCCCGCTGGCACACGGCGAGCCGCCGGCCAGTCGCCGTCAGTTATTGCTTGGCGAAGAACACGTCGGGGTCGGCGCGCCCGTTCGGGAACAAGAAATCGGTCACCGTATCACGGTTGTCACCCCAGGCGAAGTACTGGTGTGACCCGTCGCTGACGTTGGCGATGTAGTCGCCCATGTAGCCGAAGGCGATGGTGGGGTCGAACTGCGGGAAGGTCAGCGCCCCCGGGAACGACTGGGTAGTCACCCGCTTTTGGGAGAACCCGGTGCCGTTGCGGGAGTTGCCGGCCAGCACGTCGAGGGTGTTGTTGGGGTTGCGCTGGTAGTAGAGCAGGTGGATGCCGCTGGCATCGGCGGACAGGGTCGGCTGGACTTCGTCACCGGAGCCGTGGGTGACGGACCTCACCACCCAGGTGCGCCCGCCGTCGCCGGAGGTGGCGAGCCGGATGTGGCTGTGGCCGGAGGCGCCGTCGTTCCAGGCGACGTAGAGGGCGTTGCCGCGCAGCGCGATCGCCGGGAACTCCAGGTCGCGCATGTACCGGCCCGGTCCCAGGAACAGCAGCCCGTTCGGGACCGCCTCGGTCACGCTGGCGATCTTCACGCCTGCCCCGAAGGTCTTGCCGCCGTCGGTGGAGCGGAAGATCCACTCCGACCGTTGCAGCGGGGCGCCGGTGCAATGCGGGTCGTTGGCGGCGAGCTTTTCGGCCACCACGTACAGGGTGCCGCTGGCGTGGTTGACGATCGGCGTGGCGCCGATGAACTGCTGGAACGAGCAGCCTCTGCGGGGTTGCAGGAACCTGGCGGCGTAGGTGAGTTTCCAGGTCCTGCCGCCGTCGGTGGAGCGGGCCACCGGCAGCCCCAAAAAGAGCTTGAGCGGCCTGACATTGAGATTAGCCGAGAAGTCGTCCCAGGCGGCGTACACGTTATCCCGTGCCTTGGCCGCCGGGTCCGGGCCGGTTGCGACGGCCGGCTTGTCGCCGTTGTAGAAGATGCTGATCGGCGGCCGGAACACCGGCACCGGGGTGCCCCACGTCTTGCCGCCATCGGTGGACTTGGCGACCGCGACATCCAGGTTGAAGTTGAAAAAGTCCAGCGCCAGCGTCGAGAAATACATGTCACCCCCGCGGGAGCTGGCCAGCCACGGGTCCCCGAGGTTCACGAACTCCGGGGTATTGGGGACCGTGCCGCCGTCAGTGAAACTGGCGCCGCCGTCCGCCGAGTAGGAGTAGCCGGTCAGGTCGCTGCCGGCGGTGAGGAATAGCCCGCTCTGCTGGCTGTCGTTGTAGCCCACCGCCACATGCGACCCGGCCACCGCGATCGCGGTCTCGCTTTGGGTGGTCTGGTCGATCTGGTGGGTGTCTTGCGCCGGGTCATTGACCCGGACATTGGTGAACGCGGGCCTCGCCAGATTCCCGGCACTGCTCGCGGGCCCCGAGGGCCCCGCCGCGGGCAGCCCGTGCGCGGGCAGCCCAGGCGACAGCTCCCTGCTGCCCGTCGCCACCATGCGCAGGGCAGCCCGGGCCGGCGCCGTCATCACGCCTGCCGCCTGGGTGCTCAGAATGTGCTGCGCGATCTGCTGCCTGTTGAGCGCCGGCCCGGGCGCGCCGGATCCGGCAGTCAATGCGCCCGTGAAGGCGCCCGTCACCGCCACCGTGGTCACCGCCGCGACAGCAATGGCCACCGGCGCGCTGATGCGCCGCCGACCCCGGGCCCAGCCAACCATCTGTATCTTCCGCAACTTGCCCATGGCGTGCTTCTCCTCCCAGCTAGCAATGGGTGTGTTGGGCACCGCGCGAGCCGCCGCGCAAAAGGCCTGCTTGAGGCGAACCGATGCGCCCAGCCCACTGGCCAGAGCGCGCAGAATATGCCGATAAGGGGTTGGTACGTTGATAGATCTGAGCGCGCCCCGGTTAATGATCTCCGGGCAAGCCGCGCCTCGCTGGCCAGCGCGGTACCCGCCCGGCTCGGTCCCCAGAAGAGCTGACCCCGCCCGGCGATCGTGGCGGCCGCCACCGCAACATAGGCGATTCTCATGATCCGCCTCACTGTGACCCAGTTCATACTGCCACGCGCTTACCCGCCGGGGATAGCGGCAGAACCGGCAGCCATGGCACCGGCCATCCGCAGCGCACAAGCGCACTAACTCCTCGCGACCCGTCTCTCGTTCAGGGCTTCGACGGGTGCGCGTTAGCCGAGGGCTACGTGGAGCCGCTGGGTAGCAGAAGGCCTCGATGTAGTCGGCGGCGGCGAACCAGGCGTGGGCCTGGTGCGGGAAGGACTGCCTGTCATGCACCTTCTTCGGGGCGTGAGCGTGGTGGATGTCGTTGGCGGGACCGGATTGTCCCTTCTGTGGTGCTCCTGCTGCGAGTGATCGTGTAGATCTGCGAGAGCGAGGTTGACTCCCTGATGGAACCACCCGACCCGCGCGAGCGCGGATTCCCGCGCTGCGCCGTGGACTGACCGGAGACTCCCCATGGAACCTGCTGCGACGACGTCCGCTCCACCGGGACCTGCGCTCGAGCGCGAGCCTGCGGCATTGCGGGCGCGCCGTCTGGCTGCCGCACGCCGGCGGGCCACCGGTCTCCTCGTGGGGGTAACGGTGCTGTTCCTGGTCGTGACCGCGGCCGGCGTCCACGGGACGCTCCTTGGCTTCGTGCAGGCCGGCGCCGAGGCCTCCATGGTCGGAGGCGTTGCAGACTGGTTCGCGGTGACGGCCCTCTTCCGCCGTCCCCTGGGCCTGCCGATACCGCACACCGCGTTGCTGGTGGAGCGCAAGGACCAGTTCGCCGCTACTCTCGGCCAGTTCGTGCAGGAGAACTTCCTCAACGCTGACGTTCTCGCCGAGCGGATCCGCTCCGCCCGCCTCGTTCCCCGTCTGGCCGCCTGGCTGGCTGACCGGGCCAACGCCGCCCGTTTCGCCGGTCACGCCGCCGATCTGCTGGTCACGGTGGCCGAAGCTTTCCGCGACGAGGATATCCAGCGCGTGCTCACCGCCGAACTGACCCGGGCGGTAGATACCGTCGAGGTGGCGCCGCTGGCCGGGCGGGCGCTACGGGTCGTCATTGCCGGAGGCCACCACGCCGATCTGTTCGACGCGATGGTATCCGCCGCCGACCGCTACCTCGCCGACCATTACCTGGAGCTTCGCGAGCTGTTCGAGGCCGAGTCGCCCGGCTGGGTGCCCGACGCGGTGTACCGGCGGGTCTTCGACCGCCTGTTCACCCGCCTGCGCCGCCGGCTGGTGGCCATGGCCGCCGATCCCGACGACGAGGCCCGGCATCAGTTCGAGGAGTGGATCGCCGGGCTCCCCCACCGCCTCGAGACATCCCCGGAGCTGCGCGAGCGCGGCGAGCGCCTTAAGCGCGAGGTTCTGGCTAGCGCCGGGCTCCGGGACTGGTCCTCGTCGCTGTGGCAGAAGGCCAAGGAGGCCCTGCGAGCCCAGGCGGCCGACCCGGAATCCGAGCTGCGTCGTCGGCTGGCCGATGCGCTGGTGGCGGCCGGTCGGCGCCTCGGGTCAGACCGCCGCCTCCAGGAGGGCCTCGAGCGCATGGTCGAATCAGGAGCCAGGGCACTGGCCGATCAGTTCCACGACGAGCTCGCCGGCCTTGTCACCGGAACTATCGAACGATGGGACGCCGCCGAGACGGCGAGCCAGCTGGAACTGCTCCTCGGCCGCGATCTGCAGTTCATCCGCATCAACGGCACAGTGGTGGGGGCGGGCGTGGGGCTGGCCTTGCACGCCATTGCCCTGGCTCTGGCCTGATAGTGGCTCACCCAAGCGCACTTCCTGGCCGTTGATCGACCGGCTTCCCCGGGCGGGCTCACGGCGAGGACCAGACAGCCAGGCAGCGCGTCGAAGATGCGCTACGCGAGCCGGGCGACTATGACGCGGACTGGCTTGAGCGCGTATCGGCGCAACCAGCCGCCGTCAGCCGTGCACAGCCGTAGCTGGCCGAAGAGCAACACACGGTGCCACACCGCGTTTGCTCAGGTTGGTAAATGTCCACGATCTTGGACGTGAAAAACCTTCCCGTTACTGTGAGCTTGGAGCTATCCCTGCTTTGCTCGCCGTGTCGGCCGTGTAGCTGATCGGCGGCTGGTGGTGGCCGCACACCAGGTCCATCCGCTGGGTGCTGCACCATAGTTCGCCGCCGGGCCGGAACTGGCCGACCCAGTGGTATTGGGTGTTGAGGCCGCGTGCCCCGCCTGGCGGCGGGCTGAGCGGGTTGAGCGGCTGGACGCTGATCGCGGGCAGCTTTGCGGTCGGGTGGAGCAGCGGGAACGAGAACGACCTGGGCGCGGCGCCCTGTTCGGCCCACTTCTGGAGGCTGCTGAGCAGCATGCTCATCGCTTCCGAGGGATTCACCTGGGGACTCCCGTTGCTCAGGCAGTGGTTCTGGTCGGGGATCATGTACAGCCGCGAGAAGTCCTGGCTGGCGGCGAATCCTCCGGCATGCCGCACGGCGGCCTTGTAGTAGTCGACGGTGCCGAACGGGGAAATCTCCTGATCCGCCCATCCCTGGTAGATGATCAGTTTGCCGCCAGCTTGCTGGAACGCGGACAGGTTGGGGTCGGTGGCGTCGTAGATCCCGGCCAGCGGCAGCAGCTTGTGGTACTCGGCCACGGTGAAGTGGAAGTCGGACAGTTTGAACGAAGCCGGTGGATTCTGCCAGTAGCCCATGTACTTCAGGTAAGTGGTCCCGATCTGGTAGGCGATCGTGTCTTCGGGCCAGTTGCTGTCGGCGGCGGGATCGACCGCCGCCCCGGCCCAGGCCAGCTCGGAGCCGTAGGGCTCGCCGCCCGGGTAGAGATAGTGCCCGTGACCGTCGTTCGGTCCGAGATAGAACTCCCGCACGACGGTGACCTGGGCCGGGGTCAGGCAGGAGGAGTTGTCGGCTCCGGCTGGGCACTGGATCGTGGCCGGGTTGAAGTCGCAGCTCCTCGGGTCCTCGATCAGGCCCTGGGCATTGCCGCAGGCCTTGATGACGGCGGCGTGCAACGCGGGGAGCTTCTCGCTGGTGAGAACTTCCCGGCCATGGGTCCCGGTGTTGACCGCGACCAGCCAGGCCGGCACGACGCCAAGCAGTTGGGCCTCGATATTGCCGGGCGCGCCGCCCAGGATGCCGTTGAAGTCATGTGGGTAGCGCTGCGCCTCGACGAGCGCCTCGTGCCCTCCGTCGGAGCAGCCGTTGTAGTAGGAGTACGCCGGCGGCTTGCCGTAGTAGGCAGTGATGATCGCCTTGGCCGCCTGGGCCAGGGCGTGCTCGGATGCGTAGCCGAAGCTGACCCGCAGGGCCGGGTCGTCCTTGGCCCACACCCCGTCGGTTGCGCCGCCGATGTGCCCTTGGTTGTCGAAGCCCATCGCCATCCCGCCGGCGGCCGCCGCGTGCGCACTGACCGCGGCGCAGGTCGTGGCCGGCGCCTTAGACGCGGAATCCGTGGAGCTCGCGGTACCCCCGGACCCCGCTGGGGGGATGTCGATGCCGCACAGACCACCGCAGCCCTGCTCCAGGTACCGGTCGGTGTATCCGCTGACCGGGAGGGTGAGCAGGAACTGCTCCTGCGGCGCGATGTACCCAACCACCTGACAGAACCCGGAGGCCTGGGTGGCGGAAAGGACAACCGTGGGCGCGTCGGGAACGTTGCTGAAGCCGTCACTGGCGAGCTGACCGCAGGCAACGACCGGCGCCACGGTCGCGGCGGCGGCCGCCCGAGGCGCTGTACTGGCCCTCGTGGCCGCCGTGGCCGTCCGCAGCGCGCCAGCCCCGGCGATCCCGGCGGTGGTCAGCACGATCACTGCCGTTACGAGCACAGGCTTGAGGAGATCTCTCATCACGTACCTCCAGTGTGGGAAGGATTTCATTTGCCGGGAGAGTGCGCCCGCAGCGGCGGATTCCCCTAACTGGGGTCGCTGAGGCGGGTGCGGGGGCCGCGGATGGTGAACAGGAGCAGGCCGGCCGTGAAGACCGCGCAGGCGCAGATCCAGGCGCCGCGGTCGGCGGGCGGGCGGACCGGCCAGGTCCACGGGGCGGTCCAGCCTGCGAGCAGGGCGTACTGGCAGAACGCCATGTATCCCATCGGGAGCGTCCAGGCGAGCAGGCCGCCGGTGACCAGCGAGCACAGCAGCCCGATGCCGGTGATCCCGATGACGTTCCTGGCAAGCACCAGAACGCCATCGTTGAGGCTCTCGCCGGCGGCGCCCAGCTGAAGCAGCGCGATCGCCAGCCCGCACATCCCGGCGGCGGCGAGCAGCCGCAGGCATGGCAGCCAGGGCCCGGCGGACCGTTCCGTCTCGCCGAACGGGCTGTGCACCGTCACCGCGATCACCGTCGCCGCGCCCGCCTCGATGATCAGCGGGACTTGCTGCGCGTAGGGGCCGGAGTTGAACGCCCAGTGCCAGTGCAGTGCCGCGTGCAGCAGGGCGCCGCAGGCGGCCAGCGCGAGGATCCCGGCAGGGACACGCCGGCTGCGCAGGTGAAGCCACGCCAGGCGGACGCCAGACGGGCCGCGCCAGGCAGCCCCGGCTGGGACGGCCGGAGGCTTCAGTACCTCGGCAGCGGTCACGGGATCTGCGCCGGGGTGATCTTGCCGGCCCGCAGAGCGGCCAGGTGCGCCGCCAGCCAGGCGCGCCGCGCGCCGGCGGACAGCGTGGCGAACCGCTGTGCGGCGGCGGAGACGCCGGCTGACGTCACGCCGGCACTGAGCGGCTGCGAGCCGACTGCGGTCAGCAGCGCGTCCTCCACCGCCTGCTGCGCCGGTCCCAGCAGAATCGGGACAGGACCCGCATGAGGCGGCCGCCCCGTGAGGAACGCGTCAAGCAGCCCCTGCTGGAACCCCTCGCGCCACCCCACCGGGTCGCGTTGGCTGCCGTAGAACTGCCCGAACATGGATCCCACATGCTCCGCGGTGAACTCGAACACCGGGGGATTCACGGAGATGCCACTCTGGACATCCTGGCCGCCGTTCACGCTCGCCACCTCTTTGGCGCCGGCCGGCGCGCCGGGCAGGCCCGCGATCTCGGCGGCCACCGGGCCGAGCGCCGCGGCCAGGTCGTTCAGGTAGAAGCCGAATGCCGGGTGGACGCACACACCGAACCCGGACGAGGACCTGCAGGCGGAGATGGCAGGCACCGGCCGGTCGCTGGCTGCGGAGTGCAGCGCCGGGATCTCCCATCCGCCGGCCGCGTCCGGCTTCGCGGTCCCGGCCAGCGCGAACGCGGTCCAGGACGCGGCGACGCCACACGCGACCAGGATGACCGCGACCGCGCGGAGCAGCCGGCCGTCAGCACCGGCGAGCGCGGCGCGCAACAACGTTCGGCCGCCGGACGACGCGAGCTGGCGAAGCTCCGGCGCCAGGCTGAGCACGCCGAACAGCGCAACAGCGATCCCGCCCATAAACATGACCTGCGTGATCGACAGGTCCGGTGCGACGTGATGGTAGACGCCCGTATCGACGGAGGACTGGGCGCTGGCCGGCGACAGCAGCGCATGCGTGCCCGACGAGGCCGTGACGCCCAGCGCCTGGCGGAGCCCGGTCTGGTATAGGACGAGCGCGCCGGTCGCGACCAGCGGCGCGGTGAACCGCCCGGGGAAGAAGACACCGCAGGTGAACCCGATCATGGCCACCACGATCACTGCGGCCGTGCCGACGAACACCGGCCACAGCGGGGGCCCGCCCCAGGTCGCCTGCAGCGCGGTCTGGATGTACAGCACTGCGACCCCGGCCAGGAACGCCAGCAGCAGCCAGCTCAGCGTCCCGGCCAGGGTGACGCTCAGCCGCGCCCACGCCGCGCGGGGTGTGGCCGCCACCAGGTCGATGGTCTTCCTGCGCCCCTCGCGCGATCCCACCCATGCGGCCAGGCCGCCGGCGAACGCGCTGAACTCGAACAGCATGTGATCGGTGATCACCGACGCGCGCAGGGTCCAGACGGGCGGGAACCCATCCGCGGTACGGACCGTGTTGAAGAAGAACACCGCCGCGAGCAGCGGCAGCACGTACGGCACCGCGTTGCGCTTGAACTCCAGCCGCAGCAACCGCCCCGCGGCCGCTAGGCAGGCCATGCGCCGGGCCGTGGCCCGTCCGGTCCTGAGCGGGATGCCGGCGGCGGTCATGACCGTGACTCCGCCAAGACGGCGCTGTAGCCGCGTTCCAGGGGGGCGTCGCCCGCGGCGGCGCCCTCACCGCGGGCGGTCAGCTCCGCCGGGGTGCCGTGGAAGACGATCTTCCCGGCGTCCATCAGCGCGACCTCGGTGCACGCGGCGGCGACGTCCTCGACCAGGTGGGTGGAGACCACCACGGTGGCCCGCTGACCGAGGTCGCGCAGCAGGGCGCGGAACGCGACCCGCTGCTCGGGGTCCAGCCCGGCGGTCGGCTCGTCGAGCAGCAGCAGGCCGGGCTCGTTGACGATCGCCTGGGCGATCCCGGCCCGGCGCAGCATCCCGCCGGACAGGCTGCGCAGCTTCGCCCTAGCCTTGCCGCCGAGATCCACCCGCTCGACCGCAGCCGCCACGGCGGCGGGGATCCGGGCCGGCGGCATCTCCTTGAGCAGCGCGAAGTACTGGACGAACTCCTCCACGGTGAACCCCGGGTAGTAGCCGAGGTTCTGCGGCAGGTATCCGAGCCGGCGCCGGATCTCCCGCCGCGGCCCGCAGCTGCCTGGGTCGCGGCCGAGCAGCCGCAGCGTCCCCGCGGACGGGGTGATCACGGTGGCCATCATCCGTAGCAGCGTGGTCTTGCCCGCGCCGTTCGGGCCCAGCAGCCCGAACACCCCCGGGCCGGTCTCCACGTCCACCCCGGCCACGGCAAGGTTCCGGCCGAACCGCCGGGTCACCCCGCTGATCTCGACGTTCATGAGGTCCTCCTCGAGATACCGATCGCCTGCGAGGCGACCGCCCTACCTGCCGCGACCGCCAGGTAGGGCAGGATCAGGGCTGACTTGGTGACTACGGCGGTGAACTTCCCCGCGACCACCCGGCCGGACAGCACCGGGACCGCCCAGCCGGACAAGCCGGCGGAACCGGGCCAGCCGCGCCGCGCTTGGACCACCACGGCACGGCGGCCGCAGGTCTCCGGCACGCGCCGCAGTTCCAGCAAGCTCGCAGTCATGGCGCAGACGGTAACGGCCGGCCGATAACACTGCCTTAACACCGGATCGGCCGTCCCGCGCCCGGCAGCGCCGTGTTATTGGGGTGTTAAGCGTGACCAGGCATGATGGAGGCATGCGCGTGCTGGTCGTGGAGGACAACGAGGTAGTGGCCCAGGCCGTCGCTGCCGGCCTGCGCGACCAGGGAATCGCCGTTGACGTGGCCGGCGACGGCGCGGCCGGGCTGGACAAAGCCGGGCTCTCGCCCTATGACGTCATCGTGCTCGACCGTGACGTGCCGGTGGTGCACGGCGACGATGTCTGCGCGCGGCTGGCCGGGCACCCTGGCGGTGCCCGGATCCTGATGCTGACCGCGGCAGGCGCGCCCGATGACCGTGTCGACGGGCTGAACCTCGGGGCGGACGACTACCTGCCCAAGCCGTTCCACTTCCCGGAGCTGGTCGCGCGGGTCAGCGCGCTCAGCCGCCGGGCGCCGTCCACCCCGCCGGTGCTGCGCCGCGGTGAGCTGACGCTGGACCGGCCCAGGCGCCGGGCCAAAAGGAACGGGCAGCTGGTCCCGCTGACCCGCAAGGAACTGGGTGTGCTGGAGGTGCTGATGTCCGCCGACGGCGCGGTGGTCAGCGCCGAGCAGCTGCTGGAACGGGTCTGGGACGAATACGCCGACCCGTTCACCAACGCCGTCGCGGTGGCCGTGATGCGGCTGCGGCGCAAGCTCGGCCAGCCGCCGCTGATCGAGACGGTCACCGGCAGCGGGTACCGGCTGCCATGAGGGTCACGCCAGCCGCGCTCAGGCCGTGGCGCAGCAGCATCCGGGCGCGGATAGTGATCGCCTGCGCAGGGCTGTTCCTGGTGCCCGGCGCCATCTTGATCGGCGCCGCCTACACCCAGGTCGGTCACGTCTTGGTGATTCTGTCCGGCCCGCGGGGCGAGGTCGTCGAGCCCGGGAACAACCCGCAGATCGCCGCGACGGTAGACGCCTCGAAACGCAGCGGTTTCCTGGAGTTCACACTGGCCGGGCTGGGCCTGGGCACCGTGCTGGCAGCCGGGCTCGGCTGGGCGGTCAGCGGCCGGGTGCTGCGGCCGCTGACCGCCGTCACCACGGCGGCGCAGGCCGCCTCCCAGGAGAACCTGGACCGCCGGCTGGCACTAGCCGGGCCACCCGATGAGCTGAAGCAGCTGGCCGACACCTTCGACGCGATGCTCGCCCGGCTGGAGGCGGCGTTCGCCAGCCAGCGCCGGTTCGTGGCCAATGCCTCCCACGAGCTGCGCACGCCGCTGACCGAGATGCGCACGCTGATCGACGTCACCACGGCCCGGCCAGCCGCCTCCGCTGCGCAGCTGGCACCGGTGCTGGCCGCGATCGGCGCCGCCGTGGACAAGTCCGAGGAACTGATCGAGGCACTGCTAACCCTGGCCCGCTCCGACCGCGGACCCGGCCCCGCCGAACTCGTCGACCTGCCCACCGCGGTCGAAGACGCCATCGACTCGATCGGCCCGGCCGCCGCGGCCCGGCAGGTCCAGATCGGCACCGCGCTGCAGGACGCGCAGGTCACCGGGGACCGGGTCCTGCTCGAACGGCTAGTCAGCAACCTCATCGACAACGCCGTCAAGCACAACGTGACCGGCGGCTGGGTGCTGGCCAGCACCAGGACCGAAGCACACATCGCCGAACTCACCGTCGCCAACAGCGGCGAGCACATCCCCGCCGACCAGGTAACCGGGCTGTTCGAGCCGTTCCGCCGTCTCTCCGGCCGGACCGGCAACCGGCCAGGTTCCGGGCTCGGCCTGTCCATCGTGGCATCGGCGGCCAAGGCACACGGCGGCCACGCCCAGGCCCGCGCCAGGCCCGACGGCGGACTGGACGTGCAGATCACGCTGCCGGCCACAGCGAACGGGCACAGGCCCGCCCCCCACCAACCGCAGACCATAGCGCCCCAGATCTGGCAACCAGACCACCGCATCCCCCCCGCTGCCGACCAGGGCAACGCGACAGCGGGATGATAGGTCCACATATCCGTCTCCACACCCCGTTGTGCGTTCACAGCCACCCATGGCGACACCTGACCCGGCAGCACGCAGCCAGTTACGCGCAGAAATTCGGGATAGCCGCTTGGCATTCAAGTCCAGAAACTGATGGTTCGCCCGGCCCGCGCGCCAAAGCCCTCACGACCACGCGAGGCTGCGGCCTGCCGTCGACACCACGACCCGGATCCCTGGAACTTCACCCGACATATCAGACGGTTCTGCGCCATCTACCCGATCATGTTGGGCTAGACCGGTGGCCGACCAGATCGGCGGCTCGGCGCGCGGTTATTGGGCCGACCTATCACGTTGTCAGCGTTCCGGCCGTCATGGGCGCGCCCAGCGCGATAGCGATCGTGCCCTGGATATTTATGCCATCGTGTCCCGGGAACGCGCGCACATGGCGCGAGTACGCAGGGCAAGGTCACTCCAGCAGGGCTGGCATCATAGAAGGTGATGAGCACGCCACGTTCTAGCCGCTTCCCGGTGAAGGTGACCTATCTGCCGGTCACCCGCTGCCAGATCTGCGACCGCACCCTCGCATACCGACCGGGCAACATAAGCGAGGTCCTGACCGAGCATTACCGCCGGGCCCATCCCGAAGCGCTCGGCATCCCATCCCAGTAACGGGATCAAGGCTCCGCCCGGCCGGGGATTCCGCCGCGGATGTCTGCTAGCTCGCGGCGCACTTGCTGCCGGCCTTGCCCGCAGGCGCGCCAGCGATCACACGGCGTAGTCGGTGCTCTGGTGGCGGACGCGCGAAGAGCCGCCGATCTGCTCGGCTTCGGCGGCCCTGCCACCCCTACACGGGCGAATGGGGATGGATCGAGCTGGGCAGCCCCGTGGGCCGTGCCCGCGGCCGGCGAGCAGACTGTTCTTGTGCAAACGAACTACGGCCTCGTGCCGATCGGATGGGTGCAGTCGGCCCTGAGGGCCCTCGACGATGCGCCGAACCAGCGCGAAGGCGCGCCCCGGGCGTGGATCCGCTTCGATGGGCAGGTCGCGGAGGGTGCCAAGGACCTGCGGCCGGGCGATGAGATCGTGGTGCTCACCTGGCTGCACCTGTCGCCCCGCGACGAGCTGAGCACCCATCCCGAGGACGACCTGAGCCGGCCGCTTACCGGTGTGTTCAGCACCTGTTCGCCCAACCGGCCCAACCCCATCGGCCTGCACCGTGCCCGCATCGTGGCGCGTGAGGGGCTTCGGATTGAAGTCGACGCTCTGGAGGCAATCGACGGAACGCCGGTGGTGGACGTCAAGCCGGCCATCGGCCCGCCCGCATGACGCGCTGCACGCGGCGGTCTTGTACGGCGACTTATCGGCCCGGAACCGTAGCGTGCAGGGTTCCCGAACCAGGCGCCGCCGCCTGCCGATCGCCAGTAGCTGGCGCCCGCGGCGGCACCAGCGCGAGGTGACGACCAGCCGTGCCGTCACGGCCAACGTCCGCGCTGTTGCGCGCCGGGGGCTGAGCACGGTGACCGGCTGGATGGCGGCGGGCCGGCCCAGGCCATGGCAGGCGGTTACCCGACGGCTTTCAGGGCGTCGACCTCACCAGAGCCGTACCAGCTGTTGTGGCCCACTCCGCCCTGGCAGGCTTGCGGAGTGCCACCATCGACGGCCGGGAAGAAGTCGTAGGCCGAGGTGTCGCTCGGGCATGGAACCGGGTTGGAAGCCTGTTGCAGCGCTGCAGACAGGGCGCCGCCCGTCTTGCCGGTGGCGCTTTCCAACAGCGCCGCGACTCCGGCGGCGTGCGGGGAGGCCATCGACGTTCCCTGCAGGTAGCAGTATGTGGCAGTGCCGTCGAACACCTTGCGCGTACAGGTGCCGATCAGGGCCGCCGGGTAGGTCGACAACACCCGGCCGTTCGGAGCCGCGGCGGTTAGCTGCAGGATCGAATCGCCGCCGGGCGCCGCCACGTCGGTCGCAGAGACACCGTAGGAGGAATAGAACGACTTCTCCCGCAGGTTGCCGGTCGCCGTCACGCCGACAACCCCTGGCACCTCGACCGGAACCACCGCGCAGGCATTGGTGATGTCCCGCGTCACCGGCGTCGTGTTGTCCGGGCTGGTGGCGTCCACGGTCGGGTGCGACATGTCGTCGGCCTGGTTGCCATCGGCCGCGACGACCAGCGTGCCCTGGGACTGGGCGAACCGGATGGCCCGCCGCTCCGCTTCCCAGATCGCCCGCTGGCCCGCGTCGTTGCGGCAGTTGAATAGCCACGGGTCGGCGAAGTAACTGTTGTTGGTGATGTTGATGTGGTGCGTGCCGGCCCACATGAACGCGCACACCACGGCCTCGGGGAAGAAGAACCCGTCGGCGGTGCCGGCCTTGATACCGGCCAGTTTCACGTTGGGGGCGACGCCGACGATACCGATGCCGTTTTGGGCGGCCGCGATCGTGCCGGCGGTGTGGGTGCCGTGCCCGTTGTCGTCCATCCACGCCGCCGGGCTGGTGTCTGGGACGCCACTGACACAGGATGCGCTGTCCGCGAAGTCGACGTTCGGCGCCAGGTCGGGGTGGGTGAAGTCCAGTCCGGTGTCGATGTCGCCGACGACGACGTCCGGGCTACCGCCGTTGATGGCGTGCGCTTGCGGCGCGTTGATCTGGTTCATGTCCCACTGCAGGCCCGACAGGTTATCGCTGCCCGGCGCCGGGATCGGCGCGTCGACGGGACCGCTGTTGGCCATCACGTCGCTGACCTGCGTCGCAAACCCAGCGGTGCTGGCCGCACCCGCGACCTTGCCGTTCTGCTGCACCGCCGCAGCGAAGTTCGGCTCGCTTGACCGCGCAATCACCACACCGATCTGCGAGTAGTTGGCGACCAGCGTGCCGCCGGCGTTGCTCACGGTCGCCGCCGCGTCGGCGGATGACGCGCCGTCGTGGTACTGCACGATGTAGGCCGAGTCCCCACCTTGCGTGGCCGCCGACGCCGGCTGTCGTCCGCCAGGAGCATGGGACCGCCGTTTCGCCAGTTGCATGGGACCGGCCCGGGCCCGGTTCAGCGGTGGCCGTAGCTGATGATTACGGTTTGGTTTGGCGGGGGTCAAGCGGGTGGCTGTTTCGCCAGTGGC
>WNGM01006204.1_pt1 | contig 24709 bp, 20 predicted proteins | sample 5400571 | NCBI WGS metagenome assembly WNGM01 (sample SAMN13153378, study PRJNA577476) | soil metagenome | isolation source: 100 cm soil or saprolite under Garry oak tree replicate 2 | place: USA:California | collected 2016-06-15 | reverse complement strand
CCCGCCGTCCGCGGCGCAGGCCGCGGCGCCGCCGGGCGTGGCAGCGGGCGCGGCCCCGACCGCGGCGCCGGGCGGTCGCCAGGGGACGGCGGGCGCTCCCTCCAACGGGGACGGCCCGCTCGACATGGCGCAGATCGACACCATCCGCGCGCTGCAGCGCGACGGGGCGCCGGACATCCTCGACCGGATGATCGGCCTCTACCTGGCCAGCACCCCCGACCTGATCAAGGAGCTGGACGAGGCGATCGCCCGCCAGGACCCGCCGGAGATCATGCGGGCGGCCCACAGCCTGAAGTCGAGCAGCGCCTTCGTCGGCGCAGCGCGCCTGTCCGCGCTGTGCACGACGCTGGAGGCCCTGGCCCGATCGCGCGCGGTCGAGGCCGCCCCCGCCCGGCTGGAGGAGATCCGGGCGGAGTTCGCGCGTGTCGAGCGGGCGTTGGGGTCCCTGCGCCAGGGCGTGGGCCGATGAAGCCGGGAGCCGGACGATGAGCCAGGACGATCCGGGCGCGAAGAGCCCGCTCATCCTGATCGTGGACGACGATCAGGCCGTCCGGGAGCTCGTGCGCGAGGCGCTGCAGTACTCCGACTTCTCCGTCATGGAGGCCAGGAACGGCGCGCAGGCGGTCGCCGCGTTCGAGAGCCACCGGCCGGATCTCGTGCTCATGGATGTGATGATGCCCGAGATGGACGGGTTCCACGCCTGCGCCGCGCTCCGCCGGCTCCCCGGGGGCGACGGCACGCCGATTCTCATGCTGACCGGCCTCGACGACATCGAGTCGGTCAAGAAGGCCTACGAGGCGGGAGCCACGGACTTCGCCTCCAAGCCGATCAACCTGTTCGTGCTGAGCCACCGGATCCGCTACATGCTGCGGGCGAAGCGGAACCTCGACGAGCTGCGCACGAGCGAGGCCCGCCTGGCGAGCGCGCAGCGCATCGCCCACCTCGGGAACTGGGAGCGGGACCTGGTCACGGGCGAGCTGCGGTGGTCCGACGAGGTCTTCCGGCTCTTCGGCCTCGTGCCGGGATCGTTCGAGCCGACGTACGAGGGGCTGCTCGAGCGGGTCCACCCCGACGACCGGGCGCTGGTCGCCCGCGCCACGGAAGAGGCGCTGCGCCGGGAGAAGCCGTACAGCTTCGACGTCAGGATCCTGCTGGCGGACGGGACGGTGAGGTTCGTGCACGAGCAGGCCGAGGTGCTGTTCGACGCGAGCGGCCGCCCCACCCTGATGGCGGGGACCACGCAGGACGTCTCCGAGCGCAAACAGGCGGAGGATCAGATCCGATTCCTCGCCTACTACGACGGCCTGAGCCGCCTGCCGAACCGGGTGCTCTTCATGGAGCGGCTCAACCTGGCGCTGGATTCCGCGCGCCGCCAGGGGCACACGCTGGCGATCCTGTTCCTCGATCTCGATCGCTTCAAGCGCATCAACGACACGCTGGGGCACAGCGTCGGCGATCGGCTGCTGCAGGAGGTCGCCGAGCGGCTGAAGAAGTGCCTGCGCAGCAGCGACACCGTGGCGCGCGGCGACCCGATGGCCTCCAGCGACACCGTGGCGCGGCTCGGGGGCGACGAGTTCATCGTGTCGATCACGGACATCACGCGCGGGGAGGACGCGGCGAAGGTCGCGAGCCGCATCCTCGACGCGCTGCATGAAGCGTTCCGACTGGACGCCCACGAGGTCGTGATCACCGGCAGCATCGGCATCAGCGTCTTCCCGAACGACGGCGGGGACGCGGAGACGCTCCTGAAGAACGCCGACGCCGCCATGTACCACGCCAAGGACGCGGGCAGGAACGGCTTCCAGTTCTACAGCGGCTCGATGAACGCCGCCGCGTTCCAGAGGCTGTCGCTGGAGAACAGCCTGCGCAAGGCCCTGGAGCGGGGCGAGTTCCAGCTGCACTTCCAGCCCCAGATCGACGTCGACGCCGGCACCATCTTCGGCGCGGAGGCGCTCATCCGGTGGCGCCATCCCGACCTCGGGCTCGTCTCCCCGGCGGAGTTCATCCCGCTGGCCGAGGAGACCGGCCTGATCCTGCCGATCGGGGAGTGGGTGTTGCGCCAGGCGTGCGCGCAGGCCCGCGCCTGGCAGGACGCCGGGCACGGCCCGCTCCTGATCGCCGTGAACCTTTCGGGACGCCAGTTCCGTCAGCAGGAGCTCGTGCAGACCGTCGAGCAGGCGCTCGCGTCGGCGGGGCTCGACCCGCGCCACCTCGAGCTGGAGCTCACCGAGAGCATCCTGATGCGCAGCGTCGAGGAGACGGTCGACACGCTGAAGCAGCTCAAGGCGATGGGACTGCGCGTCTCGGTCGACGACTTCGGCACGGGGTACTCGTCCCTCAACTACCTGACGCGCTTCCCGATCGACACGCTCAAGATCGACCAGTCCTTCGTCCGCGGCATCACGACCGACCCGGGCGACGCCGCGATCACCGCAGCGATCATCGCCATGGCCCGCGGCCTCAAGATCGCCGTGATCGCCGAGGGGGTGGAGACGCAGGACCAGCTGGTCTACCTGCGCCAGAGGGGCTGCCGGCTCATGCAGGGGTACCTGTTCAGCCGGCCGGTCCCGGCCGAGCAGTTCGAGCTGCTCCTGCGCGATCGGACGGGCGCCGCCAGGCTCGCCCGCGGCTGAGGCGGTCCGCACCGCGTCGTGGTCCGGCTCGACCGCGCACGATCCCTCCCGAGACCCGCTAGGACCCGGGCAGGCTCCTGGTCGGGGCCGGTCGGTACCGTTCCGCGGCGACGCCTTTGGACGGCTCTTCCTCCACGGCGGGGTGGCGGGCGCGACGGCCGGCCAGCCACTCCTGGAACCTCTCCAGATAGACGTAGACCACTGGCGTGGCGTACAGGGTGATGATCTGCGAGAAGAGCAACCCGCCCACGACCGCCAGCCCCAGCGGGCGGCGCGACTCGGAGCCGGCGCCGAACCCGGCGGCGATCGGGAGGGTGCCCATGAGCGCGGCCATCGTGGTCATCATGATCGGGCGGAAGCGGACGACGCAGGCCTCGAAGATCGCCTCCTCGGGTGATTTCGAGCCATCACGCCGTGCCTCGATCGCGAAATCGATCATCATGATGCCGTTCTTCTTGACGAGCCCGACGAGCATGATGATCCCGACGTAGGCGTAGAGCGACAGATCCGTGGAAGGGGAAAAGATCCTGAAGACGTAGAGCGTCACCAGGGCCCCGAGCCCGGCGAACGGCAGCGCCGACAGGATGGTGATCGGGTGGATGAAGCTCTCGTACAGGATCCCGAGCACCATGTAGATGACCAGGATCGCCATGATCAGGAGCAGACCGAGACCGGCCGTGGCCGCCTGGAACGCCTGCGCGGTCCCCTGGAATTTCGTCGTGACGCCCTGCGGCAGCATCCCCTGGGCGACGCCGCTCACTTCCTTGACGGCGTCGCCGAGGGAAACACCCGGCTTGAGATTGAAGGAGATCGTGACGGCCGGCAGCTGGCCGAGGTGGCTGACGGTCAGGGGGCCGAGCGACTGTTTCAGGCCGGCCACGGCGTTCAGCGGCACGAGCGCCCCCGACGACGAGCGGACGTAGAGCATCGAGAGCGCGGCCGGGTCGGCCTGGAACTGCGGCAGAAGCTGCAGGATGACCTGGTATTCGTTGTTGGGCGCGTAGATCGTCGAGATCTGACGCGACCCGTAGGCGTCGTACAAGGCGTTCTCGATCTGGGAGGCGGTCACGCCCAGGGTCGCGGCCCGGTCGCGCTGGATCTCGAGGTCGATCTCGGGGTTCTTGATCTGGAGATCGCTCGTGACGTCCTGGAAACCGGGGAGCGTCCGCATCTTCGCCTCGAGAAGAGGGGCGACGCGGTAGAGCTCGTCGGTGTCGGCGCTTTGCAGGGTGTACTGGTAGGGGCTCTTGGTGAGATTGCCACCGATACGGATCGTCGGCGGGATCTGCAGATAGGCCCGCATACCGGCCACCTGGGAGAGCCTTGGCCGCATCTGCTGGATCAACTCCTCGGCCGGGGGCCGCTGGTCGCGCGGCTTGAGGTGCATGAATATGAGCCCTTGGTTGCTCCCCGTGAAACCCCGGGCCCCCGCGCTCGAGATGAAGGCCTCGACGGCCGGCTCTCTCTGGACGATCGCCGCCATCGCCTTCTGGTGCTGCACCAGCGAGTCGAAGGAGATCCCCTCGACGGCCTCCGTGAACGCGAGGATCTGGGAATTGTCTTCGTTGGGGAAGAGGCCCTTGGGCATCAGGTATCCGAAGACACCGGTCAGGATGAGGACCACGACCAGCCCGGCCAGGTTCACCCACTTGTGCCGCAGCGACCATGCGAGGCTCGACTTGTAGAGGTCGAGGGAACGATCGAAGATCCGCTCGAAGGCCTGATAGACGCGGCCATGGCGCTCGCCCCTCATGTGTCGCAGGAAGCGGCTGCCGAGCATCGGGGTCAAGGTCAGCGACACGAACCCGGAGACAAGGATGGCCGTGCCGATGGTCACGGCGAACTCGTGAAGCAAGCGTCCGACCAGGCCGCCCATGAACAGGATCGGGATGAACACCGCCGCGAGCGACAGCGTCATGGACAGGATGGTGAACCCGATCTCCTTGGAGCCGTTCAGGGCCGCCTGCAACGGCGGCTCCCCCATCTCCATGTGACGGACGATGTTCTCGAGCATGACGATCGCGTCGTCGACCACGAATCCGACGGACAGGGTGAGGGCCATCAGGGACAGGTTGTCGAGATTGTAACCGAGGGCGTACATGACGGCGAACGTCCCGACAATCGAGAAGGGAAGGGCCAGGCTCGGGATGGCCGTCGCGGAGAGGTTGCGCAGGAACAGGAAGATCACCAGGACGACGAGGAAGAGGGTCAGAAGCAGCGTGAACTTGACGTCGTTGACCGAGGCCTCGATCGAGACCGACCGGTCGTAGAGGATATTCAGGGACACCGAGGCCGGCAGCTCGCTGCTGAAGGATGGAAGCAGGGCGCGCACGGCGCGGGCGATCTCGACCGTGTTCGTCCCCGGCTGGCGCTGGATGGCCAGAATGATGGCTCGGTCCAGCGATCGCGCGGTGCCGAACCAGGCGGCGGTCTTGTCGTTCTCGACGCTGTCGATCACACGGCCCAGCTCCCGAAGGCGGACGGGGGATCCGTTCCGGTAGGCGACGATGAGAGGCTCATAGTCCTTGGCCGACGTCAGCTGCCCGCTGGCCTGCACGGTGAACGCCTTGTGCGCGCCGTAGAGCGTCCCGGTCGGCAGGTTCACGTTCTGGTCCTGGACCGCCTGCGCGACCTCGTCGATGCCGATGCCGCGCGTCGCGAGCGCGCGCGGGTCGAGCTGGATGCGGACGGCGTACTTCTGCGCTCCGATCACCTGGACCTGCGCCACGCCGCTCACCGTCGAGATCCTCTGGGCCAGGTTCGTCTCGCCGTACTCGTCCAGGGTGTATAGCGGGAGCGTTGGGGAGGTGAGCGCCAGATAGAGGATCGGCTGGTCGGCCGGGTTGACCTTCTGGTAGGTCGGAGGACTGGGCATGTCCCGCGGAAGCTGGGAGGCGACCTTGGCGATGGCCGACTGGACGTCCTGCGCCGCGGCGTCCAGCGGACGGCTGAGGTTGAACGTGAGGGTAATCTGGGTCGTCCCCAGGGCGCTCGTCGAGATCATCGAGTCGAGGCCGGCGATGGTGGTGAACTGCCGCTCGAGCGGCGTCGCCACGGCCGAAGCCATCGTCTCGGGGTTCGCGCCGGGCAGGCTCGCCGTGACCTGGATGGTCGGGAAGTCGACGTTCGGAAGGTCGCTCACGGGAAGCTGCCGGTAGGCCATGATGCCGAACATCAGGATCCCGAGCATGACGAGGGTCGTCATGACGGGGCGGCGGATGAAGAGCTCCGCGAGGTTCACGAGTGGGCCCCCGCCGCCGCGGCGGCCGCTCCATCCGGCGGGCCGTCCTGGATCGCGATCCTGGCGCCGGGGACGAGACGGATCTGGCCGTCCGTCACCACCCGGTCCCCGGGCCGGACCCCGTCCTCCACGATCGTCTCCTGGCCCAGCGCCGGGCCGGGCACGACCGGGCGCGACTCCACGGTCAGGTCGGGTTTCACGACGAAGACGAACGAGCCCTTCTGCCCGGTCTGGATCGCCTGCGTCGGCACCAGCAGGGCGTTCGGCCGCACGGAGACCTGCAGGCCGACGTTCACGAACTGCCCGGGCCAGAGGACGCGATCGTGGTTGGCGAAGGTGGCCTTGAGGAGGACGGTCCCCGTCGCGGTGTCGACGGCGTTGTCCACGAAGGTCAGCCAGCCGGAGAGCGGCGGGGAGCCGCCACCCGGGATGGTCGCCTGGACCTCGAGCCTTCCGGCGGCGCGGCGCGTCTTGATTTCGGGCAGGTTCTGCTCCGGCACGGAGAAGGCGACGTAGATTGGGTCGACCTGGTTGATCACCACGAGCGGCGTGTCGGCGTTGGCCTTGACCAGATTCCCCAGGTGCTCCATCAGCTTGCCGGTGCGGCCGTCGATCGGCGCGCGGATGGTGCAGTACTCGAGCTGCACGGTGGCGTTGTCCACGGCCGCCCGGTCGGCCGCGACGGCCGCCTCGAGAGCGGCGGCGTTTGTCTGGATCCGATCGTAGTCCTCCTGCGTGACATACTCCTTCTTGACCAGGTCGGCGTAGCGCTGCGCGTCCTGGCGCGCCGTCTTGAGCTGGACGGTGTCCTTCTCGATCTGCGCCTGCGCCGCCCTGAGCGCCGCCTCGTACGGCCGCGGGTCGATCCGGAAGAGGACCTCCCCCTTGCGCACGTCCTGGCCCTCGCGGAAGTTGACCTCCACGATCTCGCCCCCGATCTGGGCCTTCATGGAGACGGTCGAGTAGGCCTCGACCGTGCCGATCTCGCGAATCAGGATCGGGACGTCCTTCCGGGTCACGGTCCCGACGGTCACCGGCACCGGATCCTGGCCGCCGCGTTGCGCCGGGGCCCGGGTGCAGGCCGCGAGCGGGGCCAGGGATCCGAGCAGAAGGAGACGGACGGCGAAGGGGAACGGCCTCATGGCGTGCCTTTCGTCTCGGAGGCGGCCGGACGCCACAGGGTGCCGGTGTCGTGGGCCAGCTGCGCCAGCGTCATGAACCATTCGGTGCGCGCCTGGGCCTCCTGGGCCCGGGCGCTCTCGAGGGCGCTCTCGGCTGTGAGCAGATCCAGGATGCTCCCGACCCCCGCCTGGTAGCGGCCGGAGGCCACGTCGAACGACTGCCTCGCGCTCTCGAGCAGGTCCTTGATCGTCTCCACCTTCTGCGCCGCGGTCTTGTGATTGTAGTAGCTGCTCCATACCTGGAACACCACCTGCTGCCGCAGGCTCTCGACGCGCGCCTGCGCCTCCTCCGTCTGTGCCCGGGCCTTGATCAGGTTGTAGTTGTAGGTCAGGCCGTTGAACACCGGGATCGTCAGGAGCAGGGAGGCGGTGTAGGTGTCCTGCTGGATCCCCTCGGGGTAGAAGATCCTCCCGCCGTTGAAGCTGGTGGTCAGCGAAGGGAGCCCCTGGGCCCGGACGGCGCGCATGTGGGCTTCCTGTTGCAGGACGACCGCCCGCGCCGCCGCCAGGTCGGGCCGCAGGGCCTGCGCCTCCGCGATCAGCCGCTCCACCTCCTCGGCGGCCTGCTGCGCCGGGATGGCGCTTTCGGGCAGGGCGACGTCGAACGGGGTGTTGGCGGGGAGGCCGACGGCGGTCGCAAGGACGCCGTGTATCGTCTGGATCTGCCCCTGCACCGTCTCCAGGGCCAGCCGGGACTGCGACAGGACGGTCTTCGCCTGCAGGACGTCGGCGATCGTGCCGACCCCCGCCTCGCGGCGCCGGCTCGCGGCGTCGAGGCTGGTCTGCGCCTCCTTCACGGCGGCCTCCTCGGCCTGCTCCAGCGCCCGGGCGTAGAGGTACTGGTAGTAGGCCAGCTCCACCTTGAGGACCTGGTCCTGGATCGTAGCGTTGTGCGACCCGTTGGCGGCGATGAGCGCCTGTCGCGCCTCCTCGATGGAGCCCGTCCGGCCGCCGAAGTCGAACAGCAGGTAACTCAGGTTCACGTAAGGGTTCTGGGTCGTCGTCCTGAACGTGAACTTGCCTCCGACCGCCGATCCCTTGATCTTGCTGTAGTTGTCCTGCAGCGCGATCGCCGGATAGTAGGCGCCCCGCCTGGCGCCCAGGTCGGCGGCGGCGGCGCGGGCCTGGGTCCACGCGACGCGCGTGTCGGGGTTGGTGCGCAGCGCCAGATCGACCAGGTCGGCCAGGCCCCAGTGGCTCGCCTCCTCGAGGAGGTCGGGCGGAATGACCGGCGCCGGAGCGGGCGCCGGCGCCGGCACGGCGGCGGATGCGGGCGGCGACCACGGGACTCCGGGCGAGGGAGCCGTTCCGGGACCGGTGTGGATCTCCGACATCGAGTGGAGGCAGGCCGAGGCACCGAGGCAGCCGAGGAGCCCCGCCGCGAGCGCGGCCGTCCTCGCGGCGCCGCCGACTGTCCCCGTCGTTCCTGCCATGAGGCCCTCCCGAGCTCCCCGTCTCCGCCGCGCGCGGAAGGGATCAGTCCTCGTACGCGCGGATCCCCGCGGCGGAGAAGCGGACGATGTGGTTCACGATCTCCGGGAACGCGAAGTCGTCCTGGTAGGCGCGATGGGGAGCGCCCGGCAGCCCGCGCATCTGGACGACGTGCACGAGCTGCGCGACGATCGAGTGGATGCAGGGGCGCGCGGCGCGCGCGCTGAGGCGGCAGACGGTCCGGATCGCCTCGGTCAGCGCCTTCTGCACCGGCTCGACCATCTCCCTCTGGAACGTGCCCGGCTTGAGATGCGGATCCAGGAGCTCGCGCGAGATGAGCCGCATCAGGCGCCGGCCGCCGCTCTCGTCCAGGTGGGGCTCGAGGAAGGCGGTCGTGAAGGCGCGCAGCAGCATCTCCAGCGACGCCCGGTCGCCGGCCGCGGCGAGCGCCCGGCGCAGGCTCGCGATGCGCTGCTCGCGGAGCGCCCCGAGGCGCCGGTGGAACATCTCGCGGTAGAGGTTCACCTTCCCGCCGAAGTGGTAGTTGACCGCGGCCAGGTTGCAGCCGGCCTCGGCGGTGATGTCGCGCACCGACGTGGCGCGGAACCCGCGCGCCGAGAACATGGTCCAACGAATCTTGCGGGCCGGTACTCTGTCTCGAGGATCGCCCCTCGTCAGGGGTTGTCCTGTCACCGACCCGGTCAGCGTTGAGCCTCTTCGGGAGGCTGCCGGGGGTCGGGATCAAAAGCGGTCCTATGGGGCGATCATCTCCGCCAGGGGACGTCGAAACACGCCGGCCCCCGTTGCCGCAAAGAGATTCGTGCCGTCTACAGCGAGCGCGGTAACGGAGAGGTTGGGCAGTCCGCTGTTGACGGCAACCCAGCTTCCTCCGTTGTCGGTGGAAACAAAGACGCCGCCGCCGCTCGTTCCGACGAAGATGTTCGTGCCGTTGGCGACCACCGCCTGGACAACGCCATTCGTCAACCCGTTGTTGACGGCGGTCAAGCCTCCCCAGGTGCTGTTGGAGCGGAAAACGCCGCCACCAATGGTCCCGGCGAAAATCGGGCCCGAGCCAGGCGAGTTTGCGGCGAGCGCGGCGACGTTCGCGTTCGTCAGCCCGATGTTTTTCGCCCACCAGACGACGCCGTCGCTGGAATAGAACGCGCCGCCGCCGGCCGTTCCGGCAAAGAGGTCGTGGGCGCCTATGCCATCGTTCTCATCCGATCCCTCGAAAAAGAACGTGAAGGCGCGGACGAGGGTGTTCGTCAGGCCGGAATTGACGGCCCTCCAGGAAATCATGGAGATGTCCCCCGAGTTGGAACGAAAAACCCCGCCGTCCGTTCCCGCGAAGAGAACCATCCCGTTCCCGGAATAGGGATCGGGAATGACGGCTACGGCCCGGACGACGCTGTTGGTCAGTCCGCTATTGCGTGCGTACCACGTTTCCGCATTGTCGGCGGACGCAAAGACGCCGCCCCCGTGCGTTCCGGCCAACAGCATCCGATCGCCGGCTTCGTTGACGCCGGTGGCGAGGGAGAGGATGTCGGTATTCGCCAACCCGCCGTTGGCGGCGGTCCAGCCTGTGTAGTCGTCGGCGGCAACCAGGACTCCACCACCGCCGGTACCGGCAAGCAGGCGCGTTCCGCTTCTGACGAGGACATTTCAGACGGTAGAGACTCGTAAACAGCGTTCGGATCCCGACCAAATCGTGTGCCGGTCGTCGACTTCGTGACCACCCTGCAGCGGGGCATCGAATCGGGCTCACCCGCTCTCCCCAATCCGATGCAAGTGCAACCCACGTCCTTCCGGATCGGGCCCGATCAGGAGGTCCTCCTCATCTTCGAGCCGCCGCCCCTGGCGTGGACGTACCACCTGGACTCCGCCTCGTCGATCGGTCACACGCTGGTCACCGGATGGTATGGATTCCTCTCGAGGGCAGCGCAAGGCCGGCACCTCAACAGTGTCGCGCGGACAATCGTCCAGCCGCACGAAGTCTTTTCGGTCGGCGTCAAGTCCGGTGAAAAGACTCTGGCGTGCCAGGAAGGGGACACGGGACGCTGGACCGTGTCCATCGACACGCGGCCCGGCACTCAGAAGATGTGACCTGCGTCAGGGCTCGATCTTTCCGGCTACGGATTCCACCTCGGTCGAGAAGCCCTCGGGAACCACCGCGCCGGTGGGGTCCTTGGTGTATCCATGGCTGGTGTAGGCTGCGACCACGTCCAGATCCTGACCGGTCGAGAACGTCTCCAGGACGACCCACCCCTTGATGAACGTCGGCGCGGGCACCGAGTTGGCGAGCAGCACGGCGCGGATGTCCCGGCAGTCGATCTCGAGCCCGTAGCTCGGCGGCAGGCTCAGCGAGATGCGCTGGCGCGGCGGCATCGGGATCTCGAATCCGGTCGTCGGCTGTTGCGCGTTGAACATCAGGACAGCGTGCTTGACGATCGTGATCGGCAGCCGCGTCGGGTTGTGCACGTTGATGGCGGTGAGGTAATCGCCCGGCTTGACGGGGATGAGCTCCGGCGGCAGACCGGCCACGTTCTGGACGTCGCCGCACAGGAACTTGGCCGAATACACCTTCCTCTGAAAGGTCGTTTGCGCGCTGGCCCGGCCGGCGCCCAGCACGGCCCATGCGACGACGACGGCCGTCGCGGTCACTGCGAATCGTCTCGCTCTCATGATCGTCCTCCCCTTTTCTATGGACAACTCCGACCTGTCCGTGGAACCCCGTTCGACCCTGCCCCGAGCGACCCGTTGTCCGGGCCGCAGCCGTTCTGTGCCCTGATCTGATAGAAGAAAGCCTTCCCGACCGCGGGAGCGGCGGCGTCGCCCGATGAAGTCGCCGCAATGTCCGTGTCGAGACAGATCGCCGCCGCCACGAAGTCGGCCGGGGTGCCCGAGCGGAGCGTGTCGTACAGCAGCGAGGTCCCTCCCGGCTCCGCCGGCGGGCTCCAGGCGAACGCGGTCTGCGTGGTCCACAGCAGGGTCCCGACTTCACCCGGAGGACCCCAGGACCGCGGGTCACTTGGGGCGCAGTCGCACAGGTCCCCCACGCCGTCGAGGTCGGCGTCCTCCTGGATCGGATTGGCGGTCCGCGGGCAGTTGTCGCACGCGTCGCCCAGCCCGTCCGCATCCGTGTCCACCTGCCCCGGGTTGGGCCGCGCCGGGCAGTTGTCCGACATGTCGGGAATCCCGTCGAGATCGGTGTCGAGAAGACAGGTCGAGGTGCAACCGTCCCCGTTGGCCGTGTTGCCGTCGTCGCACTGCTCCCCCGGCTCCAGCGCCCCGTTGCCGCACACCGCGCGGCAATCCTCCGGGCAGATCAGCGGATTCTCACCGGGCTCGCACACACCGTCGCGTCGTGTTGCCGTCGTCGCACTGCTCGCCCGGTTCGACCGCGCCGTTGCCGCACACCGCGCGACAGTCCTCCGGACAAATCAGCGGATCCTCGCCGTGCTCGCACAGGCCGTTGCCGCAGAATTGCTCGACCTGGCAGGTCGCCGAGCAGCCGTCGCCGCTCGTCGTGTTGCCGTCGTCGCACTGCTCGCCCGGCTCCAGCGTCCCGTTGCCGCACACCGCCGCGCAATCCTGCGGACAGGACAGGGGATCTTCACTCGCGTCGCAGACTCCGTTGCCGCACAGGACCTCGAGCGCGCAGCCGGCGGAGCAGCCGTCGCCGTTCGCGGTGTTGCCGTCGTCACACTGTTCGCCCGCCTCGAGCACGCCGTCACCGCACACCGCGGGACAGTCCTGGGGACAGTTGAGGGCGTTCTCGCCGGATTCGCACAGGCCGTTGCCGCAGAACGATTCGACCTGGCAGGTGGCCGAGCAGCCGTCGCCGTTCTTGGTGTTGGCGTCGTCGCACTGCTCGCCCGGCTCCAGCACCCCGTTGCCGCACACACCGGGACAATCCTGCGGGCAGGTCAGGGGGTCCTCGCCGGTCTCGCACAGGCCGTTGCCGCAAAATGACTCGACCTGGCAGGTGGCCGAGCAGCCGTCCCCCTTCGTCGTGTTGCCGTCGTCGCACTGCTCTCCCGGCTCGAGCACTCCGTTGCCGCACACCGGAAGGCAGTCCTCCGGGCAACTGAGAGCATCCTCGCCCCGCTGGCACAGCCCGTCGCCGCAGAAGCTTTCGATCTTGCAAGTGGCGGAGCAACCGTCGCCGCCGGTCGTGTTGCCGTCGTCGCACTGCTCTCCCGGCTCGAGCACTCCGTTCCCGCAGACCGGAAGGCAGTCCTCGGGACAAGACGCGGCGTCCTCGCCCGCGTCGCAGACGCCGTCGCCGCAGACGGAGGCCGCGGGAGTGAACGCGTCCATGAGGACGGTACGTGCGTGAACGACGGCAGGAAGGAACGGGAGAGACGCTCGGCCGGACTCGCGCGCGTTGAACGTGCGCGCCATGCCCGCGCTGCCCGCCCCGAGAAGGAGTAACGCGGCCCCCGAAAGTGCTGCTGCACGCCGAGACGGCATCCTCATGCTCGCGACCTCCTGAGGACTGACGAACGGCTGCCGGGTGAGTTCGTGGCATTGATACTGCGACCTCGTCGAGTCGTCAACGTTTTTTTTCGCAGGTTTTTTTCCGCGACGAACCCGAGAGGCGTCCGCACAATTCTGCGAGCGGTGTTCGTGACCCGGCGTTTGCCGCGGGCGGGCAGACCGTGGCGGCGCCCGCGTTCACGCAGGCGAGCTTCACGCCGGACATTGACGCCACCTTGAGCCGCCGCGGGGTCTCGATCCGGTCCGGCCCGGGACGACCGGCCGTCACTGTGGAGGAGGAGGACAGGGCGGATACACGTCCTCCTCCGCACGATCAGTTGGCCGGTGGATGGAACCTATCGCGAGGCGGACGAGGCCGCAACAAGAAATGGAAGGGCGTCGCCCGCGGTATACTTGCGCTCCCCTTATGGAGGAGCCGACATGCGCAAGGTCGCAGGATGGATGTCCGCCGCGATCGCAATCGCCCTTCTCGTCACGCCAACAGTGGCGCAGACGGAGAAGCAGCCGCCGCAGATGACTCCCGAGCAGAAGGCCGAGATGGAGGCGTACATGAAGGCCGGCACGCCGGGCGCACCGCACCAGGCGCTGGCGTCCACCGCGGGGACCTACGATCTCAAGATCAAGAGCTGGCACGAAGCGGGCTCCCCGCCGATGGAGGACACCGGGACGGCGACGCGCTCCATGGCGCTCGACGGGCGCGTGCTGGTCGAGGAGCTCAGCTCGTCGATGATGGGCAGCCCCTTCACCGGCCACGGCATGATGGGCTACGACAACGTGACGGGCAAGTACTGGTCCACCTGGAACGACAGCATGTCGACCGGCCTGATGGTGAGCGAAGGGACCTGCGACGCGCAGGGGAAGACCTGCGCCTTCACCGGTCATTGGAACGACCCGGTCAAGAAGGCCCCGGTCAAGGCCAGGATGACGACGCGCTGGACGAGCCCGACGACCGAGGTCTTCGAGATGTACGCCCCGGGCAAGGACGGCAAGGAAATGAAGATGATGGAGATCACCTACACGAAGAAGTGAGCCCGATGAAGTACGCGCGGCGCGTGTTCCTGACCGCGGGGATCTGGGGACTGCAGGCCGCCGGACTCCTCCGCCCGTCCCAGGCAGGTCGCGCGATCGTCGGCGTCTGCGCGGCGGGCGGCATGTCGACCGCCGCCTGCCTCGAGCGCGTCTAGGGCCGCGGGCATGAAACGGCCGGCCGGCAGCCTGCCCGAAAGCTGGCAATCCCGCCTGATGCGCTGGCACTTCAACCTGTTCCCGGCCTACCGGGGCACCGGGGCGCGGATCACGTACATCTCGCCGGACTGGCTCGATGTCCGGGTCCGCCTGCCGCTGTCGTGGCGGACCCGGAATTACGTCGGGACGATTTTCGGCGGCAGTCTTTACGGCGCGGTCGACCCGATCTACATGATCATGCTGATCAAGCTTCTGGGGCCGGACTACGTCGTCTGGGACAAGGCGGCGACGATTCGCTTTCGGCGTCCTGGACGGTCGACTCTCTACGCCCGGTTCACTCTGACGCGCACCCAGCTCGAGGCGATCCGGGCCGAGCTCGCCGGAGCGGCGACCAAGGTCGACACGGTCTTCCAGGTGGACTTGACGAGCGCCGACGGGACCGTCCACGCCTCGGTGGAGAAGACGATCCACGTCTCCCGTCGCCAGGAACGCCCGCCGGCGGGAAGCTGATCAAAGCTGGATCATGCCGCCGTCGACCACCAGCTCGGTCCCCAGCACGAAGTCGGACTCGCCGGAAGACAGGTACAGGACGGCGGCGGCGATCTCGTCCGGCCGGCCGAACCGCTTGAGCGGGACCTGCTGGGTGATCCACTACTTCATCTGCCGCGTCTGCTCTTCCGGCAGGTCCATCCGGTCGAGGATGGGGGTCGCGACCGGCCCCGGACTGACAACGTTCACGCGCACGCCCCGCTGGAGCAAGTCGGCGGACAGCGTCTTCGCGAGGTTGACGACCGCGGCCTTGGAGGCCCCGTAGACGCTCGAGTTGGGCAACCCCATGTGCGCGTTGATCGAGGTGTTCAGGTAGCGGGCGAGAACCATCTCCGGCGGATTCTCGAGTACGTCGGCTACTACAACCAGTGGCGGCCCCACCTCTCCCTGGAAAGAAATGCGCCGATCCCGCGGGACATGGAGCCGCCCTCACAGGGTCCCATCGTGGCGTTTCCCAAAGTCGGCGGCCTGCATCACCGCTGCACGCGCGCCGCCTGACCTCCTGCGCCTCACAAGGTTCCGGTCTTCGTCGCGAGGAGCAAGTCCGTCGCCAGCCCGCCTCGCCTGCCCGCTGTAGTCAGCACGCAGGCTCCTCTCGATGGAGATCTGGGCCCCCATGAACACGTCGCAGTCGGCCTGGTTCGCGATCTTCACGCCGGGCGGAATCTTCGGTAGTGACAGGATCCGCCGCCGACAGGGATTTCTTGTTCGCGGGTAAATATGCGGCTATAATACCCGCATGTACGAAAGGGTCCTCTCGGCCCGGATTCGGGCCCACACGCGCAGCGTCCTCCTGCTGGGGCCGCGGCAGGTCGGCAAGTCCACCCTGCTCCACGCTCTGGAACCTGACCTGACGATCAACCTCGCCAGCCCGTCAACCTTCCGCGAGTACGTCGGGCAGCCGGAGCGATTCGAGCGCGAGTTGGAGGCGGCCTCTCCCCGGATCCGCTGTGTGATGATCGATGAGGTCCAGCGCGTACCTCCTTTGCTCGATGCGGTGCAGTCGGTTCTCGACGCGCACCCACGCCGCTACCGGTTCCTGCTCTCCGGATCGAGCGCTCGCAAGCTGCGCCGCGGGCAGGCCAACCTCCTGCCCGGTCGGGTCGTCATCGAGCACCTTCATCCCCTGCTTGCCAGGGAGCTGGGCGGCGACTTCCGTCTCGAACGGGCGCTGGCCCATGGAACCCTGCCCGGGATTTACGCGGAACAGGACCCGCACCTCCGGGAGCAGGTGTTACGATCCTACGTCGACGCCTACCTGCGCGAGGAGGTGCAGGCCGAGGCTCTGGTGCGCGACATCGGCGGCTACGCGCGGTTGCTCGATCTGGTGGCCGCGTCCTCCGGCCGCATCCTCAACCTGCATGCGCTCTCGCGCGAGGCCGCCATCGGCTACGAGACCGCGCGCCGCTATCTCGAAGTCCTGGAGGACACCCTCGTCCTGTTCCGGATTCCGGCCTGGTCAGGCTCCGACCGCGCCAGCCTGGTGGTCCACCCGAAGTTGCTGCTGTTCGACATCGGCGTCCGCAACGCGATTCTGAGGCGCCCCCTTGATCGCCCTCTCGACGACGAGCGGGGACTCCTTCTCGACCACCTCGTGGGCCTCGAGCTGGCGCGCCGGACCTCCGGACTCTGGCCGGGGGCCCGCCTTTACCACTTCCGGACGCGGCATGGAGCCGAAGTGGACTACGTCCTGGAGGCAGGCCGGGAGGCCTGAGGATTCCATGCTCTCGCCGACCGCGTGCGGCGCCTGAAACGTCGCATCGTCGTCTTCTTGGGCTCCCGCCGCCAGAAGTTGGGTGAGATCGAGGCTCTTCCGCTCGAGATTTTCCTGGACGAGTTGCCTGCCTGAACCCGCTCTACGTGTGCCGAGCCCGATGGTGCCGGGCGCAGCGCATAGGAAGTTGAAGCTGAGATTTTAGATCCGGTAAGGGCTATTCCGTCAACCTCGGGTTCGAGATTGGGTGGGGGAAGCGGGCGGGGGACGGGGTTGGGGGTGGATTCAAGCTGTGCTGGCGTGCGAGTGGCGGGTGGCGAGAGGGCGCAAGGCGGCGGGCGACTGCGACGATCACCCGGCGCGGCAGCCTATGGCGGATGGATCGCGGCGAGGAGTCGCATCCGCCCGCCGCAGTCGGGACATTCCAGCACGTCCACCGCGAACACACGGCGCAGCAGATCCGCCCAGGCATAGCGGCGCAGGGGGCGGGCGGTCCCGGCGGCCTTGCCTGGGTGAGACCGCGCCGGGACCACCCGATCGCGCCAGCCGGCGCAGGGGGCAAGCACGCCGTGATAGCGGACCTGGTGCGAGGGGGGCCGGGACGAGGGGTACCAGGTGGTCCAGGAGCTGGTGCGGCTCGAACACGATCTGTGTCGTGCCGTCGCGCCAGCGATGGCGCAGGTGGTAGAGAAGCCGGCCATCGGGCAGGCGCTCCAGGCGATCGGTCGCCACGGGCGGTCGCGCGACATAGCGGCAGAGGCGCTCGAGGCGGCGGCGATCGCGGGCGGAGACGTCCTCGGGGTCGATGCGGTCGCCGCGCCGGGCGAGGCGCTCGACGACGCGCCGCACCTCGTCATCGTCCGGAAGGGGCCACGCTCGGAAGCGCATGCCCGGCTCGCCGTAGCGCTCGTAGACACCGTCGAGCATGAGCTCGTGCGTTTGGGCGTTGTCACCCAAGGTGGGAGCCCGATGCGGTCATCCCGCACGTCCGGATCTGTGCGGGAGGCGCCGGGCCACTGGCGTCCCTACCGCGACACCTAGAAGGCCGGAATGATCTACAATGTCGCATCCCCCCGAAGGATCCGTTCATGGACCAGGACAAACCCTTCCGGAAGGGGCGCGGGGCCGCGAGCAATCCCGCCGGCCGCTACGAGCCGCGCCGCGTCGACCCTCTGCCGGCGGGCGAGGACGCCGCGCTCGATGCGGAGGAGCCGGCGCCGCTGCGGACCACGGTGACGCCCGAGGCGAGCCGCTCGATCCTCACCCGGAACGACTCCCCGGACGTGCCGTTCGACGTCTCGATCAACCCCTACAAGGGGTGCGAGCACGGCTGCGTCTACTGCTTCGCCCGTCCGACGCACGCCTACCTCGGCCTGTCTCCCGGCCTCGACTTCGAGACCCGGATCGTCTCCAAGCCCGAGGGGCCGCGTCTCTTGAAGGAGGCGCTGCGCCACCCGGGCTACCGCTGCGAGACGATCGCGCTCGGGGCGAACACCGATCCCTACCAGCCGGTCGAGCGCCGCCTGCGGATCACGCGCGGCCTGCTCGAGGTGCTGGCGGAGCACCTCCACCCGGTGACGATCGTCACCAAGTCCGATCTCGTGCTGCGCGACCTCGACCTCCTCGGGCCCCTGGCGCAGCGCCGGCTGGCGGCCGTCCTGATCTCGGTGACGACCCTCGACCGGACGCTGGCCCGGCGCATGGAGCCGCGGGCGCCCGCGCCCGAGCGGAGGATCGCGGCGATGCGGGCCCTGGGCGAGGCGGGCGTGCCGGTCGGCGTCCTGAGCTCCCCGATGATCCTCGGGCTCAACGATCACGAGCTGGAGAGGATCCTCGCCGCCTGTGCCGCCGCCGGCGCCCGCTCCGCCGGCTACGTCCTCCTGCGTCTCCCCCTCGAGATCAAGGATCTCTTCGGCGAGTGGCTCCAGGCGCATTACCCCCTGAAGGCGGCGCGCGTCCTAGGCCTGGTGCGCGACACGCGCGGCGGGAGGCTGTACGACGCCCGGTTCGGCGCCCGGATGCGGGGGACAGGGCCGCAGGCCGATCTTCTGAAGCGGCGGTTCGAGATCGCCTGCGATCGCCTCGGCCTGAGCCGCGACCCCGATCCGCTCGACGTCACGCTGTTCCGGGTGCCTCCCGGCAAGGGCGAGCAGATCCGCCTCTTCCCGTGAGCCTCCGCGGGGTGCGGTATACTTCGCCGCGCCTCGGGAGGGCGCGCGTTGGCGCTGGCGGCCGTCATCTTCGCCCTGACCTACCTCGTCCTCGGCCTGCAGCGGGTCCCGAGGCTCCACCTCGGCCGCCCCGCCGGCGCCCTGCTCGGGGCCGTCGCCATGGTCGGCTTCGGGGTCATCGACTTCGAGGCGGCCCGCCAGGCGATCGACCTTGACACGATCCTGTTCCTGCTCGGCATGATGATCGTGCTGGCCTACCTGGAGCTCTCCGGTTTCTTCGAGGTGATCGAGCGACGCATCGTCGGCTACGCCGGCAGCGCCCGCGGGCTCCTCCTCCTGGTCGTGGCCTCCTCCGGACTGCTCTCGGCGCTGTTCATGAACGACACCGTCTGCCTGATGCTGACGCCGGTCATCGTCCGGGTGACGCGGCGTCTCCATCTCGAGCCCGTGCCGTACCTGATCGCCCTGGCCACCGCCGCCAACATCGGCAGCGCCGCCACCATCCTCGGCAATCCGCAGAACGCGCTGATCGCCGTGCGCTCCGGCCTCGGGCTCGTGCCGTTCGCGCGGAGGCTGTGGCCTGTGGCGCTCTTTGGACTGCTGTGGGACGCGATCCTCCTCGCCTTCCTCTATCGCCGGCGGATCACCGCGGCCCCGCTCCGCGTTCCCCCTCCCCGTGAGCCACGGGCGGTGCAGGGCTTCATGCTGGCGGCGAGCCTCCTGGCGGGGTGCGGCATGGTCGTCGGGCTGGCGCTCGGGGCGCGGCCGGCGGCCGCGGCGATGACCGCCGGCGCGGCAGTCATCCTCGCCGGCGCCACCCGGCCGCGGCGGGCGCTGCAGCGGGTTGACTGGAGCCTGCTCCTGCTCTTCGGCGGCCTGTTCGTCGTCATGCGAGGCGTCGAGGGGGCCGGCCTGGCCGACCTCCTGGTCTCCAGGGTGTCCGGCCACCTCGCCGCGGGAGACGGGCCGGCCCTGGCGCGGCTGGGGGCTGCGGTGACCCTGCTCTCCCAGACGGTCAGCAACGTGCCGGCCGTGATGCTCTTCATCCCGGTCATGAAGGGGCTGCCGGCCGGCGTTTCGGGACGCCTCTGGTGCGGCCTCGCGGGGTTCTCGACCCTGGCGGGGAACCTGACGATCATCGGCTCGGTGGCCAACGTGATCGTCTTCGAGACGGCGCGGCGCGACGGCATCGAAGTCGGCTTCTCCGAGTACCTGCGCGCCGGGATCCCGTTGACCCTGGGCACGCTCGCTCTGGCCTGGGGCGTCCTCGCCCTGTCGTGACGATGAAGGAACTCCTGCTCCGCTACGGCCTCCTGGCGGTCTTCTTCGGCGCCGCGACCGAAGGGGACGTGACCATGATCCTGGCCGGAGTGACGGCGCACCTCGGGCTCCTCGACTTCCTCGCGGCGGTCGGCCTGGGAGCGCTGGGAGGATTCGCGGGCGACGTCGCCTGCTACGCGGTCGGCCGGGCCCGGGCGCGCTCGATCCGATCCAGCCGGCTCTACCGGCAGGCCGGCCCGGCGATCGAGCGCTTCGTCGACCGTCTCGGCGTCTGGCAGATCGCGGTGGCCCGGTTCGTCTACGGCACGCGCATCGCGACCATGTTGTTCTGGGGGGTCCGGGGTCTCCCCTTCTGGCGTTTCGTCAGCGTCGATCTTCCCGGTTGCGTCCTCTGGGCGACGCTCCTCGGAGCGCTCGGCTGCTTCGCGCGGTATGTTCGAGTTTGCCGGGTCGTCTGATGCTGGCTATGGTCCTGGCGGCGGCCCCCTCCCTGTCCGCCCCCCAGGCCGCGGGCGCACCTTCCGGGCCCGCGAAGGTGAAGGTGACGACCAGCCGGGGGGAGTTCGACCTGGTCGTCTACGGCGCCACCCCATCCGAAGCGGCCGCGGGATCCGCGGCGGGCGAACCCGGGCCGTCCGATCCGAGGCGCCCCGACCCGAAGCCCGTGGTGCTCCTGGTGTCGGGCGAGGGGGGGTGGAAGAGCTTCGACCTCCTCCTGTCCGGCTTCCTGTCCGCCGACGGGTTCTGGGTAGGAGGCGTCGACGCCAAGGCCTACTTCGGCGAGCCACAGGACGATCGGGGGCTGCTGGCGGCCGACATGCGATCCTTCGGCGTCTCGCTCCAGAGGGCGGCCGGTCGGCCGGCGGACGCGCCGCTGATCCTGGTCGGTTACTCCTTCGGAGCCGACCTCGCCCCCTGGATCGGCGGCGCCGGCGGCTGGGGCGGCCGGATCCGCGGGCTGGTGATGATCGGTCCCGACGAGAACGGAAGCCTCGAGTACCGCGTCACGGAGATGCTCGGCTTCAGCTACAAGGAGCATTCCTTCCCCGTCGCCGAGGCGCTCCGGAGCGCGGCCGGCATCCCGACCCTGTTCATCCACGGCGAGAAGGACGGCTGGTCGGCCGCCCCGAAGCTGGCGGGCGCCGCGGCCGAGCCGAAGAAGCTGATCGTCGTCCCGCGCGCCACCCATCACTTCTCGGGGCACGAGGAGGACCTGCGCGCGGCGCTGCGCGAGGGGATGCGCTGGCTGCTCGAGGGTCGCGCCGCCGCCCTTCCGTCACGGAGCTCGCCGTGACCGGACCGTACGGCGGGGAGGTGACCGGCGGGAGCGGCGCCGCGCCGGGCGAGGTCGCTCTCCGGGCGGAGCCTCTCGACCTGGACGAAGTTGCGGCGCCCGAGATCCCGACCGCCCAGGGGTTCCGCCTCTTCTTCTCCAGGCTCCTCGGCTGGTTGCGGTCGGTCTGGCCCTGGGTCGTCCTCCTGGCCATCGGGTGGCTCGGCTGGCACGAGCTGCGCCAGATCGACGTCTCGGCGGTGCGCGCCCTCCTGCGCGGGACCGACGTCAACCTGGTCCTGACCCTCCTGGGCGTCACCGCCGTCAATCTGATGATCTTCGGCCTGTACGACGTGGTGGCGCTCGGGCCCCTGTCGCGGCCGCCCGCCGGCTCGGCGCGCTGGGGGGTCGGCGTCGTCAGCTTCGCCTGGAGCAACTTCCTGACCCTCGGCCCGCTGGCCGGACCGGCGCTGCGGCTCTGGCTCTATCGCTCCCTCGAGGTGCCAGCGGAGAGGGCCCGCGCCGCCCTGACGTCGATCCTGGCGGCGCTGTCGTTGGCGCTCCTGACGTGGTGCGCCGCCGTCTCCCTCCCGCTGCCGGCGGGGCTCGACACCCTCTGGACGCGCCTCGGCCTGGCGGTGCCGCTCGCCGCCCTCGCCGTTCTGGCACTGCGCAGACTACCTCGCCAGCGCCTGGTCCCGGCGGCGGTCCGCCGCTGGGAGGGTTCGCCGACCCGGCTCGTGGCGGTGGCGGTCGTCGACTGGCTGGTGGCCTGGGGGATCTTCCACCTGGCGCTTCACGGCATGGGGGCGGGAATCCAGGCGCGCGCGTCCCTCGCGGCCTTCTTCATCGGACAGCTGATCGGGCTCGTGAGCTTCATCCCGGGAGGGCTGGGATCGGCCGACGCCTACTGGCTCCTGGCCCTGAGCGACGCGGCGGGGGGGCACGACCGCGTGCTGGCGGCGCTCCTCCTCTACCGGCTCGTCTATTACGTGCTGCCGTGGGCCGCGGCGACCCTGGTCCTGGCCGGCCGCCTGGTGCGCACCGGTCCCCGTACCGCCGCCTTCGTGCGCACCGCCATCGCCTCGTACACCGTGATGTGCGGGGCGGTCCTCCTGGCGAGCGCCGCGACGCCGTCCCTGGCCGAGCGGACCGCCTTCCTCAGGAAGACGATCCCCCTGCCTCTGGTCGAGATCTCGCACGGCACCTCGGTCGTGCTCGGCTTCCTGCTGCTCGTCATCTCGCGCGGCCTGGCGCGTGGCTACCGCTCCAGCCACCGGCTCGCCCTGGCGCTGTTCCTGGCGGCCGCGCTCACCACCTTCCTGAAGGGGCTCGATTTCGAGGAGGCGATCCTGTCGCTCGTGGCGGTGGCGATCCTCCTGGTGGCGCACCAGCCGTTCGAGCGCGCCGGGCGCCTCCAACCCCCGGTCGAGTTCATCCTCTCGGTCGGTCTCTTCGCGGTCGTGTTCTTCGCCGCCGTCGGCTTCGGATCCCTCCCGGCGCGCCCCGAGATCCCGACGGTGCTCGGCCACTTCGGCTACCATGCCTACGCCGCCCGCTTCCTGCGCGGCCTGGTCCTGCTTGCCTCGATGGTCGCCGTGGCGGCGCTCCACTTCGCCTTCCGGCCGCGGGTGCACGACCCGCTCCCGGGCCCCGACGAGATCGAGAGAGCCCTCGAGGAGGTGCGGGCCTACGCCCGCAACACCAGCGCGATGCTGGTCGCCTGCGGCGACAAGGCGATCTTCCGCACCGCGGGCGACCGGTCGGCCCGCCGGGGTCGGAGCGCGGCCTTCTGGCCGACTTCCTCGACCATGCCGCCGCCATCGATCAGGACGTCATCCTGTACCAGATCTCGCCGGCGTTCCTGCCGGTGGCGCACGACTTCGGCTTCAGCTTCTTCAAGCTGGGGGAGGAGGGAACCGTCGACCTTTTGCACTTCGACCTCAAGGGGAACAAGGCCAAGACCTGGCGGCACGCCCTCAACAGCATCGAGAAGGCGGGCGGACGGTTCGAGATCCTCGCGGGGGAGGCGCTGCGGCCGTTGCTGCCGGAGCTGCGCCGCGTCTCGGACGACTGGCTCGCCGACAAGCACGTCGTGGAGAAGCGCTTCTCGATCGGCCGGTTCGACGAGGCCTACCTGCTCCGGTTTCCCTGCGCCGTCGTGCGGGGCGAGGCGGGGAGCGCCGTCGGGTTCGCGAACGTCCTGGAGGGGCCGCGCGGCGAGGAGCTGTCGGTCGACCTGATGCGCTACAGCGCCCGGCGCGAAGAGGCGGCCGGCCTGCACGATGTGATGGACTACCTGTTCCTGCGCCTGATGCTCCACGGCAAAGAACGCGGCTTCGCCCGCTTCAACCTCGGGATGGCGCCGCTGGCCTCCGTGGGGGAGGAGCGCTGGGCGCGTCCGATCGAGAGGCTGGCGCACCTCTTCTTCCGGCACGCGGAGCACTGGTACAACTACCAGGGCCTCCGGCGCTACAAGGAGAAGTTCAATCCGGTCTGGGAGCCGCGCTACATGGCCTACCCGCGCCCCTGGGACTGGCCGGCGGCGAGCACCACCACGGCGGTCCTGATCGCCGGCGGCTGGCGGGCGCTCCTGTTCCCGAAGGGGGAGAACGAGTGAGACGCGCTCCGCTCCTGCTCGCCCTGGCGGCGGGATCGGTCGCCGGCATCGCCGCGGCGCGCGCGCAGATCGCCCCCCCGTCCCCCGCAGCCCCGACGGCCGGAGCGCCCGAGGCCGGGTTCGTCGAGGAGAAGATCAGGATCCCGATCTTCGGCCGGGTCAAGGTGTACCGCCCGGAGCCGGTGCAGCGGACGCAGGGCGTGGTGCTCTTCGTCTCCGGCGACGGCGGCTGGAAGCTCGGCGTCGTCGAGATGGCCCGCCGGATCGCCCCGCGCGCGATCGTCGTCGGGCTGCCGCTCCCGGCCTGGAGGAAGGTGGCCGAGATGACCCGGGACGGGTGCTGGTACCCGGCCGGCGATCTGGAGTCGACCGCCCAGACGGTCGAGAAGATCTACCATCTGCCGCGCTACCTGAAGCCGATCCTGGTCGGCTTCTCGTCGGGGGCGACCGCGGTGTACGGCGCGCTGGCGCAGGCGCCGGCCGACACCTTCGCCGGCGCGGTGAGCCTGGGCTTCTGCCCCGATCTCGGGGTGGCGCGCCCCTGGTGCGCCCACGACGACTGGAGGCCGGACTACGACCCGAAGAAGAAGATCGCCTGGCTTTTGGCGCGCCGGGACCTCGCGCCGCGCCCCGACGGCACACCTCGCTGGACGATCCTGCAGGGGACGGCCGACCGGGTGTGCGACCCCGAGGGGGCCGCGGCCTTCGCGTCGAAGATCCCGGCCGCGCGCCTCGTCGCCTTGCCCCGGGTCGGCCACGGCTTCGGCGTCACGCGCAACTGGGCCGAGGCGTACGATCAGGCGATCGCCGCCCTCATCGAGCCGGAGACCGCCTGGGACCCGCTCCCCGAAGAGAAGCGGCGCATCGTCCTGACCCGCGCGCCGGAAGAGATCAGGCGGCGTCTCGAGGGACTCGACCTGCCGCTCGAAG
>WNGM01001562.1_pt1 | contig 24712 bp, 20 predicted proteins | sample 5400571 | NCBI WGS metagenome assembly WNGM01 (sample SAMN13153378, study PRJNA577476) | soil metagenome | isolation source: 100 cm soil or saprolite under Garry oak tree replicate 2 | place: USA:California | collected 2016-06-15 | reverse complement strand
CCTCGACAAGAACAGCCGAAAATCCATCCGCTAACACCTGAGCAAGCGCACGTGTTGTTGCAAAAGGTGAAAGGCCATCCTTTAGAGGCGTTGTTGACGCTGACACTTGCGACGGGGATGAGGAAGGGCGAAATATTAGGGCTTCGTTGGGCGGATGTGGATTTGGAGAAAGGGATGTTACGAGTGTCACATACCTTAAATTATATGGCAGGGTATGGTTTTGTGGAGGGGGAACCGAAAACGCAAGGAAGTAAGCGTACCATTCTGCTGCCTCAATTTGTCGTTGATGCCTTGAGGCGACACCGTGCGGCACAGTTGGAAGGACGATTGATGGCGGGTGCTCTGTGGGTTGATCATGACCTGGTGTTTTGTAACAAACAGGGTGGTTTTCTTGTTCACACAACGGTTCTCTCTCATTTCTCGAAGTTATTGAAAGAGGCGGGACTTCCTCATATGCGTTTCCATGATTTACGTCATAGTGCGGCGACGTTGTTATTAAGTATGGGGGTTCCTGCAAAAGTGGTCCAGGAGCTTCTAGGACATAGCAAGATTGGCATGACGTTAGACACGTATTCCCATGTGCTTCCTGCTATGCAAAAGGACGCAGTGGACAAAATGGAAGGTTTTTTGAGACAGCAATTCTAGCCGGTTAGCTTTTAAGAGGAGGTGATATACTGATATCCTAGGAAACCGCTTATTGCGATCCCAGGGGCGATTGAACAGGGGAGGTAGAGATACGCCTTCCACATTCTTGCCAAAAAGATGAGAGCATTGGAGTTCACGGGAGAGCTTCCAAGTACAAGCCTTCGAGCAAGTTCTGGAGAGAGAGAGATGAAGCACTCGACCCTGTTTGGTCGCCCGCTGGGCATTGGCCTCATTCTGCTCCAGAAGACCATCTGGGGCAGCGCGCTGCTCGTGGTGGCGGTCGTGCTGCTGATATTCCATGCTCAGCATGTGACCGACCCTATACAGGAGCTGTTTACAGGGGAATTAGCTGAGGACCCACACGATCTGCTCGCCACTGTGCTCATCCGTCTGGTTCCGACCGTCTCCTTGCAGACGGAGTTGCTGCTCGCGGTGGGGGCAATGGTGTATGCCGTATTGGAGGGGGTCGAGGTCTGGGGACTCTGGCGTGATCTCCTGTGGGTGGAGCTGCTGATTGTGGTAGAGACGGCCGCTCTTCTCCCCTATGATGGTTGGGAGCTGGTGCACTTTCCCTCCGTCGTGAAAGTCCTGTCCCTCATTATCAATATCCTGATAGTGTGGTATCTCCTCATGCGCTACCTACGCAAGCGTACTGTCCACCGAGAGCGACACTCGTGCGTCCGGAAGCCGCCGTCCGAAAGTTGATAAGAGAGTATCGCTTCCTTCAGGTCCTCGTGATATCCTCCATCAGTGTTACCTTCATGCTCAAAAAGCTCGTCGGACTGACCACTTGGGGATTGCTGTCAACTTTGGTGTCAGGATGGGATAGTGTGTGCGTGCTGATTTTGTAGAGTGGCTTTAGAGGCTCGTTGAGTAAGTTGGTGGCACGAGAGTTTTGCGCTCATATGCAAAGTATAGCATATTCTGATTTTTGGGTGGGATGGGCAGTTCTCGCAGAGCCATGAACTGCCCATCCCACCCATCTTCTCAGGTAACGATCATGGAGTCGCGAGTCTCCGTTCCAATCTGGCAATAAAGCTTCTCTATTTCGCCAGGCGCGCGGCCAGTTCTACCAGTGTGCGTACTGCGAAACCTGTCGCACCTTTTTCTTGATACGGTTTTGGGTTATCAACAAAGTCCATACCAGCAATGTCCAGGTGTGCCCATTTTGCATCACCCACGAAATTCTCCAGGATTTTCGCCGCTGTTACTGACGAAGCCGGGCGTCCACCTGTCTGTTTGATGTCGGCGACATCGCTCTTAATTTGTTCGGCATACTCCTCGTCCAGGGGCATGCGCCAGAACTTCTCACCAGCCGCCCGGCCAGCTGCGATAAGTTCATCGCTAAGCTCATCATCGTTACAGAACAGACCCGACATCACCGAGCCAAGCGCAATAACAATCCCGCCTGTTAGAGTCGCTACGTCGATAACAGGTGATAAACTTTCCGTGGCTGCGTAGGAAAGCGCGTCTGCCAGCACAAGGCGTCCCTCTGCGTCTGTATTGACGATCTCGATTGTCTTCCCGTTCATTATACGCAGAATATCTCCTGGACGGTAGGCCGTGCCACTCGGCATATTCTCAGCTGACGATACCAGGGCCGTGACATTGATGGCCGGCTTTAAGGCAGCAATAGCCTGCATGGCACAGATAACAGCCGCTGCTCCTGCCATGTCACCCTTCATCTCATGCATACGTTCGGCTGGCTTGAGAGAGATACCGCCAGTATCAAAAGTGATACCTTTGCCAACAAGGGCCATGCCTTTACCTGTGTTCTGAGAAGCGCCGCGATAGCGCAAGACGATGAATTTAGGCGGTTCGGCGCTGCCCTGGGCAACGGCAAGTAGTCCACCCATACCCAGTTCTTGCATCTGCGGACGGTCCAGTATCTCGCACTCCAGGCCGAATTGTCGGGCCATCGTGCTGGCTCGATTCGCCAGTTCCGTTGGTGTTAACACATTCGGTGGCTCATTCACGAGGTCACGAGCAAAGTTCGTTGCCTCTGCCAGTGTACTTCCCCGGCGTACAGCCTCTCCGAGCACATCCTCCTTGTTTGCCTCTCCTGCTACAATACTGATCTTTCTAATGCCACGTCCATTGCCGTTATCATTTGAGTGCTGGTACTTCTTGAAGGTATAGAGCCCTAATAATGCACCCTCTACCTGTGCCTGTACTCCTTGTGCAGCATCGACGTTCAATTGTTCCCTGTTTAATGCCAGGGCTATGTGATGTGCACCTGTATTCTGCAAATGCCGAGCAGCAATTGAGCTAGCCCTGCGCAATGCCTGTGCCGTTTCCTGTGGACCCAGTCCCACTACAATGACGCGCTTTGCTGCAAGCTTACCCATCGTATAAATAGTGGTTATCTCTCCCAGGTTGCCTTTGAACTCTCCATCTGCACATATCTGCTGGATCAGGCCATCAAGTAAAACGTCCACCGACTTAGCAGTCTCCGTTAGTACAACAGTTGTAGCCACCTGACCAGTTTTTGTGCGTACTGCCCCCACTACAAGCGCATCACACACTACCTGTTTCACTGTTTTACTTACTACCTGTATGTCCATACTTTAACTCTCAACCTTCTAATTTTATGAGTGCCGGTGATCCAAAAGAGACTGACCGGCCATATGCCTTTGGCCGGTCAGGTCAGATGATCGCCTACTATAGTGACTATGATAACAAATTTTGCGAAAAAAAGCTATCTCTGTGGTAGCAAGCGATCCACTACCTCTAATAATTGCCTGGGTTTGAATGGCTTGGTCAGGTATTCATTACAACCGATTTGCATCGCTGCCTCGTTTTCGTCGTTCAATGCGTAGGCGGTAACTGCAACAATGGGAACTCCTGCCAGGGCTGGACGAGCCCGAATTAACTGGGTGGTGCGATAGCCATCAAGAACGGGCATCGAGAGATCGGTGAGAATCAAGTCAACTGCTTCGTGGTCGAGTATGTCCAATGCCTCACGGCCATTTGAGGCTGAAAGACAGCGAAAACCTCGCGTGGAGAGGACCTTCTCAATCAAAATGCGATTCGAGACTTCATTTTCGACGATAAGTATAGTAGGCTGGTGTGTGCCAGCTGTTGCGCCTGACGGCGTCGGCATGTTCATTTGCATACTCTTGACTTCTTTCCTCTACTCTGCTACGTTCTGCTCCTACCTTCGTCTTTGTCGGCTGAAGCAAATTAAAAGAGCTCTCCGTCCTTAGAGGGGAAAATGGAGACCCATGATAGCTTATTGCGAGTGTGCCTTAGAAGAGGAGGACACGATAGGCAACGTGAATGAGAACGTTGAGCCTTGTCCCACGGTACTCTCCACGGCAACCTCGCCACCTTGCAATTCAATCAACTTCCTTGCAATCGTCAGACCCAATCCTGTACCGCCAAAACGGCGCGTCGTACTGCCATCGGCCTGGCGGAATGCTTCAAAAATATAGCCCAGTGCCGCTGGTGAAATGCCTATCCCTGAGTCGTGTACAGAGACTCGCAGCATGTTGTAATTCTCCAACTGCATACACCGGATGACCACCCCTCCCTGTTCTGTGAACTTCAAGGCGTTGGAGACCATGTTAATGACTATCTGGCGAATGCGATGGCTATCCGCCATCACCACCGGGAACTCATCTGCCATATCCAGAGTAAGATGTAACCCCTTGTTGTTCGCCAGCGGCTTGAGTTGATCCACCACCTCTTTCAAACATGGTTCTAGCGATAACTGTTCAAGTTTGACCTCGAGCCGGTCCGCTTCAATCTTAGAGAGGTCGAGCATGTCATCTACCAGGTGCGAAAGATCTTCGGCGCGTCGCACCATGAACTGGATGTGCTCTTCCTGTTCATTCGTCAGCTCTCCATCAACAAACCCCTCTAGGATTAACGCACCATAGCTGATAATACTATGTAACGGAGTACGTAATTCATGTGTAACTGTGGCTAGGAATTGTGATTTCAAATGGTTGACCCGCTCAAGGGCTGCATTCTTATCTTTCACTTCCGCAAAAAGGAGAGCGTTTTGAATAGCCATAGTCGCCTGGATTGAGACTGTTCTCAGCAAAAAGGTGTCTCGATTCGTCACCTGGTGTGGTTTGTCATCATAGAGAATGAATACCCCTATTGGCTGTTCCTGTAAAAGAAGAGGAACGGCAATCACATAGCGGTACCCCGCCTCCAGAGCCATGTGAGACCAGGCTTCACCTCGCTCCTGGTAGATAGTCGCGATATCTTCACCATAGATAATTTTTTGTTTCTGCATAGCCATACGCGCCAGGACCATATCCAGGTCACGCAGTGCCAGGCGTGGAATACGAGGACGACGAAGACCGTAGGAAGGTGTTGGCTGACGGCGTTGCGCTGCGCCTATGCGTTTGCCATTGGATGCGCCAGGGCGCGGGCCAGGAATGGCAGCCATCTTTGTAGTGGCTGCAAGAGTAATATCCCCATCCGGGTCTGCATGTACCGTTACTGCTCCTTGCTGAGGTAACATGTGAGAAGTAGGCAGAAGTGGGTCCGAACCTTGTGCTTGATCGGCCCAGTGTGCGACTGCCCAAGGTGAAATCATCTCACGCCCATAGAGGTGCAGGGATACATTTTTCACTTGCATAATTGAACCTAAGCGGGACACAATTTCACCAAGCAGGTGCTCCAGATTGAGCGTTGAAATCAAAGCATCGCTCATAATGAGTAGATCTCGCATCTGCATTGTCATTGCCAGGCTTTCACTCTCTTTTACATAGAGAGAGTCAGAGAGCAGATTGAATGAACTTACGAGCATACTTAACTCATCATTTTTGACCGTGGATACTCCCGTGCTTGCATTATTTGCCATAAGCGACCTCATACGCGCCTGTAATCGGCGTAGAGGACGTAAGAAGAAGTAGCGTGTAATAAATGCGTAAGCGATGACACCTAGTGCAAATACAAAGACACCCATAGCGGCGAGAAGCTCTAGATCTCTCGCTGTATGCGCATTAACGCTGTATAGTTGTTCAACATCTACCAGCACCAGCGAAGGCGAATTTGTCCATTGATTTTTTGCCTGGACAGTGCCGGCAAGCGTGAGGAAATGTTGCGGACCATCTATCCTGTTGAATATGCTGGGAGCGCAGAGCGTAGCTTCTGGCAAGTATTGGTTGAAGGAGAACGATCTCATCGTTGTCCCTAAGATGTGTTTTTCCTGGCACATTACCACATCAAGCCCTGACTTTCGTACCAGGGATTGTGCGAAGATTTCATCCAGGGGCTCTGCTGCTATCAGCGCACCGCTCGCTGTATTTTTGCGATCCAGTATAGGAACAGCGATGCTTAAAACCCACGGGGAAGTTGAGGAAGGCGGGCTCAACTGCAATGCTGAAATCGCTTTTCCATGCAATGCCTGGCCTATCAAAGCAGTAGTGGTAAGGGAATTAAGGTAGCTCGTATTTATTCCGTATTCTAATTTTCCTACCACTTGATGTGTATTAAAAATATCTGCTGACAGCAAGTTATGATGCTGTGTAAGCAAAAGGGCAAGCGTTGCTCTCAGGAGGTTCCGGGTAGAGGGTGTAGAAGGTTGAGATACCGTAGAGATTATATCAGTATTCTCCGCCACCTGCTGCAGATCTTGCATGAGCCTGGTAGTTTGTGATTGGTAGCTTTTTTTAATGGATGCGAGGTGTGTGATAAATATCAGTTTTCCGCCCAATGACCTCACTTTGAATCTCATGTGTACCTTTCTCGCAATGTAAAAAGTAAGGGGAGGACGGGGTGCCAGCTCGTCCTCCCCCTACTGCACGTATGCAAAAAGCATCGCGAGACTCCAGGAAGTGCGCGTACAAACCCCATGGGGAAAAGGTTGTACGTTAATCAGGTGAACGCTTCAAGCCGCTCGTCGAGGTGGATCTGCTTGCTCACGGACACCCCGCATTCCATCCCAGGCCTATGTATTATAACGTATAATTCGGGGATTTGATATCCCTTTTAGGAGCAATTTCCTCATAACTTAAAAAGTCATCACGACTTTTTAAGTTCATTGAGATTTCCCCCCTTTTTACAGAACTTTCTGCATCAAAAGGAAGGTTTTAGCTCCCTATGTATTCGATGTATCCTTGTTTCAGTAAATCGGCAAGAATACAAGCCACTTCCAGATCGCTGCGATGTATCAGGTGGGCTACATGCCGAAGGGTCCGCTTTCCATCGAGGAGCAAAAATATGACTCGCGCTCTCCGCTCCATCCTGAGTATGGCATCTTGTCTTGTAGCTTGAGGCAGTGCCCGGAAAATACTGTGCACAGCCCGCTGACCCATTTTCTCCACGCATTGCGCTGCTTCTGGTACTGATGATATCACCGGTACTCCTACGGTTCTGATACTTTTTGATATTATGGGAACACCGATGGCTGGTGTTTGCCGGGTCTCTTCCATATCTATTGGAAGAGCCGGAGTACCAATGGGCGATATGTAACGTGTCTGTTCTAACTCTACTGCTAATAGGGAACTGGTCTGTCGAGGGCCCTGAACCACTCTATTTCGATGGCTGATTACCGCAGGTGTTTGCACTTCTTCAAAGAAAATATACTGGGCTACTCGCCAATTCATCATACGCGAGAGCGCAGCCTCTCCTACTTCTTGTCCTGTGCGTGTAAAAACGGTTTCGCCGTGCACAAAAAAAATCTCGCCTTTCTCGCTCTCTAGTTCTCCAAATTGCTCGATGCTCAGTCGACCTGTCTGTTGCTTGAGCGCGATACTTCGCAAGACGTGTACTAAACGTTCCGTAGAAATTGTATGGATCATATTCTTCTCCTCCAACACACGTACACCCAACATCCCAAGATACTACAACGAGCTTTCCACCTTACACTATATCCGCATGATATGAATTTTGCGTAAAGATCCAGGTTAGAAATGTGAAATTGCTGTGAACATTTGATGAGTTATATGTATCATAATGCGTCACCTATTATGTACGCATGAAAGAGTCTACGGAACCTCTGTCCAGAGGATAGGACCGTTGATAGCTTGCTGATCAAGCTGGAGTGTTGAGTTGTGCTGTGTGTCTACCAGATAAACACCCTGTTTCCCATCGCTCAATGCAACAACCAACTGGTGCGGTGAAGTAGCGGACCATACAAATGCAGAGGCTAGCCCTTGTAGTGTGAGAGGCTGTAACTTCTTATTTCCTTGAACATTGATGACAATGGTGTGGGTGCCCGTATTGTAAACCAACTGTTGCCCATCCACTGACCATGCCGGAGCTGGCTCATTCGCAACCCCTTTGGCAATAAGTGTGTTAACAACCGTTGTCACATTGACTATATACAACGTCCCTACGCCAGATGAAATGCTATCCAGGTAATCAACCTGGGTACCATCGGATGACCATTGTGCAAAGTTAACCTGTTTCCCACTTGTCAGGGCAACAGGGTAGGCTCCAGGAGTTACATCGATACGCCACAGGTTTCCGGCTCGTCCCAGAACCGATGTTACCAGCAACCAGCTTCCAGCACCACCGTGTCCATTGAGACTGTAGATCGCTTGCACAAAATTGCCGTTTATGAGCAATTGGGGAATCGTCGTGCTTCCAGCGCCAACATGGCGCAACCAGATGCTATGTACCTGTCCTATCACGCCCACGCTCCAGGTAATGGCAGGCGTGTTTGTATCTGGGGACCAGTCCAGGGTAAGAACCGTGTCGTTAGGATACGCCGGCGAATTTAAGCTGCTTGTGATCATCAACAGGCCATGATTCTGGGTATTGTAGTCAAGTATGCTCGTCTTCCCATTATTGGTAAGCACGAATGCAACCCGTATTCCATCAGGTGACCAGACAGGATGCGAAACGCTTCCCTTCATTGGCAATGATACCATCTGTACTGTACCTGTTACTGCCGAAAGAATGTAGAGACTGGTGGAACCATTGCCAGCCGGATCAGCAATAAATGCTAACATGCTCCCATCTTTTGACCACATAAGGCTAGTTAAGATATCTTCTCCCACCGCTGTATCCCAAACTGATGAAGGAGCTACACCAGCTTTGAGCAACGGCTGTTGAACGATGGTATCGCGTAGCCCATCGCTGCGTATAGTATGGACAAGTGCCCGTTGGAGGTCGATATAAGCCAGCATATTCCCTGCAGAGCGCCCAGGTAATGGTGAACTGACGACCCAATTGGCCCCTACCGTGATATTTTTCGATGTCAATTGCGCAGCAGGGGTGCTACCATCAGCGGGAGCGCTCCATAGCGTACCATCCCGCAGAAACACAAAGTGCATGCCTGCCGAAAGAGGACCGCGTGATGAAGGCCCTGCCGGCGGAGTATACATCCTGATACTGCTTGCCGGTGTATTTTTTTGCATCCAAAGATTCCAACCAATCAAGCCGCCGACACCAAGTGTTAGCAAGATAGTAGCAGCAATGATCGTTTGCAAGACGCGTAGTCCCCCCACTCCTCCCACGCTTCGCTGCTTTTGAACATTGGGCGGAGCCACCGGCCGTTGAGATAGTCCTATTGGTGAAGATGCATTTGGTTCGGATGAAGAGGAACGACGCCCCCCTGGCAGGGCTACTAACTGCGGGCGACCAGGAGTATCGCGGCGTATATTTCTGTAAGGGGCAGTCTGTTCTTTATCAGTTCCAGCGACATTGATATCGTCTGTGCCTGTAAGTTCAAGATACTCGGGAGAGGTAAAAATTCTATTCCGTAATGCCGGATCAGGACTGACCCGCGGCATTTGTGCGAGGAGGGCATCAGAGCGTCGGAAATCAGCAATAATTGCGCTGCACTGGACACAATTTGTCAGGTGCGCTGCGACCTCCAATCTCAACTGGTCTGCTGCTTCCGCCGTTTCTCCTATTGCGAGCATATCGTCAAGGTAAGCACTGAGAAGCTCCTCGACCTGCTCGCAGTTCATTTTGTGCCTCCTCCTTGTTCTAAGGCCCTGTAATGTTCTCGAAAAGATTGACGCGCACGCGATAAATACATCTTGACACCGCTCTCTGCAATATTCAGGGCCTGGGCTATCTCACTGTACGAGAAGCCTTCCTGTGTATAGAGCAACAGTGCAGCTCGATACTGTTGGGGCATACGACGAAGAGCGGCGCGTACGAGTTCTGTCGTACCATACATTTCTTGTGGGTCCGCACTTTCAACGTCGGCTGGCTCATGATCGAGATCCTGCCATGGAAGCCACGCGATCAATTTCCGGCGACGAAGCGCATCATATGCGGTATTCGTCGCTATGCGGTACAACCAGGCCGACAGTTTCAAGTTCGCATCCATTTTTGGCAACGCCCGAAACGCCTTCAAAAACGTATCTTGTGTCAGATCGTCTGCCTGTTCGCGATCTCCTACCAGGTGATACACATAATTATAGATCGGCGTCTTATATTCGTCATAAATCTGGTCAAAGGACCAAGTACTTTCCTGGGTTTCAGCCCTGGCCATGCGCTACAATCCCTTCGACGGCAATAGCTATCATCTTGTCCGTTCCATGCAAGAGATAGTAGCTCATCTCCGTGCGGCGCAGGCTGAAAAGAAATTCTAAGAAATCTTCCTGCTGTGTCGGAAAGGCTTTCATCCTTCTGTTTAGTGGAACGGACAACCAACGCTTTCAGTAACATGGCGTAGCAGTCCCTCTAACCGCATTCGCTTGCTACGTTGTTTACCATGGTAGCATACTTTTATGGAATTCCTGAATTGAGTAGCTCCTCGTTTAGTACTTATTGGGGGGGAACTTCCCATAGACTATCTATGTTATAATGAGTCAGGAGGTCGACAACAGAAGCCGAGTAAGGAGAAGGCGCTTACACTATGTCTGTCAATAAGCAAACGCAAGGCGTGCGGACTGTCTGGTGGGAGGAAGATGCCTATAGCGTAGCAGTCTGTCTCCTTGATCAGTCACTCCTTCCTCATGAAGTTCTTTACCTCAGGCTTACCACCGAACTAGAGGTTGCTGATGCCATCAAGACCTTGAAGGTGCGTGGGGCGCCAGCGATAGGTGTGACGGCTGCCTTTGGCATGGCACTGGCTCTTTATCGCTTGATACGCGAGCAGGGCGAAGCTTTGACGATTACTCAGGCACAGGAGCACCTGCATAGTGTGGGTGTCTTGCTGAGTCGGACCCGGCCTACCGCCGTCAATCTCTTCTGGGCTATAGAGCGTATGGAACTTTGTGCCAGGCAGGCGATAGAGGAGCAATGCACTCTTCCGCACCTTGCACAGCTTTTGAGCAATGAGGCCCAGACCATTGCTGATGAAGATTTTGATGCCTGCATGAAAATGGGGGTATACGGCGCCGAACTGATTTCAGATGGTGATATGCTCTTAACACATTGTAATGCAGGGGCTCTGGCTACGGCGGGGTGGGGTACAGCCCTGGCCCCAATGTACGTGGCACATAAAGCGGGCAAACATTTTCATGTTTTTGTCGATGAAACCCGTCCTGTCCTTCAAGGTGCACGCCTGACTGCCTGGGAACTCCAACAGGAAGGTATACCGTTGACCTTGATCACGGATAATATGGTTGGTCATTTTATGCGTCGTGGGGGTATTAAGGCCGTCTTTGTCGGCGCTGATCGTGTTGCCGCTAATGGGGACGTAGCGAATAAAATTGGTACGTATGGCGTAGCCGTACTGGCTCACGCTCATGCCATTCCGTTCTACGTCGCGGCACCATCTTCGACTATTGACCTGAAACTCCCATCAGGCGAACATATTCCTATTGAGCAACGTAATCCTGAAGAGGTAACAAACGTACGTGGTGCTGTAATTGCTCCCATCGGTATACAAGCGGCCAATCCCGCTTTTGATATTACCCCTCATGAGTATGTAACCGCCATTATTACCGAGAGAGGGATAGTTTGGCCACCATTTGAAGAAGGATTGCGTCAAGCGTGTCAAGACAATCGAGATATTGAGGTTGCTAAGTGATGGAGACAGGAGTTGTGCCAACTGTTGCTCAACATGCGGAAGAGATGATGGGTAAAGAGGGTTTTCGCTATGTCTGTGCCGTTGTGGCGAATTGCAAGATGCTAGCTTTGGAATTAGAGGCTCAGGAAGGCCATCCAGAGCCGGTCGATACAGAAGCTCTCATCATAGCAGCCTATTTACATGATATTTCTACGGTTGCGTACGGTTTCCATGAGCATCATCTCAAATCCGCCGAGATGGCAGTTGAGTTTTTACAAAAGCTTGATACCCCGACCGAGTGTATCAACAAGGTTGAGCAAGCAATACTGGCTCATATGACAGCCTTTTCTCCCGACCATCGGGTATCTACTTCAATAGAGGGTCGTATCCTCTATGACGCTGATAAACTCGGTCGTCTGAGCGGCCTGGCCGTTGTAACCTCGTTGATCGAGTTTGGTGCTCGCTATCCTAATCGCGCTGTAACAGGTGATGTTCTCGTGGCTATTCTCCGGCATATTGAAGAGCGTTTCGTAGAACTTTACCAATCACTGAATACGGTACCCGCACGTGAGATGGCCTCTGTGAAATTCGGCAATACGCTGGCTTTTCTTGATGGTATCATCGAACATTTAAGCGATGCCACGCCTGTTTGATAGATGATTTCGTTGGGGGCGCGACTGATCGCGCCCAGGAGGGTGGGTTTGTCCTGCCCGGTCACCAGAACATTATGCTAATGGAGGTTGTGAGGAACGTGACTATTTTGGTCGTTGGTTCTGTAGCTCTGGATACTGTGGAGACACCATTTGCCAGGGTAGAAGAAGCACTGGGTGGAGCGGCATCTTATTTCTCAACTGCTGCTTCTCTCTACAACCAGGTCAACCTGGTAGCGGTAGTCGGTAGTGACTTTCCACGTGAACATCTTGATTTTTGGTGCAGCCGTCCCGTCAATCTTGTCGGCCTTCAGATGCAGGAAGGCAAGACGTTTCGTTGGACTGCACGCTACCACTTGGATATGAACGCTCGTGATACTCTCGATACACAATTAGGTGTCTATGCAGGCTTTCATGCCGTCATTCCCACAGAGTATCGCAGCAGTCCGTTGCTGTTTCTGGCCAATATCCAGCCGGAATTACAGCTGGAAGTACTGGAGCAAATGCCACAAGCGCGTCTAACCGTGCTTGATACGATGGAACTGTGGATTATGACTGAACGCCCCCGGTTGACAGAAGTCATCGAACGTGTTGACATGCTCTTGATGAGTGAAGAAGAGGTTCGACAATATACACATCAGTCCAGTATTGTAGCCGGTGTACGTCAACTCCTTAATATGGGCCTGCAATATGTTGTAATCAAGCAGGGAAGCTACGGAGCGCTCCTCTTTGGTGCTGATGGTACCTACTTTAGTGCCCCTTCGTTCCCATTAGAAGAGGTCATTGATCCTACCGGTGCGGGCGATGCCTTTGCGGGAGGTTTCCTTGGTTACCTTTCAACAGTTGAGCCAGAACCTGGCGGCCGCTACTCTATTGAGGACATCAAGTGCGGGGTTGTCCATGGTAACATTCTCGGCTCGTTTGTCTGCGAAGACTTCAGTATTGGACGTTTGCGTACACTGACTATGGATGATGTAGTGGTCCGCTACCAAACTCTTGTAGATTGTTCTCATTTCGATCCTAACTGGCGACCGATACGGATCAGAAACAAAGTGTAGTTGTAGGGGCGAAATTCATTGCGCCCAGGAAGGGAAATTTATATTTATGACGACTTCAATTCGCGGCGATGTCAAAGACATTTCATTAGCAGCACGCGGCAAAGACCATATTGAATGGGCTGCCAAGGAAATGCCGGTTCTACGCCTTATCCGCGAGCGTTTTGCGAAAGATATGCCTCTCAAGGGCATACGTATGTCTGGCTGCCTGCATATTACCACCGAGACGGCAAATCTAGCTATTACCTTGAAGGCAGGAGGCGCTGACCTTGTACTGTGCGCCTCTAATCCTCTTTCGACTCAGGACGATGTCGCAGCCGCTTTGGTGAGCGAGTATACTATCCCCACCTATGCCATCAAAGGTGAAGATGAAAAAACCTACTACCGGCATATCAATGCGGTCCTTGATCACAGGCCCAACATGACCATGGATGATGGCTGCGATCTTGTTTCAACGCTACATACCACACGCACTGAACTCATTCCCGATATCATTGGTGGTATGGAAGAGACAACCACGGGTGTCATTCGACTACGCAGCATGGAGAAAAACGGTGTCCTTCGCTTCCCCGTCCTGGCGGTCAACGAATCCGATACCAAGCACATGTTTGACAACCGCTACGGTACGGGTCAAAGTTCGATAGATGCCATTATACGCTCGACCAACATCTTGCTGGCGGGTCGTACTATTGTTGTCTTCGGTTATGGCTGGTGTGGCCGCGGTGTAGCCTCGCGCGCCCACGGTATGGGCGCAAATGTGGTCGTGACCGAAGTTGATCCGACCCGCGCTTTGGAAGCAGTGATGGATGGCTACCGTGTGCTTCCCGGCATAGAGGCGGCTGCTCTCGGTGATATTTTTGTCACTGTGACGGGCAACATCAACGTCATTGATCGACAACACCTGGAACGCATGAAGAATGGCGCCATCATCGCCAATTCCGGCCATTTTAATGATGAGATCAACATCCCTATGTTAGAAAAGCTGGCCACGGGTGGTAAGCGCCGCGTGCGAGACTTTGTGGACGAGTATACGTATGCTGATGGTCGCCAGGTCCATCTCCTGGCTGAAGGACGCCTGGTCAATCTCTCTGCGGCGGAGGGTCATCCTGCAAGTGTGATGGACATGAGCTTTGCTAATCAAGCGCTGGGTTCCGAGTTTATGCTCGCTCACGCCAAAGAAATGCAGCCTCGCGTCTATACCCTGCCCCCCGAACTCGACAAGGAGATTGCCCGTCTCAAACTGCACGCTATGGGAATCCGCATCGATACGCTCACACCTGAACAGGATAAGTATCTGAATTCATGGGAGTCCGGCACCTGACATCCTTGACATTGTCAAAGATTGTTGAGTATACTACTACTATAGTTAAACACTTGTTCTTGTACAACTGAATACATGCAGTAACAACTGACTGCTCTCATCCAGAGAGGTGGAGGGAAACGGCCCGATGAAGCCCGGCAACCCCCCTGCATTGCAGGAAGGGTGCCAATTCCGGCGGAATGTTCCGCAAGATGAGGGGAATAAGCACTAACTCTTAAACCCCTGAATCTCGGGGGTTTTTTAATGGGCTGCAATTGTACTGTCTGTTACTTGCAAAGTTGACTTAAAATCGATTTGTTTTTCTCTTGGTGAGAAAGGAAGGAGACCAACCTTGAGCAATTTCATGAAAAATCCAAAGTCTTTTTTTACCAGCGAATCGGTAACCGAAGGGCATCCCGATAAACTGTGTGACCAGATTTCAGATGGCGTACTCGATGCTATCCTGGCACAAGATTCTGTAGCTCGTGTAGCCTGCGAGACCGCTACCACCACGGGACTGGTGCTCGTTGCTGGTGAGATTACTACGTCTGCCTGGATCGATATTCCTGCCGTGGTACGCAAGACTATTGAGCAGGTAGGCTATATCAACGCGGACTATGGCTTTGATTATCGTACGTGCGGGGTAGTGACATCTATTGGCAAACAATCACCGGATATTGACATGGGAGTCAGCCGTTCAGTAGAAGTGAAGAGTGATGCCGACTTTTTAAGCGAGGATGAATTAGAGCGTATCGGAGCCGGTGACCAGGGTATGATGATCGGCTTTGCCTGTAACGAAACCGCCGAATATATGCCCATGCCCATCAGCCTGGCCCACAAACTGGCGCGCCAACTTTCACACGTGCGCCGGCGATCATGGGGTGGTAGCGGCCCAATGGCTTACCTGCGTCCTGATGGCAAAAGCCAGGTCACCGTACAGTATGAATATGGTCGTCCGGTGCGTGTCGATACTGTTGTTATCTCAACGCAACATGCGGATTATATAGATCAGGAGCAGATTCGCCTGGACGTGATCGAGCATATCATCAAGCCTGTCATTCCCGCTCACCTGCTCGATAGCTCCACCAGGTTTCTTGTTAACCCAACGGGCCGTTTCGTAACCGGGGGCCCCATGGGTGATGCTGGCCTCACGGGCCGCAAGATCATCGTTGATACCTATGGCGGTATGGCTCGTCATGGCGGTGGCGCCTTCAGTGGTAAAGACCCAACCAAAGTGGACCGTTCAGCAGCATACGCGGTACGTCATATTGCCAAAAATGTTGTCGCGGCTGGACTGGCCGATCGCCTTGAGTTGCAGGTGTCTTATGCCATTGGGGTGGCCCGCCCGCTCTCACTCTTTGTGGAAACATTTGGCACAGGCAAAGTCTCTGACGAAGAAATTTTGCGCTTGATTAACGAACACTTTGATCTGCGCCCGGCCGGCATCATTCAGGCGCTGAATCTTCGCCATCCTATCTACCAACCCACTGCTGCCTTCGGCCACTTTGGCCGCACCGACATTGAAGCGCCATGGGAAGCCCTGAACAAGGTTCCTATGCTGCGCAAGGGCGTTGGGGCTGCTGTGGAAAGCGGGAGCGAGACCGAAGCTCACTCCTAGTATTACTCTGAGCCTACAGTTCGCTTAAAATCATTGCGCCCTGTGGGCTCACCATCACGGCATGCTCAAACTGTGCAGCCCAACCGCCATCTGCGGTACGCACCGTCCATCCATCGGCATCGATTTTTACCCGTGATGACTTCTCTACCAGGATTGGCTCGATGGTTATCACCAGCCCTTCTGGTATGATTGGACCCGTTCCAGGAAAGCCTACGCTCGGTACATTGGGTAGCTCGTGCATGCGTCGACCCAGACCATGTCCTATGTATTCACGCAGGACGTTAAAACCACGTGACTCAGCGAAAGTCTGTATGGCATATCCTATATCACCGATACGCTTCCCTGGCAAAGCTGCACGGATGCCAGCCATCATCGCCTCGTGTGTTGTATCAATAAGATACTGGTGCTGTGGGTTCACCTTAGCAATGGCAATGGTAATCGTCGCATCGCCGCAGTATCCATCGAGGATCATGCCTGCATCGATGCTCAGGATGTCGCCTATCTTGAGTTTCTGATTACCGGGCACACCGTGGACGGCGGCATCGTTGATAGAGGTATTGATGCAGCCTGGGAAACCTTCCTCAGTATGGAACACAGGTATCGCACCCAGTTGAGTAATATAGCTCATCGCGTAGTCGTCCAGTTCGCGTGTGGTCATACCAGGACGGGCCATGCGGGAGAGTTCTTGTAAAAGCCTTGCCGTGGCTTGATTGGCTCGTCGCAGGCCTTGTATAGATGCTTGGGTTTTCGCTACCAAAGTTTATGCCTCCTTCATTAGAATGAATCATTGGTCAGGAATCTATCATATCACAACATTAAGCCCTCATTCCTCCTCCCTTGCCCCCATCTCGTATAATAATTTTGTTGTGTACAACCGTCATTATTTATAGATGCCAAAGAAAGAGAGCATAACGTCATGGATTTTGCGCTCAATGAGGAGCAGTTGGCAATCCGGGATACCTGTCGAGAGTTTGCAGAACAAGAAATCAAGCCTCTTGCGGAAGAGATGGACCGCACAGGAGCTTTTCCCTACGCACTTATCCGGAAAATGGGTGAGCTTGGGCTGCTTGGGTTGCCATTCCCAGAGGAATACGGGGGCGCTGGCGCGGATTTCCTCTCCTACTGTCTAGCCATTGAAGAGATTTCACGTGGTGATGTCTCAGTTGGTATCACCATGGAGGCTCATATCTCCCTGGGAGCCAGTCCCTTCTACCATTATGGTAGCAAGGAGCAGAAAGAGCATTTCTTATCCCCGCTAGCACGTGGAGAGCAATTATGGGCCTTTGGCTTGACTGAACCTGGAGCTGGCTCCGACTCTGGTGGTACCCAGACACGAGCCGTACTACGCAATGGCTTCTGGCATATCAATGGGTCCAAGGCCTTCATTACCAACGCCGGTACAGATATGACCGGCGGTGTCACCATCACTGCCGTCACAGGCCAGCGATCAGACGGGCGAAAGGAAATCACCAATATCATTGTGCCAAAGGGCACTTCTGGCTATATCATTGGTAATCCATACAAAAAAATGGGCTGGAAGGCTTCAGATACTCGCCCTCTCACTTTTGAGGATTGCGAAGTGCCTGAAGGAGATATCCTGGGCCAGCCTGGAGATGGCTTCAAGCAGTTCATGCAGACACTCGATGCGGGGCGTATCGCTATCGCGGCACTCTCGGTTGGCCTGGCCCAGGCATGTTTGGATGAGGCTTTGAGCTACGCCAAGGAGCGTAAGCAGTTTGGACAGCCCATTAGCAAATTCCAGGCCATCCAGTTCAAACTTGCCGATATGGATACTGAAATAGAATTGGCACGTTTAATGTATTATAAAGCTGCCTGGCTGCACATGCAGGGCAAACCTTATTCGAGAGAGGCCTCTATAGCCAAGCTCTTTGCCTCGGAAACTGCCAAACGCGCTGCCGATCAAGCGGTGCAGATACACGGCGGCTATGGCTTCATGGACGAATTTCCCGTCTCGCGTTACTGGCGCAGTGTGAAAGTCAATGAAATCGGTGAAGGCACCAGCGAGGTACAGCGCATGGTGATTGCTAAGCACCTCGGGTGCTAGCAACCTCAATAGCGCAAAGGAGAGATCACAACATGGACATCACCCCAGATAAAGAAATGGTAAAACCGACCCATCATAACTTCACGCAAGGTGAAGCTTTTAAGCACATGTTTGGAGGAATACACTTCAAGTTTCCCACCTTCAAACACGACCATCAGCCTGTTATGAATGTCAACGCAGTGGCCGATGATCAGCTGACCACAGGACACCCTGATTCTTCAAATCCTTCAGCGGATCGAAGCCCAACATACTGGTCTGTTGCAACGTATCAGTCAGCTTGATCCCGAACTGGCGAAGCGACTGGGGATTGATGTTCAGCTGGCTAGTGAAGATATAATAGAAGTTAGCGAGGATGTGAGCGAATTTTCTCATTTCCTTGGCCAATTAAATGCCATCAGTGTTGCGAATTGCCCTGCAGCAGTAGTAGAAGTGGTGGCGGTGGTTGTATCCTGCGCGTTATTTACCGTCCAGGCGGCGGTATTACCATTTACCGCCAGAAATTGTGCTCCAGTCAGAATATCCCCAACATTAATATCGGTTTTTGCTGCCGCATCATACATACCATAGGTATTATCGTCATTTTGCCAGAACACAAAATCCATACCAGCCTGGAGCGCTGAGGCAGATCCTACTGAGCTCAACGGCGTTGGTGAGGTATCAGGAGCAACGCCTAAAGGAAACATGAGCAGGGTACCACGCACCTTGCTGTCCAGTGGCTGCGTGTAAAAATTCGTATCAGCCCACGGAACTGTGGATGCACTGGTATCTACTGTAGCTGTTGGCACAGGTGTTGTGGTTGGTGTAACCTTTGGTGTTGTGCCAGGGGTCACTTGTGTTACATTCATGCTACCAGCAGTACTCAGTAAGAATAAGGTCTCGTCAACCACCACTGGACGGAATGACATGCCATCCTGGAGGAACAAGTCCTTTTCTGTGATTGTTTGTTGTGCCAGATGTTTAATAGTAGGATGGGGATTATCGAACACTTGCTGGGTCCATATATTGCTGTGCAAGTTATTATCATCAGTCCGCCACTCCTCTGCCCAGTAGATCTGAGAACCATCGCTGTTAGCGGTTGGCGAAGTAAATATATGGCCAGGGCTGGCTTTAGAAATCTCTATTCGTGCAAAAATGCTCTGCGGGTCTAATGGATACTGCATAAGATGCGAAATACTATGATCATCAATCATTGCTACGAGCACGGTGTTTTGAACAAACCAGATGCCTTGTACTGGCGTATACACCCAGCCTGGTGCCACATCTAGATTGAAAGTACCAGAGACGATTGTCGAAGGCTCATTAGGAACAGTTATACCATCCTGCTGTTGTGGCAGCAGAGAAAGAGAATGCAGACTCCAGGTTTGTAAGCGTGTGCGCAATTCACGGTGAGGTAAAGTTTGTGTGGTAATCTTGGGGGTATCAAGTTGTAACCAGACCAGCCGACCATTCGCACTTCCCAGAACTATCAATGTACTTGTGCTGGCAGTAGTGAGCAGCGGCGTACTAATGTTTGTGGTCCGATTTAACTGCTCGAGCATCCAACCGTCGCTGTTGCTATCTCCATATGCTGTGTAGTAGATAGATGTACGGTCAGCTACTGCACTCACTACGTGTCGATACAGCGTAGTCGTTTTATAAGTTGCGCTTGTGACATCGATAGGATGCTCGATGGACGTTACTCCTGATCCTCCCGCTACATGGTTATGTGCTAAGAGCAGCAGCGATGTCAAACCACCCATCATTAACGCCATAAAAAACGCAGCTGCTATACCGATTGCTGCAAACTGCCCTATCTGAGTACGCCTACGCTTTTTATGCGGGAAATGAATAACGGGTAAAGGTCCAGTATCTGCGCTTGAGAATGTGGTGAGGGAGTCGGCTTTATGTGAGGAAGGCATGTGCTCTCGAAGATACGGTTTGAGAAACTCTGGTGTGGGAGACGTCACAGCACTAGAGTGTTGTATAAACTGTGTATGTTCAACCGCCAGCGCTTTCATGAGCTTGGTGTGCATATGGGGGGATGGCTCCAAAGGAGGCAAGGAGCGCACTTGTTCGCCAATAAAATTATAGCCAGCAAGTACCTGCCTGCAGGAAGAACATTCCTCCAAATGTACATCCAACTCAGGGATATCTACTTCACCATTCTTCAGTTCCCGGTATGCTGCAAGCAATACCCGTGCCTCGATACAATTCACGCTTCGCTCACTTCTTGTTTGTACAGGTTAATAAAACGTTCCCTCGCCCGCATCAAACGCATTTTCACTGCTGACGCACTGATGTTCAGTATCTCTGCAATCTCCGCACAGGATAGGCCATCATTTTCGTATAGCCATAAACAGACGGCATACTTGGGCGGCAACTGCTTAAATATGCGCTCCACGATCTCGCGGTCGGCCACTCGGCCCTCAAACCGTCCGCCATCATAGGCGCCGCGCTCATACATTGAGCTAATATTACTGGCACGTCCGCCGCTGCTATCTTCGTCGTTGCTGCTAAAGCCATCTGAGACTGCTCCTCCTGAGTCGGAGAGAACGCCTGCCCCTATACCACGATCTTCATTAAACAACGAGAGAGGCAGCCAGGCAATTAAACGCCGCCGGCGCAATGTATCCGTCGTCGTATTTGCAGCGATACGATAGAGCCATGCTGAAAGTGCACCCGGCTGTACTACCGTACCACCCAGCAGTGCCTTGTAAGCCTTTACGAATACGTCTTGTGCGAGATCGTAAGCTTGTTCACGATTACCTATGAGATGATAGATGAAATTTGTAATCGGTCCCTGGAAGCGGAGGAAAATCGCCTCAAAATCGGCCACATCAACCTTTTGCACTTGCTCTTGCAAAGCAGGAACAGACAATTGAGGGTGCGTGTCAACCACTTCTTCTCCCACATTGGCTGTTTCTGCATAACTTTCCTCATCCACTGTCAACGGGGAAGTGGGACGATTCTTACGTTCAGTATCTCGAACTGAGCGTAAACTGCTATTCGTATTGTAGAAACGGATAGAGGTGTCCATTAGTTACATCAGCCTTATCAAATTAGTGTTTTGACCAACATACATTGAACTTATTCTTATTCACACGTAGCATAACATATTTGTGTAGTATACACTGTGACCTATGAGACATTTAGAACGAATATTTTCCTATTTCAGGCAGGTAGGGTAGACCGCTGCCGGTAAAAAACAGAACTGTTTCATCACCTTGTTCCAGGAAATGCCTTGCAAGCAAAGTATGATAGGCCGCTAGAGTGGCTGCCGCCTCAAAGGCAATCAACATACCCTCGCGTTGCGCGGCGTATTGTACCATCTGCATCATGGCTTCATCGCTGACACGTATGGCCGTTCCACCGCTCTCGTATATTGCTTTCAGAATGAGCCGGTCCCCGATAGCAGCAGGCACACGTAATCCAGCCGCCAGGGTATTGGCTTCTTCAGATGGCCAGATCTCTGCTTCCTCATCCCCCCGCTCAAAGGCACGCACCAAAGGAGCACAACCTTCAGCCTGAACGATGATCATCTTTGGCAAGTGTCTATCTTTACCGTCCTGTAACCAACCTAACTCGTGCAGTTCAGCGAAAGCCTTCCACATCCCCACAATACCGGATCCGCCACCTGCTGGATAAATAATGGCATCGGGCAAACGCCAACCAAGCTGTTCGGCTAACTCCAACCCCATCGTCTTCTTGCCTTCAACCCGATAGGGTTCTTGCAGAGTCGCCACATTGAACCAACCCCGCTGTCTGGCAACATCAGCGGCCAAGCGACCAGCATCGCTAATCAGTCCGGGAATCAATGCTACCTCAACGCCATAGAGGCAAGTCTGTTCTATACACGATTCGGGCGCATCTTTAGGTGCAACGACATAAGCTGGTAATCCCCCACGAGCTGCGTAGGCAGCCAAAGCAGCCCCAGCATTACCCGCTGTAGGTATTGCCAGACCTTTCACACCCAGTTCTGCTGCACGCGAGACCGCGACTGCCATCCCACGGGCCTTGAAACTGCCCGTCGGATTTTGTCCTTCATCTTTTATAAAAAGACGAACTTCCTTTTCCATTTTAAAGGGAGCCAATCGTGAAGCAGCCAATAGCGGCGTCATCCCCTCACCCAGCGTCAGAATATTGCCTTTCTCACGTACTGGCAACAATTCATGATAACGCCACATGCTGGCTTCGCGTCGTGCTATCTCATCTTGTGTCACATCGCGTGCAATTGAGGCCAGGTCATACTGTGCCAGCAGCGGTCTCGAACAGCAAGGGCTGGTCGTATGCAGTTGGTTACTGTCATACTGACGGTGACACATACTGCATTCTAGATGGCTGAGATAGCTGAAACGAGCTTCCATGCTAGTAGTATATCATGCTTTGATTATATTTTGCTACTGAGATGGGTTGCTAAAATTTGATTAACCTTGCCATTACCCACTGTTTCTGCTACCATGTTTTCATGACAACTCAACAGACAACTCGATCAGGCTGGAACATCGTCGGTCACGAACACGCCATTGATTTGCTGCGCCGCACCTTAGCAGCGCAGCAGGTTCGCCATGCCTACCTGTTTACCGGCCCGGAACACATAGGCAAAACGCTGCTTGCCCATCGCTTCGCCCAAACCTTACTTTGTACTGGTGGCTCGGACCTGCATGTCGCGCCGTTGGATGCATGCAATGCCTGCCTTTCCTGCCGCAAGGTTCTGCACGGTAATCACCCTGATCTGCACATCATCAGCAGGGCACCCGACAAGCAATTTATACTCATAGAACAGGTACGCGCACTACAAAGCGATTCCGCCCGCAAGACACTGGAGGGGCGGCGCAACGTCTTCATCATCCAGGGTGCACACGAGATGAATTTGCAGGCGGCAAACTGCCTCTTGAAAACACTGGAAGAGCCAGAACCCGACGTCGTACTGCTTCTCACCGCACCTGACCCCGGCCTGCTTTTACCAACCATCCTCTCGCGTGTACAGCAAGTCCCAATGCACCTGCTCACTTCCTTACAAATCAAAACTGCCTTAGAGCAACAATGGGAAGTGGAACCAGAAGAAGCCAACCTGATTGCTGCCCTGGCAGCCGGACGCATGGGCTGGGCCGTGCAGGCTGTCGAGGATGATGAACTGCTGGTAGAACGCAAGGCGCAATTAGAGGCGCTGGCAAAGCTGCCAATGGTAAGCAAGGTACAACGCTTCGAGATAGCCCAACGCATCAGCTCCGATAGCGCCATACTGGAGTTGTGGTTATTCTGGTGGCGTGATATAGTATTGGCAGCGAACAAATGCCTTGATTTAACTGTCAACGTAGACATGCGGAATATCTTAAAGCAGCAAGCATCCAGAGTTGGCACGGTAGAAGCCGAGCGCATGGTACGAGCTATTCTGAGCACCATGGAAGCCTTGGACCAGAATGTAAACGCACGTACCGCACTCGAAGTCCTGATGCTCGACTTGCCTGCCATCAAATCGCAGTAGAACCCTGTCTGGGGGACAGGTAAACCCTCGTGGTCACCAGGCAGCTTGAACCCATCAATCTCATTTATTTTGTGGCGTCATCCAACCTGCGATAGGAGGAATGCTCAATGCGAACTGATTTCCAGCACCTGCTCATTTCACAAGATAACAGTGTGCTCACTATCACTATGAACCGCCCTGAAGTGCTAAATGCCTTCAATGACACTATGCTGGGAGAACTGAACGAGGCTATAGAAGCTGCTGCACAAGATGATACTGTGCGCTGTATCGTTATCACTGGAGCAGGTAGAGGCTTTGGCTCTGGCCAGGATCTCAACGCCTTAGCCGCAGTACGCTCTACTACTGAAACAGGCAAGGTTAGCGAACATCTACAGAAATATCATCGCCTCATCAATGCCATTCGCCACATGCCCAAGCCAGTTATCGCAGCAGTGCACGGCGTAGCAGCCGGAATATCCTGTAATCTGGCCCTGGCATGTGATATGCGCATTGCCGCTGACGATGCACGCTTTATTGAAGCCTTTGCCAGGATTGGCCTTGTGCCTGATGGCGGCGGTGGATATTTCCTGCCGCGCCTGGTGGGTTTTGGGAAGGCCCTGGAACTGGCAATGCTGGCTGATGAAGTGAGCGGGCCAGAAGCCGAACGTATTGGCCTCGTCAATAAATGCGTTCCCCTGACGGAGTTCGAAAGCGCAACGAAAACCTTTGCCCAGAGACTGGCGCATGGACCAACACACACCTATGGACTCATCAAAGAACTGATGAATAAATCACTTGAAAGCGATCTGCTGTCGTCTCTGCGTCTCGAAGGTGAACTGCAGGATATTGCTTTTGAGACAGCAGATCATCGCGAGGGGGTTGCTGCGTTCTTGCAGAAGCGACCTGCCAGGTTTACCGGCAGGTAAGAAAAAGCAGTGCGTATCGACACCCTGTCTTACAGCAACGTACAAACGCAAGGGGCGCAGCGACGCGAGTGGCTGCGCCAACATAGTCCACAACACCTGGAACAATGCTCAACGCTCATACAGCATGCACTGCG
>WNGM01006250.1_pt1 | contig 24723 bp, 23 predicted proteins | sample 5400571 | NCBI WGS metagenome assembly WNGM01 (sample SAMN13153378, study PRJNA577476) | soil metagenome | isolation source: 100 cm soil or saprolite under Garry oak tree replicate 2 | place: USA:California | collected 2016-06-15 | reverse complement strand
GATGGCATCAGGACTGACCTTGATTTTTGGAGTGCTTGACATCATCAACGTCGCTCAGGGCATTCTGGTCATCCTGGGTGCGTATCTCAGCTTCGTGCTGGAGCGATTCCTGCAACTTGACCTCTTTGTAGGGCTGCTTATCACCATGCCAACCATGTTTGGACTCGGTGTGCTGCTCGAATGGGCCTTCATACGCAGGCTCAAGTGGGACCGTATCACCTTGTCCATCCTGGTGACCTTTGCAATCGCTCTTATCATTGAGGGAGCATTGGGGTACTTCTTTACCACGAACCTGGTGATACTTCATGCCTGGTACGTCGATGCGGCTTTCCAGCTTGGGGGCTTCTACATCAATTACATCTATCTCTTTGCATTCCTGCTGAGTGTCGTGCTGTTATGCGCTCTCTTCTTGCTCGTCTATCGAACTGACTTTGGCCGCAGACTGCGAGCGTCGATGCAGAACCGCACAGCAGCGTCCCTCATCGGCATCAATGTGCCGCAGGTGCAGGCCATTACCTTTGGCATTGGGGTGTCCCTGGCAGCTGCGGGAGGGATGGTGTACGGCGCGACCAATGCATTTAATCCTGCCAGTTCCTACGACCTGATCTACCGCCTGCTGGTGATCATCGTGCTGGGCGGGATGGGGAGTCTGCGAGGTGCCCTCATTGCCTCACTGGTCATGGTAGTGATTGGAGATGTAACAGCGCTTGTCTGGTCTCCCGTTTGGTCGAGCACAGTCTTCTTCGTTTTGCTTGTAGCGCTCTTACTGTTCCGTCCACAGGGACTTTTTGGACGCCTCGAAGGAAGGAAGCAATGAAAACGCTCAAAACGTTGGGACTGCTCGCCTTACTGTTACTCGTGCTTGTATTCCCAGTGCTGCTCTCCCCCAATACCGCCGTGACGGCGGTCGCCGTCTTCACCCTGATCTTTGCGGCAGCGGTGACGGGTTGGAATATCTTTTCAGGGTATACTGGCTACATTTCCCTGGGCCACTCCGTCTATTACGGTATTGGTACCTATACCATCGCCCTTGCCTGCCAGCAATGGAACATCCCTGGCGGGTATATCCCTTTCCTGCTGCTGCCCCTGGCGGGACTGGTCGCGGGCGCGTTCGCTATCCCGTTGGGATTTATCGCCCTGCGCGTGCGACGATATACGTTTATTGTGGTCACTATCGCGCTCCTCTTCATCTTCCAACTCCTGGCCTACAATCTGAGAGGCATCACGAATGGTTCAAGTGGGGTGTTCCTGCCCATTACGCCGTGGAGCAGTGACTTCTTTGATCTGCCTTTCTACTATGTTGCGCTCGCCCTGTTGCTCCTGGCCATCGGCGTTTCATGGAAGGTGCGCCACTCGAAATACGGGTTGGGACTCCTGGCGATTCGCGACGACGAGGACCGCGCACTCGGCCTCGGCGTTAAGACAGGCCCGTATAAACTGGCCGCGTACGTGATCTCAGCGATCTTTGTCGCTATGGCAGGGGCCTTGTTCGCCTACTATGTTGGCATTATCTATCCTCAATTCGGGTTCGATCCCAACGTGGATGTCAGCATCACTATGATGGCGTTCCTTGGCGGGTTGGGTACTCTGGCCGGGCCGCTTGTTGGAGCATTGCTTGTCGGTCCGCTGCAGCAGTGGTTGGATCTGCAATTCGGTGGCAATGGAGTGAATCTCATGATTTATGGAGCGCTCTTCCTAGCTGTTATCCTGGCGCTTCCTCGTGGTATCGTGCCTTCGGCCCAGCAACAGTGGCGACGCTGGCAGACCGTGCGAAAAGTACGATCACAGAGCGAAGCACGCGCCACCAAGCCGGAGTCGCCGGGCGCACTGGCAGAACGAGCTGGGAAGGGATAAACTTATGAGCTTCTTAGAAGTACATGCTGCCTCCAAAGCCTTTGGGGGGATTCAGGCGCTTGATGCCTGTTCGCTGGCCGTTGAACAGGGCACCATCACAGGATTGATCGGTCCCAACGGCTCAGGCAAAACGACCCTGTTTAATGTGATTACCGGTTACGAGCGCGTAGACTCGGGCGAGATTCGCTTCGGTGGAAGAGCCATCACAGGGGAGAAACCCGACAAGGTATTCGGCCTGGGCATAGGGCGGACGTTTCAACTGACACGCGTCTTTCCGCGCCTCACCGTACTCGAGAACATGCACGTTGCCATGCCGCGCAAGGGTATTCGAGGATTACTGAAACACTGGGGGTCGTCACAAGAGCAACGCCAGGCCCTGGACTTACTGGATTTCGTGGGCCTCACAAAGCTCAAAGATGAGCCGGCAGGCAATCTTTCCTATGGGCAGAAGAAATTGCTGGAGTTCGCCCTCATCCTGGTGGTCCAACCGCAGATGATCCTGTTAGATGAGCCGGCAGGAGGAATTAACCCCACCATGGTCAACGAGCTGGCACGCTGTATTCGCACACTCAACGAACAAAAAAACATCACCTTCCTGGTCGTTGCGCGGAACAACCATCGCCGAAGGGCCACCCGACGTGGTGCGCAACAACCCGGCGGTACTGGAAGCATACCTAGGAGCGTGAGTCATGCTGAAGATAGCAAACATTGTTGCCGGCTATGGGGGGGGAGATGTCCTCAAAGGGGTGGATATCGAGGTTGAGAAGGGATCGCTCACCTGCCTTGTTGGCCCAAACGGGGCGGGCAAGTCAACGGTGTTGCGTGTCATCAGCGGTTTGCTGAAGCCTCGCCGTGGTACGATCACGTTTCGTGGTCAGTCCATTGTCGGCATGACAACGCCACACATATTGCAACTGGGCATAGCACAAATTCCACAGGATCATAGCTTGTTCCCTAACATGACCGTCAAGGAGAATATGGAGCTGGGCGGATTGCTCCTACGCGATAAACGCACAATCGAGCGGCGCTTAGCTAAAATTGAGGAGCAGTTTCCGATCGTCAGGGAACGGGCAAAAGAACAGGCGAGGAGCCTGTCAGGGGGTCAGCAGCGCCAGGTCGAGATCGCACGTGCCCTCATGCTCGATCCGGCGTTAGTGCTGGTGGATGAGCCCTCGATGAGCATGGATCCGAAGACGCTTGTCCAGGTGTTTGAGACCATTGTGCAGATGCACAACGCTGGCACAACGGTCCTGCTGGTTGAGCAGAACGTGCGTGCCGGCCTGGGAATCGCCACCTACGGAGTAGTGATGGAAAGTGGCCTGGTACGTATGCAAGGCCCGGCGGAAAACGTCCTAAGAGACCCTGAGATGGGCCACCTGTTCTTTGGTGGGACGCTTTCCGGAGCATAAGACGAGACTCCTGGTTTGCACATTCCCCGGAGCAGTTTTCCCTCTGTGCCGTCCTGCTCCGGTCCTTTTCAGAAAAGAGGGCGGCGTGAGTTAATTCACTCAATTTCGACCGTTTGTCACGGTATCGCAAACCTCGGTCAACCAGGACACCTGCGCTCGCAGTCGTCGGTTTTCCTGGACTTGTAGCCGCCGGTACTTTTGGGCTACTTGATCAGCCTTCTGCAGGCGCTCTAGTAAGAGATTGAGCGATTGGCTTATCTGCCAGGCGGCGTTATCCTGTGTCACATTCATACGTGCTTGGTAGTCACCATTGGCAGCACGGACCAGGGTCTGTGACAACTGCTCGATGTCGTCATCCACTTGCTGCTTACGCTCACTTTCACACCTCAGTAGCTTTATCTCTTCTTCAGCATCATTTACTAGCTCATCAGTAGACGATGTAGCCCGTATCCAGGCATATGCCACCATCGCTACGAGGAGTTGTAGTCCGATTGGTTGCAATATGACGCTATACGCCATGCTTGATCCTAGAAGCTGTGTTAATGCAAAGGTATGGGGTTGGAACGTAATGTCGAGAGCGATGAAGAGCGTATTTCCTATGGCAATGGGAAATACGCTTGCAGCAGGAAGAAGACAAACTGCAATAAGCTCTGGTAGAATCAATACGTTGTAGAAGGTGAGGCTTCCTACATCCAACCTCGTGGAAGACATAAAAAGCAGGAGGGTACATTCCAAATCGATTACCACAATGAGCAGAATGCTGGCTACGGTGAGCCTGCCTATGTGCTGAAATAGGGCCACCAAGCTACAGATTGTAAGGCTGAGCAATACAATCCAGAGAGCAACCATATTGTTGCCGGAGAAAGTGCCAGGCAAATAAACGAACTGGAAAAGGACTACTGCCAGGAGGATTGTACTGATCAGTTGCCTACGTGATGTTTCCTCCCGTATTGGAGCCTTTTTATGTACAATTAAACCTGCCTCCTTTGTTTCTTCTGGAACCGGATTAGTAGGGCATCTTGATGATAGAATACGCACTCTTTCCCTCTCTTTCCTAAAAGATAGTATGGTGATAGAGAGACAATCTCAACCATGTTCCCCATTTTACTTAGATGAGTAACGAAATACATCACTAAAATATGCTATTTTTCTTTTCTTTAGACCCGATGGTTGGCAGAGTATATACTACAAAATAACTATTGCCGTATAAAACCTCTTGCACGCAGATCATCGAGGACCTTTTCAAGTGCATCGAGCGGTTGCTGCAAGATCGTGGCTATTTCCTTGGCTGTCCTGCGCCCATCAACCAATCCCAGAATCTGCCTTTGTTCTCGAGACAAGGCGTTTATGGCTGTCTTTTCTACCTGTTCAACGCGTTGTGGTATCCATGGTAATAGAGTCTCCTGGGAACCCTGTGGCGAAATGGTCGTTTCTAGTCTCCAGACAAATTGGGGCAAGTCTGCCAACCAGCGTATCGCCTCTTCATTTGAGAGCAACAGCCGCCGATCAACTGTACTCCATATGCGGCAAGTAACTCGTCCTTCAGTAAGAGATAGTCGCGCCTCCCATGGCTCTCCAGTACGAAATGCATCCGCTTGTGACGAGCTAATATACACGACCCAATTTTTTCGTGTTCCATTCAACATCTGTAGCAGTTGTATGAGATTACTGGTGTACATAGGATATCCTTTCAAACCTCAAGAGTCTTTTTATGCAGACAAGCCTGATGTACAGGTTGCCGAAGAGTGCTGTTCAAATGAGATGATGTTCAATAGCATAGCGCGTTGCCGCACTACGTGACTTGATGTCCAGCTTTTGATAAATCGATTGGATATGCACATTGACCGTGTGAGAACTGATCACAAGCTGCGTTGCGATCTGTTTCGTAGTGAGTCCCATTGCTATCAAGCGCAGTACCTCGAGTTCACGTGCGGTCAGTCCAGCAGCATAGGTTACCGGAGGAGATATCGTGCTGATGGTCGGCTCTGCTTCTGCCATCAATTCTTGCTCAGGAGTCACTGCTTGTCCTTCTGCCCGCAGTGCGGCAAAGGTCTCTTCGCCGAGTCGTGTGGATAGCTCGGCAAGAATGTGCTCGAAAAAGTGAGGCTCAAGTCCTATATTGCCCAGGGTTCGAAACAACGCCAGGCTCTCTTCAAACAATGTAGAGGATCGCGCATCATCGCCTTGCCATCGTACCAGCCAGGCAAGAACATAGAGTGCATTGGCCCTCGCTTTGATTGATACAGGCGATTCGCTCGTATCGCTTGCAGCTAAGGCCAGTTCCAGAGAGCTTTGTCCCTCCTTCAGTAACCCTTTCACAAGCCAAACTCCTCCCATAGCTGCTGCCAGCCGCAGAGATAACTCGATGTTTCCCTCCCTCTCTTTATGGTCTAATAACCACTGCAACGCAGCACTTGCGTTACCGTACTCTCTCACTAGGAGTTCCGTCTCTGTGCTTTGAGGCCTACCGAGTAACGCAGGTTCTGTCTCCTCGGTAAATCCTGCATAGTATGCAGCATGGTCATCTTTCGCTTGCTCCAATTCGCCACAAGCAGCCAGACACTCCAAACTATACTCACGGATCGTTTCTAGCATCAAAAAGCGTATGCCATTCCCTTCCTCTTCGACGCTTTGTAGTAGGCTCTTATTCAGCAGCGATGCCACTCTATCGAGTACTCGTGTAGTTGTGTCACCAGAGGCAGTGTAGAGTGCCTCTATTGCTTCCAGCGTACAGCCATCGATGAAGACAGCGAGGTGCCGGAACAACCATTGATCCTCAGCCGTCAGCAAGTTATAGCTCCAGCTCAGTGTGTTGTGTAAGGTTTGTTGTCGTGCAGGCAGATCAGGACCTCCGCTCGTCAGGACCTGCAATCGATGTTTTAGATACTTCAAGAGTGCTTGCGGTGAAAGCACTCTAATACGAGCTGCTGCCAGTTCAATCGCTAGCGGCAACCCATCCAGGAGAGAGCTTCGCTATGTGGAAGGTGTTTGAGATCAGGAAGTTCTAAGGGACGGAGAGGGAACCTATATTCGCCTTGTACCCCAAGCACAGCACGGCTGGTCACCAGCATCTTCAATCCTGAACAGGACGAGAGCAATTCCAGAAGTAAAGGAGTTGCCTCTACTAGATGCTCAAAGTTGTCCAGTACCAACAAGAAGAGCTTGTCCCTTAAAAAGTTTTTAAGAGAAGCGAAAGGAGAACTTTTCTTACCTCTTTGTGCTTTGAGTGCCTGGACAAGAGTGGGTATAATCAGATCGGGACTTTCAATAGAGGCCAACGAGACAAAGCAGCATCCATCAGGAAACTCTGATTTGAGAGTTGGTACTACCTGCAACGCCAGGCGTGTCTTACCGATTCCCCCTGTACCCGTTAATGTCAGTAGGCGCACTAGAGGTTGCGTCAACAGAGTAGAAACCGCTTTGCTCTCTTGCTCCCGTCCAACTAAAGGAGTAAAAGGAGCAGGCACATCAGATATATAAGAAAACCAATTATTTGAAGCGCCATGGTTTTTTTGAGGTTTAATCGGTTTCTTAGAGGAAACTTGACTGAATTCAGATGTTGTCATACTATCAATCTCGTAAGCTTATGCTTCTCAATTTCTTTTCTAAGTGGTCACCTTTGGGTGTATGAAGCAAATATCGTCATATGTTAACCCTACCATAATAGAGCAAAAAAATGCAACATTAAAATATCCTATTTTAACTAGTGTTTTTGCATGGGAGGGCTTCGTAAGGGGTAGTGTGAATTAACTAGTGAGTGGTGTTGACATCCTCCCCATAGCTCAAGCTAGGGGATTGCTCTCATCGCTGAGAGGGTTTCCTGTTTCGCTGAGAGTTGCCAGTTCGGGCTTTCGCTCTCCCTGGTCTTACACTCTCTCCGCAGGCACGTATCGCTTGTCCAGCGAATAGAATGTTTTTCGCAGCATTGATATCACGATCATGCTCTACACCACATTCAGGACACACCCAGTGGCGAATATCTAAGGTTAAGGAGTCGAGAAGATGACCGCAATCAAAGCAGCGTTTGGAGGACGGATACCACTTGTCTATCTTGACAAGGGTACGTCCATACCACTCAGCTTTGTATTCCAATTGCCTCACAAACTCCGACCATCCTACGTCAGAGATAGCCTTAGCAAGACAATGGTTCTTGACCATATTCTTGACTTGCAAACTTTCGACGCATACGATTTGGTTCTCACGTATGATTTGAGTCGAGAGTTTGTGTTGATAGTCGCGTCGCCTATCAGCTATCTTGGCATGGAGACGAGCCACCTTGAGACGGGCTTTCGCTCGGTTCTTACTGCCTTTTTTCTTCTTGGCAAGCCGTCTCTGAGCTTTGGCCAGCTTCTTCTCATCCTTGACAAAGAATTTAGGGTTGCCAAAGGTATGCCCATCGCTCGTGATGACCATGCTCTTGAGTCCCAGGTCAAGCCCGACCTGCTTGTTGACCACTGGCAAAGGGGTGATATCTTCCTCAACCAGGAGAGAGACGAAGTAGCGGTCAGCACAATCTTTGGTGATGGTGACACTGCTGGGCTTGCATCCTTTGGGCAAGGGACGCGACCAGTGAATATCAAGAGGCGTATCCATCTTGGCAAGGGTCAAGTTCGTTCCATCCCACTTGAAAGCCGAAGAGGCATAGGTAGCCGCTTGTGGTCCGTGTTTCTTCTTGAAAGTGGGGTAGTCCGCACGTCCCTCAAAAAAATTGAGGAAAGCTCGATCAAGGTGCCTCAAGCTTTGTTGCAGAGGAACAGAAGAAACTTCATTGAGCCAGACATGGTCATCTTGCTTTTTCAGCAAGGTCAAAGCTTGGCTCATCTGCTCATAGTACAGACGTTTCCCTTCCTGGTAATAGGCGTCGGTTCGTTTGCGCAACGCCCAATTGTAGACGTAGCGACAACAACCGAAAGTGTGAGCAAGCATCTGCTTTTGCTCATCAGTGGGGCATATTCGGTACTTGTAGGCTTTCTTCTGTTTCATATATTACAGTATAGCGCGTATGCTGTAAGTTGTCAAGGGAGTCTTTCCCCATGCCCATCACGCCCGCGACGCGCAACGCCGCTCATATCCCCATGGCTGAAGCCAGGGGTTTTACGCGGCGGTTCGATAAATGTGGCCCCGCAAGGGGCCACTACATGTTAATCATACCAGCTGGACGGATACGCCGGATCATCAAATGCTTGTGCGGCAGCAGCGAGCTTGAGGGGGTAGAAAGTGTCTACCATGACCGCTAGTTCGTCGGTGCGTTCGACACCGAGGCTTTTTTCGACGGCTCCGGGATGAGGGCCGTGGGGGATGCCACGGGGGTGGAGGGTGATGGATGAACGCTCGATACCACGGCGGCTGCCAAAGTTGCCGTTGACATAATAAAGTACTTCATCGCTGTCGATGTTGCTGTGGTTGTAGGGAACAGGGATCGAAAGGGGGTGATAATCCAGCTTGCGCGGGACGAAGGAGCAGACAACGAAGTTTGGACCGGCAAAGGTTTGATGCACAGGGGGTGGCTGGTGAATACGCCCGGTGATCGGTTCGAAATCGGCAATGTTGAAGATCCAGGGATATTCGCAGCCGTCCCAGCCGACGGTGTTGAGGGGATGGAAGTCGTACCAGTAGCTGGAGATAGTATTACCGACTTTGACACGCACCTCAAAGTCTCCGCGCTCGGTATGCGTGACCAGTTCCTCTGGGATACGAATGTCGCGTTCGCAATAGGGGGAATGCTCTAACAACTGTCCATTCCTGTTGAGGTAGCGGCGCGGTGGTTCAATAGTGCCATGCGCTTCAATGATAAAGAAACGGGAGTTAGGACTATCGTTGGGAATGCTGAAACGGAAGGTCGTGCCGCGAGGGATGACGATGTAGTCGCCTTCGTGATAGGGTAACAGGCCAAAGTTGGTTTCCAGGACGCCATGTCCATCGTGGACAAAGTAGACCTCATCGCATTCGCCGCTGCGGTAAAAGTAGTTCATAGGTTTGTCCGGCAAAGTCAGGGCAAGGGTGACGTCTTTGTTGTACATGAGAACCTGCCGACCAAGCACGGGATCGCCACCACGGGGCATAGTGGCGGTTTTGACGTGATGATGTCGCTGCACATCCTGGCGCCACTCTTCGTAGTCGATGTGCGCGAACTTTTCCACTTTTTTCACCCGCGTAGGTGGGTAGGTGTAGTAAATGTTAGAGTAATTGCCGGAGAAGCCTTCGGTGCCGAAGAGTTCTTCGGAGTAAAGGGTTCCGTCTGGCTTGCGAAACTGTGTATGCCGTTTATGCGGTATTTCTCCTAAACGATGATAGTATGGCATAGTTTTTCTCCTTTCAACAGGCGACACAACCAGGCTCGTTTGGCCTCCGCCATCCCGTGGACGCGATCAATCACGTCCCTACGACCTTTTACAAACTACACAATACGATTGCGCAATACGCCGATACCTTCAATTTCTAGTTCGATAACGTCTCCGCGTTGGAACCAGGGATGGACTTCGGTGCCCAGTTCCAGGAGACAGCCGGTACCTACGGTGCCAGAGCCAAGAATGTCGCCGGGGCGCAGGCGTGCATTGCGCGAGGCATAGGCGATCATCTGTGGGAAGCTGTAATAGATCTGGTTGAAATTGCCACGTGAAATTTCTCTACCGTTGACGCGAGCGATCATAGCTATATCGTAGCGTTCATTCACCGCAGAGGACTGTGGTGATGAAGTGGAAGTATCCGTACTCTGGGGTGTAACGATCTCACCGGCAGTACTACCAGTACGGCGGGAGGCCAGTTCATCGGGAGTGACGATCCAGGGGCCGATAGAGGTGGCGAAATCTTTGCCTTTGCCGGGACCAAGATTGAGCTTCATGTCTTTGCGTTGGAAGTCACGCGCACTCCAGTCGTTCATGATCGTGTAGCCTGCGATATAGTCTCCCGCCTCTTCGACGGATATATCTTTGCCTTCGCGACCGATGACGCAGGCGATCTCCAGTTCAATGTCTAGTTCGTGGCTGCCCACGGGATAAGGTACTTCCTGGTCGGTACCGAAGATGTCGTGAGCCTTGGACATGCCTTCCGGATCGCGCAACAATTCCAACACGGTTGGGTAGCCGAGCTGAATGACACGCTCACCATAGACAATCCCTGCATGAGTAGCGCGGTCGGGCGTTCTGAACGTGAGCAGCTTCATTTTACAGATTTCCTCGCAGTTCCTGTTCACGCTCCAGGGCCTCGAACAGGGCTTTAAAGTTGCCTTCACCAAAGCCGCGTGCGCCCTTGCGTTCGATCACTTCAAAGAACACGGTGGGACGATTGACGATGGGCTTGGAGAAGATTTGCAGCAGGTAGCCTTCGTCGTCGTGATCGACGAGAATACCGAGTTCGGCCAGTTCCTTCACGTCCTCGGCGATGTGACCGACACGGTCCAGTACAGTATCATAGTAGTTACTGGGTGTCTTGAGAAATTGGACACCGCGCTCCTGTAAGCTGCGCACTGTAGTGATCATATCGGAGGTGTTAAGGGCGATATGCTGCACACCTGGACCACGATAGAAGTCAAGGTATTCTTCGATCTGTGATTTGCGACGTCCCTTTGCTGGTTCGTTGATAGGGAATTTGATACGCCCACTGCCATTCTGCATAACTTTGGACATGAGGGCGGAATACTCGGTGCTGATAGCGCGATCATCGAAGTGAACCAACTGGGTAAAGCCCAGGACACGCTCGTAGAAAGCCACCCACTCGTTCATTTTGCCCAGTTCGACATTGCCGACCACATGGTCGATGGCAGCGAGGCCAGCTGGGCGAGTACGTCGGGGAAGATTGCTGGCGATAGAGCGATAGCCGGGTAAAAACGCGCCCTTGTAGTCCTGGCGTTCAACGAAGGTAATCACAGTGTCGCCATAGATAGCAATGGTGGCAGTTTTGACGAAGCCATAGTCATCTTTGAGGGTAGCTGGTTCGGCCACGCCCCGTGCGCCACGTTTGGTGGCCTCGCTGTAGGCCCGTTCGGCATCATCGACACGCAGAGCAATGGTTTTGACTCCGTCGCCATGCAGTTTGACGTGTTCACCTATCTCACCTTCGGGGCCAAGGGCCGAGGTAACCACGAGACGCACATTGCCTTGCTCAAGAGCGTAACTGCTGTGATCGCGCATGCCAGTTTCCAGACCGGTATACGCAATGGGAATAAAGCCCCAGGCATGCTCAAGATAGTAGGCTGCTTGCATGGAATCGCCGACATAAAATTCGAGGTAGTCGAAATTCTGAATGGGCATGAAATCTTGTTCAGACATGAGTTGTATGCTCCTTAGCTTCATTGGTAGGGATAGCGGGTAAAACCCTGCCCGTCATAACAGGCATCCGCTCTGACGCATAATTGACATAGATACACTTGCAACGAGTAGTTGGAGGAGCCGGGAATTGACGGCAACAGTACGCGGGGAGATCACAAGTGAGGGCAAGGTCGTACAAAGACCCTCGCTTTCTCCATCGGTGCTGACAAACAACATCCCGAAACTCCTTTGTTTCGTGCTTTCTGCTTGCAACAGGGTGAGAAAAGTACGTTACGTATCAAGTTCATTATACGTGACAGGAAGGTTTGACTGCAAGTTGATGCACAGGCCCCGCGCCCCACCCCAGATGGCCACAAGGGGCAATCCATTTCAAAGAAAGCCAAGACAAGATCGAATACAAACCTCGACCTCATCTTGGAAATAATCTGTGGAGGGAAATGAGAATACCCGTAAGGGTACTCTCATGGAACAAACATCTATAAGCGGTTGGAAGCAAGCCGCACTTCCTTCCTGCTGGTATATTTGTCCAATGTCCGATTGCTAGCTAGTCGCGTGAGACGCGCACCTTATCGTAACAGGTGCTACAATAGACGGGGCGGTCATTCTTAGGGAAGAATGGCACCTGCGTCTCCACGCCGCACTCGGCACAAATGACAGTGTGCATCTCGCGAGGGGCACGTTCGCCGGAACGGCCACCTCCACCGGATGATGCACGGCGTGCTGCACGACAATTGGGACAGCGACCAGGCTGATTCATCAGACCTTTTTGCTGGTAGAACTCTTGTTCACCGGCGGTGAATACAAAGTCATTTCCGCATTCACGGCATTTGAGGGTTTTGTCAGCGAAGCTCAACTAGAGACCTCCTTGTGATATGTTGGTATTCCTTCCATTTCAGGTCCATATCCTTCTAGATGTCACCAGTCGCCTACTCCCCTTACCAGCGAGGGACTGGACGGAAAACCTGGACGTACCATCCGCTGTCGGCACACTCTTATCCATGCGCCTGACATGCCTTACGAGACTGACCGAGATCTTGGGATACCGCCAGAAAGCATACCTTATCCTCGCTCAATTTGCAAGAGGTTTTTCCCCAATTTATTGATCTTTTTCACATCTTCATAAAATTTTTATGACACTAAGTCTTCTACTTGCATATCTACCATGTCTGTGCTATCTTGAAGGCACCTTTATTGTTTAGCACCGATTATCTGGCTCCCTTCGGGAGTCATATGAAAACCAGATCATTCTAGAAATACATGTCATCACCGTACTTCTCATTCAGCATCAATGCTGAATGCTCACAGACGTGGGCACGCGCTGGCACTATATATACACCACATGGCATCATTCGTACCCCTATTTTTATGCCCGTTGGTACACAGGCCACCGTTAAAAGCGTCTCACCGGAAGAATTGCACGCGGCTGGCGTCCAGATTCTCCTTGCCAATACCTATCACCTCATGTTGCGTCCCGGCTCGGAACTCATTGCCGAGTTTGGTGGTTTGCATTCCTTTATGCATTGGGATGGTCCCATCTTGACCGATAGTGGCGGCTTCCAGGTCTTTAGCCTCGGTCACTTGCGCAAATTGAGCGAGGAAGGTGCTGCATTCAAATCGCACCTGGATGGCTCGTCCCATCTGCTGACGCCTGAGAGCGTCATGCGTACTGAGGCTGAGCTTGGAGCCGATATCATTCTCCCACTGGATATCTGTGCCGCCTACCCTTGTTCTCCTTTGGAGGCACAGCAGGCCATGGAGCGCACCCATCGTTGGGTCGAACGGGCTCTAGAGGCGAAGGAACGCTACCGCCCAGAGCAGACGCTTTTTGGCATTGTCCAGGGAGCTTTTGAACCCGTGTTGCGTGAGCAGAGTGCCCGTTTTATCGGCAATCTGCCCTTCCCTGGTTTGTCCATTGGGGGGCTTTCCGTTGGTGAACCCAAGCAGATGATGTGGGACATGCTCCACTCTACAACACCGGCCTTGCCACGTAATAAGCCGCGCCATCTGTTAGGCGTCGGATCGCCGGAAGATCTGGTGCTTGGTGTCGGTCTGGGCATGGATATGTTTGACTGTGTCTTGCCCACTCGTGTTGCACGCCATGGTGGACTGTTCACTTCCCATGGACGTGTCAATATCAAATCTGCTCGTTTCCGCACCGTGCATGGCCCCATCCAGGATGAGTGCGATTGCTATACCTGCCGCAACTATAGTGCCGCCTATGTCCATCACCTGGCACGGACTGAGGAACAACTCTACTACCGTCTGGGTAGTATTCATAATATTCGTTTCATGTTGCGCCTCGCCAATCAATTGCGCGAAGCTATTATTGCAGGCAGCTATTCCGCTTTTCGCGACGAGTTTATTACTCGCTATATTCCTACCTCAGAAGCGATGCGTGAGACTCAGCGCGAAAAATGGAAAGCTGCGCGAAGGATATAATACTCATGCACGAACCCTATCGTTTTCTTCACACCAGCTTCCAGAGTGCCGCTTTGAATATGGCCATCGATGAGTCTATTCATCTGCACCATCTCCAAGATTCTGTGCCGCCGACCCTACGTGTTTTTCGCTGGCAAAAGCCGTCAATCTCGCTGGGACGCTTTCAAAGCGTCGAACGCGAGATCAAGAGTGTACGCTGCCAGGAGCTGGATATTGAACTGGTGCGTCGTCCCACTGGTGGCCGGGCCGTCTACCACCGCGACGAATTTACCTATAGCATCGTCATCGGCAAGAAATATGGCGTCCCCTCTGGCGTGGTAGCTGCCTATGCCTATCTGGCGCAGGGACTGCTCGCGGCCCTACAAAACCTGGGCGTGCATGCCGAGTTGAGTGACGAGCGCGTCAGCAAACATCCCTCTGCCGCCTGCTTTGCATCTTCAACACAGGCTGATCTGACCAGTGGCGGATTCAAGCTGATCGGTAGCGCACAGGTCTGGAAAGATGATGCTTTGCTGCAACAAGGCTCCCTACCCCTGGATGATCGCTCCGAAGAATTTTTTTCCCTATTGCGTTATCCCTCTGAAGAGGCTCGCCAGCAGGCCCTGGCTCTCTATCGTGAAAAAACGACGCCTTTGCACTCCTTCGCTCCTGATGCCTCATGGGAACACGTCGCCACAGCCTTCCGCCTAGGCTTTAGCACAGCTTTACAAGCTGAATTTGTACCGGGTGAACTGAGTTCATTCGAATGGGAACTGGCACATCAGCTTGTTGAGGAAAAATATAGCAAGCTTGAGTGGCGCAAGGAACGGGTGAAATTTGTCTAACAAAAAGCCCCTTGTGAGTACCCGCCTAATACGTTATACTTGCAACAATATCTTAATAGTTAGGTTATTTATTTTCAGCAATATATTAAGGAGCAACGCACGTGAACCTATCGATAGATGTGGCACGTCGCATTTTAGAAGCGAGCAAACAACGTGCCAGAGAGTTACGGAGTCCCGTCAGCATCGCTATTGTTGATTCTGGTGGACACCTGGTTCTGTTTGAGCGAATGATGTCCCCGTATGGCTGGGCTACGGGCAATATTAGCCTGGCTAAAGCTTGCACAGCCGTCATGTTCAACCAATCAACCGATGCTGTAGCCCAGTGGGGATCGGGCATTCCCGGCTTTGCTTCCAGCATGTCTGAAATGTCGCACGGCAAATTTATCATGGCCGCCGGTGGTTGGCCCATTCGCATCGGTGGAGCAACAGTTGGCGGCATTGGCGTCAGTGGCGGCAACGCTCCAGGACGCGATGATGATATTGCTCGCGCAGGGTTAGGCGCATTAGAAGCTATGGCTCCACCGCTTCCGGCACAGCCTGCGCAAGCACCACTGCCTCTTTCGTCTTCCACACCGCCTGTATCATCACAGGCACCGATGCAGCAGCATTCTCGCCCATACATGCAGCCTACTCCCTCTTATCCATCTCTGCCACCGATGAATAATCCTCATCAGTCCGTTCCACTATCCAATAGCGGCATTGGCCAGCAGAACTCCTACGGTAATGAGCAGAGTGGGCAACAACAGAGTGAGAATGTGCCTGCCAGTACACAGCATCTACCTGAACAAGCTGCCTCAGAAGAAAATAGCTCGTATAGCGATCAAATGTACAATGAGCAAACATATAATAACAACCGTGCTGGAGGACAACCATGACTCAGGATGCCGGTCGTCGCCCTACTACACGACGTTCTACTCGTGGGCGCAATCGACCTTTACTGGTGACCTCGACTTCAACTGCAAGCGAAAACGAGGCCCCTAAACAGACTACTGATGAAACTTTCCCTACGTTGGCAAAGAGTGCTACCGAAGTGCAAGCCCAGGATCCACCGGTCAAGGCAAGTCGGCGCAGGCTTCCGAGCTTCTTCTCAACCGTTGGGAAAAATAAAGAAGACGCTGCTCAGGAAAAAGATATTGCTCAGGCTCGTATCGCTCGTGCTACACGCGTTAAAGCTGCTCCCGCTAAAACAACAGATGAAAGCGCGAGTGAAGTTGAGAACGAGCCGAAAAAAGCTCCTGCCAAACCTGCCCGACCGGCTACACCTGCCCGACCGGTCAGTGCTTTCAAGACACGCTATATCTTTGGCATGGTCATCTATCTGCTAGCAGCCAACTTCGTTGGCATCTTTACAACGCAGTTTTTTCAGTCCAACCATCTCGACAGCAAGCTACTACAATTTCCGCTCTTTGGGAGCCAGATTGTCATTTCTACGTCGACGCTGGCTTTCCTGACCATACTGATCATTCTCTTGGTTCTCCTAGCGCGTTTCGACCTTATCCCACGCAGTTTTGGTGCCATGGCCGGACAACAACCGACATCACGCAATCGTCGTAGCGGCTCATCATCCAGCACCTCAGAGGAGAGCCGCACCCCTCCACCCACTATGCGCCAGGGCGTCAAAGGGGCCGATGATGATCTGTACCGCGAGTATCGTACCAATCAACGCAAGAAGAAATGATCCTTCTGGCCCAAAGTGGCTGTGCTACCTACCAATTTGGGTCAGAGGCTATGCAACCCTTGACAGGGCTTTGTTCTCTGCCTATAATCATAGTAGACAATAAACCGACGTGCTTGTCGGTAATACAATAAACACGGATAACACCCATGTTCAGCGAACACGTACCAGCTATAGTACAACTGCACAGCAGCTTTTATTATTGGTTTAGCCCTCCAGCATGATGGTGGGCCGTTTCGGCTGAGCAAAAATCGTCACCAGCATGCTGGAGTAAGCAGAGGATTACAACCTCTGCTTTTTTGTTTCTTGTTTACAGACGTCAGGAAAGGATTGTTCTTATGCTTATCACTATTGATAGTCAGGCCACTAGTGAGCAACGCGCTCAACTCATGTCCTTATTACGCCGTCTTACCGGCAATCAGCGACCTGTTACTCCGGTCAGATTGGATGGCCGCGACGTTATCGCTCTCGATGGTAGCTCGTTCGACGAAGCCACACGCACGCTGCTTACTCAGCAAAAAGCGGTTGAACGTATGCTTCCCATCAAAACGCCTTACAAACTGGTCAATAAAGCTTGCAAGCCGGAGGGCAGCACTGTCGTGGTTGGCGAGTTCCTTGGCGGGAACGTTGTCACTATTGGCAGTACATCTGCTCCCGTCATCATTGCCGGGCCATGTGCCGTCGAGAGTCGCGAACAGCTGCTCTCTACTGCTAAAGCTGTCAAAGCAGCTGGAGCAAGCATTCTGCGTGGCGGGGCCTTCAAACCGCGCACTTCTCCTTACCAGTTCCAAGGACTCGGCATTGAAGGGCTGCGCCTGCTGGCCGAGGCTAGAACCGTTACCGGACTGCCCGTGATAACCGAAGTCATGGAGCCGGACTTAGTGGAGACGGTTGCGGAGTATGCCGACATTTTGCAGATAGGTAGCCGCAATATGCAAAACTTCCCGCTGTTACTGGCTGCGGGACGCAACAGTTCCAAACGGCCCGTCATGCTCAAACGTGGATTAGCTGCCACGATTGATGAATGGCTGCTGGCGGCGGAATACATTGTCGCGGCCGGCAATCCTCATGTGATCCTCTGCGAGCGTGGTATTCGTAGCTTCGATGTGCAAACCCGTAACGTTCTCGATCTTGCCTGTGTCCCCCTCTTACATGAATTGACCCACCTGCCAGTTATTGTTGATCCCAGCCATGCCACCGGTCGTCGCGAACTTGTCCCACCTATGTCTCGTGCCGCTATCGCTGCCGGTGCCGAGGGCCTGATTTTAGAAGTTCATCCCGATCCTAATAGCGCACTGTGTGATGGCCGTCAATCTATTACCGCAGAGCAATTGCGCTCTATAGTGCGTGACACAAGGCTGGTAGCTCAGGTGATGAGCGGAGAAGAGATTTTATCATATGTGGCGTAAATCATGGCTTAGCAGGCTATGTAATTTCTACCATAGTATGGTATACTTTCAGTATCTAAGCACTAAGGTAGAATAAGTAGAAGATATGTGGTCTGTCTGGCTGTAGCAGTGCTGGATGAAATCAAACGAGGAGATGCCTGTGCCTACACGCGTAATTATTGCTGACGATGAAACTATTCAGCGTCTGGATTTGAAAGATGTACTAACCAAACAAGGCTATCTGGTCGTGGGTGAGGCCGGCGATGGCCTCAGTGCCGTGAATCTTGCTCGCGAACTACGCCCTGATCTGGTCATTATGGATATTCGCATGCCCGACATGGATGGAATCGCTGCTGCTGAGACCTTGACTCAGGAAAAACTTGCACCTGTCCTTCTGCTGACTGCCTTCGGTGACCAACCTCTGGTCGAGCGAGCGAAAGAAGCTGGGGTGGTCAACTATATCGTGAAGCCGTTGCGTGAGAGTGAGGTTGCGCCAGCCATTGAGGTGACACTGGCACGCTATAACGAATTTCGCACGCTTGAGGAAGAGAATCGCTCCCTCTCCGAACAGTTGAAGACACGCAAAATCGTTGAGCGTGCCAAGGGCTTGCTCATGGAGAAGCAGGGGCTTAGCGAACAGGAAGCCTTCCGCAAAATTCAGAAAACCAGTATGAACAATCGTAAAACCATGCGTGAGGTGGCCGAAGCTATTCTCCTTACCAACGAAATGTAAGAAATACGGCAATGTTGCCGTATTTTCGCGAATCTAGATAAAGATAAATATATGTTAACGGAGACACAAGTAGAGAACGTTGTCGTCGTCGTTGGTATTCGTTTTCGTCCAGCCGGACGTATCTACTCCTTTGATCCACAGGGACAGACCTTTAGCAACGGCCAGTATGTGATCGTTGAGACGGTACGCGGTATTGAAGCTGGACGAGTGGTTATTGCCTCCAAAAAGGTGGCTCTCAGTGACTTGAGTGATCCACTCAAGCCTGTTTTGCGTCTGGCTACTGAAGATGAGTTACGTATGATGCTCTCGTTCAAGAGCAAAGAGAAGGAGGCCCTTGTCCAGTGTGCGGAGCGGGTCAAAGAGCATGCTCTGCCGATGAAACTGGTCGAATCTGAATACACCTTTGATGGAAGCAGACTTACATTCTATTTCACCGCTGATGAGCGTGTGGACTTTCGTGCGCTGGTGCGTGATCTGGCTGCTACCTTTCGCACACGTATTGAACTGCGTCAGATAGGAGCACGCGACCAGGCCAAGCTCCAAGGAGGTCTTGGCCCCTGCGGGAAAACGCTCTGCTGTAGTTCGTGGATTACCGAATTTGGCGTCATCTCAATCAAGATGGCCAAAGAGCAGGGTCTGCCCCTCAATCCGGCGAAAATCTCGGGGGTCTGTGGTCGCTTGTTATGTTGTCTCTCCTATGAAAACGAGAACTACGTTCAGGCCAAGCAGTCTATGCCGCAAGTAGGAGCTGTATTGCGTACTGCAAGCGGCCCCGGTAGAGTGGTTTCGGTAAATGTCCCGCGTAACTCAGTCGAAGTCATGCTCGAAAGTGGCGTCACTATTCAGATACCGGTCGAGCGCAGCAGTGGCGCGACCCAGACTGGAGGAAGCTGTGGCTGTGGCAGCAAAGGTAGTGGAGGTTGTGGCTCGTGTAGCATGAGGCGACCAAAAAGTCTTGTTGAAGTCTAGCTGTAGGGGCGCAATAAATTGCGCCTTCCCAACTAATGTGGGGGGAAATTGTAGGGCTGCAAGCAATTGCGTCATCTGAGGAAGCAAACACCATCCATTTGATGAAGAGAGAGGGAGGCAGCAAAAGGTATGTCACGAGAACGCAAGGAATCCATTGGCGCATGGCGGACTTCTCATGTTGAACCTTGGGAGGATGAACTAGAGGAGAACATAACTGGTCAACTCTATGAAGAACAGAGCGACCCATCAACAGATCTCCATCTGTCGCCCACCCTAGACGTAGATAGCCCACGTGAACCGTTTTTCTCAAGATTTGAAGCATTACAACACCTCGGACAACAAATCTCGCCCATCGTGATCCCCCTTGTCTTTGGGGGTATGACGTTCCTATTTATTCTCTCACTTTTTCGCACCCATTTTTCGTACTTACATTCCAACCTCCTCTGGCCGATTGCCCTTGTCCTGATCGCACTGGCGGTTTTGCAAGGCATGGGGCTCTATTACGCGGGAGCCAATAACGTCTTCTGGTCGCTGGGCGTCGTCACAGGCTTTTTCCTTTTTATGTTAGTTGGTTGTTTTGTCATCTTTGGCCCATGGCCCACAGGGATCCTCTTCACAGTTCTCATCGTTCTTGCTATCGTGGCCGGACGTTTTTATATGCGTCCTGTTCCAGAAGGGACGGTGGATATGGTCTATGCCTTCGGCAAATATACCCGCACCCTCTATCCAGGACTAAACTTCATTTTGCCATGGGAGTGGATTGATGATACGCACTTAGACACTCATGAACGGCAGTGGACGTGTCCTGAACAGACTATTCAGGTCTCACGCACCGAAGACATCCATCTCAAGGCTACCATTTCCTACCAACTGATGCCAGAAGATGCCTATCTGGCTCTTGTCCAGGTTGATAAGTGGGAAGAGAACCTGCAAGACCTCTTCATTGTCACCCTGCAAGATGCTTCCAGTAAACTGCAGCCAGAGGATTTTATGGTCTGGCCTGAGCGTGAGCGTCAGCGTCAAAATTCCAATCTGTTCTTGCGTCCCCTTGAAGATGAGGATGCCTCGCGCTGGGAACCCATCAACAATCTGGTCTTTCAGCGTATGCGTGATCGCATGGCCCTTTGGGGCGTGATCATCAATTGGGTCCAGGTTCGCGATATGACTCTCACTCCTCATGCCTCTGTGAATACTGGCTCGACGGCGAGTGCGCAGCCTTCTATGCATGCCAAATCCCAGACGCCAACGAAGCAAGCAGAACCACCAGCGTCTAACGCTGCCAAAAGAGCCACTCCACCACCGCAACCTGCTCCGGCGGCACCAGTGGCACCCGCTCAGCCGACCACACCTTCAGTGTCAGCAGCGGCAGCTGGAAAACTGCCCAAAGAGGAGATCTTAATCACTGTCTACAACCAGATCAAAAGCGGTAAAATCCGCTCTCCCGAAACGATCCGCAAGATTGCCTCACAGTTCCTTACCATTGCCAATGATTCTGAAGCGAGCAAAAATGCTAGCTTCGATGCTGCTCGTGCCGCCGAGGTTCTTTTTAGCCGTGCTGAATTATATGAAAAAGAGCGAGCTGCCGAAGTTGTCTACCAGGACGGGGAAGTACAGGATGTAGATGTACACGAAAGGCTTACTCAGTCTGATTGGATGTATCGTTCTCCCAGTGATGAGAATATAAGGGGGGGAGGCTAAGGCTCTTACGCACATTGATACTCCTCTTGGTGGGCGAAGGTGCCCCGCGATCTTCTCCCGTGTCGATCCTGTATCGGACCGCACTGATCCATGCTCTAGGGAAGGGATCGCCGTACCGCTACCCGCCTGATCGCAGGAGCACCCCAGTTGCCTGCGCAATGGCCTCTACCTGCTGACGGGCACCTTCCCACCCATAGACGAAACTGCCGCTGGTACATGCCCAGACCACAGCGTCTACGGCCTGATCGCGAAGGACCTTCGCCCCTTCTAACAGGCGAGCAACGCCTCTACCCAGCGAGACCATGGACAAAGCTCCCCGACGTGCAGGCGAAGACGGTTACAGCCGGGTTGGCGATGGTCAATTCCCGCGCCGCTCCAAAGGGCTCTGATCAAATGGACGCAAAACAGGTATCATAGCGGTCATGAGGGTAGCTCCTGGCAAAGTGAGTGAACAATACTCTTCCTAACTCTGCCCGGGAGCCTGCTCCCTTGTCAAGTCCTGGTCAGCACCGTTCGCTTGCTACTAGGAATTCTCTCCCGCCCTCATTATTCAGAATGTGAGCTCGTGGCGTCGCGCGTCAAGGGAGTTGATCGCCATAGTGATATAATAGAAAACCGCATAGCGAAACAAAATAGGAAGGAGACGCACCCATGCACTCTGAAGTGTTCCCGGAAGAAGAATACGCCGCGCGGCTGAAACGCATGCGCGCTAAGATGGAAGAAGAAGGACTCGACGCCTGCCTGCTGTCAGCGCCGGAAAATATTTACTACTTGGCGGGGCTGAACCACTGGGGTTACTTTGGCTTTCACCTGTTGATTGTCCCGCGCGAAGGCAACCTTGCTCTCATTGCCCGCAACGTGGACGGCGCGACGATTAGAAACCAGCTCGCGTCACGGGTCGAATTCCGCGGTTTTAAAGATAGTGAGGTGCCGACCCAGGTAGCCGCCACGGTGCTCAAGGAAAAGGGCCTGAGCGGGCAAGCGCGGCTCGGTATGGACATGGGGACGCTCTACCGCTCGTATATCGACACCAAACAACTGATTGAAAGTTTGCCCGAGGTAGAGTGGCAGAACTCGCACAACTTCATGAACACGCTGCGGTTTTCCAAGTCCAGGCTGGAGCTGGCGGCTGTCCGGCAAGCCGCCGTCATTTCGGAGCGGATGATGGAGGCTGCCATCAGGGCTACGTCACCGGGCGTTAACGAAAAAGTTATAGCTGCCGAAGTGTTTAAGGAAATGATCTTGGCGGGAGGCGAGCCGCCCAGCTTCGGCCCTTTTATCCGGCCGAGCAGCCGGTTAGACGAAGAGCATACAACGTGGGGCCAGAATTTTTTGGCACCGGACGACACGCTCTTTGTCGAGCTGGCTGGCTGCTATCAGCGCTACCATGCGCCAATGGGCCGGTTTATCTACCTCAAACCTCCCACTGGCATTGAAAGAGTGCAAAATGTTTGCCTGGAGGCATTTAACGCGGTGACCGAGGCCATGAAGCCCGGCGTCACCGCTCACGAGGTCTACCAAGCCTGGCAGTCCGTTGTCGACAAAGCGGGAATCCCCGAATATCGCCGCCATCACTGCGGCTACATGGTCGGCATTAGCTTTCCGCCGAGTTGGACCGAAGGCGGCAACCGCATGTACAGCCTGCGCGAGGGCAGCGACCTTGTTCTGCAAGTCGGCATGGTCTTCCACATCCTATCCTGGCTGGTCGGCTCGCGGCTGGGCGACTACTTCGTTTCCAACACGGTAGCCGTCACCGAAACAGGCTGCGAAGTATTCACCACAAGCTCGCAGAACGCTCTGCTGTAGCAGGCACACATCTGGCTAGAATTTTGGCAAGGCTTGGGAAGACTGAAGCGCATTCGGGTCGTGAAACGCGAATGAGTCACCCTCTTCCTTGTAAAGCTTAGCGTACTGCTCGACCTTGCCCCGATCCAGCTCAACGCCAAGCCCAGGCCCCATCGGAACTTTCAAACAGCCGTTGGTGTAGTTTTCTATCGGGCCGCCGAACCCCTTGACAATGTCATCGGTGAGCAAGGCACCATATGCCTGATTGGCGTAGCGGAAGTTCGGTGTGGCTGCCAGCGCGTGCGTGGTGGCAGCAAGCGCGACGCCGAGCTCGCCAAGACTGTGCTTGATGACTGGCAGCCCTGCGGTTTCGCACATACCGGCCGAGCGGCGGAGATTGGCCAAGCCGCCGTCCATCTGATTGTCGACTTCAATTACATCCGCGGCGCCGTGGCGGATGACCTCAAGTTGGTGGTGCCGAGTCCAGGACGCCTCGTTGGCAAGGAGCGGCGTATCCACACGGCTACGCACGTAAGCCATCTCCGACAGGTTGCGGCCAGAGACGGGCTGCTCGACAAGCTCGAGGTCATAGCGTTCGAGCTTGCGGATCATTTGCACTGCCGCGCCGGGTGACCACGCTTCGTTGGCGTCGACCCGGATTTTCATGTTAGGGCCGGCACCGTCGCGCAGCGCGGCAACGCGGTCCAAATCGGTCTGTGGGTTGTCCGCACCAACTTTGACGTAGCAGGTCGAGAAGCCTGCCTCGGCAGCGCGGCGGCCTTCGTCGGCAACTTCTTGCGGCTCCGCCTTGGCCACGTAGTAAAAATACTCAACCTCGTCGCGGAAACGGCCGCCAAACAAGTTGACCAGCGGCTGCCTGGCGACCTTGCCCGCAATGTCCCAACAGGCCATTTCGACAGCCGCCATCGCCGGGCTCGTGTATCCTACGTGGTGCCATGTGCCCACCACATCAATTCGCCGCACAAGCTGCTCTATCCTGAACGGATCCGAGCCGATCACGAGCGGCTCCAGGCTGCGGAAGACGGCTAGCACAATATCCGTGGATGGGTAGGTGGCGGCTTCACCCAAGCCGGTTACACCTTCATCGGTTTCCAGCTCGAGCAGCACACTAGCCTGGCCGCGGCGCCGACCAAACGCCCATATTTCGTCGGTGCGGAACGGTACTGCGACCGGTGTTGTCCGTAGTTTAGTAATGCGCATTAGTTTGCTCCTTATCAGACGGGTGGCCGTCGAGGCTTCGGCGAGGATGACTCGTAGGCATGTGCTGCCCGCAGGACCAGTGCATCCCTATACTTCGCGCCAACCAATTGCAGGCCGATGGGCAGGCCCGACGTCGTCATACCGCACGGCACAGAAATAGCCGGTTGCTGCGTCAGGTTAAAGGGGTACGTGAACGGCGTCCAGGTCTGCCATCTGCGCCCTGGCCAACCCTGCGGTACCTCATGCCCTGCTTCAAACGCAGGGAGAGGGAGGGTAGGTGTCAGCAACACGTCGAAGCGCTCATGGAACTGGGAGAGCTTCACGCCCAGGTTTGCCCTCTGCATGGTGGCCTCTAGATACGACATGAGACTGTAGGAACTGCCTTCCGCCGCTATTTCCAGCAGACCGGGATCCATTTTGGCGCGTGCCTCCGGCTTGTAACTGGACAAGGCCTGAGCCGC
>WNGM01000839.1_pt2 | contig 24723 bp, 24 predicted proteins | sample 5400571 | NCBI WGS metagenome assembly WNGM01 (sample SAMN13153378, study PRJNA577476) | soil metagenome | isolation source: 100 cm soil or saprolite under Garry oak tree replicate 2 | place: USA:California | collected 2016-06-15 | reverse complement strand
CGGAATGGCCAGACCTCGAGCATAAGCTCACGAAAGACCTGGCCAGCGCGCACGAAGGCCTGCGCTTCAACATCGAACGTATGGATTACGGGGTCCTGCCACATTTTGAACTGAAAGCCAAACGCCTGGTAGATGCTCGCCCTGTGGCGAATTACTAAAGATACGGTGGGCATGATCTATCGTAGGCGAGTTTATCGCCTCCCTACGAGAGGAGAGATTAGCATGACTACAACCGAAACCGACCTTCTGGGCAAACCCCTCACCGAACAAGAGCGGGAGTTGCTGAACATCTATGAAGCACTCAAGAAACTGGCGGCACGGAGTGACCTGCCTCCTTGCGCTGCAAGCAACGTACGTAAAGCCCTGATGTCCATGTGGCAGGCTACCAACGACCTGGACCTCCAGTTTGAGCAGTTGTACGACCTGGGAGTGTAGCTGATTCTTTTCTCCATAGAAAGATGATACGAGGGCTTCTCAAACGTCATAATCCTCGGCTAAGACTTGCCGCCTGCGGCGGCGAAAGAGGGAGAGAAAGAGCGTGGCGCAGCGGGCCCGCTGCGCCACGCTCTTTCTCTCTTTTAGGGGTGGGGCGGGGAACACATGTGATGACGTTTGAGAGGCCCTGGCTGATTCGACTTCAACTGTGTGTTTTTGCCAGCAAAGTGTGGTACTATTATTGATGTACCGCAATATATCGATCTGCTCGAGCCAAAAGCACTTCCGTTAGCGTTTCTTTATGTGAAGGACCAGAAAAATTGAGGGCACGTTGCGCTATTACGCAATAGAACCTCCAATTTTACTGCCAGGTCTTGAAGAGAGTAAGAGCGTATGAGTATTCAGGACATAAGTACACAGGATACAGGTATACAGCATCTAGCCATCCAGGATATCGGTACACATGTTCTGCCTGTACAACGTTCGCGATCAAAAACAAAAACGAATCGTCTTACTCTTGTAATCGTCCTGCTTGCAATTTTAGGGTTTTTAGGCTCATTGATGCTGACTGTGGCAGCAACGTGGGTTGACAATAAGACGGATACCGGATCCATTACAGGATTTAGAACACTGTCGCACGCTAAAACACTTCCGACTCCCCCCGTAACAATAAGATCGTCTCTCAAGGTACCTTCAACTCCATCACCGATAACGCCCTTTCCGCCATATTTATGGCAAGAGCTAGCAGTTCTCCAGAGCCAGAATCGTTTCCTTTTCTATGGCAATAGTAGATTGCCAGAGGTTGCGTTGACCTTTGATGATGGCCCAAATCCCTACTATACATCGCAAGTACTCGCTGTCCTCCAGCATTACCGTATAAAGGCTACATTTTTCTGCGTTGGCCGGCAGGTTGCAGAGTATCCTGATCTTGTCAAGCAAGAGTATGCTGCCGGGAACGTTGTTGGCAACCATAGCTGGTCCCACCCAAACATGGGCCTTCTTTCTAGTAGTGATATATCGACGCAGATCAATCTTACCTCCGACGTTATACAAAAAACCATTGGTGTGCGGCCCACGTTTTTTCGCCCGCCCTATGGCGTGTTTAATTCGAGTGTATTGACGCAGGCCAATCTACTCGGACTCACTACTGTCATCTGGAATGACGAAGCACGCGATTGGCTCAGGCCAGGCATTGACGTTATCACCAGTCGTATTCTTGGGCTGGCCGGTAATGGGGCCGTTGTCCTCCTGCACGATGGCGGAGGCGACCGTTCCCAGACGGTAGCAGCACTACCAACAATTATTACAACTCTCCAATCGCAAGGCTATAAATTCGTGACACTCCAGCAAATGGTAAATGATTTACCTAAAAACCCTGCTGCCAACGAGGCATCTGTTTCCGTTCCAACCCTTACGCCTGTTCTTTACCCAACCCCCACGGTCACTCCGACCTCTACACCTGTTATCAGCCCTACCCCTACTGGCAGTCCTATGCTGACTCCAACAGGTACGCCGCGCAGATATACTTCCCCCTGATTTATAGAAATCATTGAGTGGCTTTTTTGCTCATTCTTATCTTCTGCATCTTCAAGGTGTGATATACTTTCCCTATAATAGATTGTAGTAGATGAACAGAGGCAGATAATTATCATGGCCCGCATGGATGAACTTGATCTTCCAGAGCGTCTCTTTCTGAAAGGCTATCCGTTCAAACGATTTGCTCCCAGGCCCAACGATCCGGTGACAACAACGATGACTCCACTGCCCAAACCACTGGCGGAGTGTACCGTTGCGCTGGCCACAACAGCCGGATTGAGCCTCCCAGGTCAACCGCCGTTTGATAAGACTATCAAAATGGGGGACAGTTCCTTTCGGGAAATTCCGTCTTATGTTTCGCTTGAGTCGTTGGAAATGAATCACCGCAGTTGGGCATTCGACTATAGGGGAGTGATGAGAGATCGCAATCTGGCGCTGCCAAACTGATCAAGGCATCTGCTCCGGAGGTGGCGCGACGCCTTGTTGCGGATAGCGTTGATGTCGTCTTGTTGACTCCGTTCTGACCGATGTGCCATCAATCTGTAGGACTGATCCAGCGTGCCATTGAATATGCGGGCATCACAACAGTGTCTATTTCGCTGCTGCGAGAAATTACCGAGAAGATTCGTCCCCCTCGTGCACTATTCGTACCTCGTCCCCTCGGCTACCCACTCGGCGAACCAGATAACCCCAATGTGCAAACCCGTATTATGCGTGCTGCTTTTGCATTATTACCACGCACAGATGTACCCGTTTTGGAAAATTTTTAGAGCATACTCAAACGATACCGCTCGAACAATCGAAGAGCACCACTGGTGGACGTACATTTGTTCAAGCTTCAGAGCTTTCGCGTTTTGGCTTGAAAAAGTCAACAAATGCCCGTCGCAGGTTCCTCCAAAGGGAGCCATCGTAACCAGAGGGCTTAGTGGTTCCCCTCAAGGGATGATCCATAAAAAACTGGTACATAGCCAGACTCGCCTTCGGACCTGACGGATCCGTATACGAACCAATGGGACTGCCCCCTGACCATGCATGTCCCAGACCCTGAACCTTCCAATAGACTTGAACTTCTTCCCCATTGGTATCAGTCCAACTGGAAACAGTATAGGAACGACCACCCGGGGCCTGGCCAGCAGTCGTCTTGCTGGGATGATGAAAATCTACTTGATACGTCCCGTTTAACGTCAGTTGATTCGTCTGCATCCATTGCTGCACAGCCTGATCGCCATTGATGGATGAGACAATGGGGTCCTGCGTACCATGAAACACTATCGTTGGAACGCGGCGCGCGAAATTGCCCATTGCCTCATGGGCTCTTTGACCTTGCAGGACTGGGTCAGGGCCCCCGCGTCGCATAACCTTGAGGGCCTGGGTCATGTTTGTTGCTGCCTGGTACTCTATGCCTGAATGCACGCCGATGGCAGCGAAAATATCCGGGTAAGTGGCCCCCAGAATAACAGCCATCGAGGCTCCAGCAGAGATCCCCGCGACATAGATGCGGTTGGTATCAATGGTCCAGTGGGAGGTTTGCTCTACGAGAGCATGGACAACTCCAGCAATACTGGCTGGTTCTCCACGACCGCGTGTTTGATTCGAAGAGGTGAACCAGTTCCAACACCGGTTTTGGTTCTCTTTGGCCGTCTGCTGCGGATAGACAACAATGAAACCATATTGTTCTGCCAACTGATTCATCTGTGTTCCTGCGGCAAAGTCTTCGGCTGTCTGTGTGCATCCATGTAACATCACAACTAGTGGGACAATTGTTCCCACCTGGTAGTGTGCCGGAGTATAGACCTTATACGGGCGATTGTCAGCAGACTTACCAGACACGTACTGTTCCGTTTTTAAGGATAGATTATGCATACTTCATGTTCCATTCCTTGATTACAATACCACTCCACCCATTGCCTGATCCACACCGGACTAGTGCAGGTAGCGACCCAGGTATGCCAGGTACAGGTACAGGCCCACCGTAACGATCACTGCATACCCGAGATAGATCGACAATCCTTGTACTGCATGCGTAGCGATGAGACTCCAGATGGCTACAGCCAGGTTGAGCAGAAGCACAGGAATCACATACACCTTCAGAAAGGTCGGCTCTTTCTTGGACATCCATTACCTCACTTGTCTTGTGCCGTCATTGCGTTGACAACCAGTACCATCATTCAATATATTGCCTCTACCATGATAATAACATGTATTTTCGTGCAATGTCAATGGATAACTTGCAATTTCAAGGAGTAAGATGCAATATTGACCACCGAACGAGACCGTTTGATTATGTAGACCTGGCAGCTGGGGGACAAGGTGCTCTCATCAAATACAGAACTCTTTTATAACCGAGAGCAAAACCTCAGAGCACTGCTCTAACTGGTCAAGATCGGCCCACTCTACAACTGCATGGGCGCCTTCACCACCGGGGCCAAAAATAACAGTTGGTATTCCAGAAGCGGACAAGAGGGCCGCATCCATCCAGGCGGCTCCGCTTCCAATTGCAGGCTTGCGACCCAACGTGGCAGTTGCCTGGCGGCGTACGACCTGGACTATCAATTCATCTTCGGGCACTTCAAAAGGCTCACGCACAAGAGTTGTTCTCACTGATGCTTTAAAATCTGGATCAGTCCTCGCTATATGATCGAAAATGCCCTGTATTTCGGCCTCAACGCTTTCCTGTGTTTCACCCGGAATAGTGCGCCGTTCTATGCCGAGCTTGCAATGGTCTGGATAGCTTGAGAGTTCCTGGCCTCCTGTGATCAGGGAAGCGTGAACTGAACCGCTTTTCAGCAGGCGATGCGACGGATGAGCGTGTAATGAGCGATCGAGCTCTTCCAGGTCAGCGAGAACTTTCCCCATTTTCACGATGGCATCGACGCCAAGATCAGGGCGCGAACCGTGGGCAGCGGTTCCCATGGTTTCTACCTCGAGCCAGGCAAAACCCTTGTGGGCAATGTAAATGTCTAGCTCCGTTGGTTCGGTTACAATAGCAGCATCGGCACGGCATCGCTTCACGACGGAACTCGTACCGATGCTGGTATATTCTTCATCTGAAACCGCTGTGACTATCACATCTCCACGCAAGTTCAGTTTCCTGGCATTGGCCGCGGCATACATGATGGAAGCAAGCCCGGCCTTCATGTCATAGGCGCCCCGGCCATACAAACGGCCGCCTATGATCGAAGGCTCGTGCGGTCGCTCCATTCCAGCGACACCTACAGTATCCATATGGGCATTGAGCAAAAGCGAGCGACCACCCCCCGTGCCACGCACAATGCCAATAACATTTGGCCGACCAGGCTTTGGCTCGTCAATTTCAACTTCTGAGCCTGCCTTCGTAAGCCAGTTCGCCACAAAGCCGGCTATTTCGCCTTCACCCGGGCCATCCGCAACTAAATCGGGGTTGATGGAATTGATGCTAACCAGTTGTTGCAAGAGGTTGATAATCTCGCTCATGATACACTTCCTTTGCGCGCAATTAATTCCTGTGCAAGGTAGCTGGCAACCGTAGTTGCAGTACTACCAGGGCCAAAACCAGCATCATAACCTAATTCTTTGGCAAAGGCATGAGAAATACGCGGCCCACCGACGATAAACAGGTAACGGTCTCTCACATCCTCGGCCTCAGCCAGTTCAATTAACTTTGTCAGGTTGTGAATATGCACATTCTTCTGCGTAACAACCTGTGAAACAAGGATGGCCTCTGCCTGCTCAGCAGCAGCCCTGCGCAAGAGCGCCTCGCATGATACCTGGGCTCCAAGATTCAAAGTACGAAAAGCAGGAAAGCGTTCTAAGCCATAGTGACCGGCAAATCCCTTAGCATTAAAAATAGCATCAATTCCAACGGTATGAGCATCACTTTCGATAGCAGCGCCTATAACGGTCACGCGACGTCCTAAACTTTTCTCAATCAAATCATTGATCTCGTAAAAATCGAGTTCCCCGTGCGCTAACTCGTCCACGAGGATCTGTTCCGAGTCAATGGTATGCGAGCAGGCACCGTAAATGATGAAAAAAGAGAAATTAGCATCTACACTTTCCGCGTGCGCCACGAGTGGATTGCTGATACCCATCAGCATAGCGTACCGCCTGGCTGCCTCTTGAGCATGCGCGCCGAGAGGTAAAGGAAGTGTGAATGAGATCTGTACGACACCATCGTTGGCAGTGTCGCCATAGGGACGTATATGCATAAAAACGTACCTCGCTTGAGAAGTGAAGAATATTTTTGACGTATTTTCAGTATAGCATGCGCTTGAGTTATGTACCAATCCCGTCCCGGGTTTCCGCAGGGGAACTTTTTATTAGCTCACACCGTCTTGTCATTACTAAAGTTACAGGTTTCTGAGCGAATCTTCGGAGGCAGTTTTTACAAGAAATTATGCCGCAGCAGTTTACATCAGCTGTCCAAACAATTCTTTGTTTCAATTTATCCTTCGTTTCCTAATTAACAAGGAGTGGGTCTATGCTGCATATCACGAAGAACCATAAATGGTCAATCTTATTACAATGCATTGTGGCACTTTTAGCGCTACTTGTTGCAGGTTGTGGTGGAGCAGCAACAAGTAGCTCAGGATCCAACGGGGCAAGTATTCCGGCTCCAGCTGCACACAATGCCGCCTCGTCCTCTAACCAACAGAAAACTCCCGGTCGGCCGCAGCAGTATCTGATTAAAACCCTCAACATTACTATGGAGGTGAAAGATACGCAGCGCGTAGCCAACGACCTGCAATCATGGATTAGCGCAACCGACCCTCTCTCGACCGCGCAGAACATTAACTACGAGCAAGTTAGTGGTAACCTCTACAATGTCTCGATGGCGTTTTCCGTGCAGGCATCGCTCTTTCCACGTATTGAGAGCTACCTCAACAACTATCCTATACAGCATAATGGTCGGCTTCTGAACACCACTATGAGCACCCAGGATGTGTCGAGTGACTACGTAGATACACAGTCTCGCCTCAACAATCTGCGTGGTGAGCAACAGCGCCTGCTGACACTGCTGAGCCATGCTAGTGCGCTAGGTGATGTTCTTTCAATTGACCAGCGACTCACAGATGTCGAAGGGCAGATCGAGCAGATAGAAGCCCATCTAAACAGCTTAAATGGTCAGATCACCTTCTATAATATTTCCATCAGTCTGCAACCCGGTCAGGCTGCTTTAACTCCTTCCACAGGATGGAGTGTTAGCACAATCTGGCAGAATGCTCTATCCGCGGCAATAGTCTTTGCCCAGGTGCTGGCTACTGTGTTCATCTGGCTTTTGGTTTTCAGCGTTTACATTATTCCCCTTGCGCTCATTGTATGGTTTGTACGACGCTGGAGACGGGCACAAGAACAACGCGCCGCACCAGCGGTTGCAGCCACTACCCAACCCCCACCGTCATGATTATATGCTCTTTGGGTGATAGCCTATTGTTGCTAATATTCCTGCAATCAGCTTAGTACAAGTTTGAGGTGCAAAATGGACCTCTTGAGCCCCCTCTAGAAGCCAATGACCTTTGCTCGCTTGCTTATGGCCCAAAGTGATCGCAAGGCGCTCTACAAGCGCCTTCAGCATTTTGCACCACATACTTGTACTAGATGCAAGGCACGGCGAGAAGAGTTGATCGGGCACGATCTCACCGTGAAAGATGTTACCTTTGGGCATTTTCACCATTATGTAAATCATGTGATACACTATCCATTACTACCGTGCTGTATTTTTCCATCCTCCAAAGGAGACGACATCACCATGCCACAGCAGACAGAGCAGTTTGACGTAATCATTATTGGCGCTGGACACAATGGCCTTGTGGCAGCAGGTTACCTGGCTCGTGCAGGAAAAAAAGTTCTTATTGTAGAGCAAAGAGACCGAGTTGGAGGAGCCTGTACGCTTGAGGAACCATTTCCCGGCTTTACCATGTCACCTTGCGCATATGTGGTGAGTCTACTCCGTCCTGAGATTATCCGTGATTTAGAATTGCATCGCTATGGCTTCGACGCGTATGTTAAAGACCCACAAATGTTTGTGCCGTTCCTGGATGGCAACTACCTCTTCTTTCGTGCCAGTACAGAAAAAACAGTTGAGGGCATTCGTCGTCTCTCTCCCCATGACGCACAGGCTTATCCGAAGTTTTTAGCATTTTTTGAGCGCGCCTCTGAGATTCTCAATCCTATTTTACTTGAGGAGCCACCTTCCATTGCTGATCTAGCAGGGCGTTTCAGAGGCGAGGACGAGGAGATTTATCGCTATTTGATGCTTGGCAATCTCTACGATATGCTGGCCGATTATTTTGAATCTGACTATTTACGCGCTGCTTGGGCAGGACAAGGTGTGATAGGTTCCTTTATCGGCCCTAAAACACCCGGTTCGATCTATGTCGCCTGGCATCACATGTTTGGCGAGGTCAATGGCGAGCACGGCGCGTGGGGATATGTACGTGGTGGTATGGGACGTATTAGTTTTGCCATGGCGGCATCCGCCGAAGCCCATGGAGCAGTCATTCGCACCGATTCACCTGTTGCTAAAATCCTTGTCCACGATGGCCGTGCCGAAGGTGTACGCCTGGAGAACGGTGAAGAGCTACGCGCTCGAGCTGTCCTTTCAAATGCCGACCCGAAACGCACCTTCCTGCAATTTTGTGCCGATGCCGGACTTGATAAGGCATTCCTCAAACGCATCTCGCAGTTCAAGACGGACAGCGCTGTAATCAAGATCAATGTTGCTCTGAAGGAACTGCCAAGTTTCAAGTGTCTCCCCGGCACAACACCAGGCTTGCAACATGCTGGCTCGTGTGAGATCAGCCCAACGCCCGACTGGATACAGGAGGCTTACGAGGATGCAGCCCATGGCGAACTCTCGAAAAAGCCCTATATCGAAGCATACATGCAATCGGCTACCGACCCATCGGTAGCTCCGGCAGGTTACCATACTATCTCAATGTTTTGCCAGTACGCCCCTTATCACCTCAAAGGGCGCGCATGGTCAGAAGAAGTCAAAAATGAGATGGCGGATCGGATCATTGCTACCATGACCGAGTTTGCCCCGAATTTCGCCGATGCCATCATCGACCGCCAGGTACTCAGCCCCGTTGATATCGAGCAGCGCTACGGCTTACCCAACGGCAACATCTTCCAGGGCGAGATAACGCCCGACCAGATCTTCTCACTACGACCCGCACCCGAGTGTTCACGTTATCGCACTCCTCTTGAGGGTTTATACCTGTGTGGCTCAGGGGCACATCCAGGTGGCGGCGTAATGGGTGCACCGGGGCATAATGCAGCTAAGGCCTTGTTGAGTGATTGGGGGAAGCAGTAACCGGGCATCAGGGAAATGGCCCGGCTAGCTATAACGAGTCAAGCATAGCCCGAATAAAACCTACGGCAATGGAGAGCCAATCAAACGAACGGGTCCAGCTGACCCACTCTTGTTGTGTTGGCCACCCTGGTTTATAGCGCGCAATCATCTCTTTAGGCATCACCACTGCCCATTTGCTGCCCTCACCTAACCCACCAGGCGTGATGCACACCGATATATTGAAAACATTCTCGTTGGGAAGGTGTATTTTCCAATCGGGCATAGTCTTTAGCAAGGGTTCGTGCCGCCAGACAGTAAATGGTGCCGGATCTTCGGGCGCTCCACTTGCTGAGCGCTGTAGTGTGATAACCTGTCCTACCACGGCTGAACGCTCCCACTCGGGGAAACGCAGCCAGACGGAATAGCTGTATTCATCCAGTCCCATCGCTGTTATGAAAGTACGATAACCTTCGCGTTCAATGCGCCGTTCGGTATCACTCTGCCAGATGCGCACCATGGCACCGAAACGTTTTTTCTTCTCTTCCTCGCTTAGATTGGCAAAAGGCCCTGTATCAGGCGGGTACTGTCCGGGTGTGGCTGCTGGCATCAATCACTCCTAAACCCGTGGGAAAATAACACTTCATCCACGAGGTCAAATCATCTGCAAGTGGCGCAACTAAGGTGCACAGAGAGTTATCAGGATAACGCCGGAGTTCGAGACTGTGCGCGTGCAGGAACTGTCGCTTTAACTCCGCCTGGGGAGTTCCCTGCTCAGCCAGTGGCGCATACACCTGGTCTCCCACGATGGCATAGCCCAGGGCCGCAAGGTGGGCACGAATTTGATGCGTACGTCCCGTCACCGGCCGCACCTCTAACAACACGAACTTCTCTCCTTCACTGACCGCCAGCACCTTCAATACCGTCGTAGCAACCTGTCCATCTGGGCCAACGATGCAGCGGCGGCGGTCAGCTGGATCGCGCTGCAGTGGACCATCAAGAATAAACTCATCATCGCAACGAAGAGAAGGAGATACGTCGGCTAGAACTTCATCCTTCCCATTTTCTCGTTTTGTTACTGTGAACGTGGTGCGAGGATATGACCAATCTGGCGCTCCCTTTTGTACAACAGCCACGTAGCGTTTGACGATAGTATGCTCATGAAACTGGCGAATCAGGTGGCGCCGCGAACGCTCGGTACGGGCCAGTGCCACAACACCGGATGTATCTTTATCTAAGCGGTGCAGCAAGCATGGACGTGGTAGCAGGCCTTCTTCTTTCCACTGGCGCTCGGTACGCTTTGTTCGCAGCATCTCCTGTATATGCAGCGGGGCTCTTGCCCACTCTGGTTCGTCAGGAAGCTCTGGCGGCTGCCAACCGTCACTTCCCTTCTGCGCATCGTACACCAGAAGCGCATCCCACATTGTCCCATCCGCATGTTTATACGTGGGATGGATGACAAGCCCCGCTGGCTTGTTGACGACGAGCAAGTGGTGATCCTGGTAAATGATAGGTATTAAAACATGTTTCAAAGAATATGGACTTTCATGTCCTTGAATGGACATTTATGCCACTTGTTCCCAGATAATAGTCTGCTCGCGCTCCAATAAACGACAATCCCGTGGTTTGGCATTGGCCGGTTCTCCTTTCACTCGCTTGAAGGCCAGACGCCCATCCGAGTAGATAGAATTGATCTGTTTGACATACCTGTTTTTCACCAGCACGATATCGCCTTTGCGAAATCCGGCAAGCTCGTCATTCACCTGATAGCGCACCCGCCCCTTCCCTTTCTGTGGCAGACTGTGATACTGCTTCCGGGTTTGCCTGGCGCGAAATCCGATCTGATAGAGGTTGGCCTCTGGCAATGGAACGACCGCTCCTGTGTGATAGGTCGCGATGCAAAGCGCATCGATCATATGCGTTTTGGGTAAACCCCGCCATTTACGCAAGGTTGCTGTCTGATAGCCAAAGAGCGTGGTGAGGGGCGTCTGTTTGCCAAGCGTGGTGTAGAGGTAACGTTTCCCCTGCATCGACCGCTGCGCAATCTGGTCCAAGCGCCCACTGACTCCTGTCACTTTGAGCGCGATTTTGCTCTGGTGGAGTTTTGTATGGCAGGGTTCACACAGGGTCAAGAGGTTAGAGATCGTATCTTTCCCGCCGTGCCCTCGATGGACAATATGATGAGCTTGCAGACGACTCCCATGATTACCGCACTGCTGACAGGTGTAGCCATCCCGCATCAGGCAGGCGATGCGCAGATTTTCATCCAACCTCGTTGGATCTTGATACTGGCTCCCCCTGAGTTCCGGGTTATTGAGCCTGGAAATGTCTACCTGGACATCCTCGATGACTAGAGACGAAAGAGGAATTGGAATCTGTCTGACCACGCGAATCACTTCCTCAACATTGGTTTTGATCGAGGGAGGCAGCCGCTCACTGCGTCGGTTTGTGGCGCGGTTGAGAAAGCGCCTCGGGCGGTACCATTGTCTGGCTCGACGGTTCTTGCGTCGGTCTCGGCGGTCATCCATTTTGTCTTTCACATCCCGGCGATGGTGGATTTCTGCGGCGAGCAAGACATGGTCGTTGCCCACACAGGCCAGGCCAGTCGTCCTGCTTCCTTTGTCGATGCCACAGGTGACGGGCTGGACCTGTCTTTCACACTGCCAGGCAAGTTGGATCGTAAAGGGGCGATACGTGATGATCTTTGCCTTGCCTGCCTGTAAGAGTTTGCGTGCTTTCGCCGGGGTACAGGGCATCAGTGGTGCCCTATCCAGATTACGTACATAGACAAACATAGTGGCTCTAAGCCCTCCTTTTTAGGAGTGTGTTGCTCCTCGCGGCTGTTAAGATGGCTTTTTACGGTCCACACACCTTCCGCTTTCGCGTACCCTTAATGGAAACCGACAGTTGCACCCGACTGGAACCACATCTGGTGGTGTCGTGACCATCCCAACTGCTGCCTCCGAAGAGGCCCGCTGGTAGCTCCATGAGTACTGGGTCCGAAAACTCCACACTTTTAGGAACTATAGTTTCAGATGCCATGAGTAGAGTATATGTTTGCTTGTGTCAGCTAGTCAATAGCAAAATGACTATAGGAAAGTGAATATGATGCTGCATAGCTGTGGAGAAAGTATCGCGAATCTGTCACAAAACTGTCTCCTAGAAACCTCCTACTCGCCCAGGTTTTGGTACAGATCGGAAATACTTTCTACACATCTGGCGGGCATACTCAGAGCAGAGCAGACAGCACTCTGCGCGAAGCCAGTCATATTCTACCGTAGTATGGAGTTAAAAAAAGGAGGTCGCTCATGGATAACCTGTCATCTAGTACTCATGCTGTCGTTCCCTCTTCCAACAGCTTGCTGCGGGTCATGCGGCGCCACCCGCTGGCTTGCTACTTTCTGCTGGCCTATGGCTTTAGCTGGTTGGGATGGTTACCTTATGTGCTTTCTCAGAATGGGCTGGGTCTCCTTCCCTTTCACCCCTCACAGTTCATCGTCCTTCTGGGTGGCTTTCTTGGACCATGCTTGTCGGGGTTCATCATGGCGGCTGTCACGGAGGGGAAATCGGGGGTGCGCCACCTGTTGCGCCGGTTGATTCTGTGGCAGGTGGGCTGGCGGTGGTACCTCTTCGCCCTCATCGGCTTCCCTGCGATGCTGGTGCTGGGGTCCCTCCCTTTGCCGGGAGTAGTCGGGACGCTGCGTGTCCCGTCGCTGCAATTCGTCCTGGCGTTCTTGGTTCTGCTGGTCCTCCAGCTATTCCAGAGCGCACTGGCCGAGGAACCCGGGTGGCGTGGCTTTGCTCTGCCTCGACTGCAACAGCACTATGGCCCCCTCCTGGGGACGCTCATCCTGGGACTGCTCTGGGGTGGCTGGCATCTGCCCCTGTTCCTGACGACCTGGGCCATCTTTGGAGCGAACCTGCTGACAATCTGCGAGTTCGTGCTTGAAACGATAAGCCTCTCCATCGTGATCACCTGGGTCTTCAACCACACACGGCAGAGCCTGTTTATGGCAATCCTGCTGCATGCATGCGTTGATGCCTTTGGTTTTGCGGCTGTAATGACGGGCGGCCTGCTTCCAATGCCCATCCTGCTGAAGAGTGCTTACCTGGCTACCGTGATTGGTGCTGGGGCGGTGGCGCTGCTGCTGATCATAGTGACGCGCGGTCGCCTGGGCTTTTCTCACTAATTTGGATCTTACGTGTAAATTTTACATTTAGTGGGAGAGAATGCAACGATAAAGATGCATATCTCCCCATTTTGACGATAAATTCAGCCAAACCACATCATCCTTTTAAACTCAAGAGGGCAAGAAGACCAAAGAGCAGAATAACGCTCCCTGAGATTCTGTTGATCCACAGTAACCACTGGGAAGTAAATTTCCTTCTTAACAGACTGACCCCTCCGGTCAACAGACACCACCAGAGTGTCGAACCGAGAAACACTCCGCATACGACGAGTATGGCGGAGAGCGCGCTGTTCTTGCCCACTCCTACACCAATGCCTGCATAGATTGCGGCAAATGAGAGGATGGTCTGCGGATTGGTAAGGGTCAGCAGCAACGTGGAGGCATATGCTCCAAAGAAGTTGTTGGCTTCGCCTCTGGCGGCTTGCCCGGCAGGCCTGGTAAGAACCGTCTTGATGCCCAGGTAAACGAGGAACAGACCACCGATCACGTGAATCAATCCCTGTTGGCTGACGAGGAAGGTCGCAATCACTGTGAGCCCAAATCCGGCAATGCCACCATACACAGCATCAGCCGTTGCCGCTCCTAAGCCCGTTACCAAACCGTAGAGGGAACCATTATGTATGGTGCGATGAATGCACAGCAAGCAAATTGGGCCAACAACGGCTGCAATAGAAAAGCCTATCAAGAGGCCTCGCACAAAGAAACTTGCCTCCATCTCTTTCTCCTTAGTATTATTTGACACAATAAAAAAAGTCGCCAAACCTCTTATCGAGAAGGTTTGGCGACAGGTGATATCTGCTTCTTTTTGCTAGGGAGTGGAAGACACGCGAAGCGAACCAAACCTCCAATCGGTCTGGTTGCGCTGCTGATTCTCAATCAATACTTGCAGGAACTCATGGTATCGAGTCACTGGTATACTCCCTGTTATCCATTTAGCTCAGTTTTATCAAACGAGATGAGCTAATAATAGCACATTTTATGTCTGAGGACAATCAAGCGTAAACTCGTCAGTAGCCTTCAACGTCCGCCAGGTGTACCTTGCCCCAGAAGAGACGGTAGGTGATGATGAAGTAGATAATGGCAAGGACGATGCCGATACTCCACCACACCAATCCCACTGTCTGGCCATACAGGGATCCTGAGGCATTTTGAATCGTCAGGCTGTTGGCGCGATTGACAGCCGGAAGGACATTGGGATACAGGCTGATGGCCGCACTGGCGAGCATGCCCACAATGAAAATACACGAAGAAAAAAAGGCCGCCAGGTCTTGTTGCCTGAAGTTATAGTAGCCCATCCCGATCAGTCCAACGAGAGCGAGCACGGGAAAGGTGATTTCCCAGGGTCGGCTACCAAAGCTCGCGCTTATCGCCGACTGAACAGAGAACGTCGCAATCGTTCCGAGCGCCGCAAGCACAATGGTGACAAGCCAGGCCAGCCTGGCAATGCGCCGGGAGCGGGCATTGAGCTCGCCTTCTGTCTTCATGGCGATGTAGTTGGCGCCATGAGCCGTCAGGACCGCGAGCGCCAACAGCCCGATCAGAATCGTGTACCAGTCCAGGATGCCCGGGTTCGAGCTGTATGGGTTAAAATCCGTCCACAGGGCCTCGAAGAAGGTCCCATTCCTATCCAGGGGCACACCACGAACGACATTGCCAAGTGCGGCCCCATAGAAGATGGCGAGGAGAGCGCTTCCCAAAAAGAACACTCCATCCCAGAAGGAGACCCACACCGGATTCTGGATGTGCGAGCGGAGTTCGATGGAGATCCCACGCAGCATCAAGAGCCAGAGAACGATGATCAATGGCAGGTAGAACCCGCTAAAACTGGAGGCATAGAGCACAGGGAAGGCGAAGAACATAGTACCTCCGGCTGCAATGAGCCAGACTTCGTTTCCATCCCACACCGGGCCAATGGCCTGTAAAATCAGGCGACGCTCTTCATCCGTTTTCGCCGCCCACGGGTGGATGGCGCCCGCCCCCAGGTCAAAACCGTCGAGCACCACGTACATGGTCAGCATGAAACCAATCAGAATAAACCATAACGTCTGCATTTCAGTCCCTCCTCTTAATCTGTGATTCCCTGTGCCTTTTGCGCCATCGTTTCCTCTTGCGGAGTCTTTTCCTCACTCATGGGGCCACGTATCGCTTCAAAGACCACCAGGATGACGTAGAGCAATCCCAGGAGCACATACATGCCTGCAAATCCGATCAGCGTAAAGAGCACGTTCCCGGCCGAGATGATCGTTGACCCCTGAGCTGTATGCAGCAGTCCGAAGACGATCCAGGGCTGGCGACCGAGTTCGGCTGTGAACCAGCCAGCCGTGTTGGCTATGAAAGGGAAAGGAGTCGCCAGCAGCAAAATCCACAGCATCCAACGCCAGCGGAAGAGTCGCTGCCGCCAGAGCAAGAGTAGTATAGCCAGACCCATGATAGCGATGAAAAAGGTCCCCAATCCCACCATGATGTGATAGCTATAATAAAGGAGTTCAATAGCATCGGGCCGCTGATTAGGCGGAAAGGCATCGAGTCCCTTTACCTGGGCAGTCCACTGTCGATAGGTCAGGAAACTGAGCACATTGGGGACGATGATGGGATTGTCGAGTCGCCCGGTCGTTGAATCGGGCTGGCCGAGAATGACAATGCCAGCGCCTCGTTCCGTTTGGAAGAGGCCCTCCATCGCCGCGAGCTTGACAGGCTGGTTCGCTGTGACCTGTAACCCTTCCAGGTCTCCACTGGGGAAGAGTTGGATGCCGCTGGCGATGAAACCCGCGATCACTCCCAGCGTGACAAACATCCGCCCGTAGTCGATGTGCTGTTTGGCCAGCAGGTAGTAGGCCCCGAGGCCGGCCATAGCGAAAGAGCCGGTGACTACAGCTCCGCTCATTGTGTGCATGTATTGTGCCAAAATCCAGGGATTGAAGAGCACCGCCCAGTAGTTGGAGATGTGGAGCCGACCATTGGCGGCCATTGTGTAGCCAACGGGGTGTTGCATCCAGGCATTCGAGGCGATGATGAAAGCGCCAGAAGCCCATGTCCCGAGCCACACCATGAAGGCCGAGAACCAGTGCATCTTTTGCCCGAAGACATGTTCACCAAAGAGAAAGATGCCCAGGAAGGCCGATTCGAGAAAGAAGGCGAAGGCGCCTTCCATCGCCAACGTCTGCGCAATGATATCGCCAGCATAGACGGAGAAACGGGACCAGTTCGTTCCGAACTGAAACTCCATGGGGATACCGGTCACGACACCCATGACAAAGGTGATGGCGAAGATTCTGGCCCAGAAATGCCCCGCTGTGTTATAGCGCTCGTCCTTGCGCAGCAAGGACAGCGTTTTGAGAATCACAATCAGCAGAGCCAACCCCATGGTGAGCTGAGGAAAGAGATAGTGAAAGGAAATTGTGAAGGCAAACTGTAAGCGTGAAAGGATCGTTGACGCATCCATACTATTTCTCCTGTTTCTCTAGAGCCAGCATTCCATTCTGCACGTCAAACATCCGCCGGTAGAGGCTATCCGCTGCCAGGAGCTGGCTATGAGTGCCCCTTTCGCAGACCCGACCGGAATCGAGCACCAGGATCTCATCCATCCGCTCCATCGCGATGAGGCGATGAGTAATCATTAGCGTCGTTCGCCCCCGCATCAGCACATCGAGAGCATCCAGCAGCGCACACTCTGTGAGCGAGTCCAGATTGGCGGTGGCCTCATCCAGGATGAGCAGCGGGGCATTCTTGAGCAGTGCACGAGCAATGGCCAGGCGCTGGCGTTCTCCACCCGAGAGCCGCAGTCCCTGTTCGCCCACCCACGTCTCAAGCCCGTCGGGAAGTTGATTGATAAACTCAGCAAGCTGGACTTGCTCCAGAACCTGCTCCATTTCACTGTCGCTGGCCTCAGGCCGAGCTAGCAGCAGGTTATCCCGTATAGTGCCATTGAAGAGATGTGTATCCTGGGCGACAGTACCGATGACGCTGCGTAAACCGCTGAGGGCATACTTGCGAATATCCTGACCATCCAGCCGAATTGCGCCACGCGTGGGATCCCAGAAGCGGAGGGCCAGCCTGACCAGGGTGCTCTTGCCTGACCCGCTGGGGCCGACTACCGCGACGCAGCTGCCAGGATGAACGGCAAAGGCGATTCTCTCCAGTACTTCGCCTTCATCGGGGTGATAGGCAAAATAGACATCGTCAAACTCCAGTATGCGCCCGCCTGGTACAGGCAGAGGAGCGGCAGATTCGAGCACCTGGGGAGTTACATCGATCACCCCGAACAGTCTCTCAGCCGCGGCTAGCGAATGCCCGAGGAATTGAATGGCCTGCGCCAGGGGCTGAACGACTTCAAAACTGGCCAGAATCACCAGGGCCAGAAAGGCCAAATAGACGCCGTTGATGACCTTCGTGGCGACGAGCGGGATGGCCAGGATAAGTATGGTCCAAAGTGCCAGATTCATCAAGAAATCGTTCATTGTTTGTTGCAATCCGGCGATGAGCGCCATCCTCCCCTGTACCTGTCCAAGTGCGCGATCGAGGTCAGCAATCTTCTGCTGCTGGTCCCCAGCACGCCCGCATGCCAGGAGATCTTGCACTCCCTGGATGCCATCCACAATTTGTGCGTTCAGCTCGGCCCGCAGTGCGAGCTGCCGCCTCCCCAATCCGCGAGTAAGCACTCCAACCAGGAGCGGAACCCCAAGTCCAGTAGCTACCAGAAATGCCAGGGCAATCCAGGCCAGCACAGGACTGAAGATGGAGAACAAGCCGAACGTAAGCATAGTGATCACGACTGCAACGATGAAAGGTGAAATCACCCGCAGGTAGATGTGCTGCAGTTCTTCGATGTCTGCAACAAGGCGCGCGAGCACATCACCGCTGCGATATGCAAGCAGTCTGGCAGGTGCCAGTGGTTCAAGGCGGCTGTAGACAAAGGTACGTAGCTGAGCCAGTAAGCGGAAGGTCACATTGTGTGCGACCAGGCGCTCCCCGTAGCGCGAGACGGCCCGCAAAACGCCCATAAAGCGCACAATGTAGATCGGCAGTGTGAGCAAGACCAGAAAAGGCACGATCGCCGCAGCCGCAATCAAATAGGCGGCCATGCCCAGCAAGGCTATATTACTCGCTATAGTAGCGCAACCCAGGAAGATGGCCAGTGCTACCTGCCAGCGGAAAGGGCTCAAAAATTTGAGCAGCCGTAGGAAGAGTGTCATACGCTATCTACACCTCTTTCTCCTTGCAAGCTGCCTGACTGTAAGTAGATACGCGGTACCGGCAATCCTGTCTGGGGGGCAGATAAAGCGGCCTGGATTGGTGCCGGGCAAGCGCTTACAAGGCCAGCATATGGACCGCCAGGTCGCAACAACTCTGCGTGGCTGCCAACCTCGACGAGCTGACCGTTCTCCAGGACTATAATCTGCTCTGCATTGGCAATGGTGTTACGCCTGTGAGCAATCACCAGCACCGTTCGATCATGCATCAGGCGCTCCAGGGCGTGTCGAATGAGCATCTCGCTTTCGGGATCAAGGCTTGAGGTGGGCTCATCGAGGACCAGCAGCGGGGCATCTTTCAGGAAAGCGCGGGAGATGGCAATTCGCTGGGCCTGTCCGGCACTCAGGCGCGTACCTCGCTCCCCGATCTCGGTAGCATAGCCCTGGGGCAGCCGGTTGATAAACTCTGTCGCTCCAGCGAATTCAGCGGCCCGCACAACTTCGTCATCGCCCGCACCAGGACGGGCCAGACGTATATTGGCAGATACGCTCCCATAGAAAAGGTATGGTCGCTGTGGAACCAGGGCCACATACTCCCGCCACGCCTCAACCGGCAAGTCGGTGAACGAAATACCGTTAACAGTAATCCTGCCGCTCTGAGTATCCATAAAGCGCAGCAACAAGTTCACAAGCGTGCTCTTGCCCGCACCGCTGCGCCCCACCAGTGCAGTACAGGTACCAGCTGGCAGCGACAGGTCGATCCCTGTGAGAGCCGGGCTGTGGCTGCCGGGATAGGTATAGGTCACACCGGTAAACATAATTGTGAGCTGACCAGTGGGTTTTTTAGAATACGTTGCCACGGAACGTACCGGTACAGAGGTCTCCAAAATCTCGATCATCCGCTTTGCCGCAGCTTTGCCCTCCATCCCTGCATGGCGATGGACTCCGAGTTCCCGCAGGGGACGGTAGAACTCTGGTGCCAGGAGAAGCACGAGGAAAGCCTGTTCAAAGGAAATTCCACCATCCAGCAGGCGCACCCCCAGAGTGACGGCGACCAGGCCAATGGCAATTGCTGTCAGGAATTCAAGAACCGCGCCCGATAGAAACGCGACGCGCAGTACCTTCATGGTTTTATCCCGGAACCTCTCGCTTACCCTGGCAATCCGTTCGCGTTCGGCGCCGCTACGACCAAAGAGCTGAAGCGTCGGCAACCCCTGCACTACATCCAGAAAGTGCGCGCTCATGCGCGAGAGAGCAATCCATTGGCGCTGGATATGGTCCTCGGCATAGCTGCCCACCAGGACCATCAAGAGCGGAATAATCGGACCGGTCACCAGGAGCAGGAGCGCGCTGCTCCAGTCGAGTGACAGGATATAGGCAACAATCAAGAACGGAACCAGGGCACTGAGGGCTACCTGGGGCAGATAGCGGCTCACATAGGCATCAAGACGCTCTATACCCTCACTCATGGTCGCCGCCAGCTCGCCGGTGCGTTCGCCCTTGCTGTAGGCAGGACCTAACTGTAGCAAGTGAGCAAACAGGCGCTCACGAAGTTCAGATTTGATGCGGATCGCCCCCCGTTGAGCGGTAACTTCACGGGCCCAAACGAAACCGCCACGTACGACGATCACGCCTAGCAGGAGAAAGAGGAAGTGGCTGACCTGGGCAAGACTCTCATGAGCTAAGAACACCCGGTCAACGATCCTGCTTAGAAACGCCATCTGAGCAATCATCGCCACTGCCCCCAGCACACCAAAAGTGATGGTGAGGGTCAGAGCACTCCGAGCATTCTTGATCTGCCGAAAGAGTTCTTTATTCATGTGGGCCGCTCTCGATGATTGCGCTTTGCAGGACATTTAAAATATGTTGGTTGCACTACAATGCTGCTGGCATATTATAGGAGGACGGCCCCGTCACACAATCTCATGTGTTTTGCGCTATCCCCTTTCTGCTTCCAGTCACATTCGCGCCTCTCTGGCATATACTAAACGCTATTACGATGACCATGCCAGAAAAGGTTACTAATAGGTATATTTCTTTGCGAAGATCTGAAAGATTACGGAGAAGCAGGTTTGGTTTTGGTATGTCGAAATCCCCCTTTTCAGCTATGCTACAATAGTACCATGTATAACTCAGAAGGAGCATGAACCCAAGAGGTAATATCATGGAATACATCCAATATCATAGCCAACCGGAGTTACGGAATCCTGTGCTTGTCGCCGCTCTTGCCGGGTGGAATGATGCCGCAGATGCCGCAACAACAGCTATTAAATTTCTCATTGATCGTTGGAAACCCACCAAAATTGCAGAGATTGATATCGAGGATTTTTTTGTCTTTACAGAGACCCGCCCCACAATAAGGTACGTGGATGGTATTCAACGTACCATTATCTGGCCAAGCAGCCAATTTTTAGCCTATCAAGCACCCGATCTGAGCCATGACATCATCCTCTATCTCGGTGCTGAGCCGCAACTGAAATGGAAGACGTTTAGTAAGACCTTCCTTGAAGTGAGCAAACATTTCAAGGTTTCAGAGCTAGTGTTGCTGGGTGCATTACTTGCTGATATCCCACACTCAATAGCAGTACCTATCACCGGCACCTCTTCAAATACAGATTTGAAGGAACGCCTCCACGAAATAGATATACACAGCTCGCGCTATGAGGGACCTACAGGAATGATCGGTGTGCTACAAGACGCGTTCCGGCGCGCAGCTATTCCTGCGGCAAGTCTCTGGGCAGCGGCACCACATTACCTGGCAGCCACGCCGAATATCAAGGTCACTTCTGCCCTCCTTACTTACCTCAACACCTTTATGTCCTTTGGCTTGGAATTGAGCGATATTCAAGCAGATGCCATTCGTTTTGAAGAACAGATAACTTCCCTGGTCGCGCGAGATCCAGAGGCCAGCGCCTATGTTCGCAGGTTGGAAGAGCAAATCACCGGCGCAATATCTTCTGAAGACGACGAAGATGACGAAGATGAGGCGGTTTCTAACTCTGATAGGACCACAAGCACAGGCCCTCTCCCAAGTGCCGAGTCCTTGATTCGCGGCGTTGAAGAATTGCTACGCAAGCAACGCGAGAACGGTCAACAACTCTCTGATGATAGCGAGGAAAATGAATAAACAAAGAACTCATTAGTGCAGAACAGTGCTTACAAAGCTGCTTAGAAGCATTACGATTATGGCAAAGCCAGCAAGAAAGACTACCAGACTACTACGAGCGAGACTTGATGTTGTACTAACTGTTGGGCCAAGACCCTCATAAAACTCGTCTTCGCCATAATCATCAGCCGTGGTTTCAGCGGTTGCTGTTTGAAAGCTTCGTGCACGAACTCGGCGCCTCTTGCCTACAGCCCCTCCTTTATACAGGTAGAGGCTTAGACAAACGCCAAAGGCAATAAGTATACTTATCAGCGCCAGCATAAACAGAAATGCTTGCATGTCATCACATCCTTTATCTCCGGGCTACTTACTCAGCCCCGACAAGTAGAACACCTCTCATTCTCCTAAAGAAGACGTATTCCATTTGTAAATCTAAAAAATCAGGCTCCATACGCCTTCTTAACACCTTTAGAGAAGAACACGTATTGGAGCCTGAAATTCGAGACAGGACGTCTACAGCACCGCGGTCACTTTGCGCTGTTTACCACCTCTCAAAAATGTGATGGTTATTTTTTCTGCGGGCAGATGCCTGCGGACGATGCGCTGCAAATCGCGCGGTTCCGTTACAGGCTCATTGTCGGCGGTAAGAATGATGTCCATGCGCTTGAGTTCGGCACGATCGGCGGGACCGTCACGACGAATCTCTAGTAGTTCCATACCAAATTGCTGCGTAAGATGAAGATTTCTTTGTTGGCTCGGATCGATTTTTATACGCATCCCTCCGACTCCCAGGGATACACCTTGAGGCTTAGTTTCGCGGTTCTTGTTAATCTTGGCTATGGCAGCTTTGACGGTATCAAGTGGAACTGAAAAGCCAAGTCCCTGGGCCAATGGCATCATAGCTGTAGTAATGCCAACCACGCGCCCTACGCTATCAACCAGCGGACCACCTGAGTTACCGGGGTTAATAGGTGTATCGGTCTGTATTAGATTGGTCATTTTGCGTGACCGGGGGGCATCCAGTGTGCGGCCCAGTGCGCTAACAACACCGGCAGTGACAGTCCAGTTCAAGCCGTAGGGATTGCCTACGGCAATCACCAGCTGCCCTACTCGTAGTGGTGCTCGTCCTAACTCTGCTACCGGCAAATGGTCGGCCCCGATACGCAGAACAGCAACATCCACGTCTGGGTCACTGCCGACAAGACCCGCATCAAATTTGCGGCCATCCGCCAGGGTCACCTGGATACGCCGCGCTTGCGCAACAACATGGGCATTGGTGAGAATTTGACCATCTGAGGCAAAGATGAAGCCGGAGCCAATGCCTCCACCAAACTCTGGTATATTGAACGGGCCGACACGTCGACCATCTCGATCTATATCAATGCGTACTACCGCAGGTCCAACGCGTTCCGCTGCTGTGGTTACTGCATAAGAATAGGCATCCAGTGCCCCTGCATCCTTTTCATTTGTGCTCATCATCAGTGCTTTGCTTTCCTGTGGAACCACTCAATAGATGTGTGCGTGCGAGGCAGCGACTCAATGAGTTTGATACTTATTGTATCACACAGAACAGCAAACGTCTGCAACTTCTTCCCACAATCCGCCAATCCACGCTCGCTCAGCAAACCCCGCTCTCAAAATTCATCCACCAGAGTCCATTCAAGTCCAACGAAAAACAGGGAAATACGCCCCGTAAGGTGTCAATTAAGGTGTCAAAAACCCAGGGTACAACCGGTACCGCCAGGCGCACTCAACTGCCTCTACAGGCCTTATCACGGGCATAAAAAAACGAGCCAGCACTGCATGAGACGCTGGCTCTCGGCAAAGATCACTCCTCACTTATCAATAATAGTCCTGAACTTACGATCAAAATCATCCATCGCCTGGCCGTGCATCCCGGGAAACACGTGCCCATAGACATTCATTGTGACCCGAATGTCGCTATGCCCCGCGAGCTCCTGCACCACCTTCGGATTAATTCCCATCGCCAACCAGATCGAAATGGCGCTATGCCTCAGGTCATGAAAGCGCATATCCGGCAGGCCCGCCTCTTTCAGCAAAGACTTAAGGGCATCGTAAACATACTGGGGTTCAATATACCCACCGTCAGCCGTTGAAAAGACCAGGTCCTTGTCCTGCCATCGAGACGAACGGGCGCGCAGCATCAATTGATGATTGCGATATTCCAGCAGCGCGTCAACGACAAAGCGAGGCAGGTTTACCACGCGACGACCGGCCTCGGTTTTGGGATCAGTCTCGATAAATTCACACCGGCCCGTCTCAGGATCAGGAATATACGAAAGCGCACGCTCGACGCGAAGTTCAGCTTTTTCAAGATCAACATCACGCCAGCGCAACGCCAATAGCTCACCGCGGCGCAGACCGAGAAGCGCCACGTGGAGCAAACACCTCATGCGAACAGAGCGGGCGCATGCTATCAATTTCTTGGCTTGATCCAGGCTAAGCCAGGTCTCAGAGCGTTTCCGGGACTTTGGCGCATCAGCATCTTTCACCGGGTTGAATGCGATCTTTTTCCACCTCACAGCATCGCTCAACGCCTTCTTCACAACAGCGTGAATATAGCGGACTGTATTGGGAGAAAAGTCACCATCTTCCAGCAACTCCGTATAAAGCGACTGGAACACATCACCGGAGAGCTTGCGTAGTTTCACATGACCGAGCGCAGGAACAACATACGACCTCAGGTAACGACGATACGTAGCATAGGTTGTCGGCCTCAACGAGCTGCGTTGAATACCCAACCAGTACTCCAGGTAGTCCCCAAACGTTTGATCGCGAGCTGTCAGCAGCTTGCCTTGCTCCAAGTCTTGCAGCATCCTCCTCCTTGCTCGCTCTGCCTGCACACGCGTATCGTAGTACTCCTGCTTCTTTTTTCCAGCGCCTAAAGGCACACTGGCAACCCAACGGCCATCGTTTTCCCGCTGAAAAACCGAACCTTCGCCGCGAGGCTTGCGGGACTTCTCATCGTCACCTGTT
>WNGM01001758.1_pt1 | contig 24738 bp, 33 predicted proteins | sample 5400571 | NCBI WGS metagenome assembly WNGM01 (sample SAMN13153378, study PRJNA577476) | soil metagenome | isolation source: 100 cm soil or saprolite under Garry oak tree replicate 2 | place: USA:California | collected 2016-06-15 | reverse complement strand
GGTCAGCGACGACGAGCGCGGCCTGCTGCTGTGGGTGGCACCTCGTTCGCCGGTCGCCTACGAGATCGCGGAGGACGGGCGGGAGATGCGCGCGATGCCCTTCGCCGAGTGGGTCACCCTGCGGTACCGGCTGCTCGTGACGACCTGGCAGGGACCCGGCGTGCTGAAGCTCACCCCGCCCGGCGCGGCCCACTCGGTGTGGTGGTTCTTCACGCCGGAAGGGCGGTTCCGGGGCTGGTACGTCAACCTCGAGGAGCCGGCCGTGCGGTGGGACGACGGGGATCTCGCCGGCGCGGACATGGTCGACCAGGACCTCGACATCCAGGTCGAGCCCGACCGGTCGTGGCGGTGGAAGGACGAGGAGGAGTTCGTCGAGCGGCTCGGCTTCGGTTCCCGGTACTGGGACACCGACGAGGCGGCGGTACGCGCCGAGGCGGCGCGGGTGGTCAAGCTCGTCGAGGCCGGCGACTTCCCCTTCGACGGTACGTGGTGCGACTTCCAACCCGATCCACAGTGGACGGTACCGGCGGCGCTGCCGGCCGGCTGGGACCGCCCGCCTCAGCGCCGGTTCGGCGCCGTCAGGTAGCGCTGGATCGTGGGGCCGAGCCATGCGACGACACCGGCCCTCGACATTGCGGCGACCGGCGGCAGGCGTAGCGCATACCGGCACAGCGCGAGCCCCAGCATCTGGGTCGCGACCAGACCCGCCCGCATGCGCGCCTGCGCCGGGCGCAGCCCGAGCCGGGCGACGGCCGGTCCGAGCTGGGTGGCGAAGATGGCGCGCATCCGCTGCGCGGTGGCCTCGTTCGTTACCGGCACCTCGGCGCCACGCCACTTCTTGTGATGCCCGCATAGGACCGCATACTGTAGGCGCATCAGTGCCTACATGAAGGAGTGCGGTGGGCAGCCCGGTCCTGCGTCCCCGTGAACGGCTGGGCCGGGAGCTGCGCAGCCTCCGGGTGCTGGCCGGCCTGACCGGGCCGCAGTTGGCCGAGGCGATGGACGTCAGCCAATCGCGGGTGTCGCGGCTGGAGACGGCCAAGTTCCGGGTCGATCTCGACATCGTGCGACGCTGGCTGGACGTCACGAACGTCGACGAACCAACCCGGACCCGCATCCTGGCGCTCGCCAGGGAAGCTGCAACCGAGGTCGCCGAGTACCGCTCCATCTTCCGGGGCTCGCTGTTCAACGCGCAGCAGGCACTTATTCAGCAGGAAGCGGAGGCTCGCCGGCTCCGACATTTCCAGCCGTACCAGATTCCGGGTCCGTTCCAGACCGCCGCCTATGCACGGGTGGCGTTGCAGTCCGGGCGGGTGCAGGACCTTGCCGGGTTGGACGAAGCCGTGGCCGCCCGGATGCAGCGGGGCGAGCGGCTGCGGGAGCCGGGCGCACCGGAGTATCACGCGGTCCTGACGGAGCTGGCACTGCGCTACCGGCCGGTGGACACGACGGACAAGGACCGCGAGGAAGCATGGCTGCGGCTACTGGACTTCGCCGAACTGCCGAACGTCACGGTCCAGGTCATCCCGGCAGACGCGCCGATGAGGCAGGCGGCCATGTGCGCCTTCCTCATCACGGAGTTCCGCGACCCGATGGAGTCGACCATCGTGCAGGTGGAGCTGCCGGCCGTGGAGATGACCTTCACGGGCGCGGACGACCTGGCCGCCTTCGAGACGGCCTGGCAGCGGATGGTGGACGCCGCCTTGGACCCGCAGGAGTCGCGCCAGTTCCTGGCGGGCTTGCTGCGTCAGTAATTTCGTTACCGCAAGGAGGAGCGGATGACCCCCAACCGGCACAACTACCCCGACCCGCCATCGCTGTCAGAGTTCGGTCCCTTCCGGACTCACGACGGCTTCGTCTGCCTGGCCGACACCAAGCAGAGCTTGGTGGATCAGACGCCGCTGTTCTTCACCCCAGTCGAGTGGACGGCCTTCGAGCATGCCATCCGCGAAGGCCGGATCTGACGTGACCGATGCAGACCCGCAGTCCCCACCGCTGGAAGCCGTAGAACGGCGGGGACTGCGGGCACTGCTGGCCGCCAACGGGATTTCGGCGGTCGGGGATGGCGCCTTCCTGGCGGCGGCACCGCTGGCGGCGGCTGCTGTCACGCGGAACCCGACGGCGGTGGCGATCGTGGCGGCGGCCGAGTACTTGCCGTGGCTTCTGGTATCTCCGCTCGCGGGCGTATACGTGGATCGCTGGGCGAAGCGCCCGACGATGATTTGGGCGGACCTGCTGCGCGGCCTGGGCGTCGCTGTGCTTGCAGTCCTCGTCGCGTTCCATCTCGCTACCATCCCGGCCATTGCGGTGTGTGCAGCGGCCATGGTGACGGGCATGGTGTTCCACTCGGCCGCCGCCGAGGCTGTGATCGCGGACCTGACCGGCCGGGATGAGGCGCAGCTGCACCGGGTCAATGGCCGGCTGCAAGCGACCTCAACGACCGGTCGTCAGTTGGTCGGGCCGCCGGCCGGCTCGTGGTCGTTTGCTCTCGTGGGCTGGCTCCCGTTCGCCGCGGATGCGGTGTCGTTTCTGGCATCCGCTACTCTGTTGGTCATCGTGCCGGCGCGCCCGCGCCAGAAGCCAGCCCAAGGCAAGCTGTGGGCGGCCATCCGAGAAGGCACCAACTACCTCGTTCGCCACCGGGAGCTGCGTACGCTCGCGCTCCTGACGGCGGCGGGCAACGTCTCCGTGGCCACCGCCATGGCCACGCTCGTGCTCTTCGCCACGGACCGGCATGGCCTCGGGGTCACGACGGCCGCCTACGGCGTACTACTGGCCGCGATGGCGGTCGGCGGTGTCGTCGGCGGGCTGGTTGCGGGTTGGGTGACCGGGCGGCTCGGCGGTCGCGTGGCGGTCATTGCCGGACTGGCAATCGAGGCGGCGGCCTGGCTGCTGCTCGCGTTCACCCGTAACGCTGTCGTAGCCGGGCTGTTGCTCTGCCTGCTATGGGTGTCGTTCGCCGTCTTGTCGGTGGTCATCATGGGCACGCGCCAGCGGCAGACGCCTCCCGAACTGCTGGGCCGAGTGATCTCGGCGTACCGCCTCGTCGGCAACGGCATGTCGCCGCTGGGCGCCCTGCTCGGTGGTTTCGTGGCAACGGTTTGGGGCCTGCGCGCGCCGATGGTGGCCGCAGGCTTGATTTTGATCTTGGCCGTGCTGATCGCGATCCGGGATCTCCGAACCGCGTAGATCCAATCCTTGTGATCTTTGCATAGAAATGATTACGGTAGGCGCAGTCGGTTCTATGCGTAGTTGATGATGTTGGAACTGGATGTAACAAGAGAGATCGGACCGGCGCCCGGGCGGGTCGTAGGATTCCAGGCCCCGCCAGCCCGGGCGCCCCTCCACCTGGTGAGAGGTGGCGAGATGTCACTGTACCTACTTATCCCTGTGTTGCTGGCGGCCAGCGTGCTCGGCTGGGTGGTCGGCATGTGGACCCGCCGTCGGGCCGACCATTGGTGCCCGCAGTGCGGCTCAACGCTTACATGCCCGGGCTGCCTCCGGGCCGGCGCCCACCATCTGACTCCCACCCGCCGATGACCTGGGCGATGTCACCAAGTCCCGAGGTGGACGACCGCTACCTGCTACGGGATCTCCTGTGGTGCGGATTGTGCGGCCTGTCTATGGAACCGGCCGTACTGTCTCCGGACCGACGGTTCTACGGCTGCCGCAGCATCCATTGCCCGCGCCCGCTGGTGTCAGCGGAACTGCTGGAAGCTCTGGTGTGGCAGGCGTTCCTGTACCTGTTCGCTGACCCGACCGCCGAGCTAACGACCGAGGAGCAGCGCCAGGCGTTGGAACACTCGCTGGAGCGGGTGACGGTAGGCGCCGATCTCGGTGAGGTGTGCTATCAGTGGCGGGACCAGGTGTGAGGGTCCGGCGATGACCGCGCCTATCCGCCCCGGTGACGTGCTCAAGATCCCCGAAACCGACGTGTCTCTATGGCCTCGGCGACTTGGTGCTGCGCGTGGTCGAGGTCGGCGTGGTGCAACGGCTGCCGGACGGCGACTGGCTGACCGTCAAGGGTGTGCAGCTTTCCTGGAACGGCACGGAGACGGGCGAGCGTCAAGTGCTCGTACGGCTGAGCGGGCTGACGAAGCGACGAAGACGGCCGTAGTGGGTACGTATCTTGCCAAGACGGCGATCCAGCAACTCGACGAGGCGCAGGCTGAGCTGGAGCGCCATCTCGTGACCGGGCCGGACGGGCGGTGTGTTGAGCGGCACGATCTCCGGCATCGGCATCGCGTACCCCCGCCCGCGCGGCGCAGATCCGCTCGTCGGCCAGCGGGTACCGGACCTGCCGCTCGCCGACGGCCGCCGGCTGTACGAGGCACTGCGCGGTGGACGGTTCGTCCTCGTCGCCCGGCCGGCGGCCGTCGAGGGCTGGGCGGACCGGGTCGACCTTTTGGAGCCGGCCCAGCCGTCCGCCCGCGCGGTACTGGTCCGCCCGGACGCCTACGTCGCCTGGGCGGGGGAGGACGGCTCGTGGGCCGGCACTTGGGCCGGACCAGCAGGGCGGCGATCGTCGTGGGCCGGCACTTGGGCCGGACCAGCAGGGCGGCGATCGTCAGCGTTGGTGGCCGCCCTCACGCAGTGGTGCGGACGGGCCGGTCTCCCGAGGTGACCCTCGGTGGGCGGATCTGGCACAATGGCTTGTTGGTATCCGGCGCGCGCCCGGCGCCCTCTAACCCTGGGCGCGTCGCCAATCCACGAGCCCACCTGCCGGATCACCCCACGACACCGGCGCGCGGGCTCGATTCAAGAAGACTCAGGAGCGAGCACACGTGGCCGTAAGGATCCGGCTTCTGCGGATGGGCAAGATCCGCAACCCGCAGTACCGCATCGTCGTCGCCGACTCGCGCACCAAGCGCGACGGTCGGGCCATCGAGTACATCGGGGTGTACCACCCCAAGGAGGAGCCCTCGCGCATCGAGGTCAACTCGGAGCGCGTCCAGTACTGGCTGTCGGTCGGCGCCCAGCCGAGCGAGCCGGTACAGCGCATCCTCGAGAAGACTGGCGACTACCAGAAGTTCAAGGGCCTGCCGGCGCCCGAGCCGCTGAAGGTGGCCCCGGCCCGGGCCGACCGCCGGGCACGGTACGAGGCGGAAGCGCAGGCGGCGGCCGGCGTCACGCCGACCGAGACCAAGCCGGCCAGGAAGGCGGCGAAGAAGGCGGCTCCGGCCGAGGCGCCCGCCGCTTCGGCGCCTGCTGCTTCGGCGCCTGCTGCTTCGGCGCCTGCTGCCGAGGTGCCTGCTGCTTCGGCGCCTGCCGCCGAGGCGCCCGCCGCACCGCAGACCGAGGAGACGACCGGTGCCGACGCCGGTACGCAGGCCTGACAGCGCGCTCCGGCCGGCGCTGGAACACCTGGTCAAGGGCATCGTCGACCATCCGGACGAGGTCCGGGTCCGGATGGTCGACTCCCGTCGCGGCCAGCGGCTGGAAGTCCGCGTGCACCCCGAGGATCTGGGCACGGTCATCGGGCGGGGCGGGCGCACCGCCAAGGCGCTGCGCCAGATCATCACGTCGATCGGCGGCCGCGGGGTACGCGTCGACATCGTCGACGCCTACTAGTCCGGTGCAGCTGGTCGTCGGCCAGGTCATCCGGGCGCACGGCATCCGCGGCGAGGTGGTGGTCGAGGTCACTACCGACGAGCCGGACAACCGGTACGCGGTGGGCGCGGCGCTCGCGACCGATCCGGCCGCGGCCGGGCCGCTGACGATCGAGGCGGTACGGCGGCACCAGGGCCGGCTGATCGTGGCCTTCGAAGGGGTACCGGACCGGGACGGCGCCGAGGCGCTGCGCGGCGTGCAGCTGTGCGTGGACTCCGCCGAGGTACCGCCGACCGCCGACCCCGACGAGTTCCACGACTTCCAGCTCGTGGGCCTACGGGCGATCTCGCCGGCCGGCGAGGCGTTGGGCGAGGTCGTCCGCGTCCAGCACGCGCCCGGGGCGGATCTGCTGGTCCTGCGGCGGCCGGGCGGGGCCAGCGCGCTCGTCCCGTTCGTCAAGGAGATCGTGCCGACGGTCGACCTCGCGGCCGGCCGGGTCGTGCTGACCCCGCCGGAAGGGTTGCTGGATTTGTGAATCTTGGACGTTTGCACCCTCTCCAGGGGTGCAAACGTCCAAGATCTCGTAGGGAGGCGGCGCGGATGCGGGTCGACGTCGTCACGATCTTCCCGGAGTACCTGGCCCCGCTGGAGCTCTCCCTGATCGGTCGCGCGCGGGCGACCGGCCTGGTGGACCTGGCCGTCCACGATCTGCGCCAGTGGACCCACGACGTGCACCGGACGGTGGACGACACGCCGTACGGCGGCGGGCCGGGCATGGTCATGCGACCGGAGCCCTGGGGCCTGGCGCTCGATTCGCTCGACGTGGGCCACCTCGTCGTCCCCACCCCGGCCGGGGTGCCGTTCACCCATAAGCTCGCCCACGAGCTGTCCGGCGAGGCTCACCTGATCTTCGCGTGCGGCCGGTATGAAGGCATCGACCAGCGGGTACTCGACCACGCCGCGGGCCGGATGCCGGTGACCGAGGTCTCCCTCGGCGACTACGTGCTCTTCGGCGGGGAGGTCGCCGTCCTCGTGATCCTGGAGGCGGTCGTCCGGCTGCTCCCGGGGGTACTCGGCAACGCCGACTCGCTGGTCGAGGAGTCGCACGCGGACGGGCTGCTGGAGGCGCCCGGGTACACCAAGCCGCCGGTCTGGCGGGAGCTGCCGGTACCGGAGATTCTGCGCTCGGGCGACCACGGCCGGATCGCCCGCTGGCGGCGGGACCAGGCCCTGCTGCGCACCGCCGCGCGGCGGCCCGACCTGCTGGCCGCGCTGCCCCCCGGCGCGCTGGACAAACACGACAGAGCGGTGCTTGCGGGGGCCGGATTTCAGATCTCCGCCCCGGATATGGCAAAGTAGTGGGGTTGCCGCGGTGCAGCCGCGGCGCCCACCAGTACTCCACCGGCGTGGTCGCGCGCGGCGCGACCCGCCCTCGAACCCCGAGGAAGCAGCAGCGATGAACACGCTGGACGCCCTGGACGCCCTGTCGCAGCGGACCGACATCCCGGCCTTCCGCGCCGGCGACACGCTCAAGGTGCACGCCCGGGTCGTGGAGGGCAACCGCTCCCGGATCCAGATCTTCAACGGCGTCGTCATCCGGCGCCAGGGGGCCGGCCTGCGGGAGACCTTCACCGTCCGCAAGGTCAGCTTCGGGGTCGGGGTTGAGCGGACCTTCCCGATCAACAGCCCCACGCTGGACCGGATCGAGGTCGTGACCCGCGGCGACGTACGCCGCGCCAAGCTCTACTACCTGCGCGACCTACGGGGCAAGAAGGCCAAGATCAAGGAGCTGCAGCGAGGAGGGAAGACGGCGCTTAACAGCGCCGCGAAGCGAGTGGACGGGGTCAGCTGAGTCCCGGAGGGTTCGCCAAACCGGTAGGGAAGATCTACTCTTGCGGAGGGGTGGGTGGCCTTACGCTCGGTGTGGCATTTGTTGCGCTGACGTTACCTGCACTACCGCTCGGAGCTGATCGCCCTGGGCGGTAGTGGCCTATTCGGGGAGCTTGGACGTGCGAAACGGCAGGCATGTCGCGCTTGCGCCGCCAGGGGACGCCTGGCGGCACCGGGCCATGCCGGTACGCAAGAACATGCCGCTGTGGCAGGAGTTGCCGCTGCTGCTGATCATCGCGTTCTGCCTCGCCGTCCTCATCCGCACCTTCCTCTTCCAGGCGTTCTTCATCCCGTCCGGCTCGATGGAGAACACCCTGATGATCGGCGACCGGGTACTGGTCAACAAGGTCGTGTACGACACCCGGCAGCCGGCGCGCGGGGACATCGTGGTCTTCCGGGGTACCGACAACTGGGCGCCGGAGGCGGGTACCGAGCCGGTCAACAACACCTTCCTCGCCAAGCTCGGCCGCACGCTCGGTGATCTGGTGGGGATCAGCCAGCCCGGCGAGAAGGACTTCATCAAGCGGGTGATCGGGCTGCCCGGCGACATCGTGGAGTGCTGCGATGCGCAGGGCCGGGTGATGGTCAACGGTCAGCCGCTGGACGAGCCCTACGTCAGCGAGAACTCCCCGCTGGAGGGTAGGGCCGGGCCGGGGCACTGCGGCCCGCGGGCGTTCGACAAGGTACACGTGGCGCCGGGCAACCTGTGGGTGATGGGAGACCACCGGTTCGTGTCGCAGGACTCCCGATGTTCCGGCCAGGTACCCGTCGCCAATGTGATCGGGAAGGCCTTCGTCATCGTCTGGCCCAGCGCCCACTGGGACACGCTCGGCACACCATCCACCTTCGGCAGCGTCCCGAAACCGGTTTCCGCGCAAACACCCCGACGGCCCACGCATATCGATCTTGGTGGTACTGTCGCGTTGCCGATCCTCCCGTCTTTGGTCGTTACCGCGCGTTCCAGACTTCTCCGGCGCACCCGACGACGTAGGCTCCGACCGTGATTGACGAGACGACCCGGCGTCGCAGTACCTTCTGGCGCGAGCTTCCGATTCTTCTCGGCGTGGCCATCGTGGTCGCCATTCTCGTCCGGGCGTTCGTACTGCAGACGTTCTACATTCCGTCCGAGTCGATGGAGCACACCCTCAACATCAACGACCGGGTACTCGTCAACAAGTTGGTGTACGACTTCCGCGACCCGCGCCGGGGCGAGATCGTTGTGTTCACCGCGCCGCAGGAATGGAAAAGCGACCCGACCGAGACCGATTTCATCAAGCGGGTGATCGGCATCGGCGGCGACCACGTCAAGTGTTGCGTCGGCGGGAAGCTGACCATCAACGGCCGGTCGCTGAACGAGCCGTACCTCAACGCCGACGACGGCAACAACCTGCCGGCCAGCCCCGAGCAGTTCGACATCGTCGTACCCAAGGGCCGGCTGTGGGTCATGGGCGACAACCGGTACCACTCGGGGGATTCGCGCGACCAGTACAACCGGACCAACCACGACATCGACCGCTCGACGATCCCGACCAGCGCGGTGATCGGCCGCGCCTTCGTGACGTTCTGGCCGTTCAGCCGGGCCGGCTGGCTGTCGGTACCGGCTGGGTTCAACTCGGTACCGCCGCCCGCCTAGCTGATCCTCACGGGAGGAGCGGCGTGCCGCCGCACTATTCTCTCTTCGTGGCCCAGCCGATACCGCGCACCGCTGCCCGCGTCCTGTTGATCGATGAAGCGGACCGGATCCTGCTCTTCCACGGCATCGACCCCGCCAACCCCGCCGACGTGTACTGGGTGACCCCCGGCGGCGGCCTCGATCCCGGAGAGACGCCGGCCCAGGGCGCATCGCGGGAACTGTTCGAGGAGACCGGTCTGCGGGTGAACCCGGCCGAGCTGGGAGAACCGGTCTTCCGCAACGTGATCGAGTTCTCGTTCGACCGCCGCTCCTACCGGCAGGAGCAGGACTTCTTCCTCCTGCGGGTACCGTCCTGGGAGGTCGACACGTCGAATTTCGACGACACCGAGCGGATCGCGGTCGACGGCCATCGATGGTGGTCGGTGGCCGAGCTGGAATCCACGCCGGAGTGCATCTACCCGGAAGTCCTGCCGAGCCTGCTGCGCAGCCTGGTGGAGGTATGATGCTTCCACCCGGCCGCACCGTCATCCAGCGCTCCGGCGGCCTCTACGCCTTGGAACGGGCGCTGCAACGCCGCGGGTTCCTGCACGTGGCCGGCGCGGACGAGGCGGGCCGCGGCGCCTGCGCCGGGCCGCTGGTGGCCGCCGCGGTGATCCTGCCCGAGGGCCGGCGCGGGGAGATCGACGGGCTCAACGACTCCAAGCTGCTCACCCCGCTGGTCCGGGAGCGGATCTACGAAGAGGTGGTACGGGTGGCGCTCGCATGGGCGGCCATCCGCATCCCGCCCGGCGAGGTGGACGCCCGCGGGCTGCACGTGTGCAACGTCGCCGCGCTGCGCCGGGCCCTGGCGAGCCTGGCGGTACGGCCGTCGTACGTGCTCACCGACGGGTTCCCGGTCGACGGTCTCGGTACCCCGGGGTTGGCGGTCTGGAAGGGCGACCAGGTGGCGGCGTGCGTGGCCGCGGCCAGCGTGATCGCCAAGGTGACCCGGGACCGGATCATGTGTGACCTGGACCGGGAGCATCCGGTGTACGGGTTCGCCGAGCACAAGGGCTACGTGACGCCCGAGCACTCGGAGGCGCTCGAGCGGCATGGACCATGCCCGGAGCACCGCTTTTCGTATGTCAACGTGGCCGCGGTTGCCGGCCGGGCGCCCGAGGGGGGTACGGTCGGCGTGGCGTCCGGCAACGGTCTGCTCCGGCAGGCGCGGGTGCGGGAGAATGGCGGCATGGTCGGGGTGGAGGACGGAGTTCTATGAGCGCGGAGGATCTCGAGAAGTACGAGACCGAGATGGAGCTGCAGCTCTATCGGGAGTACCGCGACATCGTGCGCCAGTTCTCCTACGTGGTCGAAACCGAACGCCGCTTCTACCTGGCCAACCAGGTCGACCTGCACGTACGCAACTCCGACGGTGAGGTCTACTTCGAGGTCGAGATGCACGACGCGTGGGTCTGGGACATGTACCGCCCGGCGCGGTTCGTGAAGAACGTACGTGTGATGACCTTCAAGGACGTCAACGTGGAGGAGCTGGAGAAGCCGGACATCTCGCTGCCTACGGATACCGGATTCGGCGGCTGACCTGTTCATCGTGTTCGCCGGCCGGCCGCCTCGCTGGGGCGGCCGGCCGCGCTGTGCCGGGTCGGTACCCGGCTCAGCTCAGTAGGGCAGGCGGCGGCGGGACTGGCCGGTGACGGCGTTCCTGGCCCGGCTGACGAGGTAGATCGCGCCGCCGACCACGAGCACCGCAAGCGCGACCCAGAAGATCAGGCTGAGCAGGCCGATCACGACGCCGATTACCGCCTTGATCAACCAAATCGCGAGTACGCCGGCCACGACCAGGCCGGCGACGGTCAAGATGAATCGCATGGTTCCATGGTGCGCCCCCCGCGCCACCACCGGACAGAGGGAGAAACCCGGATCCGGCGGTCCGGGTAATCCCCGGGTACCGGCGAGGTTCGTCCACAGGCACCCTCGTCGTCCACAGTTCGGCCCGATCGCGCTTGCCGGACCGAGCCGCCGCCGCAACGCTGCTCCCCATGGTCCGGCGCTGCCTCGGAATGCTCGCGATCCTGGTCCTGGTCCTGGTGCTCGGGCCGGCCGGCTCCGTCGCGGCCGCTCCGCGCGGGCCACGACCGGAAGCACCGCCTGGTACACCGCAGCCCGGCTCCTTCCGGTGGCCGCTGGCCGGCCAGCCCCGGGTCACCCGTCCGTTCCAGCCGCCGCCCCGCCCCTGGCTACCCGGGCACCGCGGTGTCGACCTCGCCGGTACCCCGGGTGCGACGGTGTTCGCAGCCGGCCCCGGGTTGGTCGCCTTTGCCGGCAACGTGGCTGGTACGGGCATCGTCAGCATCGACCACCCAGGCGGGTTGCGGACCACCTACGAACCGGTCACCCCGCTGGTTCACGCGGGACAGCCGGTGGTCGCGGGGCAGCCGATCGGCACGCTGGTACCCGGTCATCCCGGTTGCCCGGTCGCGGCCTGCCTGCACTGGGGACTGCGTCGTGGCGCGGAGTACCTGGATCCCTTGCTGCTCCTGGGTTTCGGCCGGGTCCGGCTGTTACCGCTTACCGGAGCAGCTTCGGGAGCCCCTCGGCGAGCCTCTCGTACTCCTCCGGGCGGTTGTAGACCTGAGCGCACACGCGCAGCAGGAGCCGGCCGTTCCAGGAGTTCACGGCGACCTCGGCGCGCAGCTCGTCGGAGATCCGGTCGCGTAGCCGCACGGCCGCCGCCACGTCGCCGTTCGCCGGCAACGGGATGAGCCGCATCGGAAGCGGGCCGCCCGGGTCGGGCAGGTCGTCGAGCCTGAGTGCCTCGCCGACGACCTGCTGGCCGTAGCGGGCCAGCGCCGCGTTGTGCGCCCGTACCCGCTCCGGCCCGAGGGTACGCAGAGTGAACACCCCGATCGGTGCGGCCAACCAGGCGGTGTAGTCGAGGGTGCCGGCCTCCTCCACGTTGCCCGGGAAGCCATCGGGCTCTGCCCAGCTGACGACAACCGGGCGGATCCGGCCGCGCCACTGCGGCGCGACGGTCAGCAGGGCGGTGCTGCGTGGCGCGAAGGCCCACTTGTGCAGGTTGCCGACGAAGAAGTCGGCGCCCAGCGTGTCGACCTCCAGCGGCAGCGCGCCGGGTCCATGGGCGCCGTCGACGAGAACGGGCACCCCGGTACCCCGCAGGGCCTGAGCGATCCGGGCGACCGGAACCAGCCGGGCCGTCGGGGAGGTGATCAGGTCGACGATCACGAGCTTCGTACGGGACGGCTCGACCGCCACGCGTACCGCCGCCACGATCTCGTCCGGGGCGGCGGACAGCGGCACCGGTACCACCCGGCGACGCGCTCCGGTCGCGTCGACGGCGTAGTTCACCGAGCCATAACCGTGGTCGGTCATCACCACTTCGTCGCCGGTACCCACGCCGAGTGTGCGCAGCACGACGCCGATGCCGAACGTGGTGTTCGGTACCAGCGCGCTGCCCTCGGGATCGGCGCCGACGAAGGCGGCCAGGTGCCGTCTCGCGTGGCCGACGCGATCAGCCAGCCCTCGCGTGAAGAAGCGCTGCGGGTTGGCCTCCATCTCGTCCCGCAGGCGCTGATGGGCCCGCTGCACCGGGATCGGCGTGACGCCGACGGTGCCGTGGTTGAGATAGGCCTGCCCCGGGTCGAGCGAGAACAGCAGCCGGGCACCGGGCAGCGGCTCTGGCGCGACGGTCACGGCATGATCCTATGCGCGCGGGTGCGCCTGCCGGTATGCGTTGCGTAACCGCTCGATCGAGACGTGCGTATAGATCTGCGTGCTGGACAACGCGGCATGCCCCAGCAACTCCTGTACCGAGCGCAGATCCGCCCCGCCCTCCAGCAGATGCGTGGCTGCCGAGTGGCGCAGTCCGTGCGGGGAGACGTGTGGCAGCCCGGCCGCCTCGGCGTACCGGGAGACAACCGCTCGCGCGGTGGTCGCCTGGAGCCGTCCGCCCCGCGCACCGAGCAGCAGCGCAGCACCGCTACGTGGGGTCGCGAGCAGCGGCCGGCCCCGCCGCAGCCAGGCATCGAGCGCCTGCTCGGCTGGCTGGCCGTACGGCACGCTGCGCTCCTTCGCGCCCTTGCCGAGTACCCGCACCAGCCGGCGCGACCGGTCCACGTCGTCGACGTCGAGGCCGCACAGCTCGCTGACCCGGATCCCCGTGGCGTACAACAGTTCCAGCACCAGCCGGTCGCGCAGCGGTACCGGTTCGTCGCCGGCCGGCGTCGTCACGAGCGTGGCCGCCTGGTCATCGCGCAGCACCGCCGGCAGGTCGCGACGCGCCTTCGGGCTGGCGAGCTGGGCGCCGACATCGCGGTCGAGCAGACCGTCCCGGTGTGCCCAGGCGGTGAAGGTCCGGGCGGCTGCCGCGCGGCGGGCCAGTGACGTGCGGGCCGCACCCGCCGTACGCAGCCGGGCGAGCCAGCTGCGCAGGACACCGAGGTCGAGATCTCCGGGCGCCGCGCAGCCCATCCGGTCGGCGTGGTCGAGCAGCGAGACGGTGTCGGCGACATAGGCCCGCACGGTGTGCGCCGAGCGGCCGCGCTCGCTGGCCAGGTGCCGCGCGAAGGCGTCGACGGCGGAGCGCATGGGGTCGGGCAGCGCGGCGTGCGCCGCTTCGGTACCGGTCCGCCGACCCATGAGCCTTAACGCTACTGGTTCCGGCGCCGATCCACTCCGCGCGCAGCGTACCCGCCGTCGCGCGCCACCACGTGACCCGCGGACTCCAGCGCCGGCAGCGCCCGCAGCACGTCACGCAGCGGCACGCCGGCCGCGGCGGCGATCTGTCCGGCGTCGGCCGCGCCGCGTAGCGGTACCCCGTCGAGGACCCGGGACAGCTCCGGCCCGAGCCGGTCGAGCTGGTCCTCCGGCCCACGCGGGATTGGAGCCAGATCGTCGCCGATCCGCCCGACCTCCTCAAGTACCTCTGCATATGACATCACCGGACGGGCTCCGGAGTACCGCAGGAGTTGGTGGCAGCCCACCGACATGGCCGACGTCACCGGCCCGGGTACCGCCATCACCGCTCGGCCCAGCAACGCCGCCCGGCCCAGGGTGTGCCGGGCTCCGCTACGCGCGTTGGCCTCCACCACCACCGTGCCGCGACTGAGCGCCGCGATCACCCGGTTGCGGATGAGGAACCGGTGCCGGTGCGGAGCCGCTCCCGGCGGCCACTCGCTGATGAGCAGCCCGTTGTCGACGATGTGCTCGAAGAGGTTCGCGTGCGCGACGGGGTATGCGCGGTCGACCCCGCAGGCGAGTACCGCCGCGGTGCTGCCGCCCGCGGCCAGCGCACCCCGGTGGGCGGCGGCGTCGATCCCGTACGCGCCACCGGAGACGACCGCCCAGCCCCGGTTCGCCAGGCCGTACCCGAGTTCCTGCGCGACATGGTTGCCGTAGCTGGTCGACGCGCGGGCACCGACGACGGAGACCGACCGCTCCAGTGTCGCCGCGAGCGACGGCTCCCCGCGTACCCACAGGCACACCGGCTCGTGGGTGTCGCGTTCCACCCGCAGACCACCCGGGCGGCTGATCCGGCCGAGGTCCGCCAGTTGCGGCGGCCACTCCTCGTCCTCGGGTATCACCACCCGCGCGCCCAGCCGGTCGGTGCGGGCCAGCGCTTCCCCGGCGATCCGCCACGCGTCGCCGCCCGCCAACCGGGCCTGCACCGCCCCGGCCACCTGCTCGCCGGCCCGGCCGCATACGAGCGCGTCCACCGCACCGGCCGGCCCGTGCTCGGCCACCAGCCCGTGTACCTCGACGCTGCCCGGCTCCACGAGACACGCCAGCGCAACCCGCGCCGTACGAACATCCATGCTCATCCTGTCCGTCCCATCCGCATACCCAGTGCCTCCGCCACGTCCCCGGCGTCCGGGCCGGGTCGCCCGTCCAGGTCCGCAACGGTCCACGCGATCCGCAGTACCCGGTCGAACCCGCGCGCCGAGAGCGCGCCGCGGTCGACCCACCGGCCAAGCTCCACAGTGGACGTTCGGGGTAGCCGCCACGGCGGGCGGCGCAGCACCGGACCCGGTACCTCCGCATTGGTGGCCCACCCGTGCGCCGCCCAGCGTGCGACGGCCGCGGCCCGCGCCTTGGCCACCCGCTCCGCCACGACCACGGAAGGCTCCCCCTGCGACGCGACCTGCAGCAGGTGTGCGGCGGTCACCGGGGTCAGCTCGACCTGGAGGTCCACGCGGTCCAGCAACGGCCCGGACAGCCGGCCCAGGTAACGGCGACGGACCAGCGGACTGCACTCGCACGCGGTGTCCCCGGCCGGTTTCGCGCACGGGCACGGGTTGGCGGCGAGGACAAGCTGGATCCGCGCCGGGTACCGGGTGCTGCCGTGCGACCGGGACAGCACCACCTCGCCGCACTCCAGCGGCTGGCGCAACGTCTCCAGCGCGCGTACCCCGAACTCCGGCGCCTCGTCGAGGAACAGCACTCCCAGGTGGGCCAGCGAAATCGCGCCCGGCCGGGCGAGCCCTGCCCCGCCGCCCACGAGGGACTGGACACTGGAGGTGTGGTGCGGCGCCTGGAACGGCGGGCGCCGGACCATCGGAGCGCCCGGCGGAAGCGCACCGGCGATCGAGTGCACCGCGGTCACCTCCAGAGCGGCGGAGTCCGACAGCGGCGGCAGGATCGAGGGCAGCCGCCGGGCGAGCATGGTCTTGCCCGCACCGGGCGGTCCGATCAGCGACAGGTGGTGACCGCCGGCCGCCGCCACCTCCAGCCCGCGCCGGCCCAGGTCCTGACCCACCACGTCGGCGAGGTCGGCGCTGTCGAGCGGGTCCAGCGGCGGTGCCACGGGGACGTCGAGCAACGGACCGCTGCCCCGGACGAAGTCGATGAGCCGGCGCAGCGAGTCGGTGGCGCGCACGAGGACACCGGGGACGAGCGCGGCCTCGCGCGCGTTGGCGATCGGTACGACCGCGCGGGTGATCCCGGCCCGGGCCGCGGCGAGCACGCAGGGGAGCACGCCCCGGACCGGGCGGACGGTGCCGTCCAGGCCCAGCTCGCCGACCAGCACCACGCCGCCCAGCGGCGCCAGCGGCAGCATGCCCGACCCGGCCAGGACGACCGTCGCGATGGCGAGATCGAAGACGGATCCGTGCTTGGGCAGCGCGGCGGGCAGGAGGTTGACGGTGATGCGGCGGTTGGGCCATTCCTCGCCGGAGTTGACCAGCGCCGCCCGTACCCGGTCGCGGGCTTCCGACAGCGCCGCGTCCGGCAGCCCGGTCAGCGTCAGCCCCGGCAGCCCGGTGGCCAGGTCGGCCTCCACCTCCACGACGTGACCGGCCAGGCCGACCAGGCCGACCGCCAGCGCCTTCGCGTACGACATCTAGAACGCACCGCGCAGGTGTTCGACAGTCGCCGGGCCGGTCGACCGGGCGAGCACGCTGACCACGTCGAAGCGCACCTCGCGCGGCTGGAACCGGGACTGGGCCAGCCACAGCGCGGCCAGCCGGCGCAGCCGGTGTACCTTGGCCGGCACCACGGCCTCGGCCGGTGGCCCGAAACGGCCGCCGCGCCTCGTCTTCACCTCGGCGAAGACGACGGTGTCGCCGTCGCGCAGCACCGCGTCGAGCTCCCCGCTGCCGCACCGCCAGTTGCGGTCGAGCAGCACCATGCCCTGGTCGATGAGGTACCGCACGGCGACCCGCTCGCCGTATGCGCCTACCGCGTCCTTGGCCCGCGTCATGGCGCACACCATGCTCCGGCGGCCGCCCCGCCGGAAGGCCGGCACCCCGGATCTGTGGACGGCGAGGGTGGTTGTGGAAAAGCCGGCTGCGCCGGCCGTATCGTGCTACGGCGGCGTGTCGGACGCCGATGCGAGCCGCTCGTGGAGGCGCGCGCGGATCTCCTCAGGCGTGTACGCCCGCCGCCGCCGCTCGGCCCGGGCGATCACCACGCCGGTGGCCGCCACGCCCACGAACGCCGCCAGTCCAGCTACTTTCCACCACCGCACCCGCATAGGCTACGTCAGTGCCCGGTACCCGGATCACCCTGGACGAGGCCGTCGACCTGACCCGCACCGGCGACGTGTGGCTGTTCCGCGGCCGTACCCCCGCCGACCGCGCGATCCAGCTGACCACCAACAGCCCGGTCAACCACGTCGGCATGTCCGTCGTCCTCGAGGACCTGCCGCCGCTGATGTGGCATGCCGAACTCGGCCGCTCGCTGCCCGACCTCTGGGCCGGTACCCACCAGCGCGGTGTCCAGCTGCACGATCTGCGCAAGGCGGTCGTCGTCTGGGGCAACCGGTACGGGCAGCGGGCCTGGCTGCGCCAGCTCTGGCAGCCGGTGACGCCGGAGATGGAGGACGCGGTACTGCGCACCATCGCCCGCCTGGACGGCACGCCGTTCCCGTCGACGGCGCGCCTGGCCGGGCGCTGGCTGCACGGCCGGCTGCCGAAGCTCAGGCGCGGCGCGACCGCCGCCGATCTGGAGACGGCGTACTGCGCCGAGGTCGTCGCCATCACCTACGAGGCGATGGGGCTCCTGCCCACCGGCCGGCACCGGCCGCACTGGTACGACGCCGGCCGGTTCTGGAGTGGCGACGAGCTCCGCTTGACCGGCGACGCCCGCCTGGGCGGCGAGATCGCCGTGGAGATCCCCAAGAGTGCGGAGATCACGAAGAGCTAAGCCAGCTTGCCCAGCCGCGACACGGCCTCGGCCAGCACCTCCGGTCGCTTGCAGAACGCGAACCGGATCACCCGCCGCCCCGCCCCCGGATCGTCGTAGAAGACCTGGGTCGGTACCGCCACGACCCCGCACCGCTCGGGCAGCGAGCGGCAGAACGCCACGCCGTCGGTGCCACCCAGGGGGGTGATGTCCGCGGTGACGAAGTAGGTGCCCTCGGGCACGAACACCCGGAAGCCGGCCTCGGACAGCCCGGCCACCAGCAGGTCCCGCTTGGCGAGCAGGTCGGCGCGGAACTCCTGGAAGTACGACCCCGGCAGCGCCAGGGCGTGCGCGACCGCCGGCTGAAGCGGCCCGGCGTTGACGAACGTGAGGAACTGCTTGACCCGCAGCACCGCCGACACCAGCGGCGCCGGGCCGCACGCCCAGCCGACCTTCCAGCCGGTACAGGAGAAGGTCTTGCCGGCCGACGAGATCTGCACGGTCCGGTCGCGCATCCCCGGGAAGGTGGCCAGCGGCTGGTGGGCGCCGTCGAAGACCAGGTGCTCGTACACCTCGTCGGTCACCGCGATGGCGTCGTGCTCGACGCACAGGGCCGCGATCAGGGCCAGCTCGTCGCGGGTGAAGACCTTTCCCGTCGGGTTGTGGGGCGAATTCAGCAACACCAATCTGGTACCGGTACCGAACGCCCCCCGCAGCTGGTCCGGATCGAAGCCGTACCGCCCGTCGGCGCCGGGGCGCAGCGTCACCGGCCGGCGCAGCGCATGGGCCAGCGCGATCGACGCCGCGTACGAGTCGTAGTACGGCTCGAAGCAGACCACCTCGTCGCCGGGTTCGCACAGCGCCAGGATCGCCGCCGCGATGGCCTCGGTCGCCCCGGCCGTGACGAGCACCTCGGTGTCCGGGTCGTACTCCAGCCGCCAGTACTCCCGCTGGTGCGCGGCGATCGCGGCACGCAGGGCCGGGATGCCGGGACCGGGCGGGTACTGGTTGTGTCCACTGTGGAGCGCTTCGGCAGCCGCGTCGAGCATGGACGCCGGCCCGTCGGTGTCCGGGAAGCCCTGCCCGAGGTTGACCGATCCGGTACGGACGGCGAGCGCCGACATCTCCGCGAAGATCGTCGTACCGAACGGCCGCATCCGGGCCACGAGTGGATCCATGCCCGCCAGCCTAGGGCGAACCCGTCGGGAACAAAGCGGGTCCGGGCACTGGCGGGGCCGTGCCGGTTCCCCTACGTTCGACGCGTGGATGGAATTCGTGGCGGATACCGGGACGAGCAGGAGGGTCGCTGGTTCCCTGGTGACCGAGGGTACGGCGAGCCGTACGAGGAGGAGCGGTACCGCGGCGACCGGGACCGCGGTGCCGTCGGGCCCCGGTCTGGCGTCGAGCTACCGCCGCTGCCGCGAAGCTTGTCGGAGCGGCTACCAGCCAGCGATCATCAGCCGTACCAGTCCGAGCCGCCGCCGTACGTCCCGGAGCCGTACGCGGCGGACGTCCCGCCGTCCCGGGAGTCGCCGTTCGCCGCGCAGTCCTTCGGTACCCTGCCGGCCGAGCCCAGCGTGGCGCCCGGTCCGGTACCGGTCTCGCCATTCCCGTCCGCGGAGGCGTCCGAGCAGAGCGGCGGCTTCCACACCGAGTTACTCGACCGCGCCGCCCTGCGCCGCCCACCGGGCGCGCCCACCCCGCAGCCGACCGTGTACCGGGCCCGCCGGGCCGGCATCGCCGGCGCGCTCGGCGCCGTGGCGGTGGTCGCCGAACTGTTCCTGCTCCGGGTACTGCTCGCCGGCGAGTTCGGCCACGTCGTGGTGCCCGGGGCGGTCCTCGCCGGGCTGTTCGCGATGACCGGGATACCGCTGGTCGCGATGGGGCTCTACGGCCTGATGACCGGCGCCGCAGCGGCCGGCCCGACACCGGAGCGCGCCTGGCTGCGTACCCCCCTGGCCTTCCTCCCGATCGGCCTCACCCTCTTGATCGCCGCCGGCCTCGCGGCCGCCTAGAAAACCGCAAACCGCCCACACCGGCACCGCGGCGGTCGCCGCCGCGGCAAGCGCGTACACTCGTCTGCGGCGACCACCCCGCGTGGTCGAATTCGCGCGCCCTTCCCACCGCACGGTGAGGCGACGGCCGCCCTGGTCCCGACGTAACCCGCGCCGGGCACACGTGGCCGGCGACCGGGCGCCAGGCGGCGGCCCGGCCGGACCGCCGGACAACCAGGACTAGGGAGCGTAGTCACCCGTGGCAGTGGTAACCATGCGCAAGCTGCTGGAGAGCGGTGTCCACTTCGGGCACCAGACCCGGCGGTGGAACCCGAAGATGAAGCGCTTCATCTTCACCGAGCGCAACGGCATCTACATCATCGACCTGCGCCAGACGCTCGACTACATCGAGAAGGCGTACGACTTCATCAAGAACACCGTCGCCGAAGGCGGCACGATCCTCTTTGTCGGCACCAAGAAGCAGGCCCAGGAGGCGATCGCAGACCAGGCGTCGCGGGTCGGCATGCCGTACGTGAACCACCGGTGGCTGGGCGGCATGCTCACCAACTTCCAGACGGTCTACAAGCGGCTGCAGCGGATGAAGGAACTGGAGTCCATCGAGCAGACCGGCATCTCGCAGGGGTACACCAAGAAGGAGACCCTGCAACTGCAGCGGGAGAAGAACAAGCTGACCCGGACGCTCGGCGGGCTGCGCGACATGCAGAAGACGCCGGCCGCCATCTGGGTGGTGGACACCAAGAAGGAGCACATCGCGGTCGACGAGGCGCGCAAGCTGGGTATCCCGGTGATCGCGGTGCTCGACACCAACTGCGACCCCGACGAGGTGGACTTCCCGATCCCGGGCAACGACGACGCGATCCGCTCGGCCACGCTGCTCACCGAGGTGGTCGCCGCCGCCGTCGCCGACGGGCTGATCGCCCGGTCCGGCCGCGGTACCGGGCGGGCTGCCGACGAGAAGCCGGAGCCCGGCGTGGTGGCCGCCGACGAGCCGCTCGCCGAGTGGGAGCGCGAACTGCTCGAGGGCAGCAAGGCCGAAGAGCCCAAGCCCACCGAGGCCTGACCGAACGAACGCCGCCGGGCGGTACAACGGCCGCCCGGCGCCAACCGCCGCTAGAGAGAGAAGAATGTCGAACTTCACTGCCGCGGACGTCAAGAAGCTCCGCGATCTGACCGGTGCCGGCATGCTGGACTGTAAGAAAGCGCTGGAGGAAGCGGGCGGCGACTTCGACAAGGCCGTCGAGATCCTGCGCATCAAGGGCGCCAAGGACGTCGGCAAGCGGGCCGGCCGTACCGCCGCCAACGGGCTGGTCGCCCACTCCGGCCGGGCGCTGCTCGAGCTCAACTGCGAGACCGACTTCGTCGCCAAGAACGCGGACTTCATCGCCCTGGCGCAGCGCCTGGTCGAGCACGTCGCCGCCACCCGACCGGCCAACGTCGAGGCGCTGCTCGCCGCCGAGCTGACCCCCGGGCGTACCGTCGGCGCGACCGTCGACGAGCTGTCCGCCAAGATCGGCGAGAAGCTTGTCGTGAACCGGTTCGCCGCCCTCGACGGGGACGCCCCCGTCGCCGTGTACCTGCACCGCAAGGCGCCCGACCTGCCGCCCGCGGTCGGGGTACTGGTCGAGTACTCCGGCAAGGCGGACGAGGCCGGCGAAGCCGACGCGCGCGGGGTCGCCATGCAGGTTGCCGCGATGCGGCCGAAGTACCTCAACCGGGACGAGGTACCCGACGACGTGGTCGCCACCGAGCGGCGCATCGCCGAGGAGACCGCCCGCGAGGAAGGCAAGCCCGAGGCCGCCCTGCCGAGGATCGTCGACGGTCGGGTCAACGCCTTCTTCAAGGACTTCGTACTGCTGGAGCAGTCCTCGGTCCAGGACCAGAAGAAGACCGTGCGGCAGATCCTCAGCGAGGCCGGGATCACCGTGAGCCGGTTCGTCCGGTTCGAGGTCGGCCAGGCCTGAGTTACTCGACGGGGAGGCCGCCGAGCACCGCCTTGCTGATCCAGCCCAAGTGCTGGCTCACGCCGGGCGGTACCGTCCGGGCCTCCCCGCTCGCGTACCCGGAGCCGGCCCGGCTGCCCTCGCGGGCGGGAACGTGACAGATTGGTGTAGCGACATAATCGGGAGGCGCGATGGCCCAGACGGTGGCCGAGGAGAGCCGTACCGCCCCGCTCGCGCGGGCGGGCGCCAACGGCACCGGCGGTCCGCGCGCCCGCCGGGTCGTCCTCAAGCTGTCCGGCGAGGTGTTCGGCGGCGGTGAGATCGGCGTCGACCCCGACGTCGTACAGGAGCTGGCGCGCCAGATCGCGCACGTCGTACAGCTGGGTACCCAGGTGGCCGTCGTCGTCGGCGGCGGCAACTTCTTCCGCGGCGTCGAGTTGGAGCGGCGCGGCATGGACCGGCCACGGGCCGACTACATGGGCATGATCGCCACCGTGATGAACTGCCTGGCGCTGCAGGACTTCCTGGAGAAGCAGGGCATCGAGACCCGGGTACAGACGGCGATCACGATGGCCCAGGTCGCCGAGCCGTACATCCCCCGGCGGGCGATCCGGCATCTGGAGAAGGGCCGGGTCGTCATCTTCGGCGCCGGTGCCGGCATGCCGTACTTCTCGACCGACACGGTGGCCGCGCAGCGGGCCCTGGAGATCCACGCCGACATCGTGCTGATGAGCAAGAACGGCGTGGACGGCGTCTACACCGCCGATCCGCGTACCGACCCGACCGCGGTCAAGCTGGACCGGGTCACCTTCGAGGACGCGCTGCGCGAGGGCCTGCGGGTGGTCGACGCGGCCGCGTTCAGCCTGTGCATGGACAACCGGCTGCCGATGCTGGTCTTCGGCGCCGAGGGGGAAGACACGATCATCAAGGCAGTGGGCGGTGACAAGATCGGCACCCTGATCACCGTCGCTTGAACATACCGCCGGACGACCGCCTGAAGGAGGCGACGGACCACGTGATCGACGAGACGCTCTTCGAAGCCGAGGAGAAGATGGACCGGGCGATCGAGTTCGCCAAGGAAGAGTTCGCCGTGATCCGTACCGGCCGCGCCACGCCGGCCATGTTCTCCAAGATCATCATCGACTACTACGGTACCCCGACCCCGCTGCCGCAGATGGCCTCCATCGCGACCCCCGAACCGCGGATGGCGATCATCAAGCCGTACGACAACTCGCAGATGCGCGCGATGGAGAAGGCGATCCGCGACTCCGACCTGGGCGTGAACCCGAACAACGAGGGCACCCAGATCCGCATCGTTCTGCCCCAGATGACCGAGGAGCGGCGGCGCGAGATGATCAAGGTAGCGCGGCACAAGGGCGAGGAGGCCAAGGTCGCGGTACGCAACGTCCGGCGCAAGGCCAAAGAGGAGCTCGACCGGATCGTCAAGGACGGCGAGTCCGGGGAGGACGAGGGACGCCGGGCGGAGAAGGAGCTCGACGACCTGACCCACCGGTACACCGCGCACATCGACGAGCTCGTCAAGCACAAGGAAGCCGAGCTGCTCGAGGTCTGATGTCCTACCTCGAACCCACCGAGCACGACCTGCGGGCTCCGCGACACCGCGCCGCGGACGACGAGCCGGCCGCGCCCGACGGGTACCGGTTGGATGTCGAGACGGCCCCGTTGTCACCGCCACCGCCACCGCCACCGCCGCCGGCCAACGGACGGGCCGGGCGCAACCTGCCCGCCGCGATCGCGGTCGGCGCCAGCCTGGGCGCGGTCGTGCTGGCGTCGCTGCTGTTCTGGCGGCCGGCCTTCCTCTTCGTCGTCGCCGCGGCCGCCGCCGTCGCGATCTGGGAGATGGTCCGGGCGGTGGGCCAGGACGGCGGGCCGCGGGCGCCGCTGGTACCGCTGCTCGGCGGTGGTGCGGTGATGATCGCGCTGGCCTGGTTCGCGGGGGCCGAGGCGTTGATGCTCGGGCTGGTCCTGACCGTGCTCGCCGCGATGGTCTGGCGGCTGGCCGACGGGCCGGTCGGGTACCAGCGCGACCTGCTGGCCACCGTCCTGATCGCGGTGTACGTGCCGTTCCTCGCCGGCTTCGCGGTCCTGCTCGTCCGGCCGGCCCACGGCGACCTGCGGGTGATCGTGACGCTGGCCTCGGTCGTGCTCTCCGACACCGGCGGGTACGTCGCCGGCGTGTTCATCGGCCGGCACCCGATGGCGCCGACGGTGAGCCCCAAGAAGTCCTGGGAGGGCACGGCCGGTTCGCTGCTGATCGCCGCGATCGGCGGCGCGCTCATGCTGTACTTCCTGTACCACGTGCCGTGGTGGCACGGCGCGCTCTTCGGCCTCGGGGTGGCCGCCGCGGCGGTCCTCGGTGATCTGGCCGAGTCGCTGCTCAAGCGGGACCTGCACATCAAGGACATGAGCCACCTGCTGCCCGGCCATGGCGGCCTGATGGACCGGCTCGACTCGGTGCTTTTCGCCGCGCCGACCGCGTTCGTCCTCTTCTCTGTTCTGGTACCGATGGGACCAGGGAGTTGACGTGGGACACTGGGAGCACCATGACGACGCAGCCCGTGCTTGAGGCGCCGCCACCGGGCCGGCGCCCCGCCGCGCTTCCGCCTCGCCATCTGGCGGACCTCGACCTGGCCGGCCGCCGTGCCGCGGTCGCTGCGCTGGGGGAGCAGGAGTACCGGGCCGGGCAGCTGTCCACCCATTACTTCGGCCGGCTGGTCCGCGACCCGGCCGCGATGACCGACGTCCCGGTCGCCGCCCGCGGGCGGCTGGCCGCTGCGCTGCTGCCCACGCTGTTGACGGGGGTACGGGAGCAGAGCTGCGACGGCGGCGCGACCCGCAAGGTGTTGTGGCGGTTGCACGACGGCGCGCTGGTCGAGAGCGTGCTGATGGGCTACCCCGACCGGGTGACCGCGTGCGTGTCCAGCCAGGCCGGCTGCGGCATGGGTTGCCCCTTCTGCGCCACCGGACAGGCCGGGCTGACCCGCAACCTGTCCACCGGCGAGATCGTCGACCAGGTGGTCTGGCTCGCGGGTACCGCCGCCCGGGGCGAGCTGCC
>WNGM01004465.1_pt1 | contig 24762 bp, 28 predicted proteins | sample 5400571 | NCBI WGS metagenome assembly WNGM01 (sample SAMN13153378, study PRJNA577476) | soil metagenome | isolation source: 100 cm soil or saprolite under Garry oak tree replicate 2 | place: USA:California | collected 2016-06-15 | reverse complement strand
GCACGATTGCTACGCTGGATTTCCAAGAGGAAAGCGGTGGACGGAAGAGATCAGGATTGATTGTTACAAGGCTGCCCTGCGAGCGATTGGGTTCAGAAGGGACCTCGACACGCTTTCGGGAGAAATCGGTCAGCGATGGACTTCCCACGAGAGGCAGGGACCCTATGAAGACGTGAAACCGACTTTGAGGATTCTAGATAAGATGGGGCTCAAGCTAGGCGTCCTAAGTCAAAACAGAATGACCGGGAGCCAGCTCAAAGAAGACCTCGAAACCCGCCTCATCGCAGGATATTTCTCAGCCGTTCTTACTTCGGAGGACATTGGATACGATAAGCCAGACCCAAGATTTTTTGAAATGGGGTCAAACATGATGAGGTTGAAGAATAGTGAATTATTGTATGTAGGCAATAGGTACCACGAAGATGTTGTCGGCGCTCGAAACGCCGGAATCACGCCTGTATTGGTCGAGAGGGGAAGAAGACACAGGTCGAGAGATTGTCTTGCAGTAACCGGTTTACTCGCTCTCCCGCCAATGCTGAAAGGATGATCATTGCTTTTTCGCTTGGAATCTTTCATCCACGGCTCGCCCTTTGAGAGAGGCATATCCGAGTCCAGGATGTATCAAAGAACTTCCGACCAGCCAATACCGACAAACCGCGGGGCGCAGAAGCCTTGGCTATCTTGCGAAGCCGATGGACGCCTGAAGCCCATAATACTGGGCAAGTGCATTTCCTCAACACAGCGCTATAATACTTGGTGAACATAACCTGATTGAGCAAAACGCCGCCCCTAGGGACTGCTCACAGTTCGCCGCGGTCCTTGCCACCGAGGAGTTCAGGACCGAGCTTGAGCATCTCTTCCCGACAAGGGCAGGCCAAAGGGCCTTCGACGAAGTCCGTTTCCAGATGCTGAGATTCCACCACAATCGCTGCGTCTTCGATGTCAGCATGAAAACCGATGGCGGGTGGCAGAGCGTCATCGCGAAGCTGTTCACGATCGACCGGAGAGACGCCTTCGTCGCGATGCAGAGGATACACCAAGCTGGCTTTGGCCTGGGAGCGGAGTTCGCTGTCCCAAGACCAATCGCGTATCTGCCCTCGATGAGGATTCTCATCGAAGAGAAGGTCGAAGGGAGGCAGGTTAAGGGCATTTTGCTTGCTGACGATCAGTCCGAGCAGGTCGAAGCCGTCCGAAGATGCGCGGCCTGGCTGGCCAGATTTCACACTAGGGCTCCAAGATTCGGCAATCAGGTCAAGCCCAAAGCTTTCCTCGAACATGTCCGCGAGTGGGCGAACATGGTCAGCGCGTTCGGAGGGTCCTTCGCCGCCAAGTGCGAATCGTTGATAAAGAAACTGGGAGCTGAGGTCCCGGTTGAAGGAACTTTCGAATATTGTCCCGGCCACGGCAGCTACATCCCTAGCCACGTCCTCTTGGGAAGCGGACGGACGGTGACAATCGACTTCGATGAACTCGAACTTGTGGACCCCGCGCGCGACCTCGCTTGGTTCCTTATCTCTCTTGAACGGCTGGGGCTGAAGTATGAGAGAGCGCCGGACTCCCAACGCCTGACAGGACCATTCCTAGACGCCTACTTCGAAGAAGGCTGTAGGGAGGCTCAGCGTTATTTTGCCTTCTACAAGGGAGCCGAATATCTTCACCGGGCGCGACACGACCTTTACAAGAGAATTCCCCCCGTACCGGAGTGGGCAGAGATCATGCTGGACAAGGCGCTCCGCGAGTTGTGAGTGCGGGGGGTGGGATTTGAACCCACGAACCCCTACGGGACAGGGTCCTGAGCCCTGCGCCTTTGACCTGTCTTGGCAACCCCCGCGCGCGAGCGAGAGACAGGAATAAGCTTTGATAAATGCTTGAGCTACTTTGCAGGTTCACAACTAGGAGGCCGAAGTCTATACCCTTCTTTAGAGAATCCCAGGCCCTACCCTGGCCACCGTCTCCATTTCCGGCAGATGCATAGCTCAAGCAGCACAAGTCTTTCGTCTCGAGCGTGAATCCAGATCGAAAAATAAGCTTGCTTTTCTCGACACCCAGGGGTGGTCGATTTTCCCACGCTCCGCCCTTCGTGATGAGAGGCAAAAAGTGCTTCTAAAAAGTGGGAGTTTCACACCTTCTAGGATGCGATTTCCATTTGCTACTTTGTTCGCTCTAGGATGATCTCTATTGTGGAGACGTTGCGTGCATCCTGGCCTTCACCGACGACCTCCGTGCCCAAGTGTACATTTTTGGCTAAGCCGCCTTGGAAGAAGCGGTTGTTCACCACTTCGGCCACATCGACGGCAGTGCTGATGGCTCGTCCACGAGCCTTTAGGGTCAGCTTCTTGGCACCCGTGTTATAGTGCATCATTACAGCCGTAGCATAGGCCATGATCGGCTTCTTACCGATCAGTATAGTGTCCGGTGGGATATCAGTTCTGCGCATTTGGGTAGGAGCCCTCTCTGCCTTCTTTGGTTCTTCTGACATTCGTTCACCCCCGAGATATCGGTAGTACGCTGTACGCAAATGCTCCTATGCCTTGACCTGCCTTATGAGCCTACCCTTTCTTCTCTCTCACAAAAGGTAGAATTGATCGCACTTTGCATGCTTAGACGTTCCCTAGAGAGATCGCTCGGAACGAGCCCAGTTTCCCAAACTAAAACCCACTTCTCTAAGAGGGGCATCCATCCACGAAATTAGCCGAAAAAAACCCGGTCTTCTGAGAAGCTTTCTTTGCGTTGCTTTCTTATGTATCAATTGACCATCACGAGATGAACCAATGGCAAAGACGAAGAACTGTGAGCTGTGTGACTCAGCCTTCGAGTGTAAGGGTCTCCTTGGCTGCGGGTGTCGCTCTATAGACATCTCGCGTGAACAGCTGGGTGAACTCTCCAAGCGGACTTCCGACTGTATTTGTCCCAACTGTCTTGCTGAGTACAAAGATAGAGACTTACATTCTTGAGTCTATTTTGTCCCAAGTTGTACTGCTTGGTTTCTGCCAAGCAGGTTGAGTCTCAATCTTGCTATGACGAGAAAACATCAGTTGGAATAGAATCTGATCGTCCTTAACACTTGCTTAAGGCTCTGTAAACCACCAGCCTCCCCGGGAATGCAGCCCCCTCGCCTGCTTGCTCGAGTTAGCATATGATGAGGAGAAAAAAAGAAGAAAGGCTTGGGGTGAGGAGTTTCTGTGCTCTTCCTACATGCCGCCTTTCTTCTTCGACTTTTTCTTCTTAGCGTTCGTCGGCTTGTTCACCCGGCTCCATATTCACAATAGTCTTTGCTTAAGAAATCTCCTATTTTTTCGGAAATCGATTTTTCATGAGCGTATTTTTTTTGGGGTGGGCTGGTTCAATGCTCGACCTAGAGATCGCTGGCAGATTTTTCTTCCCCTAGATATTCTTCTGCTGTCCAGCATTTTTTCATGCTTTGAGGATGAATCGTCGGAGACGATCGTTCTGATGATTTGGCTGGTTTCGGGCTATTGATCGCGATCCAGTTTGTTAGAGCTCTTCGTGCACCACGCTTCCTTCTTGTAAGAAGCTCGTCAAATCTGCTGAGAGTTCTGATAGTTACTCAGAACGCAGGCAACGAAAAACGATTGCATGCTTGCAGAACTCCAAATCGGTCCCGTTTGTTGTGGCTCCTATTTCTCCAGGATGAGACAGCCTCTTAGGCTCTGGCGTGGGAACGCTAGCGCGGTCTAGATTGTAATCTCTCTCCGGCCAGTTGCTGAATATTTCTTAGTTGCTCTCGAGATCGGTGCTTGCCATTCTTCGCTACCTCGGAAAAAGGAGCGTTCTGCATATGGTCTGAGCGCCGAATAGCCGATTGAACCATGAAACAGAAGCTCCTCCGCAGAAAGATTTGCCCATTTCGCGCCCTGATCTTGAATCTGGGAGTTTACTGCAAGATCGCCGCTAGATTCGTTGGGCTGATCGCGTTTTTCGCCGAGCCAGCTAAGCTCAGATTATGCCCGGAATTGCCTGTCTCGCCCATTATCAACGCCAGACAGCTAGCCTTCTTAGAGAAATAGGGGGTCTTAGCGAGTAAGTCTCGCGTCGCATGGTTGCCCGAGGGCGAGTGCCTTCTGGTTCAAGGGCCCTTATGCAGGCTAAGCCGGTTTGTCTAGTCTACGAATATTGTTTCCTTCGGGAACACTTCGATTCCACTGGTCGAGATCTTGTAGGGACGAGGTTGCATGTCGATCGCTGTCTCCCTCATCTTCTCTACCTGCATGACCCGGTTGTACGTCTTGCCCACTTTCGCGTTGGAGAGGATCATAACCCCGTGCGCCAAGTACTCTTCAAGCTGCACAGCCCGCTCCACGGTCGGTCCCATAGCCCGCAGCTCCGTCGTCATCAGACAGGTCGCACCGGTCTTCACAAGCGCATCCACGAGATCAAGAATCGCGGTCCTTCGCTCCACCATCTCCGGGTACTGGAAGATCAACGAAGTCACAGGATCAACAACAATCCTCTTCGCGTTGATCAGTTCGGTGTGGGTCTTGATCCCCTCGATAAGGCTCAAGATCGAGAAATCCTTCCGACCGATCGACGTCCGGCCAATCTTCACCTCGCCAGGCATATGCCGCAATGGTGAGGCGTTGATGAAGGCAAACTTCTTCCCCTTTTCAAGATCCTCGAACTTCCAACCGAACAAGCTCATCTCACGATAGAAATGCGCTTTCGTCTCATCCAAGCTGACAAAAGCTCCATTCTCACCGTACATCTTGATCCCGTTCATCAAGAACTGCGAAGTCAGGATCGTTTTACCAGTACCAGGCCCTCCGACCAGCAATATGACTCGTCCGCGTGGAAAGCCACCGGTCAAAATCTCGTCAAGGCCCGGAATTCCAGTAGGAGTTCTATCGACCATAGGCATTGCTACTGTTCACTCTCACGTTCGAACTTTGAAGCAGATACTTCCAACATGGTATAAATCGCTTCGGATTCAACACCCCTAGAACCTGTCTTGAACCCTATTGTTACCAGGCCATCGCCGCGAAGGTTACTCATTCCAGTTCAGGCCACGATCCAAAAGTCGCTCTGTGGGAATGGGGCAACTTCATGGCCACGCTACTGGAACAGGAGTTTCCACAAGCTGACGTCGATCCTTATCATTCAATCTATCTCATCCATCGCCTCCCTTCAGTGACAAGCAGAAATTTGCACGGGGGTTGCCGAAAGCTTATGTTTGATTCCGCGTCCTCACGCCGAGCATGGGCGTTCAGAACCTCGCACACTGGAGCGGACCGACACTCATGCTTGGAGGCCTTCTTCTCGCCATCCACTACCTCACTCACCCCTTGGGAGAAACACCCCCATTCATTCTAACCAGCATCTGGGCGCCGGTACATTTCATCGGATCCGTTGCTTGGGTGCTAATTCTACTAGGATCGGCAGGGTTCTACAGTCAATACTCCAGCAAGCTAGGCCACTTAGGGTCAGCCGGCTTCCTCCTAGCCTTCATTGGAGGAGCTAATAGGCCTGGCGAGTTATTGGTCGTCGGTACGATTATCGGTCCCCTGATCGCGGCCCAAACACCGTCTCTGCTCGACGCCGGGGGGTACCTCTACAGTCCCTTGTTGTTGACGGTAGGTCTTATCACAGTTATCTACGGCCTCGGATTCTTCCTCCTTGCGATTGCCACGCTCCGTTCGGCTATCGTTCCGCGTACAGCTATTGTTCCGCGCTTATCTCTCTGGATGGTCATCCTCGCCGTACCGCTAGCGCTCGGCTTCTTCTATTTTTTTGTCATCGGCAGTATTGCGGGTCTACTCTTCTCTCTTGGTTTAGTCGGGTGGGGCTACGGGCTGTGGCTTAACGAAATGTCAGTGCAAACGGACTCTGGTCGATAGGCTTGGTTGTTTTGCTGGTCTTCGGGTCCAACCGATAGGATTAGCTTCCTCTGGGAAAGCAGCCTTAGAAACTCTTCGTGGCGCTTTCCGAAACTCCCTGCGGTCCAGGATGAATTTTGGACCCACCCGTTACTGGTCTGCTGAAATCTTGGTTACACCCTCCTTAGGTCCATAGAGAAGACCCTGTGCAATCAGGCCTCAAACTTCCAGTCTAAGTCTGCACTAGCTCGGTGGAGACCGTGCCCCACAGAAAAACACGAAACAAACATTACGACACGATGCAAGGCCCGATTCTCCCGGTTCTGGGAAGCGTTCCAATTCTTCCGCATACGTTTTCTATACTGTTCCGACTTTCCGGTCCCAGAACATGGGTCTTCCCCTCTTTCAGCTTTATTCTAGGTTATGCAGTAGGCGGTGGAGGCCAGCTATCTCAGATAGCTATTGGCATAGCTGTCGCATCTCTGGTGACCGCTGCAACCAACATCGTAAACGCTTATGCCGACAGGAAGGAAGATGCAACAAATCAACCCCAACGCTTATTCTGGCTTGGCCAGATCGGCTCGAGACAGATAACCGCCTCTCTAGTAGTACTCTACTCTAGTGCGGTCGCACTTGCCATTTACCTAGGACCCCTTTTCACACTGGTTCTAAGCTTTGGCATCCTAAACTCCATCTTCTATTCGCTGCCTCCCCTGAGATTCAAGGCAAAACCATTCGCTAGTCTCGCCTCTTTCTCCGGTGCATTGGGTCTTCCCTTTCTCGGGGGCCTTGGCGTTAGAGGGTCTCTCGATCTTCTCAACCCAATGCTTTGGCTCCTAACATGGTTCATGTTCACGTACGGGACGATCAAGAACTTGCCGGACTATTTTGGAGACATGAAAGCGGGCATTCGGACCTCGGCCACCATCTTCAAAAACGTGAAGAAGGCGGTTCTCTTCAGTAGTGCACTGCTTTCCACGCCGTTTATCCTTCTCGTGGCGTTCGTGTCACTAGGACTTTTAGAGCCAATCTACATTGCGGACCTTGCGCTAGTCCCGCTATTCGCTTTCATCATCATCGAAATGCTGAAGGCCAAGGACACTGCCGGCCTTGAGAAGGCTCACACTTTTGGTTTCTTCTACGCCATTTCCTTCTTACTCTTCACATTTGTGCTGACATCTCCGACCATACAATCACTTGTGATGGTGCTCGTGGCATACATCTGGACTCTGACGGTTGCGAAGCTCAGCGTCCACTCTAGGGTCGAGTCCAGAGACTGGGAGAAACAGAGGAAGAGGCCGTGAAGAACGCTCTCGCCAACAAAGAGCTATCCTTCGACCTTCTCAAGGGCCTAGTCATCACCCCTATCACAACCGGTCTAAACTTCGCGCTCTTGGCGCCACCTGGCGCCGGAAAGACCACCATCTGTCAGAGTCTGCTCAAAGAAGCGGTCGAAGCTGGCTTGAGATGTCTCTACGTCATAACAAACAATCCCATCTCGCTGATCAAGGAACAGGTCCGTGCCATGGGACTTGCGCCCGGAAGAGCTGACCAGATAATCTACGTCGACATGTACTCGTGGTTGCTTGGAGAACGCTCCCAGGAGAGATTCCAGATAGACAATGCGTCCGATGTCGCATCAGTCAGCGTCGTATTGTCGAGTGCGGCTGAGACAGCGGGTGACCGCTCCTTTGTTCTCTTTGACTCACTGTCAACTCTCCTCTCTTACAATTCCGAAGATCTCTCCATACGATTCATGAAATCACACCTAGCTCGGATGAAGAAACACGGCAACATAGGCGCCTATGCCATAGAGCTTGGAATACATAGCAACTCATTCTACAACGAAGTCCGCTCCAGCTTCGACGGGGTAATCGATATGAAACTGGACGAGATGGATGGTGAGCTTCGCCGGTTCGTCAGGGTATACAGTTACAGGGGAGCACATGAGACCAAATGGTTCCGGCTCCTCATAGGACCCGATAGATCGGTGAAAATCTATTGACAGTCCAAGACGACGGGAAAGCTTGTTTTCGTTTCCAGCTTCAACAGGAAGCGAGTGTTAACCTTATCGCAGATGAAAGGTACAATCCGCTTAAATCAAGCACAAAGGAGGGCCCCATGAAGTGACGACAATGGAGCCTACTGGGATTAAGGTCCTAGACGACCTCCTAGCTGGCGGTCTCCCAAGACCTTCAGCGGTCGGTTTGATAGGAGCAGTAGGCAGCGGCAAATCCTCCTTGGTCAGACAGCTCGCAGTTAACATGCTCGAAAAAGACTTCCGAGTCCTCTACTACGCTATAGACGAGTCTGCAGAGGACGTGAGAGAAGGAGTCGCCTCCTACGGCATCAACGTCGCAAAGTATGAAGAAGAAGGACGACTCGCCTTCATCGATATCTTCGCCCTTGGGGTCGAACGCCTCGCAGAGGCCTACCCAGTGGAAGAACCGGAGAGAATCGTCGACAGCACTTTCAAGTTCTCCGACCTCGTCGCGCAAGGCAGAAGTTTCACACTGAAGCATCTAGGAAAGAAGCAGTTCGTCATAATGGACTCCCTAACGCCCTTCTTCCTCATGGTTGAGGCAAAGAGGGTCTTCCAGTTCGGCCAAGTCCTAAAATACGCAACCCGTTTCGCCAAAGCGATCGGAGTTGCAACCCTCCACACAAAGGTGCTAGATGAATCAATTGAGAACGCTATGGTCAACTTCGCCGATGTTGTCCTTGAGCTCGAGCGGAGGAAAACCCCCGAGGGCATTAGCAGAGGAGGAACGTTAAGACTGGTGAAGTTGGGAAAGACTCAGATCCCGTCGAGAGGATATTACTACGAAATGACTCCTCAAGGAATAGTCATAAGCACCGCCCCTCCGATCTGACTTCGACTCCTCCGTGCCTGCTTCGTACTAGATATCCAATGAATTACTATACCAGGTGCGAACGCTAAACGATTAGCATTGAAGAGTCACGATAGGATTTTGAACTTTGAAACATAGATCGCTGATGTAGACTCGAAATTTTTTCCAGCGCAAGTTAGTCCAGCACGTAGGGCTCTGTTACAGAAAGGATGCCCCTACTCTCCTCAAAAGGCCTGCAAGACTTGTTCCCAAAGAGAAAAAGTCCAATTAGCACATGACATAAAGTTCTATGGGTCATTCCGAAAGCGATGAAATCATGCGCGGAGAATCGATCAAGCCTGTGCGAATAGCAACCGGGTCATCGGTTCCAAAACTCATGGTGTACGAGTTCCGACAGGACGATCCCAAGAAGTGCACCTCGGCCAGACTCAGAAAATTTCGACTAGTACAAGGTCTCACAAGCATGGGGCGAATCCGTTCCTCCGCCGTAGTCCTGAATCCGACAAGCAGCAAAACTCTCTCGCGCGAGGATCGAGAATCGATCCAACGCGATGGGCTCGTCGCACTAGACTGTTCCTGGAACTTATCGGAAGGTGTTTTCGACCGAAACATTCCGGGTAATAACAGAAGGCTTCCGATTCTTCTAGCTGGGAATCCGACCAACTATGGGATTGCTGGCAGGCTCAGCACGGCCGAGGCTCTCGCTGCCGCGCTTATTCTTACAGGATTTCGGGAACCAGCAGGGGTGATTCTGTCTTTGTTCAAATGGGGAGAAACTTTTCTCTCGCTCAACCAAGACCCTTTGGAGAAATATGCGGCGGCAAAATCTTCAGAACTCTCTCAATTGGAAGAGGAGTTTTTTGGTTCTGCACCGAGGGTAAATGTTTAGTTCGCCGGGGTTTTTCAATGAAGTCAATTTAGACACGAGCGTCATCCGAACCTATCCCTTCGGTGACAGTAGACATACCAAGGAAGACAGCGGCGCAGTAAGACTATCTCACCGGAGGTTCGCTTGATGCTGGCTGACTGGGCAATCCAGAACCCCAAAGTCGGGGAATGGATGCAACGTCTCTCAAAGAAGAGTGCAGAGACCGCGAAAGGCTATGCCAGTCAGCTCCACACCTATTGGACGCAGTTTCTTTCCAAGAAATTCAGTAGCCTTGAGGACTGGGTTAGTGCCGTCAAGGCAGACAGCAAGAGCGACGAGTACGAAATTCAGAGCGGATGGGCACGGCAAGCGGAGGAGTTCGTCCAGACCTACATCAGCAAAGTGACCAAGCGACCGCTATCAACCCAAGCAAGAGGCTTCACGTTCTGGGCTATCAGGAACTACTTGGCATTTCGACTCGGCGACAGAGCCCTCACGGACTACCAACCAATCTTCGCAGAACGGACCCATATTATCGCTGAACGCGACAAGTCCAAGGATACACAGACAGTTACCCTCGATGAAATCAAGAAGATCGTTCTGGCAGCCAATCCCCGCGATAGAGCGATTATTTTGTGCTCAATGTGGGGTCTTGGTGTCGGCGAGTTCCTTGCCTTCTCGAAGGACTGGTACAAGTACAAGGAATCAATCGAGAAGATGGTCATTCCTATCAAAGTGACCATAACTCGACCAAAGACTGGGGTTAGGTTCTACACTGAGTTCTTCGACGACGCGGTCGAGGCACTACACGACTTGCTAAATCAGCGAAAGCGAGAGTTGGGGCGCGACTTGGGGGAAAATGACCCTCTTTTCTCGGTCGAGGAGAGATCAGTGATCAAGCAAACGATTCAGTTCCAAATTCGATACCTTGCAGAATCTACAGGAGTAGAACCCAGACACAGCGAGGCTGACAGAGGGAAGAGCTACCGGATAAGGGCACATGAGATTGGCAGAGACCTATTCGCGTCAACTGCTCGAAACGCGGACATTCCCGAACACATCTACAACTTCTGTATGGGGCACACGACTGACCCACTCAAGTACGACAAGTCACCGTGGAGCAGCGAGGGCGAAGAGCGCATTCGTCTCGAACTGAACAAGATCAGACCACTCTCAAGACCTACGTTCCGGCGACAAGACACTTGGCTGGATGGGATGAAGACCCGGCAAGGGAAGTTGCCCTTGGAATGGACCGGACGGACATCTTCCCAAGTGTCCTCAGCTACGTCCAGAGCCTAACAGAGACAACAGCGGCTGAGAAACCTATCCAGAAAGTGATCAAGGCAGACGAGCTACAGCAATACCTTGATGAGGGATGGTCGTTCCGGTCAGTAATCAACACCTATAGCGTACTGGTCGAGAAACCCAAGGAGGTGACTTGATGTCCAGAGAGTTCTTCCAAGCAAGAAATATTGGCAAAAATCAAGGGTATCAGGAAGGAAGAGAATCCGAGAGCTTCGAGTTAAACGGATACAAGCGAGCATTTCAGATAGTGTGTGACAAACTCGGCTTATCTCCCGATGAGCGGACAGCCATTCTCAAACAAGTCGGCTTAGTCTAACTGACCCCTCGTTTCTTGGGTCACACTTTCCCTATTTTCCTTAAAGTCACATTCTCCTTTCTATGCCACTTACGAAGGGGGAGAAGACTTCATGGGGAATGAAGCTCACAGACGAAGAAATGCGTAAGGCTGTAGAAGCTCGCAAAGGTGCAGTTGTCGTGAATGCTGAGTTCTTCTGCTGGTGGTGCGCGGAAACGGACCACTCATCGAATGACCTGAAGCATATTCATGAAGGAAAATACTGGGGAGAAAGATTGTCCAAGACGGGTAGGTCTTTCGACATCGGACAATCTCATGCGGTGAGGACGGGGACTTACGGAAAGTAGTCAGTAGTGGCACGGGTTAGTAAGGGCAACAAGTCCTCCACTGTCCAGTTCAATCTCAATTTCGTTTATGGATGCCAGAAGGTTAGCGAAGGATGCGTCAACTGCTACATAGACCGTGACCCCTTCGCTCACGGAATCGAGAGATTCAAACTCCCAGACGCTTTTTCGGCGAATAAGAACGGTCAGAGGAATGTTGGGGACTTCAATGAGGAATCTAGGCTCAAGGAACTTGACAAGCTACCAAACGGCTCTTGGGTATTCGTGAACAATGTCTCTGACACTTTCCTCTCTCCGCCAGCCATAACAGATGAGATGAGGGATAGATGGCTTGGCTATCTGGCTGATCGACCTCAGTACCAGTTCAAGCTATGCACAAAGAGAACGGGTCAAATGGTAGCATACTTTCGAACCCGAAAGGTCCCTAACAACGTCTGGGTTGGGTCCACTATCGAGAACCGAAAAGCCCTCGAACTACGACTGCCTCTGCTCCTGAGCATTGATACACCGAACCGCTGGATTAACTTCGAACCGCTTTTGGAAGACGTTAGTGAGGGTCTAAGTCTCAAAGGCATATCTTGGGCTTGTGTAGGCGGAGAGACGGGTTCGAAATACAGACCATTCAGGATTGATTGGGCGTACAAACTGTACATGATAGCGCAGCGAGACCATGTGACGTTCTGGTTCGAAGGGGGTAATGGAAAGAACGAATCAAATCGACAGCGGGGTAGTGCATTCCCAAGAGACCGTCCAGAGGCTGACTCTAAACGGTCAGATGGGGAGCAAACTGCACTTTTCGATTCGAATAAGGCAGTGGGGACCGGCGCTTAGAGCTTGAGTTCGCAGACGGGAAAGATCCACAAGTATGGGATTTGTCTGATTTGCAAGAAGAAAAAATCCCTGACGGAGCACCATCTCAAATCTCACGACAAGATTTTCTCCGTAATGATTTGCCGAGACTGTCACGATGTGATCGAGTGGGCTAGACGCGAGCTTGGTCCTTACGTGTAATCATGAGAAAACCCTCACAAAACCCATCAGCGTGAGTACGGCAACCTCAGGGCATGAACACTCTCGGGTACCCAAACTCGTAACGGTACTGGGTAGTTAGTCTAAACCGGCATATGGAGTCGCGCCACTGCAAATCTACCTTCTTACACTGGACAAACGGCAATCATACACCCATGCAGTGACAGTGTTACAGAGCGAGTGAGCTACGTACTTGTTCACTCGTTTGCATACATGTTATGCTGCCCTTACATGTGATACAGTGGCGGTTTCCGTGGGCTTCTGCCCGAAATAGGCAATCTTCGGCTTACGTTCACGATTTTCTGGGCTTTGTTCCCTTTTCAGTGAAGGTATTGTGATTGTCTTCCGATTCGGGTCTTCTTCTCGCCAGTTCTCAAGACTAACTACTGTCTTACAAGACATACAGCGCTGAGTGATTGTTCTTTTCTCAACGCCACATTCAGGACAGAAGAACAGTCTTGGAACCCGACCTCTACTCATTTTCTAACCACTTCGACATCGCTTCTTTTGCAGTACCAGCAAGTTCCATCAGCAGTCATACTGTTTAGATTGCATCGATAGCAGTGCACAAGTTCTTTGATTATGGACGGGACTTTGGGGATTTCAGCCAATATACCTCAATCCTTTCTCTTCTCTCATAAGCTTCTCAGCTTAACGACTCCCTTTTGCTGAACACCAGGTAGTACGTGAAATTTACAATTGATGATGGACGGTTTTTCACTTGCCACGCCGTGCCAGAGATATGATGATGCGGGCAGATGAAGATGTCAATCAGTTGGAAGTTTGTGAGATTATTTGCCCATGTGATGTGATGAGAGTAGAACTTTCTTTCTGCAACGTTGTACTGATCTGAGCACTTGACTATCAACTTCCCGCCTTGACGAAGAATGCCGGGGAATCTCTCGTTTGCTCCAACAATGTAAGATACCAGTTCTTCATAGGTTTGAGTGTAGTCACCAAAGTCCTTGGTATCCTTTGAGCCATTGATTCCGAACAAGTAGGGCGGGTCAAAGATAATTCCGTCATACACGCCTTGATGATCCTTGAAGTCACACACTAGCTCTTGACCGAAATTGCCGCTATCAGAGAAGGTTATCTTGTAGAGAGTTGTGGCTTCAGCCCATCCATTCCACATCCGCTTCTTGCCACAAGTTGGGTCGAGAATGAGTTTGAATGATTCTGGCGGCATGTGAAAGAGCATTATCGTCTTCAGAGGGTCTTCTTTCAAAATCGAGATTGGATACTTCATTGCTGGTATCTCCTCAACAGCCGACGCCACCATTTCTTGTTCTCTTCCTTGATCATCAAATCTCTATGGTGATTAAACCACGAAATTTTGAGTGAGATAGTTGGTTCTGCTTCCGCTGATCGTTTCTGGTCACCTAAGTAGAGAACCCCACATCTTGAGCAAACAGACTGCTTGTCATCTATCCGCTTGTCGGTGACAACCTCAAGATACCCGTCACATCCAAACTTCTTGAACCAACAAGGGACTTTGGTCTTTCTGTCGAATATGAAAACCGGTTTGACTACTTTCAACTTGATTCTTTCCTCACAAGACAACTACACTGAATGGTCTTGTCAGTTCGATTAGAACAGTGACAATCTCTTGCTATTGACTGCTGAAACTCAGGCATCTTGAGTGATTCAAGACCGAACTCCTTTGGAACGTAAGTTCCTTCGTTTTCGCTTTCCCACTGCTTGCGATTAGATTCTAACTCCATCTTCAGCCGTCTTGCGCTCAGAATTTGCGATCTTGATACTCCGTTTGCTCTAAGCTCTGCATCAGTATGGCTGAGTATCGTATCAAATTCTGCGAGGGTATGTCCCTTGAGGATTCTACCCTTCTCTGTCGAAGTAGAGCAGGTGCAAGGTTGCTGACAAGGATGAGAACAACCACAAGCCTGCTTCTCGGCATAGACTGAACCAAGTATTCGTTCCATATCGTCGAGAGTTAGTCGTCCAGTCTGGGTCCGATAGACACCGGAACTACCTGATTGCCCGGGTGATGCGGGTATTTTTGCCGGAGGATTCTCGCTGAGCATCCCGTACTGTCTCGGGTCAGTATCAAGTGCTGGGTTCTTGTATCCAACAGAAGTGTTCTGTCCTTTGTCGGGATTGTGTAGACGTTCAAGAGCGGTAAGAACTGCTTGGCTGATAAACTGAGGGTTGACTACTTGCTCTGAAGTGCGCAAATCTTCTTCTGTCTGAACCTGACCGCCTGTTAGAGGATTCTGTCTTGGGTCAACATCAAGCGCTGGGTTCTTGTTTCCTTCCCAACTCTTGGTGTATGAATTGTAACGCTGAGTTATCTTGGTCTTTGGGATGTGTCTATCTTCTGCTGCTATCATATCTACACTTCCTACAGTAGTATTTGCCTTCCCACGGATGCTGAACAGTATCGATAATTCCGCAGTTAGCACACATCACTACAAGCGGATTCCCGATGAGTTCTACATTCGGGTTTGGGACTTTGGGGCTGCCGTCGTCATTGTAGGTTCGACGGTGCCATTTCTTGAATGCTACTTCGTCAAACGCGAATGATTGATTTCCTAAGGTTGTTCAACTCTCTTGTGACTTAGGGGAATAAGGAAAGGTCTGAGTGTTCAACACGCGGACGACATGTGGAATGACACAAGCACGCGGTCCAAAGTTCTCCTTTGGCTCTATTCTCAGATCTTGTGTAGGCGCGCTGCCTACGAGGGTGTCATGGCGGTTCGAGACGCCGTGACTTGGATGGAACTAACTGTAGATGAGAAAAGCAATCTCTCTTGAGCTTCCTACAATCACACAGTCAGCGGCGACGATAGTCGTGACTGCTGGAACTGCTTGAAGTATTAGTTGAGCCAGAGCATTTCCAGCGGCACCTGCACTATTGTTAGTGAATGTAGTGCTTCTTGCATTGAAGACCGTCATCTACCTCACTTCACTGGTTTTGACAATACAGTTCTAAGAGTTCGGTTCAACGATGGTTCGTGAACTTGTTTTCGAATCTCAGCAGCTTCTCGATCCAAGAGTAGTGCTTTGTATCGGAGGTCATCACGTGCGGCGTAGTTTCCAGCCAACTCTTGGTCAGCAGCGAGTCTTCGCATCCCAGACGCTTGCTTCTCTAACTCATGCGCTTTCTTGAAGTGGTCGTAATCGAACTGACTCTCATCTGCTGCTGTGTCAGTAGATTGGCTAGATGGGTTCGTTGGCTTGGTTCGTCTCTCCCATTCTTTGTTGAGAAACGTCTTGCTTACCACATCAGGAGTTACTTGCTTCACAGTTCCCATACCCACACTTGCTCGGCGTAGGTCGAAATTCATTGGATGGGGACCATTCGCATCAGCTTGGTCAAGTGCCTGAATGAACGCCTTGCCCATCACTTGCTCAGATTCTCGTCTATCAGTTGCCGAACCGAATGCCTTGGCTGTTACCGAAGTATCAATGTCGGGATAGCTGGGCTGATTGTGGTTAGTTGGATGCTCAGAACTGCCTCCTTCTGGCATCTCTCGGCTTGGAACTCTCGGAGTACTCATGGGTTTACTGTATCCACGTGGAACTCCTTCACTCACACGATAAGGAGTGTAGGGTGTTTGGTCAGTGTCTCCCCTCGTTCCGACTGGTCCGACTTGATCCCAATCTTGCCCGGGACTTGGTCTATTCAATCGATAGTTGGGGTTGGGAACACCGAACTCCCAATTGTGTGTTGACGTTGGGTTAGGATTCACGGGTTGGTCAGCAGTTCGATAGCTACCCGTTTCATTTCGTCCACTTCTGCCTGGCTCTGCTGGAATCTTCGCAGGAGGTTGCCCGGGAGACCTAACATTGGTGAGGTTCTCAGTTCCGCCTTGCGGCTGGGTGACGTCCTTGATTTGACTGTCATACTCTTTCTGGAACTCAACAGCAGCGGCAGGACCGAATACTTTTGCAACAGTGGCAGAAGCAATCTGTCTCCATGCTTTGGCTTCCTCATCATCGTCATCTTCTGTTCTGACGCGAGGTGTGGCTTCGCGGGAGAGTATTTCTTCAGCGAGACGGTAGGCTTCGTCATCTGATAAGGAGACATCTCTCTCCTTCAGAGACATAGCATACTTGAAAATTGGGTCTTCATTTGCAGCAATGCGCTGCAATCCTTTCTTGAGAGATGGTAGTAGTTCTTTGTTCATTGCTGTTTCACCGTTACTTGAGTAGGTCGAAACCGGCATTGTGTCCGGTCGCTTTCGTATGTTCAAAGCATTCTGAATCGTCTGACGTTTTTGCGATGTAGGTACAATCCCTACAGCGGAAGCCCTTGAGGAGACTTGACTTGGGAACGAATCGGGAAACGCCCTCATCGAAGCCTATCGCGTTCTCAGCGACGGCGGTAGAAACCCCATTCAATACAGCTGAGCGGATTTTGCCATAGTGCTGATGCCATTGAGCTGAGTCATTTGGCTCTTCGGCTCGTTGTCGCATCCATCCAGCCACAACGGATTCACCATATCTGCGCTCTTCATCGGTTAGTTCGTCGTGGGCTGCCATTGAATGTAGTAGAAGTGTCCCTTTCTCAATATCAGAGAAGCGGTTGTTCTTTGCGAGAAGCTGGATGTTCTCGTCAAGTTTACTTGGGAACCTCATAAAGAGAGGTCGCATGTTTAGAACAACTCCGTTAGTGAAAGTGTGCCGTTATCTCCGTGTGGACAGAAGACGACGCCTTTCTCTTTGTCTTTCTTGAACCGTGACTGGTCAAGAGCATTACGTCGGTCGAATGTGTGACCGCATGAGAACTTTCTAACATTGGGTAGATTGTCGTAGAAGAATCGAGTGCTTGCCTCGTTCTTAGCCTCTATCTCTGCACGGTCAAATCTTGCAAGGTCTTGCTTCAGTAAGTCTTGAACCCTGTTGAGAGCTGGTCTCCACTTTTTCTCTTCGTAATTCATCGCTTTCTTGAATCGTTCAAGCTCCTCATCAGTAAGGTCGTGTTGTTTGATGAACTCAATCTGAGTAGGAACCGGAACACTGTCATAGGTAGTGTGTCCCTCTTTGTCAACGCCGGCTCGTCCTCCTATTGCCAGCATTGTGAGAATGTGAACTGCTTCCAATTTGGGAGGAGCCTCTTTGACTTCTTGACGCTGTTTCGGAACTACAAGCCTAATCATCACTCCGCCGATATTGGTGTATTTTGTCTCTTCATTGGATTTCAGGCGGTCAGCTTTACCCCTTGCAAGAGCGTTGAACGAAGTGTCGAACGGAACATACTGCCCATTGACCTCTCGGTAGATCTGTCCGGTCTTCAGTTCGTTTCCTTTGCTATCAACTGGTTTGTTCAACTTTCTTCTCCTTCTTGTTTTTCTCTTGAATGAATTTCGTGTACGCTGCCGAAATTTCAGCGCGGTTGCCTGTTGTGTCAAGCACTATACGGAGAATTTCGGGGTATGTTGATGGAGCTTCTTTTGTAAACTCCCGGACGAACTCGTCAGTCTCTTTGAGTGGTCGCATGTTTTCACTTCGAATAGTTGTTTTCTTTCGCCTTTGTCAGTCGGTCGTGAATACTCGTCTCAGCTCACCGAAAACGTGCATAATCCACGGGCTCGGAGGGATGATTTGTTCACCGGTTAGAATGATGTGATCGGAGCCGAAGAAGTCGATGAGAGCCCCGTAAGCGTTCGTATCGAAATAGAAGTGAGATATGACCAGTAGCGGAATAGGACCATTAGACCTTATTGTTATACGGTCATTTACACGACTCTTACGTTCTCTATCATAGTGTTGTGTGCCGTAGAGTTCGTAACTGCGCTCCTTCCATTTCTTGTTGAGTATGTTCTTGTTCACCCAGTTGATGTTGTGCAACCAGGTATCACCGCTTGGGAACGTTTTGACGGCGAGATTCTTGCATTCGAGCAGCCACTCACGTTTCTTAGCATCTAACACATAGAAGTCCGGGTAGTCGTGAGAGTTGAGTAGGCGATAGTTTTCGATGACCCGTCCGCCATCCTTCAGCATATCAAGAGTGATTGTGACTGCATCTTCCAAGTGAAGTCCCTTCGATACGTTGCTGAGGTGCTTGCTCAACCTAACTTCCTACTTCTTGTGTTTCTCTAAGAACCGACGTTGCGCCATGCGATTGCAGAAACGTGCCCATTCAGTATAGTGTAACTCGCAGAACCGAACACCTTTCTTGCGCCCACGAAAGCCTATTCGAGGACAACCGTAGACGGAGCAGAACTTGACTTCGGTTACGTGCTCTTCAACGAAAATCGGGGAGAACTCTGCGCCAACATACTTCACTACGCTATGAGTGCTGTCGATGATTGTAGATGTGTGTGACAAGATTGCCCTTTCCCCCTCATACAATGGCAAACACATTATGGAGTCATTATGGAACACATTATGCCGACCACTCGACCAACGTTACCGTGTGTTCCCCTTGTGTCCCCCTTATTCAGAAGGGACTTGTTGACCACAATACGGACAACTCATTATGATTCTATTATGCCTGACTCGGGAGAGAGAAATCCTCATGCGCGAACCGTCATACTTATATATTCAATATTTGAATGTGGAGATGTGGGATGCGGGGATGCAGGATGCAGAGTAATGGTCATAACGGAATGGAGCCGTTGGATGATTACAAGTGTGTGATATGTGGATATCGAAAGATGGGAGTAGAGGCAAAGAACGGGGTTCCGTTATGCGGCTATTGCTATGACCCGAAGTTCTTTGCGATCCTTTCTGAAACTGTAGCAGACTTGGACGAACAAATATCTCAAGCAACTTTCATCGATAGTACACGGAATCCACTCCTTTCGTTTGTCGCAGACGTAGGTATGATGTGCTCGGAGCACAACCTCCTAACGTCGCTGCGGGTGGTATTGGGTCAGGTCATTGCGCAAGTTGGTGAAAAGGGCATTACTGATCTTGGTGAAGTCGTTGGTCGAGATTCATTCGACATAGCTGATTTGTATGGCGTAGCCCGCTTTCGCGACGTCGCAAGATTCCTCGGTCTTCTAAAGGAATTCGGGCTCATCGAATTTGTGACAGAAGAGGAAGATGGCAAGAAATTCATCCGTAGGATAAAGCCGACGGAAGGAAAACTGATTTCAAAGATAGCAGCGACCTCCGAAGCTGCTGGCTCTGCTGAAACTCCGAGTTTGGATAGAGGAGCCGCTTTCACACTTGGTTACGTTACTCTCCAGGCGATGAAGAAGACAATAGAGCTGGTTCGTCAAAATGGCAAACTGTATTATGGAGAAGGGGTGACCAAGCTCTACCCAATCGACAAGAACGATCGAATTATGGTAATCAAGGGATTTACAGCGCCCGTAGCTTTCGTCTTGGGACGATGGGCTCGTGAGATAGACCAGTTCTCAGAATACGACCTTCAGCGATACCTTGGGAATCGCGGGTTAACGGGAAGAAGATTTCACCGAGTCGTTAACTGGCTCAGCGGTGGTCACCCAAGCAGTGTTCACGTTCTATACAAGCATCAACCAATACTGCTGAATGGCGTTCCAGTCCTTCAATTCACTCTGAACCGTGAATATGTAAGACTGAGAGAGAGAATACAAGGGCGGATTCGAGACAGAGAACGTGAACGTGCGCCGAAATGACTGGTCCAGCCATCCAGCAATCGAATGACATTCCGGAAATACCTCTAACCGCATCTCAAAAGGAAGCGTGCCAGAAGATTTGGCAGACATCCCTCTATTTTTTCAAATATGGACGACCAGCACCAACGACACCCTTTCGAGGCTTCGTCCTTGAAGGGGAACCTGCGACGGGAAAAACAGAGATAGTTAGGCAAGCAGTAAGGAAACTTGGTTCTATGATGGGTGACCATTCCGGAGTCAGCCTATACTCTGTTGATACCGCTTCCATTGCTGCTCCGAGATGGGGTGATGCTGAGACCGCGCTAAGTTCGGCGTTCGATACTGGCTCGAACGAGAAACGTGTTGTCCTTTTTGATGACATAGATTGTCTCATGATGAAACGGGGATTAGATATCGCGAGAGAGTGGCACTACTCGATCAACGCTGCGATGTTCCACAAGCTCGACGCCATCAACCCGCGACTACTAATGGTCACAGCCACCACGAATCGACCAGACTTGATCGATGACGCACTGCGTTCTCGATTATACAGCTTGACTGTGCCTGTCCCCAGAAAAGACGATCTCCTCGCGATTGCCAAAGTTCTACTAAAGGATAGCGGTTTGGAAGGACAAGCTGCGACCAAGGTAATGTCGAAGGTTGAAAGTGACTTACAAAAGTTGGCAAAACCTACAATAAGAGACGTCCAACATACGATTACTCTCGAGTGCATCGAAGGTGGCTTCTGGTCAACTAGCTGAGTTCAAGACCCCAGACTACATTCTGTTGAAGATACTTTGGTCGAGGTACACTTCTAGCGGCGATACGCGAGGTGTGCCAGACGAATGGAGACGTACGATGATGGGATTACGTGGAGAAGGTATAGCAGAGAAAGTTGCTGAAAGGTTGAACAACTCGGAAGAAAAAGTTCTGATTCCGTATCACTTTGCTTTGATTAAGGAATCCACTAGCGAGGCGAAAGCGCAAACTGCATTGGGGGCGGTCGCAATCTATCACTATGCAGGTGCAATTGACAAAGTCAAGGAGACATGTGCAGCCGTTGCAGAGGTATGCAGAGACATTAAGAGCAAGAACTTGAAGTTGAAGCCACTGAATGATTTCGAGGTAATTACAGGAGTCAAAGTAGATTGAACGAAGAGTTAGTCAAGAAAATCATCTCCCAAATTGAGGCGTTAACGGCGAGGGGCTCTGTGAGCGAAAGCGACCTAGACAGGGTTCTAGATGACAATTTCAAGACTCTATTGCGGGAGACGATGAAGAAATGAGGGGAGAACTCCTACTAGAAGACGTGGGCGGGCTCACTGGACGCAACAAATTCGTGTTTGAGTCAGGTAAGCTAAACACAATCCAATCCCCCAACGCATCAGGGAAGACGACGGTCATTAAGAGCCTATCAGCAATCCTCTCGCTTCCAGCGGAAGATGGACTTGCTTTCGAAGTCGCCCGAAAGCTGGGACTTAGGTCCAGAAACATTGGAGGTCCAGAACCTCTTGTTAACGTCAATTCAACTTCTGCCACGATCTCGCTGACCACCGGCGAGGATAGTAGGATACTTACTGTGCGAAGAACGGGCGAGGTGACCAACAGACCGCCGGGTAACGAACGCTTCCTTTTGACCAGTCTACACGGCTACTTTGAATGGATTGTCAAGGAAATGTCGAGGGCGAGGCTCTACGAGAAAGATAGAGGAGCCATTGAGAGATGGTCTACCTCCAACGAGGTGAGACTCCAACAACTGGGAACGAAGGACAAAGAAGTTGGTGAGATAGAAGGAGAGATTCAGGACCTAAGAAAGAAGATTGACTCACTGACGCCACAGAAAAATCGTATTGAAAGTGACCTCGCGAAACGTCCAGCGAAAGACCCCAAGACCGAAGCAGAATACAGGAAGCTCGTTGAGCAGTCAAGAGAACTTACGAGAGTAAGGGAGGGACTTAGGACGGATGTCGGCACCGCAGAGCGAGACCTTACTGGGCTAACGCAGGAAATGGAAATCCTCAATCGCGAGCACGAGAGATGGCAAAGAAAAGTAGACGAGTTGAAAAGCCAACTTAGCGTGATAGCCAACCCCGACGAGCTGAAGAAATGGGAAAGGGAAGCGAGTGAGATTGAACAGAAGCAGATCCCTCCGCTGGATTCAAAGATGGATAAGGTACGTGGTGTTCTTGATTTGTACGAACTCGCCCTAACACAGGCGGGCAGTAAGTCAGAGATTCGGTCCCGGAAACAGGAAATATCCCGAATTCAGGAAGAACGTACCCGCCTGATAACGCGAAAGAACGACAACCTCCGAAGGTTTGCAGAAGCTACGCGTCGTAAGAAGGAGTTGGATGAAGAACGCAAGTTAGCTGAAAGCCAGGAGAGACCACTAAAGAATCAATTATCCGAGAGGAAAAGCAAACTAGAAGCATTTCAGACGAAGCTTGCTCCTCGAAAGAAATCTCTAGCGAAGGTGGAAGCGGAACTACAGGAAGTCGAACGTGACATGAAACGATTGGAAAAGGACATCGAGAAGCTCGGAGCAGAGGAGCGCAATCTTACAGAGAAGCTTGGTCGTCTCCGTGAAGAGATTGAGAGCACCACAAACGAGGTAAACCGCCAGAACAAGAAAGCAATGGACAGCAGCACGGAAATTATCGATGGCTATCCTCTGCCTCTAGACCAGGCTAGAAAAGTAATGTCTGAGTGGTCTGAGGTCCTCCAAAAAGTCAAGGAACACATCGACGGTAGAATCTACGAGCAAAAGCGCGGGGCTGCGAAACAATTCAACTCCAAGATAAAGGAGCTAATGAAACGGCTTGGCTTCTCAGAATTTCAAGAAATCCGTATGGACGAAGAGACATACGAGATGAAAATCACTCGAAAGGGTGGTAAACTCCAACCAATCGCTTCACTTAGCGCATCTGAAAAATATGCTATCGCAACCCTACTTCAAATCGCAGTGAAAGAGGCGTACATGAGCGAGATGCCTTTCTTCGTAGTTGACGAAGTGGTCCTTGATTTCGACCGTGACCGCGTAAAGGGGGTACTGGATTACCTAAGCGAGACGGCGGCTGAAAGGGATTGGTTTGTAGTTGTAGCAAGAATCGGGGAGACCAGAGACTTAACAGTGAAACATGGGTAGTCTGATGCGTTCAGACTATACGGTCATACAAGCACAAGTGTCGCTGCATTTTGTGCCTACATACTTGTCCGGGTTCTTGTCGATATCTTTGAAGTAGATTCTGGCGCTGTTTGCTCTATCGAAGAGACCGCTGCCCGAACTCGTCAATGATGACTCAAGGCTGACCAAGTTTTTGAAGAGAGTGGGGTGGTTTAGCTTGAGCATGACGAGGTCAGAGGGTCTCTTGTACACGCTACACCAACAGTCGAACGCCTTGCCGTACTGAGCGTATAGGGGATTGACCTCGAGTCTGTTCTTTTCTATGTATTCAGTGACAGCCTCGTGGCTCCAGTCGTAAACTGGATGAAATACTGGACACTTCAAGACATTGTGGAAGGTGGTAAGAGGACCAACCTTCTGATGATTCATTCGCTTCTTTATCCAACTCTCAGCCCCTCTGACGCCATCAACTAGGAGAATCTTGGACTTATCCTGAGTTCGAAGAAACCTTTGCACGGGGAAAATCTTCAGTTGCCACTTGCACCATCTTCGAGTAAGAGTTGGAAAGCCCCATCGCTTAACCAGAGTGAAATAATCATCCTTCGGGCTAAGCAAAACTAGCTTGACGCCAAGGTTCCGACACGTTTTTTCGACATAGTCTCTATTCCCTGGAGTGGAAATGCCCGTGTCCGTGTGAATTGCCGTCAGCTCGCCCTTTCGACCCTTCATGAGCCTCTTCAGAACGTGCAGAGAAACTAAGCTGTCCTTTCCACCACTGAAGAAAACATACACGTTGCGATCACGAATGAGTTTGGTTCCAACCTTGAGCACCTTAGTCTCATTGTGATAGAGGGGTGAAGACCCGTTCGGCTTGGGTACTTCCAGTGTAATGAGTTGACTCTGGTTCATGAAACAGAACCTGCGTGCCCTATTCATGTGATTATAAGTGGTTTACAGTTCCTTTGCTAGTACTCTACCAAGACGAAGGTATGTCTAGTTAGCTGTTCGACGTGAGAATTCAAGAACTAAAGAAGCTGATCGAGGACAGAAGCCAGACGGGACTTTAATTATCGTCCTTGAACCGCATTTCCCTTCCTGACGAACTTTCCAGTATCAGCATCTCGCCAGCGAGTGAAGTAATGATATGGTGGACGGTTCGGGTTTCCGTAGACTTCTCTAATAATCCAAGGCGTTTGAGCAATTCGAGTGAATGTGAACCTATGCTCCGCTGTGCTGTTTCTACCCAAGAAAAATAGACTCCTGTACGTTAACACAATGGTTGGGCTACGTAAGGATATTGGAAAGTTTGAACTGGATGTTCACAAGGAAGGGATTTATTGCCGACGAGTCCCATTGAATTTACGAGGAACAATGAGTCCTAAAGTAGACTCATTGAGAAACCCCAGCAATATGTTTAAATCGGCTACTCGTCTCGTACGCTTCTTTGGTAGCATAGCAGGTCGAATAGAAGCCCATAGTCCCGGCGGCGGCGTCAATCCGACGCTTAGGGCGTTACGCCTGTGAATGACCGATTGACCTCCACTGTGGGCGAAAGAACATG